>OLZC01000001.1_pt1 | contig 311402 bp, 264 predicted proteins | sample 1644391 | NCBI WGS metagenome assembly OLZC01 (sample SAMEA103958140, study PRJEB25191) | human gut metagenome | biome: human-associated habitat [ENVO:00009003]; feature: intestine environment [ENVO:2100002]; material: feces | place: Germany | collected 2013/2015
ACAATCTGTTCGTTAGCATAAAAAACCGCCATACACGAGGTATTGCGGTTTTTTTTGGAGCTAGTGGCCGGATTCGGACCGGCGACCTGCTGATTACGAATCAGCTGCTCTACCTGCTGAGCCACACTAGCAATTTACGATTGCTTTTGGATTATATCAAACTTAAAAAGAAAATGCAATCTATTTTTCAATATCCGTAAAATTTTATTCGTAAAGTTCTTGTTGTTTCCGTTTTTTTTGCAGTGTTATCGAGGCAACGTAATGCAACGGCGGCGTTTTTTCGTTGATTATCGGCATTGACATATAAGTGCGAAGATGGTATATTTTGCTCGGAGATATTTTATGAAAGACGTGATTATCACTGCGGTGAGGAAAACGGAATACAAAGATTTGATGGAGCAATACGAAAACCCTATCGAGAATGCGTGCGACGTAAAGGTAGGGGACGTTTTCGTAAGCAAAAACGGGCAAATTCCCGACGGTTTTTGCCAAAGCGCATGGGACAGCGTTGCGCCTTTTGTCAAAGAACTTGCGCTCGGTGGCGGAAATTTCTTCGACGGATGGATGAAAAATCCTCAAAGTGCAATGATTTCGTGCAACGATGGCTTTCGCCCGGTGAGCTTTTATATCGAAGCGAAAAATGACTGACAACCATATCGAAAACGCAAAGCCTTTTGCGCGCGTAATGCGCGCTTTTTTTATATAATAAAACTTATTTTTAGGCTAATACTAATCAATATATGCGCCGAATATGCGCAGAAATTCAACAGCGTTGCTTACGTCGGTGCGGTGAAAAAAATCTTTTTGAAAATTGCGAAAAAAATTTAAAAAAATTGTGATAAAAGTATTGACATTTGGCAAATATGGACATATACTGTTAGCAATCAAAGCAAAAGACTGCTAGCAATGGTCTTGAGCGAGGAAAGAATATGGGAAAAGAGTTGACCGAAAGGAAAAAGAGAATATTGCATGCGCTTGTTGACCTGTATATTTCAACGGGACAACCGGTGTCCAGTTCGGACATCCAAAGCAAGTATTTGCCCGAAGTCAGTTCTGCAACCGTAAGAGCGGAATTGAGCGCGCTCGAAGCGCTTGGGTATATCGAGCAACCGCATACGTCGGCAGGCCGCGTACCTCTCAAAGACGCATACAAGTTCTACGTCGAGAGCATCAGCTCGTTTGAGGGCAACATGCTCACCGATCAGGAAACCGCACTTATTCGCGACAAATTCATGAACAAGCTCGGAAAGATCCAGGACATGTCGATCGAGGCGGCAAAGATAATCAGCGACGTGACAAATTACACATCGTTTATCGTTGAAAAGAACGCGCAAGACATCGTGATCGAAGAGATTAAGCTTGTGCCTTTGAAAAACGGCAAAGCGGTTGTGCTTATCGTCACCGACAGCGGTATGATTGCGGACAAGGCAATCGACGTGCCCGAGGACGTGAGAGCGGAGTATATCGAAACCGCAACCAAAGTGCTCAACAAGGTGTTTCAAGGCAGAAACATCAAGGATATGGACAAATTCGACTTGTCGGAAATCGACGTCGAACTCAAAGGTTTCGAGGACATACTCGACGACGTGCTTGGCATATTGAGGATTTACCTTTCCGAGCACAGCGACAGGAACGTATTTGTCGAAGGCGCACTCAAAATGCTGGACTATCCCGAATACAACAACGTCGAGGACGCAAAGAACTTCCTCTCGGTGATATCCGACAAGGAGAACATCGGCGACTTGCTTTCAAGCGAGGACGGTTCGATCGAGTTTTCGGTGAGAATCGGCAAAGAGGAAAGAGGCGTTGATAAATGCGCAATCATCACGGCATCCTACAAAGTGGGCGACGAGGTGGTCGGCGAGGCAGGTGTCATAGGCCCCGAACGTATGGACTACAAAAAGGTTATCGGCGTTTTGGACTGCATGAAGAAAACCATTGCGAGCGTAGCAAAGGACAAGAATGACGAGGACTGAAATGAAAGACAAAGATAAAAAACAGAATAAAGTCGAAAACGACAACGAGCAACAAAATGTAGCGGAAGAGAAGGAAGCTGACAAAACCTGTCTCGATATCGACCGCGAAGGTTTGAGCGACGAAGAGTATATCTCCGCACTCGAAGAGAAACTCGGACAAGCAATCGCGGAAGCCGAAACCTGCAAGGGATTGACTCAAAGATTGCAAGCGGATTTCGACAACTATCGCAAACGCAACAATTCGGTTGCCGAGGATATGAAGCAACTGGGGCAATCCATAGTGATTGAAAAGATGCTCTCGGTGCTCGACAACTGCGACCTTGCAAGAAAGTACGTCAAAGACGAAGCCGCGCTTACGGGATTCAATATGATGGAAAGTCAGATTCTCGGTGCGCTCGGCGGATTCGGACTTACCGAGGTTGACGCTCTTGACAAAGACTTCGACGCAAAGTATATGAGTGCGGTTGAAAGAGTCAAGGACGAACAAAAGCAAGGCAAAGTGGTTGAGGTGCTTGCAAAAGGATATATGCTCGGTTCAAAACTTCTTCGCCCGGCAAGCGTAAAAGTCGGATACTGGGAAGAGTGATGAGCGTATAGCAAACAAAAATAAATAAGCTATTTCCGCAGCAATGCGAAAACATAAAAATTTAAAGAAAATAAGTTTTCTTCCCGTCAAATCGGGAAAAGGAGAAATAATATGGGAAAGATTATCGGTATTGACCTTGGTACGACAAACTCGTGCGTAGCAGTTATGGAAGGCGGTGAAGCGGTGGTTATCCCCAACGCCGAAGGTATGAGAACGACTCCGTCCGTCGTTGCATTCACAAAGGACGGCGAAAGATTGGTCGGTGAAATCGCAAAGCGTCAAGCTGTTGCAAATCCCGAACATACCGTAAGCTCCATCAAGAGAGAGATGGGCTCGGACTACAAAGTTAAGATAGACAGCAAAGAATACACTCCGCAAGAGATTTCCGCAATGATTTTGACAAAGCTCAAAAACGACGCGGAAAAATATCTCGGCGAAAAGGTTACGGAAGCGGTTATCACCGTTCCTGCATACTTCACCGACTCTCAACGTCAGGCAACGAAGGACGCAGGTAAGATTGCAGGCCTCGAAGTGAAACGTATCATCAACGAACCTACGGCGGCGGCACTTGCTTACGGCATCGATAAAGACGAGAATAAGAATCAAAAAGTTCTTATCTTCGACCTTGGCGGCGGTACGTTCGACGTTTCCATCCTCGAACTCGGCGACGGTGTGTTTGAAGTTCTTGCAACCGCAGGTAACAACCGTTTGGGCGGCGACGACTTCGACAAACGCATCATGGATTGGATCACCGGCGAGTTCAAGAAAGAACACGGCGTCGATCTCACAAAAGACAAGATGGCTATGCAACGTATCAAAGAAGCCGCAGAGAAGGCAAAGATCGATTTGTCCGGCGTGACCAAAGCAAAGATTTCGCTTCCGTTCATTGCAATGGAAAACGGCGTGCCTATGCACCTCGATATGGAACTTACGAGAGCTAAATTCGATTCTCTCACCGAGGATCTCGTCAAGGCAACGCAAGGCCCGATGCAACAAGCTCTCAAAGACGCGGGACTCACTTACAACGACATCGCAAAGGTCATCATGGTCGGCGGCTCGACTCGTGTGCCGGCAGTGTATGAATCCGTAAAGCGTATCACCGGCAAAGATCCTTACAAGGGAATCAACCCCGACGAATGCGTCGCTCTCGGCGCTGCAATTCAAGGCGGCGTGCTTGCAGGCGAAGTGAAAGACATGCTATTGCTCGACGTAACTCCGTTGTCGCTCGGCATCGAAACGCTCGGCGGCGTATGCACGAAGCTCATCGATAGAAACACCACCATTCCTACAAGCAAATCGCAAGTGTTTAGCACGGCGGCAGACAATCAAACCGCAGTCGACATCCACGTTTTGCAAGGTGAAAGACAATTTGCTCGCGACAACAAGACGCTCGGCAGATTCGAACTCGTGGGCATCGCTCCCGCACCGCGCGGAATTCCGCAAATCGAAGTCACCTTCGACATCGACGCAAACGGTATCGTGTCCGTCAAGGCTTGCGATAAGGCAACTGGCAAATCTCAATCCATCACAATCACTGCTTCTTCGAACCTCACCGAAGCGGATATCGACGCGGCTGTCAAAGACGCAGAGAAGTATGCGGAAGAGGATAAGAAACGCAGAGCGGTTGTGGACGCAAAGAACAACGCCGAACAACTTATCTTTGCAGTTGACAAATTCGTGAGCGAAAACGGCGAAAAACTCGAAGAGGCCGACAAGAACCAAGTCACCGAAGCGACAAAGACCGCAACGGAAGAACTTGCAAAGGCAGAGAGTGAAGACGACGTCAAAGCGGTTGTGGAAAAACTCACCAAAGTGACTGATCCTATCTTCACGAAGTTCTATCAACAAAACCCCGAAGCAGCCGCAGAAGCTGCAAAACAAGCAGGCATCAATCCCGACGACTTCCAAGGCGGAGTAAATCCGGACGGCGGAGTTGACGGCACCGTTGACTGATAGTTTGAAAAAACGTAATACGTTCAGGCGCAACGGGCAACCGTTGCGCCAAGGCGTATAAAGACAAATTCGATTTGCGTTTGCAAATCGCGCATTGCGCCCAAGAGGCGCTCGAATACGAAAAAAGGCAACCTTAATGGTTGAAACATAGATTATGGCAGCAAAAAATTATTACGAAATACTGGGCGTTGATAAGAACGTAAACGCGGACGAGTTGAAACTTGCCTATCGTAAACTCGCAAAGAAGTATCACCCCGATATGTACGTGTCGGCAAGCGAGCAGGAAAAGAAAGACGCAGAGGCGAAATTTAAGGATATCAACCACGCCTACGAAGTGCTTTCGGATCCTCAAAAGCGTGCGGCATACGACACTTACGGCGACGAGAACGGCCCTCAACCGGGCGCAGGCGGATTCGGCAGCGGATTTTCAAGCGGCGGTTTCGGATTCGATATGGACGACATTTTCTCGTCTATATTCTCGGGATTCGGCGGTGGATCGACGCGCTCGCAAAGAGCAAACGCTCCGCAAAGAGGGCAGGATATCCTTGTTGGTATCACCATTTCCTTTGAAGAGGCGGCGTTCGGCACTCAAAAGACGGTCAGCGTAAAAAGAGTGGAAAATTGCTCCGATTGTAAAGGCACGGGCGCAAAAGACGGTACGGCATTCAAAGTTTGCTCGCAATGTAAGGGTAGCGGCAGAGTTACGATGACTCAACGCACTCCGTTCGGTCAAGTCAGCACGCAAGGCGTTTGCCCCACGTGTCACGGCACGGGCAAGATTATCACCGAAAAATGCCCCAAATGCGGCGGCATAGGACACTTTGAAAAGGTGCAAGACGTCAAAGTCAATATCCCTGCCGGTATCGACCAAGGACAACGCATCAGATACGAAAACGAAGGTCACGCAGGCTCTAACGGCGGTGAAAAGGGCAGCTTGTACGTCGAAGTGCGCGTTGCTCCGCACAAACTCTTTGTCAGAAACGGGTTCGATATTATGCTCGAAGTGCCGGTATCAATCGTCGACGCGACGCTTGGAACGACAATCAGCGTACCAACGCTTTACGGCAGCAAAGACGTCAAAATCCCCGAAGGCACGCAAAGCGGAACTGTATTTACGATCAAGAATTATGGCATAAAGAAACTCAAAGGTACGGGCAAGGGGGATATGTTCGTCAAGGTGGTCGTCGAAGTGCCAAAGAGCGTAAGCAAAGAGCAAAAAGAGTTCTTGAAGAGGTTTGATCAAATCACCGATCAAAAGAAACAGTATCCTTTGAAAAAAGCGTACGACGAAAAAGCGCAATAAACAAAAATCACACAAAAGCGGATATCTAAACCGCTCAAATGCGAGAGTAATATAAGATGAAATACAAAACGATAACGGTTTTTACAAACCATAACGACGCCGACCTCATCTCGTCAGCCATGTTTGACGCAGGTGCGGGCGGTGTTTCCATTTTAGACAAACAAGACTTCCTCGACCTCGTAAAAAGCGACGTAATCTGGGACTATGTGGACGAAAGCGTACTTGAACAAAGCGAAGTCGTCAAAGTGTCGACAATGTATGAGCTAGGTGACAAAGATTTTGAAGCGAATCTTGAAGCGAATCTTGAAGAATTGAAGAAAAACGGCGTTCAATTCGGCGAGATTCTGAAAGGCGAAATCGACGCTGCCGACTACGAAAACGAGTGGAAAAAGTACTATAATCCCATTAAAACGAAGAATATAACCATCGTTCCGACGTGGATAGAGTACAATCCGGGAAAAGACGAAAAAATCATGCGGCTCGATCCCGGCATGGCTTTCGGCACCGGCTCGCACGCAACGACGAGAATGTGCCTCGAACTTATGGACGTCGAGGGAAAAGACGTCATTGACGTCGGTTGCGGAAGCGGTATTTTGGGTATTGCGGCAAATATTTGCGGCGCAAAGAGCGTGTATATGTGCGATATCGACGCGCAAGCGGTTGAATTTGCCACCAAAAACGCCGAACTTAACAACGTTGTCGCAACGATTGAAAAAGCGGATTTGCTCGAAGGCGAGCAACAAGCGGATTTCATATTCGCAAACATTACCGCGGATATTCTCATGCGTTTTTCAAAGAGTATAGGCAAACACCTGAGAGAAAACGGCACTATCGTGTTGTCGGGTATCATTGACACTCGACTTGACGAAGTGATACAATGCTATGAGAGCGCAGGCTATCAGATCGTCGAACGTATGGCAATCGACGATTGGCGCGCGCTTAAACTTAAAAGGGCATAATCTCAATCGAGTTGATTAGAATATGGAAATCAGAAGATTTTTTGTCAATCCGCAAGATATTTGCGCAAACGGTGAAATCGTCGTAAGCGGCGATGAGTTTGCGCATATGACGAAAGTTCTTCGCTACAAAGTCGGCTACAAAGCGATCGTGTGCGCAAACGACGGAATTGAGCGTCTTTGCACGATAAAACAAATAGACAAAGACAGTGCGGTTTTGACTTGCGACGAGCAAACAGTGCAGGACAAAAAGCACGTTCATATCACTTTGTATGCAGGATTGTTGAAAAACAACAAGCTCGATTTTGCCGTTCAAAAAGCGGTTGAACTGGGCATTGACGAAGTGCGGCCGTTTTTGTCTCACAACACCGCAGAAACGAAGTTTTCAGTCGACAGAGCAAACAAAATCGCTTTGGAGGCGGCAAAACAGTGCGGATCGGCATATTTGACGCAGGTGAAAGATCTTTGTGATTTTTCAAAAGTCATAGACGATTTCAAAAACTTCGACAAGGTGTTGTTTGCCTATGAATATGAAAAGAAAAACCGCATAAAAGATTGCGATTTAGAGGGTAAAAACATTGCGCTGATTGTGGGCGCAGAGGGCGGTTTTACCGCCGAAGAGGCAGCGAAGGCAAAAGACAACGGGGCGCAAATCGTAACGCTCGGAAGGCGCATTTTGCGCGCCGAAACAGCGTCAATCGTGGCTTCCACGTTGCTTTTGGACACTCTCGGAGAACTTGATTATGAGTGAAAAACTTCCCAAAATATCAATATTTACGCTTGGTTGCAAGGTCAATCAGTACGATACCGACGCAATGCTTGCAATTTTCGAGCATGCGGGATTCGAGATTGCCGAAGGGCTTGAATTTGCAGACGTTTACGTGGTAAATTCTTGCGCCGTCACCGCCGAAGCGGAGAAGAAATCTCGTCAATCGGTGGCGAGAATCCTCAAAGTCAATCCCAACGCAAAGATTTTTGTGTGCGGATGCGCCTCTCAAAACAACTTTTCGCAATTTGCAAAAAACAATGTTCAGTACATATCGGGAAGTGACGGAAAACTCGGTTTTGCAAGAAAAATCGTCGAAGAATACAAGGGCGAAGAAAAGCAATTTGACAAAATCGTTCCCGAAAAATTCGATATAAGCTCGGTTTTCGAGGACAACGACGGCATCGTAAATCTTCGCACGAGGCATTTTATCAAAGTTCAGGACGGTTGCAACAATTTTTGCAGCTATTGTCTTATCCCGTACGTAAGAGGCAGAAGTCGCTCTCGCTCGCTCGAAAGCATTGAAAGAGAACTCGACGAAGTGCAAAACGTCGCAAAAGAAGTCGTCGTGACGGGCATCAACCTGTCCGCATACGGCAAAGATAACGGTTCGTCGCTCGGTGAGCTTATGAAAATGCTCTCGAAGTACGATTTTTCCGTGCGGCTCGGCTCGCTCGAAGTGAACGTGATTACGAAAGAATTTCTTGATGCGACGAAACTTGTCAAGAGATTTTGTCCGCATTTCCACCTGTCCTTGCAAAGCGGTGACGACAGCGTGCTCAAAGCTATGAATCGTCACTATACTTGCGATGAATACTACAACGCTGTGAAGCTCATACGGCAAAATTATTCCGATCCGGCAATCACGACGGACATCATCGTCGGTTTTCCGAGCGAAACGGAAGAGGAGTTTGAAAACAGCATGAACTTTGCAAGAAAAGTCGCTTTTTCCGACATTCACGTTTTTCCGTATTCCTCGCGAAAAGGCACTGTTGCGGGGCGTATGAAAACGCTTGCGCCCGACGTCGTTTTGGAGCGTCAAAAGCGCATGAGCGCATTGAAGCACGAGCTTGCAACCAACTATCTCAAAAAACAAATCGGTATGCCCGTCAACGTCCTGTTTGAAACGCAAAACAGGGGAGTTTGGTGCGGACATTCTCCGAACTACGTTAAAGTTTATTCGAAAAACGGTGAACACAACGAAATCAGACTTGTCACTCCGACGCACGTCTATCTGGACGGCGTTGCGGACGACTCGGTGAAATAAATTTTTGGAGCATAATATGGACAACTGCATTTTCTGCAAAATCGTAAAAGGGGATATTCCGTCCGCAAAAGTCTATGAGGACGAGGATATGATAATCATAAAGGACCTCAATCCGCAAGCGCCCGTGCATCTTTTGCTTATCCCGAAAGAGCATTACGCAAACATCGTCGAAATGAGCGACGCGCAAGCCCAAACCCTTGCGAAATGCCTCAAAAAGCTCTCTACGCTCACCGATAAGCTCGGACTTCAAAACGGTTTCCGTCTCGTATCCAACAAGGGTGAGGACGGTTGCCAGTCGGTTGGGCATTTGCATATTCATATTCTTGGTGGTCGTAAACTTAGCGATACGATGTGCTAAATATAAGGATATTGAGCGAATAACTGCGGCAAAAGCACTCCGTGATAAAAATTGCGGAGTGCTTTTCCGTCCTCTACAAAAGTGTAGGGAGGGGTAACTTTAATTGCAACATTACCCCTTCCATTCGGGCTTTCCCCTATAACCTTAATTGCAATTTCCCCTTTCCTCAGGTGTTTTCCCCCTCGCCGTTCCCCCTTAAAAGGGAACCCACGGCGACCGCGTAGCGGGGGACAACACTCAACGCTCGCATAGATAGGGGCACTTCACTTATTATGCCACTTCGCCTGCGTGGCGGCTTCGCAACAGAATGCCACGCATTCTCGTACTAACAGTCAAGCTCGGTGTTCGCTACGGTCGTCGCCTTGCGACTCCAATTCCGTCTTCGAATAGGCATATACCGTGTATAAGAACGCTCCGAATAGGCTGAAATTATCCGCAACTGCACGCAGTGCAATATCACGCACGCTTTGCGTGCATATCGCTGCTCTGCAAGTGAACCTCACGGTTGTCAACAGCGACAATAATAAAAAAACGCTCACCGTTCGGTGAGCGTTTTTTTTTGTCAATGCCGATTATGCACTGATTTTTGATTTTTTCTTCTTTGCGAAGTAGATGCCGAGTCCTGTGCCGACACCGATGACCGCTACGCCCGGAATGAGTGTGGAAAGAAGGATAACCATAAGTTTGTTGTCCTTGATCGGAGTTGTGCCCAGAACGGTGTTTTGACCGATTTGGTCGATCTTGCCGGTTGCTCTGTTGAAGTAGTAGCCCGTAAAGGTGATTGTTTCGCCCTCGACTTTGACCTTGCCGAACGTTTGAGAATCGAGAGTGTGGAGGATGCTCTCGTCGCCGTTGAATTTGGATGTGGTCATGTCGTTTTCTCTGTAGGTGTAGAACTTCGTGCCGAGTGTGCCGAGCGTGATATAGAGCACTCCGTCGCCGGTGTAGCGCACACCGTCTTTGCTTGTTTTGTCAACTGCATTTCCGTTCTTATCCACAAGGTAGGTTGTGGTGAAGGTGTGGTCGTGGCCGCCGAACACGACGTTGACGCCGTTTTCCGCAAAGATTTTGCCGAGTTGGCTTCTCATTGCGATGACTTCTCCGTCAAAAGCGTGCGAGCCTGCGGAGTACAAACTCTTGTGCATAAGCACGAATTTCCACTTCGCGTCGGTATTTTTAAGGTCGTTTTCAAGCCATGCGAGTTGAGCAGAGCCAAGACCGTCGGAGGACGCGTCGTTGGTGTCGAGAACGGTGAAGTGTGCGTTTGCATAGTCGAACGAATAGTATTCGCCGCTTATTGTCTTGACTTCGTTTCCGTCCTTTTCGGTGTAGTTGAAGTATCTGCCCATTGCGCCCGTGTTGTTCTCGTGGTTGCCGGAAGTGAAGAACACCGACGTATTGAGAGTGAGGTCTTGATAGGTGTTGAGCGCCATACCCCATTGATTGAAGTTTTTGCCGTTGTCGCACATATCGCCTGCGTTGAGGATGAAGTCGAATGTGTTGACTCTCTCGTCTTGAAGAAGGGCGTTGACGGCCTCGTGACTGTTGTCGTACATGCTTTGAATCATGCCTTGAATGTCTGCGATAGTGAGGAATTCGAACGCGTCTACGTCTCTTCCGACAGCCGTCGCAAATTTGAGTGCGTTTGCGTCATAGCCGTCGTTTTTGATGAAATCGAGCAAAGAGAAGTAGTTGGTCTTGTCGGTTTCGTAGTTGCCGAGCACGTCGTAATAATAGGTTTTACCTGCTTCGAGTCCGTTGATAGTGACTGTGGTGCAGTTCCAGTAAATCACGCTGTTTGCAACCGCTTTATCTCTGTCGCCGTAAACGTAAGGAGCGTCGTCGTCATCAACGATTTCGCCGTGCGTGATGCAGAGAAGTCCGAGGTCGATGAGGGGGATGTATTGCGGTTTTGTTTGTGTGAACACGGTTGCGTTAACGCCGTTTTCGAATTCTTTATACTCTTTTACGTCAAGGTAATCGGTGGGGTTGGTCTTGTACTGCGCAAACGCCTTTGCTTGCGACGTACCGACTTCGCCGATAACCGTTCCGTTTTCGTCGAGAAGTCTGAAAGTGCCATATACGTTTTCTTCGGTGTAGAACTTGATAGTATAAGAAGTCGTGCCGTTTGCGGTGTCAAAGTTTGCCGTCACGCGAGAGGGAACTCTGCCGTTGTCTTGCGTTGCCGCGTTGAAGGTTGCGCCGACTTTGGAAACTTCGTTGAGTTCGCCGAGGTAGGACAGGCGCACGCCGTCTTTCTCGTACGCTTTGTTGGGTTGATAGTGAGAGGGCTTGCCGGGATGCGCAAAGTCGTCCATATCGGGATAGACATCGGTTGCAAACGTAATCACGATGTCGTTCGCTATGCCGCCCAGTCCCTTGTAGAAGCTGTCAACGAGATAGCTGTCAAGGAAGTTTTGAACGATTGAAATCACGTCCGGACCTTCGAGAGAGAAGCCGAGGAGTTTTGCAACGAGCGTTTTGATTGCGGGGAGCAAATCGTTGATGACGTCAACCAACACGAAGTCTTCGGCGTTGATCGAGTAATCTGCCGGGAGGGAGATTTCCACACCGAGTTGAGTGAGGAAACCTTTGACGACGGTGTTGTTCAATACGGAGGGAAGTTGTGTTCCGAGACCTTTTTTGAGATGTGCGAACGCAGCTTCGGTGATGTAGCCTTTTTCAACCGCGTCTTTGAAATCGAAGTGGTTGCCAAGGATAGTTTTGAGGAGAGAACCGTCTTCGGTGAAGATGGGATCAAGCAAAGTTTTGAGCAAATCTTGCACGAATTTGCCGCTCAAAAGTTGCTCTTTCATATCCTTGATTGCAGCGACCATACGCAGACGGTAGGTGGGGTTGTAGGGGTGTTTGAAGAGGTAATCTTTGCCTGCTTCAACTGCTTGTTCGTCGCCGAAAATCGCCTTTATGGATTCCGCGGTTTCGTCGAGAGAGATTTCGATGCCCATGGTGTGAGCGGTCATGATGAAGGCGGCAACGTCTTTGATGTTCATTTTTCCGCTGTTTGCGGGGTTGACTGTTGATTTGATGGAATCGTCGCCGTAGTTCCAGGCAAGCACTTCGTTGACCACGGCATTGACCAAATCGAGAGCTGAATTATATTCAACGCCGTTGTGCGTGTACGTAACGCCTTCGAGAACGGTGTCGAGAATGTATTTGACAAGTCCGTTGAGAGCTTCGGTTTTTTCAGCGGAATCCATATTTCCGTAGATATCGCGCTCCGTTTCGCCTCTCTTGAAATCTGCAAAGAGGGTGCTGCGGACGATGCCAAGAACCATATTGTCGCCGCCGACCATGTTCAAAACCGTGTTTACGAGACCGTCGATAGTGCTTTGATTGATGAAGTGATCAACCACGCGTTCGACAAGTATGGAGTAAATTTGCTCGTTGATATAGTCGTTGTAGCTCATTGCGTTCATGTTGTCGTAGTTGATCATGTACGCAAGATAATCGGGGTTGGTTGCCACGACGGCAGCCCATTTTTCTTCTTTGTCCGCCTCGGTGGTTGCTGTTTTATATTCCTCATAGGCGGCTTTGAATGTTGCGTCGTTAAAAGCGGGAGCCGTGAATACGTTGTGGCTCGGCACTTCTTTGAAGGGGCGAGCGACGCCGTTGGCGTCTTTGAGATCGTCAAGGCAGAAAACGGAAGAAACGCAAGTTTCGCCGAGTTTGCCGTCAAAATCGTATCTTTCGAGAGTGGTGTATCTTCTGGGAGAGTAATAGCTCACACAGGAACCCGTTTGGAAGTCGTAAAGCGTTCTGCCTTCGACGTCGGTGTAAGTCATTGCGTCGCAAACGTGCATGTGTCCCGTAAAGACGTAGCGGGCACCCATATCGAGCAAGCGTTTTGCGGTGTTTTCCCAGTTGTAAATGGTGAAGTCTTTGAGAATTTCGTCTTCCATTTCCCAGTGCGGAAGAGCGTTTTGGTGGAAGCAAGTGATGATAGTCTTTTCGCCGAGAGCGGGTGCGGACGCATTTTGTTCTTCGCAGAATTTTTGCATCCAATCGAGCACGCCTTCGGTGAGTCTGCCGCCGCAGAGGTGGTCAAGACCTGTCGAGCGGAACACAACCGCATTGTCCGACGAAAAATCGGGAACTATCGTGGTTGACGTGTCAACCGCACCTTCTGCGGTTGCTCCGTAATAAGTGTATGATGCGCCGTTTGCTTGTTTTTTGTCTTTGAGAACTTCGTATTCTGCGGCGTTGACTCTTACGTATGCTCCGACGTCTACGGATTCTCTGTCGTGAGCGTCGATGACCATAAGCGCATAGTCTTTATGATCTCCGTCTACGATTTCGACAGAGAAGGAAAGAGCATTGATGACATCGCCGATTTGATAGTATTCATTGAGTTTGTCGGAAGTCGTTCCGTCAGACATATTTCTTACCGCTTCGAGATGCTCGTTGTAATAGTGAATCTCAAGATTTTTCGCATTGGTGGAGGGGATATACTCCGTCGTATATTCGCCGTACCAGTACTCCGCAGGCATGTACTCGGTGAGGTTGATTGCGCCGTCACTGCCGGTGAGATTCGCTTCGGGATAGCCGAGACCTGCAAATACGAGAGCGAATTGCATTGTGCTCAATGCGTCGGAAACACGCTTCGAACCGTCGGTTTTCGAGTAGAGTGCGCCCGACGTGTTGTAAAGGTCGTGGTTGCCCGGCGTTGCGAAAACCTGGAAGTTGGTGTATTTCCCACGCAAATCTCTGACGGTGTTTTGCAAATATCTCAAAGCGTTTGCAACGTCCACAAGTGCGGTGACTTCGCCGTTTTTGCTGAGGTCACCCGATGCAAAGACGTATGTAGGCGCAATGCCTTTCTTTGCATCTGCGATGAACGCTTCGATTTGCTGTTTGAGGATCATTCCGCTTTCCATAACGAGTTTCGTGTCGCCTGTCATGGAATTGTAGAAGTCGCTCGTCTTGTAATCGGAGCTGTTGATGTCCTGATAACACTCGTCGACGGGGAAGTAGTGAATATCGCTGAATTGACCGATGGTAAGCTCGTCAACCGGCGATTTCGTAGCGTCGGCTGTTGCAATACCCGCAATCGAGAACGTCATGACGCTTGCAAGCACGATTGCGAGCGTAACGACGAAAATCAAAGGCAGATGCTTTTGCATTTTGTTGCTCATATTTCCTCCTTATGCGCGCGTGGGCGCGCAAATTGTTCTTTACTTTACGATTGTACATTAAAATATAATTAAAATCAATATGCAAGTTTGCAAAAATCGTATACCAAATCCGATTTTGTTCGATAGTTTACAGTTTGATTGATATTTTGCTGAAAAATCGATTTATTATTTTCATATCGTGAAAAAATCAAAAATAATTTTGTAAATATCTCAAAATATATTGACAAAAACGGTGGCGGAGAATATTATATATATGAACATTTGAATAATAGTTCAAGTGTTGGAGAAAAAATGACATATACAATTGACGAAAACACCAAAACAACCGCGATTCCTGACGAAGATGTCGTTGCGTCACTTTCCGAGCTTTTTAAGGCGCTCGGAGATCCTACTCGGGTGAAAATTTTGAGCTGTCTTCAAATCAGTGATATGAACGTAGGGGATATTGCCGACAAGCTCGGAATGACTACGTCCGCCGTGTCCCATCAGCTTCGCGTGCTTCGCGCAATCAAACTCGTAAAAGGCACGAAAGAGGGCAAAGAAGTCAGATATTCTCTCGACGACGACCACGTTACGCTCATTATGCAATGCGGTTTGACGCACGTCAACGAGGAAAGATAATCGCGCAATGGCCTAAAAACAGGGTGAAAACCCCTGATTTTTTAGACGCAACACTTGAATAGTTGTTCAATAATCCAACTGTTCAACAAAAATAATACAAAGGATTTAACCCGAAAGGGAAGCATAGAAATCGAAAAGGAGAAATAACAATGAAAAAAGTTTACAAACTCGAAGATCTCGACTGCGCAAACTGCGCCGCAAAAATGGAATGTGCCATCAAAAAACTCGACGGCGTAAACGACGCAACGGTAAGTTTTATGGCTCAACGTCTGACAATCGAAGCGGACGACTACAAATTTGAAGAAATTATGGACAACGTGCAAAAAGTTTGCCGCAAAATCGAACCCGATTGCACGATCTTGCGCTAAATGCAAAACGATACGCAGTTTTAGTCAGAATAGATAAACAAGCAAACGATTTATCGTGATAAAAATGCTGTAAATATGAAAAAAATCAAATTATCGAGAAAAGAAAAAAAGAATTTAATCCGCATACTCGTTGCGCTCGGCATGTTCTTCGTCGTGCTCATCGTGGACAAGACGATAGGGCTTGCGGCGTCGGTCGGCGGTCAGTACGGCTGGCTGTTGCCGTTTTTCCTCTACTTTGCGGTGTATATCGTCATTGGTTACGACGTCTTGTTCAAAGCGGGAAGAGGTATCGTTCACGGGCAGGTGCTTGACGAAAACCTGCTTATGTGCATTGCGTCCCTAGGAGCGTTCGCACTCGGCATTTACACAAGCGTAACGGGCAGGGCGCAAGAAGGCTTTGACGAAGGTTGCGCCGTGCTGTTGTTCTATCAAGTGGGCGAGTTTTTCCAAAGCTACGCAACGGGCAAATCCAGAAAGTCGATATCCGCGCTTATGGACATTCGTCCCGATTACGCCAACGTGAAGAGGGAAGACGACGTTGTCGAACAAGTAGATCCGAGCGAGGTCAAAGTCGGAGACGTCATCGTGGTTTATCCCGGTGAAAAAGTGCCGCTTGACGGAATCGTTGTGAGCGGATCGACCACTCTCGACACAAAAGCACTTACAGGTGAATCCTTGCCAAGAGAGCTTTGCGAGGGGGACGAGATTATAAGCGGTTGCGTCAATTTGACATCACAAATCGAGGTTCAAGTGACAAAAGTATTCTACGATTCGACGGTTTCTAAAATACTTGACCTCGTGGAAAACGCTTCTAGCAAGAAATCCAAGGCGGAAAACTTTATCACGAGATTTGCAAAATACTACACTCCGAGCGTTGTTGCGGCTGCCGTTTTGCTTGCCGTCATAGGCGGAGCGGTGTCAAAAGATTGGTACACTTGGATATACAGAGGATTGAGCTTCTTGGTTGTTTCTTGTCCTTGCGCGCTTGTCGTGTCAGTGCCGCTTTCCTTCTTTGCAGGCATCGGTGCAGCGTCGAGATTCGGTATTCTCATCAAGGGCAGCAACTACCTCGAACTTATGAGCAAAGCAAATATCTTTGTGTTTGACAAGACGGGTACGCTTACAAAAGGTAACTTTGCCGTCACCGACGTTGCTCCCAAAGAGAAGAAAGACGAAATATTGCGCCTTGCCGCTATTGCCGAAAACGACTCTAATCACCCCATTGCGCGCTCTATCGTCGCATGTTACGGCGGTGAAATAGAGGGCGGATATACGCTCACAAACGTTGCGGGATTCGGCGTGCTTGCAACAAAAGGCGACGATGCGATATATTGCGGCAACGAAAAACTTATGAAGTCCTACGATATTCCGTTTGTAGAGCACAAGGGTATCGGCACGGTCGTTTACGTTGCGCACAACAACGAGTTTGTCGGATCGTTGCTCATAAGCGACGAGATCAAGGACGAATCGGTATCCGCCGTCGGCGAACTCAACAAAATGGGCTGCAAGACTGTTATGCTCACGGGCGATAACGAGGCTATTGCTTCCGATGTTGCTGCAAAAATAGGTCTTTCGGGCTACAAAGCCTCGCTTCTGCCTCAAAACAAGGTTGAGCACGTCGAGCAAATGCTTGCGGACAAAAAGAAAGGCGAAGTGCTTTGCTTTGTAGGCGACGGCATAAACGACGCTCCCGTGCTTATGCGTTCGGACATCGGCATCGCAATGGGCGGTGTAGGGAGCGACGCGGCAATCGAAGCAAGCGACGTCGTGCTTATGCAAGACGATTTGACGGGTATATCCACTGCAAAACGTATTTCCAAAAAGACGATGAGAGTGGTGTACGAAAACATCGTCGGCTCTCTTGCGGTCAAATTGCTCATCATGGCATTGAGCGCAACGGGTGTGCTCGGCGCGGCAACCATGTGGATTGCCGTCATCGGCGACGTAGGCGTTGCAATCGTTGCAATCCTCAACGCAATGAGAGTCAACAAAGGCTACAAGACGCTTGTGAAACAAAAGTAAACACCTTGTTAGATACATGAAAACGATGTGATTTTAATCTGGCTAGACGTTTCGCAAGCAAAAGCTAAACAGTCATAATTTTCCCCTATTTATATGAAAAACGGATTTGCAAATTTGCAGTCCGTTTTTCTATTATCGTCGTTAAGTATTGTTTCGATTAAGTATAAATAGAAAGAACTTGAAATGATTGCGAGAGAGCGATTGTGATATTCGCCGCTTCGTTTTGCATATTATATAGTGCGTAGAGAGGTGAATTATGCATTTTATGGCACTTATGCTTGCAATACTCGGATTGTTCGGTATGTTTGGATTCTTCGGCGGTCTTTGGTTTTAAAACAAACAACACAGAAACACATCATATTTTCGCACAAATTATTGTTTGTCTGCGCTATGCAAATTGAAAATTTGCAATATCGCAAAAACAGCACAAATACTGCTGTTGCGCGTGCTTTGCTGTTTTTATACTTATTATCGCGCCGGGGCGGGCGCACAATTCACAGGATTGTGCGCTTATCCGCCCGTTCGATTCCCTAAACTTGATTTGAAACGAAAAAACACATCGTTAAGATGTGTTTTTACATTTGGTACCCCCATAGGGAATCGCTCCGCTTGACCAATACAAAGTTGCACGCACGACACAGGCACACATCTTTATTGTTTTCCGCACGACTTTTCATAGGTCTACACTCTCTCGCCGGGGCGGGCGCACAATTCACAGGATTGTGCGCTTATCCGCCCGTTCGATTCCCTAAACTTGATTTGAAACGAAAAAACACATCGTTAAGATGTGTTTTTACATTTGGTACCCCCATAGGGAATCGAACCCTAGTTTCCGCCGTGAGAGGGCGACGTCTTGAACCGCTTGACCATGAGGGCAAATCGATATTGCTTTGTGATAATATCATAATTTGACACCTTATGCAAGTAAAAATTAGCATTTTTTTGATAATTGCGTCAAAAATATTATTCTTCCAACCCTATTGAAATATGATGTGTTTTTTTTGCATTTAGCCTAATAAAGAGAATGTAATAAGAATGTAAAATGTTAAGTATATTGATTTTATTGGCGTTTTTAGGAAAACGTGTTATAGTTGTTTTATCGGAGAATTGCAATGAAAATCGGAAGAATCAATGATAATCAATACGGCAAAACCGCAAAAATGATTGAGAGGGCTGTCAAATGTCCTCGATTTTCAAATTATTATCCGCAAAGCGTTGTGGACGATATTGTAAAAAGGCTGGATGATGACGGGGTGAAACAACGTGCGTCTTGGACTCATTTTTACGTAATCGAAGAGGATGATAATATCGTTGCTTGCGGAGCTATCGGGGAGTTTTGGAGCAGCAAAACCGAAAGCGCATTGTTTTCCGTATTCGTAGATCCGGACTATCAAGGTATGGGATACGGCAGAAAAATCATTGAAGTTTTGCAGCAAGACGAATATTTTAAAAGAGCAAAAAGAGTGGAAGTTGCCGCAAGTATCCCCGCGATTCCGTTTTATCGCAAAATGGGTTATGAGTTCAAAAACGGTGAAGCCGTTTTCGACAACGGACATTTTGCTTTGGAAAAGTTTGTAAACGTCTGATTTTTTCAAAAATCTTGTCCAATTTGATAAAAAAATATCAAATTCGGTATTGATTTTTGGATATTGATATTATAAAATACATTTGTATTAAAATTGTAAGGAGAAAATTATGGATCCCAAATATCAAAGTTTGTTTACTCCTTGGAAGATAGGCAACTGCGAAATAAAAAACCGCATCGTGCTTACTTCTATGGGCGGAACTTCAATCTTCGGTTGGATGGAACCGCATCACTTCGACAAAGAAGCCGCAAACTTCTTGCTCGATAGGGCAAAGAACAACGTCGGCCTTATTTTGCCGGGCATTGCGCCCATCAGAAACGTTATCGGCGGAAATTGGCTTTACAAGAGCAAAAGCTCGTTCAGACATCTCAAACCGTTTATGGATGAGCTTCACAAAACGGGCGCAAAGATGTTTGTACAGCTCACCGCAGGTTTCGGCCGTTCGTTTGCAATCAGCTCGATGATGGAAATGCTTGCCACAAACAAAGTTTTGGGTGCAATCGCAAAACCTTTCATCAACATCGATCAACTCACTATGAGCGCAAGCCCCAATCCTAACCGTTGGAGTGACAAAGTGCCTTCTCGCGCAATGACCGTAGACGAGATTCACGAGTTTATCAAAGCGTTCGGCAAGACGGCAAAGATGTGCAAGGACGCAGGCGTGGACGGCGTTGAAATCCATGCGGTGCATGAAGGCTATTTGCTTGACCAATTCACGATGAAGTACACCAACCAACGCACTGACGAGTATGGCGGATCCATTGAAAACAGATATCGTTTCCCGATTGAAATCGTAAAGGAAATCAAGAGAGTTTGCGGTGACGATTATCCTGTTTCTTTGAGATATTCGGTTGTGTCAAAGACAAAAGGATTCCGTCAGGGCGCACTTCCCGGTGAAGAGTACGTCGAAGTCGGGCGCGATATGGAAGAGAGCAAGATTGCGGCAAAGATGCTCCAAGACGCAGGCTATGATATGCTTAACTCCGACAACGGCACGTACGACGCATGGTATTGGGCGCATCCTCCTGTATATATGCCTCAAAACTGCAACCTCGAAGACTGCGAAGAACTCAAAAAAGCGGTGGATATTCCCGTTGTTTGCGCCGGCCGTATGACTCCGCAGATTGCAGCAGAAGCAATCGCAGAGGGCAAGATTGACGGTATGGGCGTTGCACGTCAATTCCTCACCGATCCCGAATGGGTGACCAAACTCATGCAAGACAGAGAAGACGACATCATGCCGTGCATCTGCTGCCACAACGCATGCTTCAACATGGCTCACTACAACGGCGTTCCCAACGATCAGGATTTGTCGGACACCGCAGGCATGGCTCGTTGCGCACTCAATCCGCACACCATGCAATCCAAGAAGTATAAGATCGTTCCCGCAACCAAATCCAAGAAGATTGCCGTCATCGGCGGTGGTATCGGAGGTATGGAAGTCGCAAGAGTTGCAACTCTTCGCGGACACAAAGTCACAATTTACGAAAAAGGCAACGACCTCGGCGGCATTTTCGTCGCTGCGGCTGCTCCGTCTTTCAAGGAAAAGGACAAAGAACTTATCGAATGGTACAAAAAACAAATCAGAGATTTGGGCATCGAAGTGAAGTACGGCGTCAAGGTTGACGACGTGACCAAGCTCGGCGCAGACGAAGTTGTCGTTGCAACGGGCGCAGTGGCAAGACGTTTCAACGTCCCCGGCGTAGAAAAAACAATCGAAGCGTGCGACTTCTTGCTCGGCAAAAAGCAAGTTGGCGACAACGTCGTGGTCATCGGCGGTGGATTGACGGGCTGTGAAATCGCATATGAATTGCAACTTCAAGGCAAACATCCCGTCATTGTCGAGATGAAAAACGATCTTATCGCAGTCAAGGGCGTATGCCTTGCAAACTCCTCATATTTGAGAGAATACTTTGCGCTTCACAAAGTGCCTGTGCATCTTGAAACAAAACTCGTTGCAGTCACGGACGGCGGAGTCAAAGTTCAAAGCAAAGACGGCAAAGAGTTTGAGATTGCCGCGGATTCTGTCATTATGTCCGTCGGTTATAACCCCGCTCCGATAGCGGAAAAGAGCAAACACGTTCATGTGGTTGGCGACAGTGCAAAAGTCGGCAATCTCCGCACGGTTATCTGGGGCGCATGGGATGTCGCAATGAAACTGTAAAGCGTAAAGCGCACTATTTAGCGAATAACTTCGGCAGAGCCGTCCGTCCGTCAACTCATTTACGACAAGTAAATTAGGGTTGCCGTTCGGACGGCTCTTTCTTGTTCTTCATCTAAATATTGCGCTTTACGAATATGTGCGGTTTTGTTGAGGATTGATTCAAGATGTGCCTTTCTTGTTTGATGTTCAAATATCGCACTTAAAACCTTTGTTGGCGTAATGTGCAAAATGTTGTTGAAATAACGACGAAAGATGATATAATATTCACAAAATATGAACGCACAGAGGTGTAGTGTATGAAAAAAACAACTATGCAAAAATATGCTCGTCTTATCGCTCGCAAGGGCATAAACGTGCAAAAGAATCAGGAAGTTATCGTCAATGCGTCACTCGATCAGCCCGAATTTGTCAAAATGGTTGTTGAAGAGTGTTATCGCGCAGGCGCAAAAAAAGTCACGGTGGAATGGAGTTATCAACCTTTGACGAAACTCAATTACCGCTATCGTTCAATGAAAACTTTGTCCACAATCGAAAAGTGGGAAGAAGAGAAGTTGGCGCACAGATGCGACGTTTTGCCTGCGATGATCTATATCGATTCGGACGATCCCGACGGACTCAAAGGCATCGACCAAAACAAAGTTTCAAAGGCAAGCCAAGCAAGATATCCCGTTTTGAAGCCGTATATCGACAAAATGGAGAACAAATATCAATGGTGTATTGCCGCGGTTCCCGGCGAAGCGTGGGCAAAAAAGGTTTTCCCCGGCGAGAGAGTGGGCAAAGCGGTTGAAAAACTTTGGGACGCTATCCTTTACACTTCCAGAGCGGACGGCGAAGATCCCGTAAAAGCATGGGAAGATCACAATGCCGACCTCAAAGCAAGATACGATTATCTCAATTCTCTCGGCATCGAATCTTTGCATTATACGGCATCTAACGGCACAAATTTCACAGTTGGTCTTATTTCGGACGGGCTTTTCCTTGGTGGAAGCGAAGACACGCTCGGCGGTGTGGAATTCAATCCCAACATTCCCAGCGAAGAAGTTTTCACATCGCCTATGAAGGGCAAAGCAGACGGCATCGTGTACGCAACACGTCCGCTTTCATATCGAGGTGAAATCATCGACAATTTCTCCGTGCGTTTTGAAAACGGCAAAGCGGTCGAAGTTCACGCCGAAAAGGGTGAAGAGCTTTTGAAACAAATGATTTCAATGGACGAAAACGCCGCATATCTCGGAGAGTGCGCTCTCGTTCCTTACGATTCGCCTATCCGCAACTCCGAAATCACGTTCTTCAACACCTTGTTCGATGAAAATGCGTGCTGCCACCTCGCTCTCGGACGCGGATTTGAAAACTGCCTCAAAGATTACGATAAATACACGCACGAAGAGTGCCGCCAAAAAGGCATCAACGATTCCATCATTCACGTTGACTTTATGATTGGTTCGCAGGATCTCGATATCGACGCTCATACTGCGGACGGTAGGGATGTGGCGATATTCCGCAACGGCAACTGGGCATTTTAAGCGCACTAAATAGCGAATAACTGCGGCAGAGCCATGCTCTTGTCAACTCATGTACTACGTGTACATTAGGGTTGCCAATAGCATGGCTCTTTCTTGTTCTTCATCTATTTAGAGCGCTTAAAACAGTTTGCGTAATATATACGCTCCTGTCTATGTTGGCAGGCTTTTCCTTGCTCTTCATCCAAATATTGCGTTTTGGTGATTAATATCGCGTTATTTGCGAATAACTGCGGCAGAGCTATACTCTTGAACGGCTTGCGTAAGGTATATTTTTTCTAAACTGTAAACGATAAAAAAACAGTCGCTCGATTGAGCGACTGTTTTTCTCTTGATTGTCCCGCACCGCCGTGTGATGCCATTTTATAAACCCGCCGTATAGCAGGGTGGGTAAAGACTGCCGTGCAGTATCTGCCTTCCACTGATATGATGAGGCCTGGCATCGCTGCATTTTTGTCGGACGCGTCATCCCGTATAAAATTTGTGGTTCAAAATAGAGCACCATCACAAACATAGCAGGAATCTTTTCCTACGTTTAATATACCATAGCTTTTTGCTTATTGCAATACCCAATTATCAACTTTGTTTTCTTTTTGTTGATTTAAAACCGCGAAACTCTCTCTATGCGAAAGATTGTTTCGGGCGGGGAATAGCGACTTTGACACCGCAATTTCTTTATCGATTTTTAATAAAAGTATTTCAAAAATTGTCAAATTTTATAATACTTTTTGACGCTTTTTATCTTTTGAGGTGTTTTGGCAATACTTTTTTCAAGATATGTATTGATAAAACACTTTGCGTATGCTAAAATATATCGGTAAAAATATTTATAGGGGTTAAACTATGAAATCTCTTACTATCAAATCAAAAACAATCATCGCCATATGCTTGTTTGTCGTTTTGTTCGCAACGCTTGTTGCGGTTGCGTCGGTTTTCGATTATCAAGTGAGCCAAATTCTCACCAAAAACGCATTGAAACCCGGTGAATATCTTGCAGACGACATCTTCGGAGTTGTGGGAGAAGCAATCGGAACGTCGCCCATTTATATTTTGCTCGGCGTATGCACCGCAATCCTTTGCTGGTTCTTTGCAAAAAACTTCAAAGACAAAAAATGGGGCATAGTTCTTGCCGTAATTTTCGGTCTTGTAGGCACGGTTGCGTGGTGGTATTATATCAAAGATATAATGAAATACATCCTCGAACATGCTGCAAACGAAGTCGGTGCTATCGGTTCTGTCGTTTACGAATATCGCCACAACGGTGCAGTCGTTGCTTGTCAAGTGCTCATCGCGCTCACCCTTCAAGCTCTTACGGTGCTTTCCGTTCGTCCTTTGAAAGCCGAAACTCTCAAAAAACTCGTTTGGTGGGTTATTGCGGCTCTTGCGGCGTGCGTTTTGGCAAATATTCTCATTATGATTATCAAAGAACCCGTCGGCCGTATGAGATTTAGAGCAATCAACTCCGAAGTCGGTCAAAGACTTATTAACGCGGGGTTGGTGAAGGGCTACACTCCTTGGTATATCTCCAACGGTCAACCCGACGAGGGCATAATCAACTCGTTTATCGACGCATATCCCGGTGCAAGCGACGCATTCAAGTCGTTCCCGTCCGGGCACACTTGCGCGGCAGGGATGTCGTACGCACTCATCATGCTCCCCGACGTTGTGGATTTCAAGCACAAAAAAGCGGGCAAAATCGCATGCTGGGTTACGCCTATTGCAATTACGATGCTCGTTGCAATCAGCCGTATAGTCGTCGGTGCGCACTATATGAGCGACGTCACTTTCGGCGGCACGTTTGCGTTTATTTCCTTTATTATCATGCGTGAAATCTTCATTTGCAAGGGAAGTCATTTCTTTGCATTGTTCCCGCGCCTTGCACCGAAGAAAGCCGTTACGCTTCCTGCCGACATCGAAGTCGAAAATGCAGTCGAAACGGTTGAAAACGACGTCGAAGAAAATCTCGTAGACGAAAGCGAAGTCGAAACCGCTTGCGACAACACTGCCAAACTTTCCGACGATTTGAACGAAGAAATCGCACTTTGCAGTGAACAAGCCAACCAAATCGGCAAGGAAATCGCCGACAATATCAAAGACGGCGTAGTTATCGAATAAAACTTGTTTGCGGCGTGTGCCGCCGCAAAATCTATTGCTTCATTGTCAAAAAGCCCGACAAAAATCGGGCTTTTTGCGTATAAAATTGACATATAGCATTTTCAATGCTACACTCATCGTTGCAACTATGTTGCGCAAAAAGATATCTATGGAGATCTACTATGAAAGCGGTTGTGTCCGTCATCGGAAAAGACCAAAGAGGCATCATATCGGGAGTCAGCACGAGGCTCTACGAGTTTGCAATCAACGTGCAAGACATATCGCAAACCATTATGCAAGACTATTTTACGATGATTATGCTTGTCGATTTGTCAGAAGCAAACGCAGACTTTGCCACGATAAGCAAATCTTTGAGCGAACTCGGCAAAGAACTCGGCGTTGAAATCCGCATCCAAAACGAGCAGGTTTTCACGTCCATGCATCGCATTTGAGGTGAGTATGATAAACGCAAACGAAGTTGTCGAAACCAACAAAATGGTGTCGTTCGAACATCTTGACGTACGCACGGTTACGATGGGAATTTCCCTTCTCGACTGCGTGAGCGACAATATTGACGTGCTTTGCCAAAGAGTGCACGACAAAATCGTGAGCAAAGCGAAAGATCTCGTCAAAGTCTGCGACGACATTGCCAATGAAATCGGAATTCCGATTGTCAATAAACGTATAAGCGTTACGCCCGTCAGCATAATCACCGCACGTACCGGCAATGCCTTGAAGGTTGCAAAAACTCTTGACGCTTGCGCAAAAGAAATCGGAGTCGATTTCGTGGGAGGATATTCCGCACTTGTGCAAAAGGGAATGACTGATTACGAAAGAGAGTTTATTCGATCCATTCCCGAAGCTCTTGCTTGCACCGAAAAAGTATGCTCGTCCGTGAATATCGGCTCGACGAAAGCCGGCATAAACATGGACGCGGTTGCCCTTATGGGCAAAGTAATCAAAGAAACCGCTTATCTGACGAGAGATAAGGACAGCATCGGTTGCGCAAAGCTTGTCGTTTTTGCCAATGCGGTCGAGGACAATCCGTTTATGGCAGGCGCATTTCACGGCGTAGGCGAAAACGATTGCGTCGTCAACGTCGGCGTAAGCGGTCCGGGGGTTGTAGAAGAGGCGTTGAAACACGTAAAGGGCGAAAATCTTACCGTCGTTGCGGAAACCATAAAGAAAGTTGCGTACAAAATCACGAGAGTAGGCCAGCTTGTCGCGCAGGAAGCGTCAAAACGCCTCGGCGCAAACTTCGGAATAATAGATCTGAGCCTTGCTCCTACACCCGTAAAAGGGGACAGCGTTGCGCATATCCTTGAAGAAATCGGAGTCGACACCGTTGGAGGATACGGTACGACCGCCGCGCTTGCGCTCTTGAACGATGCGGTTAAAAAGGGCGGAACTATGGCTTCGTCGCACGTCGGCGGACTCAGCGGTGCGTTTATCCCCGTCAGCGAGGATATCGGCATGATAGAATCCGCACAAAAAGGCGTTCTAACTCTTGAAAAACTCGAAGCAATGACCGCAATTTGCTCCGTCGGTCTTGATATGATAGCAATCCCCGGCGATACGTCCGCAGACGTTATATCCGCTATGATTGCAGACGAATCCGCAATCGGAGTAGTCAACAACAAAACGACAGCCGTCCGCGTTATCCCCGTTTACGGCAAAAACGAAGGGGAGGTATCCTTCGGCGGACTTCTCGGCACTGCGCCGATTATGCCCGTCAACCAAACTTCGCCGTCAAGATTGATTGAAAGGGGTGGGAGGATTCCTGCGCCGATTTGGGCAAACAAAAACTAAAACCGTCTGATTGAGCGAATAGCTTTGTCAAAGCCCTTCCGTATCCTCGTCATGTACGTAATGTACATTAGGCGAGTTTACGGAAGGGCTTTTTCGCGCTCTTCATCTCAATCAGACGGTTTTGTTAAGTTGCAAAAATGTTGGAATCTTCCGCAATCGCACGCAGTGCGATATCACCCGAACGAAGTGAGGATATCACCGCGCGTAGCGCGATATCATCTGCGCAATGCGCAGATATCATTGTTGCACAGCAACAACTGCGACAAAGTCGCAATTATTTGCGCGTTTCGAGATTTTTGTGAGGGTTTGGTTCGGATATCATGGTCTTGTAGTTGACATATATTACTTGCCCGGGGTGTCCGTCGGGTTTGCGTTTGACGTTGCGGCGTTCGGTGTAGTCCACTTCGCACGGAGCTTGCTTTGTGCTTGCGGTGATTTCGCCTGCGATTTTGAGCACTTTCTCGGGGACTGTTCGTCCTTCGGTGACGATAATCGTATGCGAGCCGTGTTCGTGTTTGAGGTGAAGCCACACGTCGTTGGACGATGCGATTTTAAAAGTAAGTTCGTCGTTTTGGAGGTTGTTTTTGCCTCGATAGATATAAAATCCGTCCACGAAGTAAACGTATGGCGGCTCGGCTTTTTCTTTGCGCACCTTATTTTTTGACGATTTCTTTTTGCCACCGCCCAATGCTTCCAGTTCCTGTTCGATGGCGGAAGTGTCGCTTTCGTAGGGGAGGTTTGCGATTTCGTCCTCTATCGACTTGACGTATTCGAGCAAATCTTTGTCTTTTTCGAGCTTTTTGCTCACAAACTCTTTGGTGCGTTTGAGTTTGTTGTATTTTGCGTAATATGCGGTTGAATTTTTTGAGGGAGTAAGGCGCAAATCGAGGGGAATTTCCACTTGAGAATTGTCATAATAGTTGGTGCAAACAAGTTTTTCATCGCCTTTTTTCACTAGATAAATGTAGTTGACGATAAGCTCGCCCCACAATCTATATTTGTCCATATCCTCGCACTCGGCAAGTTTTTGAAGGTCGATTGCTATGTTTTTTTCAACCTTTTGGCAAAGATGTTTTGCGATTGTGGCAAGAGATTTGAGCCTTGCTTTGTTGCGGATATCCTTGTCACAATCCGTAATAAGAGCGTCGTACGCATCGCTCATACTCTCAAGCGTCTTGACGTTCGATTTGTCGGAGTTTTCAAGCGAGCGATACTCTATGGGATAAACCTCTTTATCGTTTATTATGCAAGGGCAAAGAGGAATTTCGGGAGTATTCGTTGCGACGCTTGCAAAATCCTTTATGGTTTCAAAAAGCCTTTCGCGCTCGATTGCGCCAAAAGTTCCGACGTTTGAATTTATGTTTGCTCTAAGCAACAACTCTTCGATAGTTGCACCCGAAAAGCCTGAAATATTGTCTTGAATAAACCTATGCAAATCTCCGCCTTTGAAGTCATTAAAAACTGAAAAACAGTCGGTTAGATAGCTGATTTTCTTTTGCGATACGGGCGAATACGATACGCCGCGCAACACGACGTGATTGCGCTCTACGTCGAGGGGAAGATGTTTGACTGCATCCAAGATCACAAGATTTTCGTCGGTGAAAACAATGTTCGAATATCTGTTCATAATTTCTACGAAAAGATAAAAAGTCGCCTCGTCGCGCATCTCGGTTTTTGCATCGAAGCGTATGCGCACGATTCTGTCGTAGTTGTATATCGAAACGTCGCTTATGGTTGCCGACAGTAGGTATTTGCGAAGAAGCATACAAAGATTCGGCGCGACTTGCGGACTGACTTTTTTGCTGTTTGTGAGGTGAATTCTCGGTGCGCCTGCGTTGCATGACACTACAAGGCACTGATTTTTGCCTTTCGAGCGTACGAAAAATCGCAACTCGTCCGATTCGGGTTGTTGAATCTTGTCTATTCTTGCGCCTTGCAGATTATCGTTAAGCTCTCTTGCAAGCGCACTCAATGCAAAAAGGTCGCTTCCCATACGGTTAGTATAGTATTTTTTGCGCTCGAAATCAATTATTCATAGAAATTTTTGCCAAGGGGACATAATTTCATTGATTTTTAATCTTTCGCATGTTATAATCTCTATCACTTGTTAAGAAAATATATATCCGCACGATTTCGCGCGGACATGGAGGACAAATGAACTACACAGCAGAAAAGTTGGAAAAGAGCCAAGTTAAGTTCAACTACGTGGTTGACAAGGACGCTTTCAACGCAGCAATCAAGCAAGCCTACGAAAAAACCAAGCATAAATATGCGGTTCCCGGTTTCAGAAAAGGTCACGCACCCCAAAAGGTTATCGAGGGTATGTACGGACAAGGCGTTTTCTTCAGCGACGCGGTAAACGAACTCATCGATTCTTCTTTGTCGGAACTCGAAAAGAGCGCGGACTACGATTTCGTGGCTGTCGACAGCGTTTGCGACGTTGACATGACGGATGACGGCGGCGTGAAATACTCCATCGTTATGGTTGTAAAACCCGAGGTTACGCTTGGTCAATATAAAGGACTTGCGGTTGCAAAGAAGGCTGTGAAAGTCACCGCAAAACAAGTTGACGAAAAGATTGCCGAGGAGCAAGAAAAGCAAGCTCGTCTTATTGATGTCGATACCGCGGCGGCAAACGGCAATACGGTTACCATCGACTTTGTCGGAAGCGTAAACGGCGAAAAATTCGAAGGCGGCAGTGCGGAAAACTATGATCTCGAACTTGGCAGCAACACGTTTATCCCCGGTTTCGAAGAGCAACTCGTCGGCGTCAAGGCAGGCGAAGTGAGAAACGTCAACGTCACTTTCCCCGAAAACTATCAAGCGGAACAACTTGCAGGCAAGGAAGCAGTGTTCGAGTGCACAGTCAAAGCGGTTAAAGTGAAAGAACTTCCCGCAATCGACGACGAATTTGTCAAAGACGTTTCCGAATTCAACACTCTTGCGGAGTACAAAGCCGACGTGAAAGCAAACCTCACCAAAGAAGCGGAAGATAAGGCGGAGCGCGATCTCGAAGATGAAATCGTGGAAAAGATCGTCGACGCGTCCACCGTCGAAATTCCGCAAGCAATGATAGATCACGAAGCGGAAGACATGGTGCACGAGTTTGAATATCGTCTTATGTATCAAGGTCTGAAGCTCGACGATTATCTCAAATATCTCAACATGACCAGAGAGCAACTCGAAGATCAATACAAAGATCAAGCAGCAAAGACCGTCAAAGTGCGTCTTGTCATGGAAACGCTTATCAAAGCCGAAAACATCAACATCGAGGACAAGGACATCGACGAAAAGATCGAGAAGTTTGCAAGCGACGCTTCTCAGACCGTCGAAGAGTTTAAGAAATCTTTGCACAAAGAGCAAATCGACTATATCGTCAACTCTATCATGAACGAAAAGTTGCTCGCCTTCCTCGTAAAAGAGAACGTTGCGGCAAAGAAACCCGCAAAGAAAGCGGCAGGCGAAGAAACGGCTGAAAACGTTCAAGAAGAGCAAAAAGCGGAAGAAAAGAAACCTGTTGCCAAAAAAACAACCAAAAAGACAGCAAAACCCGCAACCGACGCAGAATAATCGCTTGCGATTTTGTGTAAAATAAGAGTGCTTGCGCACTGAAAAAACAAAAATTAGGCTTTCCGCTTGCCATTGCAGGCGGAAAGCGCATAAAATCGGCTTTTGCGCGATTCCAATTCGGAAGTACGCAAAAAAGCCATATTTTTGCCGCAAAATCACAACCTTTTTGCGGCGAACGGAGGAAAAAATGAACATCAAAAATCAACTTATACCTATGGTTGTCGAGCAAACGGGCAGAGGCGAGCGTTCATACGATATTTACTCTCGCTTGCTTGAAGACAGAATCATCTTCCTCACGGGTGAAATCGACGATAACGTTGCCGACCTCGTTGTCGCACAACTCATATATCTCGAAGGCAAAGATTCGACAAAAGACATCAGCCTTTATATCAACAGTCCCGGCGGCTCTGTGTCCGCAGGCTTTGCAATCTACGACACAATGAACTACATCAAATGCGACGTTTCCACCATCTGTATCGGTATGGCGGCGTCCATGGGCGCATTCTTGCTCTCGTCGGGCGCAAAAGGAAAGAGATTTTCTCTTCCCAATGCAAAGATTATGATTCATCAACCCCTCGGCGGTGCGCAAGGTCAGGCAAGCGACATTGCGATACAAGCCAACGAGATACTCAAAACCAAAAAGCGTATCAACGATATTCTTGCACAAAATACGTCCCAACCTCTTTCCAAAATCGAGGTTGACACCGACCGCGACTTCTATATGAACGCCGAAGAAGCGGAAAAATACGGACTTGTGGACAAGATTTTCTATTCAAGAAAGTAATTTTGCAAGATAACGAACAACGAGAATACGCCTTTTCGGCTCGTATTGCGGGCAAAGCGGGCAGTTGATGCCAAATCAGGAGTATAATCAAGTATGGAAAATTATCATAAAGAACAACATTGCAGTTTTTGCGGACGAGGCGAAAGCGAGGTTGAAAAAATCATCAGCGGCCCCAACGGCATAAATATCTGCAACGAATGTATCGACGAGTGCGCCTACCTTCTCGGCAAGGATGAAAAAACCGCAAACGACGGTCTGAGCCTTTATACGCCCAAGGAAATCAAAGAGAAACTCGACGAATACATCATCGGTCAGGACAGCGCAAAACGCGTGCTGTCGGTTGCCGTGTACAATCATTATAAGCGTATCAATCAAATCCGCTCCAAAGCCAACGACGACGTGGTCATCGAAAAGAGCAACGTGCTTTTGCTTGGGCCTACGGGTTCCGGTAAAACTTTGCTTGCGAAAACGCTTGCGCAAATCCTCAATGTGCCTTTTGCGGTTGCAGACGCAACCACGCTTACCGAGGCAGGTTATGTCGGAGAGGACGTCGAAAACATCCTTTTGAAGCTCATTCAGTCGGCAAACGGAGATTTGAAGAGAGCGGAAATCGGCATCGTGTATATCGACGAAATCGACAAAATCGCAAAGAAGGGCGAAAACGTGTCCATCACGCGTGACGTCAGCGGCGAGGGCGTGCAACAAGCATTGCTCAAAATCATCGAAGGAACGGTTGCAAACGTGCCTCCGCAAGGCGGCAGAAAGCATCCCAATCAGGAATGCTACCAACTCGATACAACCAACATTTTGTTCCTTTGCGGCGGTGCGTTCGTCGATTTGGACAAGATTATCGACCAAAGAAAAGACAATTCGAAGCTCGGCTTCGGCTCTGCGGTGAAAGGAACGGTTGATTATCGCTACGACGAGCTTATCAAAGCCTTGCAACCCGCCGACCTTATCAAATTCGGTCTTATCCCCGAATTTGTCGGACGTGTGCCGATTGTCGTCGGACTCAACGCTCTTGACGAAAACGCACTCGTCAAGATTCTTTCCGAACCTAAAAACGCGCTTGTCAAACAATACAAGTATCAATTTGCGCTTGACGGCGTGACGCTTGAATTTGAGGAAGACGCATTGAGAGCAGTGGCTGCAAAGGCAATCCAACTCAATACGGGCGCAAGAGGTTTGAGAGCGATTTTGGAAGACGTGTTGCTCGAACTTATGTTTGAGATTCCCTCTGAAAAAGACATTGAAAAAGTTATCGTCACAAAGGCTTCGATTGACAAAACAGAGAAGCCTATCGTGGTGAGAAAACAAATTGAAGAAAAAAAGAGCGATTGTATAGCATAACAAACGAAAATAGCGCATCTAATGCGCTATTTTTATAGTTTTGCGTTGAAGAATTACGCTGAATACAGCAAAAAAACAACAGGTGCAAAAGATGATAAAACAAGCAAAGTTCGTAGTGTCCGTTGCGGATGCAAGCAAGGTGCCCGACTACGGCGTTCCCGAAATTGCCATAGCAGGCAAATCAAACGTCGGCAAGTCCTCGTTTATCAATTTTATGGTCAATCAGAACAAGCTCGCAAAAACTTCGCAAGAGCCGGGACGTACGCGCTTGCTCAATTATTTTGAAATAAACAACGGCGAATACTATTTTGTCGATTTGCCCGGTTACGGATATGCAAAGGTAAACAAGCAAGAAAAACAAAAATGGGGCGGACTTATCGAAAACTATTTGCGCACGAGCAAACGCCTTGTCAACGTGTTTGTGCTTGTCGATATGCGCCACGAACCGACCGACGATGACAAAATGCTGATTAACTATCTTTACAACTACAACATTCCGTTTACAATCATTGCTACGAAAGCGGACAAACTCTCTCGTGCTCAACAACAAAAATGCCTTGCGGTGATTGCTTCCGCGCTGTGTGTCGGGACAAAGGATATTTTGGTTACTTCGGCAAGCACAAAGACGGGGAAGGAAGGCGTGCTTGCAAGAATAGATATGTTGCTTGAAAACGCACGTTCTGTCGAAAATGCACGCTCTGACGAAAATGCGCACTCTGATGAAAACACAAGCTCTAATGAAAGTGCCGGTTCTGCGGAAAATATGTGATGGTTTTTATTTGAAATTGCTTGTTTATTGAATTTTACCAAAATAAAAAAAATAATGCTCAAAACCTATTGGTTGAGCATTATTTTTATGTTTTTATTCTAAAAATCTAAAAATCATAGAATACTTTGTCTGAATTTTATGGCAAAAAATCAAATTTCGCACACTTCTATCAACTTGTTGTCAACAAGGTCGCAAGAGGTGAGGATATACGTTATTCCGTGCTTTTGCACTGTGGGCGTAACCCTTGCGTTTTTGCCGTGCAGGTGTCCGTACAGCACGAAATCCACGTCGTATTTTTCAACTAATGCCGTAACTTCGGTGTCCCGATAGGTTGCTTCAAACGGCGGATAGTGCAGCATTGCAATCAACGTGTCGCCGTCTTTTTGCAGTGACTTTGCATAAGAAAGGGAAAGTTCGAGACGGATAAGTTCGCGCTTGTATATCTTTACGTCGGCTTCCGGCGTGTCTTTGGAGGGAATATTCCAACCGCGCGAGCCTGCAATTACTACCGCTTTATCGGGATTGTCGGGCGATTCCACTCTGTACGCATTGTTTTGGACGAAGTTGAAAGATGGGAAATACGTCCTCATTTTCCCGAGCGAACTCCAATAATAGTCGTGATTGCCTTTCACGACGTATTTTTGTCCTTTGAGTTTTGCGATTTCGTCATAATCGGGTTTTGCTTCGTCAATCGTAAGGCCCCAGGACATATCTCCGCCAAGCAAAACGAGGTCGCCGTCGGCAACCTTGCTCGTCCAATCTTCGCTTATTTTCGCAAAGTGGTTTTGCCAACCGTCACCGAAAATATCCATGGGTTTTTCGACGGCGTTTGAGAGATGTAAATCGCTTATCGCAAACACTTTCATATTGATAATATAACATATAAATTATTATTTATCAATTATTGTTGTAAAAAAGCGTTACGCCGGGTTGTTTTTTTCTTGCGATAATAATGCAAAATTCGTACGAAAAAACACGGATATTTTATCCGTGTTTTTTCTCACTTGCAGTTTGTTTCTTACATACCGATTTGTTGCTCAACTCGGAAACAGCGGCAAGTCGAATACGCCTTGGCATGCGTCCTGACTAAATTCCGTGCAGGGCGGAATCTTGCAGTAGCCGTATGAGGGTACTAGAAGGTTGACGGGTGCTTGTACGCTCAAAATTACGGTTACGCAACACGTGATATTGAACGTGTAGTCGCTCACGTAAGTACCTCTCGGCGAAGCCATATTGACGGTTGCTGCAACCACGGGCGAAATTACGCTGCCCGACGGAACGCACATAACGACGTCTTGGGTGATGTTCACCGTGCTTGTTCCCGTGCCCGAAACCCCGTTTGCGTCTGTGTAGGCGATTTGAACGGGGATCGAAACGGTTGCCGTGACTCTTGAAAGCCCCGCTCGGTCGGCAATCGGCGTTATCGTAAGGGCGGTTATAGTGCCCGTGGAAGAAGTTGACGAACCGCTGACGAAAGTGAGCGGAAGAGTGGGCGTTGACGGCGAAATATTGGTGAGCGTAACCGTTTGGTCGATGCTGGTTTGCATCATGCACGCATCAAAAATTTTCGTTGTCTGAATGCACACTTTTTCGCACAAACCGTTCATCGGATTGCCGTTGATGTTCCCGGGACATCTGTCTATCGTAGAGTTGTTGTTGCAAAAAGACATCTTTTTACCTCCTTTTATATTTGCCACAATATATGCAAGGCGGAATTTTTTGTTGTCAAAGCGCAAAATTCGAGGGGATAAAGTGGAGAAAAAAGCACCTTGAAATACAACGAAAATTTATAAAAAATCACACTGTCTTCGGCAAAAATCCACTTGACAGTAGCGTTTTTCTTGGTGCAAATATGCGAGAAAATTCCGTCTTGCATATAGTTTACTTGTAAACATAATCAAAAATAGGCAATCGGCAAAAATGCCACTAAATACTCAAAAAATTTTTGGGTTAAAAATGGAAAAATTTTATTGACAAGACTTTTATATTGTTATACAATAACAAGCGTGAAGGGTGTAGTGCCCTCAAAAAGGAAAAACGAATGCCGAAATTTATGCTTGGAAACGCTCGTCATCAACTCGACGAGAGAAATAGGTTCAGGATTCCCGTCAAGTTCCGCGAAGGGCTTGGCTCGAACCCGTATTACCTTCCCGGCAAAAACGGCTGCTTGTACATCGTCCCCGAGGAGAGATTTGAAGAAATGTTCGCACCGTTCATCAATCAAAATCCCTACACGTCGGACACGGACGAATTTACCTCGACGGTGTTCTCGTTCAGCGGACCGCTCGAAGAGGACGCACAGGGCAGAGTTTCTCTTGACAAAAACATCAAAGAGAAATTCGGCATCGACAAAGAAATGGTTTTCGTCGGCAAAGCGACTTACCTCGAAGTTTGGCCGGCAGAGGCTTGGGACGCAAGATACGGCGTGCTCGATCCGAGCAAGATCGACAAGATGATCCAAGACCTCAAAAAGTACGGGGTGTGAAAATGGAATTTGCACACGTACCGGTGATGCTGAACGAATGCCTTGACGGACTGAAAATCAAAAGCGACGGCATTTACGTCGACGGCACTGTCGGAGGCGCGGGACACTCGATTGAAATCGTAAAGAGGATGGGCGAGGGCGGACGACTTATTGCCGTTGACCGTGACAGCGACGCACTCGAAGCCGCAAGCAAAAGACTTGCTCCGTACAAAGACAAAGTTACCTTTGTGCACGACGACTACAAAAACCTCATATCCGAACTCGATACTCTCGGAATCGGCGAGGTTGACGGAATCCTTCTCGACCTCGGAGTGAGCAGTTATCAGCTCGACAACGCAGAGAGAGGATTCAGCTATATGAAAGACGCACCGCTGGATATGCGTATGGACAGGGAACAACCCTTGACGGCATACGACGTGGTGAACAAGTACGACGAAAGAGAGATTGCAAACATCCTCTTTGATTACGGCGAAGAAAAGCTTGCAAGAGTGATTGCAAGAAATATCGTCGCAAAACGAGCGCAAAAACCGATTGAAACTACGCTTGAACTTGCAAAGATAGTTGAGGACAGCTATCCTGCAAAGACGAGATGGAAATTCGGACATCCCGCAAAACGCACATTTCAAGCAATCAGAATTGCCGTCAACGGCGAACTGAACGCGCTTGACGAAGCGATTACGGCGATGGCAAGACGTCTTAAAAAGGGCGGAAGAATGGCGGTGATAACATTCCATTCGCTCGAAGACAGAATCGTCAAATCCGCTTTTAGAGAACTCAATCTCGCCTGCACGTGTCCGCCCGACTTTCCGGTGTGCGTGTGCGGCAAAGTGCAAGAAGTGGAACTCGTAAACAAAAAGCCTATCGTGGCAAGCGAAGAGGAGCTGCAAAACAATCCTCGCTCGCAAAGCGCGAAACTGAGAATCGTCGAAAGGCTTTGAGAAAAAAAAACATAAACCGTACAATAAAAAACAAACATAAAACAGAAAGATTATTAAGGAAGGGAAATCGGAGTTCTAAATGGGGCAAAATTAGAAAACCGATAATCTAAAAAGGGGTACGCTATGGCAATCACATTGGACGAATTGTTGGGAAGAAACACAAGAGAGGCAACGCAAAACAACGTTACCGGTTTTCCCTCATACGAAGATTTTAAGTCTTCGCGCACAAATCAACAAGCATCTTATCAACCCGTGCAAAACAATGCGCGCTACAATTTCGATATGGCTCCCGCAAGAGAAGTGCGTTCAACCGAAAGCGTAAGAAATTACGAAGCCGCTCGTCCGTACGTTGCTCCGCAATCAAGCGAATACCAAACGAGAGATTATCCTTTCTACGACAACTTGCAACAAAGAGCGCAATACGCGCCCGTACAATATCAACAACCGGTAGAGTATCAAGCGCCTGCACAAACTTACGATCAAGTACAATATGCTCAGCCGCAAGTTCAACATGCGCCCGTTCACGAAGGTTTCTACGAGTTTACCGCTCAAGATACCGAAAGAGCCAGCGATCAAGAACTTTACGCAAGACTTGCGCACTCCAATATGAGCAACGCTCCCGTGTTTGATGACAGCACCGCACAAAGCGTGCAACGCACAGGACTTTTTGCTCGCAAAGCTCAAAAAACGCAAGACGTCAGCGAACAAAAACAACGTGCGCGTCTTAACACCAAAGGAAAAATCATCCTCGGCGTATATCTTGCGGTGATTGCTCTCGTTGCATCTCTCATCATCGTGAACGCAACAAAAATCAATCAAGGCAAAGCCGTAACTCCCACTTCGGAAGTGAAAGCAACTCAACAAGCGAATATTACGGAATCTTTTGAAATAGATTCTAGATATGAAGTTCGCATCTAAAAAACAGACAAAACCCAATCTTCTTTATAATCCAACAAAAAGGCTGTCGGCAATATTATTGCTGATAGTCTTTTTGTTTTCGGCGATATTCGCGAAAATGTTTGCGGTGATAATCGTCGAGGGGGAGGCGTTGCAGGTTAAAGCGATAGACCAATGGCTACGCGACGTTCCCACCGACGCACCGAGAGGAAATATTCTCGACAAAAACGGCAAAATTCTGGCATCTACCGCAACGAGATACAATCTTTACGTTCGTCCTAGCGATGCGCCCGAGAAAGATAAGGTGGCAAAACTTTTGTGCGACGTGTTCGGATACGAATATGAAAGCACTCTTGAAAAAATCTCCAAACGTACGAGCGAAGTGACGGTTGCCACAAAAGTCACAAAAGAGCAGCTCAATGCGATTTATGCGTCGAATTTGAAAGGCATTTATTATGCCGAGGACAATTTCAGATATTATCCTTACGGCGATTTTATGACGCAGGTTTTGGGATTTTGTTCGAGCGACGGTTTCGGTCAAACGGGGCTGGAATCCTATTACGACAAGTATCTGACGGGAGTAAACGGTAAGATTCTTACACAAACCGACCTTGTGGGACGCTCGCTCGACGGTGAAAGTTATTATCTTCCGCCCGTTGACGGACTTGACGTGAAAACCACGCTCGATGCAGGCATACAAAGCATAGTTGAGGGCGTTGTGCGAAACGCAGTTGCGAAGTTCGATCCAAAAGGCGTTGCGTGTATCGTTATGGATTATTCCACGGGCGGAATAGCCGCGCTTTGCGAGTATCCGTCTTTCGACTTGAACGACGTGCCGCGCGACGATTTGATAGCATTGTTCGAGCGTTCGAAAAGCAAGATAATATCCACGGTGTACGAGCCTGGTTCGACTTTTAAAATTTTGACGTCTGCCGCCGCGTTGGATAGCGGAAAAGTGCGCACGAGCGATAGATTTTATTGCGCAGGCTCGAAAGTGGTGGACGGCAAAAAAATACGGTGCTGGAAATCAAAAGGCCACGGCTCGATAGACTTCGGGCAGGGGGTGGAATCTAGTTGCAACTGCGTGTTTATGGAGTGCGCTTTGCGTATGGGGACAAACTCGTTTTACGATTATTTGTCGAAGTTCGGATTGTCCGCAAAGACAGGCGTTGACATGACGGGGGAAACGAGCGGAATTTTTATCGACAGAAATCTCGTCAAAAACGTCGACCTTGCGCGCATAGGTTTCGGACAAGCGGTTGCGGTTACGCCGATAGGACTGCTTGCGGCTACGTCGAGCGTGATAAACGGCGGGATAAAAGTTGCTCCGCACGTGATGAGCGAGATAAAATCCTCAAACAGAGTTGTGGCGAGCTACGGCATATCGGGCGGAGAAAGAGTGATTTCTTCTCAAACGTCCGACACCATGCGCGAGCTTTTGCAAAGGGTGGTTACGACGGGAAGCGGAAAGGGCGCATACGTGCCGGGATATAAAATTTTGGGCAAAACGGGTACGGCGCAAAAATACGAAAACGGTCAAATCGCAAGAGGGAAATATTTTTCGTCGTTCCTCGGCTTTTCGGTGAGCGAAGGCGCAAACTACGGAGTGCTGTTTATCGTCGACGAGCCGAAAGGATATATGTATTACGGTTCGCTTGTCGCCGCGCCTATGGTGGGGGACATTTTCGAGAGCATATTCGCATATCTTGCAATCGCACCCGAATATACGGGAGAGGAAAAGAGCATAATCGGCGAAGAGTTTATTTTGCCGTCTTTTGAGGGTATGAGCGTTCTCGGCGCAAAGAATCAACTTTCAAAGCTCGGTTTATACTGCGAAATCGACGGCGAAGGGGATACGGTCAAGGGGCAATATCCGCTTGCAGGCGTAAAAGTGGACAAGCGAAACGCAGTGCTTTTGCTCACCTGAAAAGCGAAAAGATTTTCCGTTTTTGTCTAAGATTGCGGTTGGGTTGATAAAGTTTTCTACACTCATTATTATGAGTGTATCAATCCTTGGAGGACGCAACTTATGAAACTTGAAAACTTGCTTTACGGCGTAGAAATCCAAAAGACGAACGTGGACTTGAATACGGAGATAAAAGAAATAAAAATAGATTCGAGAAAAGTCGAAAAGGGCGATTTGTTCGTCTGTCTCGAAGGCGTAAACGACGACGGAAACAATCATATCGGCGAGATAGATTGCGCCTTTGTCGCACTCACCGAAAAAGAGCAGAAAAACGCAAAATTCGTGCTTGTAAAAGACGCGAGAAAAGCGTATGCGCAAGTGTGCGAAAACCGCTTTTTGCGACCGCTTGAAGGCATGAAATTCGTGGCGGTCGTCGGCACGAACGGCAAGACTTCGACTGCGCATTATATCGATTCGATTTTGTCTTTTGCCGGTGTAAAAACCGGGCTTATCGGCACTGAAGGGCACTATATTCTCGGCGAAAAAGTCGGGCAAAGTCTGACGACGCCCGACCCCTTCGAACTTAACGAATTGTTTTTCAAAATGCGAACGAGGGGCGTTGACGTCGTGATTGCCGAGGTCAGCGCGCACGCGATATATCTTGAAAAACTCGGAGATATAAAGGCGGACGTTGCCGTCTTGACCAACGTATCGCAGGACCATCTCGATTATTTCAAGGATTTTGCAAACTATCAAAGCGTAAAGATGTCTTATTTCGAGGACGGACACGCAAGGACGGCAGTCGTAAACGTGGACGACGAAAGCGGACGTATCCTTCTCAAACGCCTTGAAAACAAACCCGACGTAAAAGCGGTGAGTTTCGGCTTGTACAATCCTGCCGATTGCTTTGCGGTGAACGTCGCGGAGGACATAGACGGAGTGCGATTCATTGCAAATCTCAACGACGAAATCGTTGAAGTAAAGTCCTCGCTGTACGGCGAATTTAACGTCTACAATCTGCTCGGCGCGATGAGCGTATGTTCGCTGCTCGGAATAAGCGGAGAAACGCTTATGCATGCCGTGAGAAAAATCAAGGCGGTCAAGGGCAGGTTTTCGGTTTTGCACACTGAAAAAGGCACGATTATCGTTGATTTCGCGCACACTCCCGAAGGACTTAAAAACTTGCTTTCAACCGCGCGGACGATAACGAAATCGAGGCTTATAACACTGTTCGGTTGCGGGGGTGAACGCGACAAATCAAAGCGTGCGCAAATGGGCAAAATCGCATCGAAATACAGCGATTTTATAGTGCTTACAAGCGACAATCCTCGAAGTGAGGACGCTCTTGACATCATCAGACAAATCGAGTGGGGAGTGAGTATAAAAGACGTAAAGTGCATCGTGGACAGACCCGAAGCGGTGCGGTTTGCTCTTGCGGAAATGGAAGAGGGCGACACTCTCGTGCTTGCCGGCAAAGGCAACGAAAATTATCTTGAAATCAAAGGCAAAAAAATACCGTACAGCGATTTCGATATGGTGGCGAGGTACGCAAGATAATGAGCGGCCTCGTAAAAATACTTTTGTACTTCGTTGCGTCGGTTGCGCTGTCCTTGCTCGTTGCGCCGCTCGTGATAAAAATCATGCGCAAGCTCAAAGCAAAGCAAACCGTGCTGGGCTACGTAAAGCAACACGAGCATAAAAGCGGTACACCGACTATGGGCGGATTTATTTTTCTCTTGCCGACGATCGTGTTTTCGCTTGTGGAATTTCAGCGTTTTTCACTTGTTGCCGCCGCGTTGTCGGCAGGCTTTTGCGTGCTGGGATTCCTTGACGATTTTATCAAAATCCGTTACGCCCGAAACCTCGGATTGAAGCCCTATCAAAAGATAATCGGACAACTCGGATTGAGTTTTGCGGCAGGCTGGTTCGCGTATGCGTCGAAGGACGTGGGTAGCGCGATAAACTTGCCTTTTTCGACGTTTACGCTAAATATGAGTTGGGGCATTATTCCTTTCGTTATGCTCGTATACGTTGCAACCACCAACTGCGTCAATCTCACCGACGGGCTTGACGGACTTGCCGGATATACGTCCGTCGCATACTTTTTGTGGTTTGCGATACTCGTATATTTTATATACGACGACGCAGTGAAGGCAGGAAATAGCGAGTATGCAAAAGAGGTTTTGTCTCTATGCGTGTTTTCGGTGTCGATGCTCGGAGGACTGCTCGGTTATCTCGTTTTCAATGGCTATCCGGCAAAGATAATGATGGGGGACACAGGCTCTCTTGCTTTGGGTGCGGCGTGCGCTTCGGTTGCGGTTTTTTCAAAAAATCCGCTTTTAATCGTCACGTCGGGCATAATGTACGTGCTCTCCGGCATATCAGTTATATTGCAGGTGCTTTACTACAAGCTCACGAAAAAAAGGATATTTCTTATGGCTCCGTTCCATCATCACTTGGAGATGAAGGGGCTGCACGAGTCGAAAATCGTGACGATATATTTCGTTTGCAGCATGGTAGGGGGCGCGCTGACGCTGATATTTGCGAGGGCGATATGAATTTTGTCGGAAGAAAAGTCGTGGTGTACGGCGCGGGCGCAAGCGGTATTTGCGCATACGAATTGTTGAGAGAAAAGGGCGCGAGAGCCATCGTCTACGATGACGATCCTTCACGCGATCGCGCGACGAACTCCGTCGGCGTGTTTAAAGACGCCGATATAATCGTGTTGAGCCCCGGTGTGAATCCGAACAAGGAGTTTCTCTTGGACGCGCGACTTGAAAACAAAATCGTTACGAGCGAACTCAATCTCGCATCGAGCGTATGCGCCGCAGAGCAAATCGCCGTTACCGGCACGAACGGAAAAACCACCACGACGATGCTTATCGACCATATTTTGAAAAGAGCAGGCATACATTCGCACGCTGTCGGCAATATCGGCGTGCCGTTTTCCTCAATTGCGGACAAGCTGGACGCAACCGAAACCGCTGTTATAGAAGCAAGCAGTTATCAACTTGAAAACAGCGTCGGTTTTTCTCCCGAAATCGCGGTTTTGCTCAACGTAAAGCCCGACCATATGACGAGACATCTGACGATGAAAAACTACGAAAACGCAAAGGCGAATATCTTTCGCGCGCAAAGCGAAAGCGACTATCTCGTCTACAATGCCGACGACGATATCGTCAGAAATATGGCAAGCGAGGCGGCGTCGCAAAAAGTGCCGTTTTCGACCGAGCATATCGAACCGTCGGGCGCATACGTATCTTCCGACTTTCTGTGTTTCCGAGGAAATCCGATTGTGCCAGTCGACGAAATCGATTTCAAGGGAGAAGAATTGCAAAACGCACTTGCGGCGGTTGCGACGTGCATGATAAAGGGCGTTTCGGCATTTTGCACTGCGTCCGCGCTTGCGGATTTCAAACGTCCGTCGTATCGTCGACAACTGGTTGCAATCGCAGAGGGCGTGTACGTGTACAACGACAGCAAGTCCACCAACGTGTCCGCATGCCTGTGCGCGTGTACGAGCGTGGGAGATTGCGTGCTTATGCTCGGCGGTCGGAAAGGGGAGGAAAATTTCGACGAGCTTTTTTCAAAACTGCCCTCAAGCGTAAAGGCGATTACCGTTCAGGGCGAGAATGCCGAAACAATTCTCAAAAGCGCAAAAACTTTCGGATTTAAAAATATCCGCAAACATGACGATTTGCAAAGTGCGATAGCGTCCGCATTCGAACTTGCAAAGAAGTTTAAAACGGAAAGCATACTTTTTTCGCCTGCGAGCAAGAGTTTCGACTTGTACGCAAACTTTGAAGAGAGAGCAAAAAAATTCGACTCTCAAATCGCCGATTATCTTGCAAAAAGATGACGGAGTTTTCGACTTTTACGAATATGCGCGCAGGCGAGCGCGCAATCGATATGCGTGCAAAGCGCGCATACAAGCGAGCGCGCACAGGCACGCGTAAAACGAGTGCGCAAGGCGTTTTGCAAGATTTGAAACTGTCCGTTCTCGGCAAAGGCAAAATCGACAGACCTCTTGCGGTTGTTGCGATTTTACTCAGCCTTTTGGGGCTTGTTTTCATTTATTCCGCCTCGTGTTATTCGGCAAAAGTGCAAACGGGGGATGCCTTCCGCTACGTAAAAACGCAAGCGGTTGCGCTTGCGATAGGAGTGCTTTTGAGCGTGCTTTTGTCAAACGTAAAAGCGCAAACGCTCAAAAAGTTTTCGCCGTTTTTGTATCTTGTGGGACTTGCGCTTTTGGGCGCGGTGTTTTTGCCCGTCGTCGGCGTTGAAAGTTACGGCGCGAAAAGGTGGCTGAATCTCGGATTTTTTACCATACAGCCCAGCGAATACGCCAAGTTTTTTATGGTTATGGCAATTTCGGCATACGCAAGCCAAAGGAATATGAGCAAGTTTGCAAATGTGCTTTTCGTGCTGTTTTTGGGTGGCGCGACGTGCGTGCTTATCATGCTCGAACCCAACATGTCCATAACGATGTGCGTTGTCGGCGTGATATTCATTATGCTTTTTGCAAGCGGCGCGAAAGTCAAACATCTTGTGTTGCTCTTATTGCCGGTGATTGCCGGAGCGGTGGTGCTTATCGTCGTCGAGCCGTATCGCATGCAACGACTTTTGGCGTTTTTGGACCCGTGGAAATCTCCGCTCGAAGAGGGTTATCAGCTCATACAATCCTACTATGCTTTGGGAAGCGGCGGATTTTTCGGAGTTGGGCTTTTCGCATCGAGGCAGAAATATTTGTTTTTACCATTTGCCGAGAGCGATTTTATATTGTCCGTAGTCGGTGAAGAAACGGGCATATTCGGCATTGCCGCGATTATGATTTTGTTTTTTATTTTCGCAAAGCGCGGACTCAAAATCGCAAGGGAAGCGTCGGACAGATATTCGTGTTATCTTGCGCTCGGCATAACCGCGGTTACGAGCGTGCAAGCTATGCTCAATATGGCGGTTGTTTGCGGCGCGATTCCTCCGACGGGATTGCCGTTGCCGTTTATGAGCGCGGGCGGAAGTTCGCTCGTTGCGTATCTATGCGCCGTAGGCGTGCTTGAAGGCATTGCAAAAAATTCCATGCCGTACGTGAGCTTGAAAGACTTTTCTGCATAGGCGCAAGCGCACGTTTGCGCGCGTGAGTGGCACGAAAGGAAAATTTTCGAGCATAGTTTATATCGAGGGAAGTATGTCGAATCAGTATTTGAAAATTATCGGTGGAAATTCGCTTTCGGGACGGGTTGAAGTGCACGGCGCAAAAAATGCGGTTTTGCCTATTCTTGCCGCCGGAATTTTGACGAGCGAGGACGTTATCGTGCAAAATTGTCCGTACATATCCGACGTTGACGCAATGACGGTTTTGCTTGAAGAGTTGGGTGCGGAAGTGATACGAAACGGGAGAAATATCATCGTGCGCGGACAGGCAACGCACGCGCGAGTGGACGATTTGCATTGCAAAGATATACGCTCGTCTATGTTTATGCTGGGTGCGCTTTTGGCAACTCTCGGCGAGGTGGAAACCACTTTTCCCGGCGGTTGCTCGATAGGACTTCGTCCTCTCGACATACATCTTGACGGTTTGAAAAGAATGGGCGCGACGGTCGAAATGACCAAAAGCGGAATACGCTGCACCGCAAAGTCGCTTATCGGGGCAAAAATTCTTATGAAATATCCAAGCGTAGGCGCAACGGAAAATCTTATGATGTGCGCAACGCTCGCAAAGGGAAGAACGACGCTCGTCAACTGTGCGAGAGAGCCCGAAATAATTTCGCTTGCAGAGTGTTTGCGATCGATGGGAGCGAAAATAAGCGGCGACGGTACGTCGGTGATGAAAATCGAGGGAGTAAAGCGACTTTTCGGAACGCGGTTTTCGCCTATCGGAGATAGAATAGTGGCGGGAACCGTTGCGTGCGCAACCGCGCTTTGCGGCGGCGACGTCGAAATCGACGGAGCAAACGTAAATCATCTCGGAGCGGTGATCAATTGTTTGCAAAGCAAAGATTGTAAAATCGACGGGGACGATACGTATATGCGCGTGCGCTCGACAGGGCGCATACACGGCGTGCACGCGCAAAGTGCTCCTTATCCGCTTTTTCCGACGGATATGCAACCGCAATTGCTTTGCGCTTCGTGCTTTTCGGACAGCGTGAGCGTGATAAGAGAAACGGTGTTTGAAAACCGATTCGCCCATGTGAAAGAAATGCAAAAGTTGGGTGCAAAAATAAACGTTCGGGGCGATACGGCAACGATATTCGGGTGTGAAAAATCCAATTCGCCTTATATGATAAAGGGCGGAAGCGTGGTTGCAAGCGACCTTCGCGCAGGCGCGGCTCTTTGCATTGCGGCATTGAAAATAAAAGGCGAAAGCAAGGTGTACGGAGTGGAATTTATAGACAGAGGTTACGAGAGAATAGAAGACGTGTTTTGCTCGCTGGGCGGATACGTTTTGCGCACAAAAGACAGATAAGTATCGCTATGTTTGCGATAAAGTGGCAATTTTGACAAAAAATGCACCGAATAAACACTTTTTTGATAAAAATCCGTTGACACGATAAGTATTTTATATATAATATTGTTATAAATAATGCGCGCGATAGCGTGTTTTTTAGAAAAAAAGAGGAAGAATATGGGTTCGATTTTCACAAAAGACATAGCCGTTTTGGACGTCAACTCTCGCCTTGTCAGCGCAATCGTGGGCGCAAAGAGGGCGCAGAGCGTTTTCGGCATTAAGTCTGTCGTCGAAAAGCAACACCAAGGTTATGAAAACGGCGAGTGGTTTGACGAGCAAGAAACGGTGCAAATCGCAAAAGCCGTTTTGCTCGAAGCCATGAAGGAAGCGGACTCGCGCACCAAACGTCTTTTCATCGGCGTTCCGGCAGAGTTCGTTACGGTGGTCACAAAAGAAGTTTCCGTGCGCCTTGACAGAGAGCGTAGAGTCATAGACGACGACATATCTTATCTTCTCAAAAAGGGTGACGATTTCGATCACGACAAGTTTTTGACGATAAACACTTCGGCAATCTATTTTTCGGTTGACGGAGATGACAAAATATATTCCGACGTTCGCGATATGGAGGCGACGACGGTGGAGGCTTGCGTAAGCTATATGCTTTGCGAAACGTCCTTCGTCAAGATGTTCGACACCGTTGCAAACGAGCTTGGTTTCACCGACGTCAGATACGTTGCGACTTGTTGGGCGGAGTGCATGTCCCTTCTCGAAAAAGAGCAACGCGACAACGTGTATATGCTCATAGACATCGGATATTTGTCATCGTCGGTATGCTTGGCAAAGGGGGACGGCATCTTGGATATGAAGTCGTTTTCTATGGGCGGAGCGCACATTTGCGCGGATATATTCGAGGCTTTGGACGTTCCTTTCGAGATGGCGGAAGAGGCAAAACGCCTTGTGGATCTCAACCTCAATTACAGCGACGAAGCGGTGCTTGTCAGCGACGGTGAAAACGCTGTTTACGCACAAGACGCTTGCGAGATCGCAAAGAACAGACTTGACGTATTCGCAGAAATTTTGAGCGACATATTCAAGGAAATCGAGGACGACGCTCCCTCGTATATGTCGGTTTATCTCACCGGCGAGGGCGTTGCTTCGATGCGCGGCGCAAAGAAATACCTGAGCGAACAGCTCGGCAAAAACATTGAAATCATCACTCCGAAACTTCCCGGATTCGTCAAACCGGAGGACAGCTCGAAAGCGTCGCTCTTGGTTATGGCGGACAATCTGTCGAAATTCGATTTCGGAGCGTTTATAAAAAAGTTATTCAACGGAGGTAAAAAATGATAGATTTTGAAAAATTCGGTTGGACACCGAGCGATGAAACTTCTTCCGAGGAAGAAGAAACAGTGCAAGAGGAAGTTGTTGAAGAGCCCGTAGAGGAAGTTCAACACGAGGAATCGCACGAGGAGTATCAACCCGTTTCTCAAAAGAAACCCGGCAAGGCGAATATCGTCGTCGTCGGCGTTGGCGGTGGCGGAAACAACGCTGTCAACAACATGATTAGAGCAGGCATCAAGAGCGCAAGTTTCGTGGTCATGAACACGGATATGCAAGCACTCAACATGTCGCTTGTTCCTCCGCATTGCAAAATTCAACTCGGCGCAAATATGACGGGTGGTTTGGGCGCAGGCTCCGACCCCGAAATCGGCAGAAAAGCCGCCGAAGAATCTCGTGAACGCATCAAAGCCGCACTCAAAGACATAGACCTTTTGTTTATCACCGCAGGTATGGGCGGTGGCACGGGTACAGGTGCCGCTCCCGTGATTGCAGAGATTGCAAAATCCATGAATATTCTCACCGTTGCCGTTGTTACAAAGCCGTTCAACTTCGAGGGTGCGCAACGTATGAAGAATGCGGAAGAGGGTATCAAAAACCTCAAAAACTTCGTGGATACGCTCCTTGTTATCCCAAACCAAAAACTTATTGAAGTGCTTGACAAAAACATTTCCTTCAAGCGCGCGTTCGAAATCGCCGACGACGTGTTGCGTCAAGGCGTTCAAGGCGTGAGCGACGTCATTGCAAATCCCGAACTTATCAACCTCGACTTTGCCGACGTGCGTACAATCCTTTCCAACAAAGGTCTTGCGCATATGGGTATCGGCTACGGCAAGGGCGAAAAGAGAGTCATCGAGGCAGTGCGCGGCGCAGTGTTCAGTCCTCTTCTTGAAACGGACATCGAGGGCGCAACCGGCATCATCGTCAACATCACCGGCGGCGACGACATGCTCCTTGGCGAAGTCACCGAGGCTTGCGACATCGTCAAACAAGTTGTCGATCCCAGCGCAAATATCATTCTCGGTACGGCGTTCGTTCCCGACAAAAAGGACATCGAAATCACTATCATCGCAACGGGATTTGTGGATAGAAACCTTGCTCCTGCAAGAAGTAGCGCACCTCAACCTCAAAAATCTTTCGCAACCGCGCTTTCTCAAGCGGCGGCAACCGAGGAAGAGAAGGAAGAAGAACAACCCGCTCAACAAGAACAACCCGTGTTCAATCAAGACATCTTTGCCAATAGACCCGTGTTCGGTCAAATGCAAAGACCCGTCGCAACTCCCGAACCGGTACAACCCGTCGTGCAACCGGTTGTTCAACCCGCTCCCGCACCTCAACCCGTTATGCAAGAGAGCGAAATTCAATCTTCGAGAATCGACGTCACCAAAAAACAAGTGCCGGCATTCCTTCGTAGATTGAAGAGAGATCGCGACTAATTCGAAATTCACATAAATCGGTATTCTAATCCGTTAAAATTTGAATTTATATAGTCAACATATTAAAAATCCTCGTGAAAATCATGAGGATTTTTTTTGTGCCTTACGACAAGGAAAGAAAGATTTTTCAACTCTTTTGAAATAAACTTTGCTTGTGAGTGTGTACGTGGAACTTGTCATATTCAACAATCTTGCCGTCGATTTGTTTATATCTCTCTCGACGCTTGTTATACGGCGGAAGAGAATAGGCAAGTTTCGTCTTGCGTGCTGTTCGATTTTGGGCGCGATGGTTGCAACCGCTTACGCCGTTGTCCCGAAATTCGCGCAAATTTTAATTAAAATTTTGCTTGCGCCCATCCTTTGTCTTATCCTTGCAAAATTCGTTGGGGAAAACGTGAAAGTCAAGATTGTCGATTATTTGAAAACGCTTTGTTGCTTTTGCCTTGTTACGTATTTTACGGGCGGTATCGTCTACGGATTGTCCTTTGCACTCGGAATAGATATAAAATCCTATGCGACGCTCGGAATAGTGGCTCTTGCGTGTACTTCGGTTATCGTTTGCGCGCTCCTTATTGCCAAAAAGAAGAGTTCGAGCGGAAAAGCCGTTGTCGGCGTCACCATAACTCTTGACGGTGAAAGCGTATTGCTAAAAGGACTATGCGACAGCGGAAATCTGCTCACCGACGACGCGAGCGGTTTGCCCGTTATGATTCTTTCAAAATCCGCATGTCAAAAAATCGGCAAAACTCAAATAGAAGGCTTTGCCACGGTAAAGACGGTTGCAGGGGAAAAGTGTATGCCGGTTGTAAAATTCGACAGCGTAAAAGTTGGCAACGTGCCTAAAAACGCACTTGGCGCGATGAGCGACTCGGTGTTCGGCGATTATGATGTGATACTGCAAAATTCGATGTTCTAAACAGTTGAATTTGCTTCTGTGCCATTGTCGATAACAAAAAAATCGTCCAAGTATCGTCGTCGCTTTGCCAGATATGGCAATTTGATTGTAATAAAAACGAGAAATACGGAGAAAATATATGAAAGGCAAAATCAAAGCGTTGTTTCAAAGGCTTCTTGAAAAGCTGGGACTAAAAGAAAAATCTTTTGTCAACTACATATCGCAAGGCAATTCGCTGCCGTCGCCGCTCACGCCCGACGAAGAAGCGGAAACGGTAAGAAAGTTTCTTGCAGGCGACGAAGAGGCAAGATTATCTCTTATCGAGCACAATTTGCGCCTTGTGGTGTACATCGCAAAGAGATTTGACAACACCGGCGTCGATATGGACGATCTCGTGTCTATCGGCACGATAGGGCTTATCAAAGCGGTGGGGAGCTACAATCCCGACAAGAACATAAAACTTGCCACTTTTGCGTCGAGGTGCATAGAAAACGAAATCCTGATGCATTTGCGAAAGACGGGAAAGCAGCGTGCGGAAGTGTCGCTTGACGAACCGTTGAACGTGGATTGGGAAGGGAATATGCTTCTTCTTTGCGACATCATAGGCACTGATGCCGACGCCGTGTACAACAAGGTTGAAGCAAGCGACGAAAAGCAAATACTAAAAGACACGTTTGACAAGCTTCCGCAGAGAGAGAGGCAAATCCTCGAACTTCGTTTCGGACTTTACGGCAAGGACGAAATGACGCAAAAAGAAATTGCCGACATGATGGGTATATCGCAATCTTATATCTCGCGACTTGAAAAAAAGATTGTGGACAACTTGAAAAAAGATATGTTAAAACTGGGTTAAATAAATTCGGTTTTATGCGAACGCCGAGCGTATATAACGCTCGAAAGTGGCAAAATCGCATATCTAAACCTGCAAAATTGTTTTTGTGCTTTGCTTGCAAGCTACATACTTCTCAAAGGAGGCTTGTATGGGCAAAGTTCAAATCTGCGGTATCGACACTTCGACGCTCCCCAAGATAAGCGCAAAAGAATGTGACGAATTGCTGCTTAAAATCAAAAACGGAGATAAGGATGCGCGCGACTTGTTTTTGCGTGCGAATATGCGACTCGTACTGTCTTGCGTCGGCAGGTTTTCGAAATCGGCAGAGAGTGCGGACGATTTGTTTCAGGTCGGTATGGTGGGGCTTTTGAAGTCCCTTGAAAACTTTGACGTCAATCTCGACGTGCGTTTCTCAACCTATGCAGTGCCTATGATAATCGGCGAGATGCGCAGGGCAATCCGCGATCGAACGACGGTGAAGGTGTCACGGAGCATGCGCGACACCGCCTACAAAGCTTTGAAGGCGCGCGAGGAATTATCGCGTTTCAACGCAAATGATCCGACTATGGTCGAGATTGCAGAGGAAATCGGAATTCCGCTATCGGAGGTTGCGTGCGCTTTGGATGCGGTGAGCGAGCCGGTATCCTTTTACGAGCCCGTGTACAACGATTCGGAGGAAGGGCAGGAGCTTATCGACCAACTTGCCGACAAAAAGGAAACGAGCGAAAGTTGGACGGAAAAAATTGCGCTGTACGAGGCTTTGAAAGACGTCCCGGAAAGAGAAATGCAAGTCGTGCGACTGCGCTATTTCGACGGGAAAACGCAAATCGAGATAAGCAAACTTGTGGGGATATCGCAAGCGCAGGTATCGCGTCTTGAAAAGTCCGCGATAAAACGTATCAGAGCGTGTATGAATTGAGCCGTTGCATAAGTAGAGTTGTATATAATATGTATATAAATAAATTTTAAATTTTACAAATGTAATGTGCGCATAAAAAGCAGTCGGCAAAATATCGGATAAACAGATGTAAAAACGGCGAAACGATATTGAAAAAACACGGTTAATTCCGTGTTTTTTCAATATGAAATATCCTTATTTTGTTCTTGATTTTGCGTATCCGCGTCGCTCATAGTCGAAGCGTAATTGCCGACAAGCTCCACAAGGACGGCATCCGCGCCGATTTTCATAATGCGATTCCACGGAATATAAATCGTATCCGCACTAGTGATACTTTTAATTATGCTTTTTTTGCCGGGCACGACGATTCCGCACACGTTTCCGCAGCTTGAAAAAATCAAATCGCAGGCTTTGCCGAGTTCTTTGCCGTCCGCGACGTTTATGACGCTTTTTCTTGTTAGTTCCGCAAATGAGTACTGGCGTTGGTTCATACTAAATCATATTCGTTGCATATACGTTTATTCCTTAAAATGCGACGATTTCGACAATATCTTGCATAAAAATCGCATTTTCGACGGCGAATTGTGTGTAAATGGCGCGCAAAGCCACTAAATATGGTATTTTTTGAAAAATTAATGTTTACTTTTTTCATAATACGTTGTATAATATTCGCATTAATAGTCGAGGTAGATTGACAGATGAAATGTATATATTGCGGTAGTATGGACAGCAAGGTTGTGGATTCACGCCAAAACGAGGACGGCACTTCCATCCGTCGTCGCAGAGAATGTGTGGTGTGCGGAAAGCGTTTCACAACTTACGAAACGGTGGAGTCCACTCCCGTCATGGTCATCAAAAAAGACGGTTCTCGTCAAGCGTTTGATTTGAACAAAATCAAAATCGGAATCATGAAGGCATGTGAAAAACGTCCCATTTCAATGTCCTCGATAGACAGACTCGTGGGGGACATCCAACGCAAAGTTCTCAATTCGCTCGATCAAGAGATTTCTTCGACTGCTCTCGGCGATATGGTTATGGAAGGATTGAAGGGCATAGACGAAGTCGCATACGTCCGCTATGCTTCCGTACACCGTCAATTTAAGGACATCAACACTTTGCTCGACGAAATCGAAAGCCTTGTAAAGCTTAAAGAAGAGATGACAAAGAAAGAGAACTGACCACTCGGCTCATCCGCGCTTGTCGTAGGAGTATAAATTTTTACGATAGACAAAAATTCGAAGCACAAAAGAAAAACGCTCTTTTCAGGGCGTTTTAATTTTGCGGATATTGTCGTTTATGCTTGTCTGCAAATGGAGATTTTTTCAATCGAACTTGATTGTTCGTTTAGGTCAAATCTTCCTTGTTTACCGACTTTTTGATTTTTTCGAGTGCTTTTTTCTCGATTCTGGACACATAGGAGCGTGAAATGTTAAATTTTTTTGCGACTTCGCGTTGCGTCAGCGCGCCGGTGTTTTCAAGCCCGTATCGCATTTTTATGATTTCGTATTCGCGTTTGTCGAGCACGGATTTCGTGATTGCGGTCAGCTTTTCCATCATTATCGAGTTTTCAACGTCCTCGATGACGTTCTGGTCGGATTCGAGCATATCCATGATAACCAGTTCGTTTCCGTCCTTATCAACGCCTATCGGCTCGTTGAGCGACACGTTGGAGCGGTGCTTTTTTGTGGTGCGCATCGTCATCAGAATTTCATTTTCGATACAACGCGAAGCGTAGGTCGCAAGCGAAGTGCCTTTGTCGCTTTTGAAGCTCTCAACGGCTTTTATAAGCCCGATAGAACCGATTGATATAAGTTCGTCGTTGTCACCGTAGTTGGCGTATTTTTTTGCGATGTGCGCCACAAGACGAAGATTGTGCTTGACAAGGATTTCTTTTGCGTCCTTGTCGCCTTTTGCGCTCAAAACGAGGTATTCTTGCTCCTTTTCTTTGGACAACGGCTTCGGAAAAGAACTCTTTTCCGTCATATAGGAAGAAAATATGATGAGATTTTTCAAAAGAGTCAGCAAGTTTTCCAAAGCCATTTAAGTCCTCCGAGCTGTATATTTTATGGCGTAGGCGTGCAAAAATTGACAATAATCGACAAAGCGTAAAAAACATTTTTGCAAAACGATTTGAATGTGTTGACAGATTGCGTATTTGGTTTTATAATCCAACAGGTTGCGGGGGTACAAAACTGCTCGCGACGGAAATATCGATGCGTAAAATAATAAATTATTTTATACACTCGTCAAAATTATCACATATTTCGAGGTAGAAATGAGAAAATACGACATTTGCATCGTCGGCGCAGGTCCTGCGGGTATATTTACGGCAATCGAACTTTTGCGCAACGGCAGCAACAAAAAAATGTGCATCATCGAGAAGGGACAACCCGTTGAAAAGCGCGTATGCCCTAAAACTTTCGGCGGTGAGTGCCGCAACTGCAAACCTTATTGCCATATTACGACCGGTTTTTCGGGCGCAGGCGCGTTTTCGGACGGCAAACTTTCTCTTTCATACGAGGTAGGCGGCGAGCTTCCGCAACTCATCGGAGCGGATAAGGCGCAGGAACTTATCGATTACACCGACAAAATTTATCTCGAATTCGGTGCGGACGAGCATATCGAAGGGCTCGGAAACGAACAAAAAGTCAAAGAAATCCGCAAAAAAGCAATTCAGGCAGGCTTGAAGCTCGTTGATTGCCCCATACGCCATCTCGGCACCGAAAAAGCGCACGACTTGTATTTAGCAATCGAAAATTATTTGCGCGACAACGGCGTCGACCTTATATTCGGCAGACAATGCGACAACATCATTCTTGACGGCGACGTTTGCAAGGGTGTTTATATCGAAGACAGCAAGGGCGGCAACAAAGAAGAAATTTATGCCGACAAAACCATCATCGCAACGGGCAGACGCGGTGCGGATTGGCTTGAAAAGATGTGTGCGGAACACAATATCGCGCACGCACCCGGCGTTGTCGACATCGGCGTGAGAGTGGAGGTTCGCAACGAGATTATGGAAGAAGTCAACGACGTGCTTTACGAGTCCAAACTCATCGGATATCCCGAACCTTTCAAGAACAAAGTGCGTATTTTCTGCCAAAACCCCGGCGGATTCGTGTCGCAAGAGAACTACGACAACGATCTTGCAGTCGTCAACGGACACAGCTACAAAGAAAAGAAGAGCGACAACACAAACCTTGCAATCCTTTGCTCACATTCCTTCACGGAGCCGTTTAAAGAGCCTATCGCATACGCTCAACGCGTGGGTGAGCTTACCAACATGCTCGGCGCAGGCAAAATCATGGTGCAACGCTACGGCGATATTTTGAGCGGAAAGCGTACTTGGCAAAGAGAACTCGGCTTCTCGAACGTCCGTCCCACGCTTAAAGACGCGGTTGCGGGCGACATCACCGCGGGTATGCCGTACAGAGCAATGCTCAACATAATCAACTTCATTCAAGCGGTTGACAAGGTTGTGCCGGGCTTTGCAGGATACGAAACTTTGCTTTACAGCCCCGAACTCAAATTTTACAGCAACAAAATCAAGATGGACGATCACCTCAACACGTCCATACACGGTTTGCATTGCCTTGGCGACAGCAGCGGCTGGACGAGAGGTCTTATGATGGCTTCGGTTATGGGCGTATATATGGCGCGCAATATATTGGAAGCAGAGAAGAACAACTGATTTATTAGGCTTGCGTCAAGTTGCAAGCGATACGATTTTTGAAAAGTGCGAGCGCATTTGCGTTCGCTTTTTCTTTTACATAAATTTACAAGGGATAAAATTTACCGTTTGCGCAAGATAAGCGTATGCAGACAAATGATAAGGAAAACTATTCGAAAACGCAAAGAAGGGTGTTTGCCGTTATTGTGGCAACAATACTCTTTTGCGGTGTTTTTGCGCTTATAAGCAATATAAGTGTTCTAAAAAACATCGAAATTAAAAATACTTTTGATAAAAACAGCGTTGAAATTCTTGAAAATTCACCGTTTGACAAATTTAATTTATGCACACATCAAGAGAACGATTATGTGCGGATAGGCGGCAATCCTATCGGCATAAGCATAAAAAGCGAAGGTTTAATCGTGGTTGACAAAGGGAGTGTGCAAACGCAAAACGGCGAAGTTTCGCCTTTGAAAAAATCAATCATTTCAAACGGCGACGTGCTTTTGAGTGTAGACGGTAAAAACGTCAAATCAATATATATGCTCAAAACCTTGCTTTCGGAATTGAAATCGTCAAACGTCAAAATTGAGTTTTTACACAATAATCGGCGTGTTTTCGAAAACGTTTCGTGCGCAAAGGATAAAATCGACGGACACTATAAGCTCGGTCTTGCGCTCAAAGAGGACGTTGGAGGCGTCGGGACGTTGACTTTCGTTACAAAAGATGGCAATTTTGCCGCACTCGGACATCAAATAAGCGACGGAATCGTCAAAGTTGACGATTTGAAAGAAGGAAATATTTTCAATGCATCCGTAAACGGTGTCGTCAAAGGTGAGAGAGGGAAAGCCGGAGGACTGGTTGCGGACGTAAACAGATTGTCAAAGACTGTCGGAGAGATTTGCGACAACACGCAGATTGGCATTTACGGCAAATACGAAGGGGATTTTGAGGGCGATTTGTACAGAATTGCCGCAAAAGGCGAGGCAAGAATAGGCAAAGCGCAAGTTTTGACGACGATTGAGGGCGCCGCGCCGAAGTTTTACGACGTGGAAATCGTCAAAGTCGTGTCGCAAAGCGAACCGGCAGAAAAAGGTATGGTGGTCAAAGTCAGCGACAAAGAATTGATAGAAAAGACGGGCGGTATAGTGCAAGGCATGAGCGGAAGTCCGATTGTTCAGGACGGTGTGCTGATCGGTGCTATCACGCACGTTTTTGTCCAAGATCCGACGCGCGGATATGCCGTCCATTCGAGATTTATGTTTGACAAGGCACAAAGCACAACGTGTTCGTTGCTTGACGATATTCGAGACGAAATACGAGTCGCGGCATAAATCGAAATGCAATTTAAGCAATTACTCGTTGCGCTTGACGCAGCGTATAAATATAGGGCGGACACTTGTCCGCCCGTCGGTGTTTTCAGACGATAATCAAGATAAAATTGATATTCTAAACAATCGAATTGAATTTTGTTGATATTGTTTTGACCGTGTGTTTTTTTGTAAAATCACGTTATTTTATTCGTTCGAGAGCGGTCAAAACAAATTGCTTGTTGGTAGGTTTGCCCTTATTTTCGTCAAGTGTTTCGCCGAATTCCGTGTATAAAACGTCGATATTTCCGCGCAAAAAAGCGGACGAAATCGCATTTTGTATGTCCTTTTCAACGCTTGCTTTGTCAACCGAAAAATCCGATGACAAATTGACGTATCCTTTGTATTTCAAGGGAAGTATGTCCCTGCCGTCGAGCGCGTAGCATATGAGTTTTGCAAGCAGTCTATAACCTTTCAGATTTGGCTGAAATCCCAGTTTCAGCAGATACTCTTTGGTTTTGATTTCGTTTTCTTTCACAAGCGCATACTAGCATTTTCCTTGACGGTTTATTTGGCAAATAGCAAGGTATGTTAACAAATTTTCTCTTTTTTTGTCATATTCGTTGCACTAATTCATAACCTTATTGTATGCAAGGTTCTTTGCGCGTGAAGAGCGTATTATCCGCTATAAAATCGTTTGTGTCCGACAACAAAAAAGTGATTATATGCGCCACTATTATTTTTGCGCTTGGCATAACCGTAGGTGTGATTTCAGCGTTCGGAGCGGTGGGCGATGACGGATTTGAAAGAGTCGCGAGAGCCGATATGGAGTTTTCGTCCGCAAAGGTATTTTTTGTAAGTTTGCTTGCGCTTTTGGGGTGTTACGTCGTGTTTTTGCTTTCGGGAATAAACGCCAAGACGATATTTTTGATTGTGATTCCGTTTTTTGCTTTGGGGTTTGTCACGGGAGAGTATTCGGTTGCGCTAATAGCGAGATACGAAACGACGGGGCTTTTAAACTTACTTTTGATTTATTTGCCGTTTTTCCTTTGTACGTTTTGCTGTTTCGTATTGTGCGCCGTTATAGCCGCAGCACCCGATTGCGCATGCTGCAAGACGGGATTAAAACCGTCGTTTGTGCAAACTGTGAAAGTGTTTGGCGCAAACGTTGCGATTGCATTTGTGCTTTTTATAATTATCGGCGCGATATTCAAGGTTATCGTCGTGTCTCTTTATTGAAATAAACGGTTAGGATATTGTTTTTATTGCTTGAATAATTGCATACTTTTGGGATTTTTCGGCACGCTAACAAAAAAGCGTGAGGTGAAAAATGGACAATAAAACCTTCAATAAATATGTTTTCAATGCGTCGACTTTTTCAAAAATCGGCGTTGCGCTGGTTGTGTGCGCACTTATTTTCGCATTTGTACTTGCAACGGTGTTCGCCGTAAACTCGTCCGTATGCGAAGCGGCAACGGATTTCAAAACCGTCGGAAAATCCGCATATCTGGTGGACTACGCAACGGGTACGGTGCTTTACTCTCGCAAAGAAAACGAGCGTTTGCCCATTGCAAGCATGGTGAAAATCATGACGTCTTTGCTCACTCTCGAAGCGGCGGAGAGAGGGGATATTTCTCTTGACGACGAAGTGGAAGTAAGTCAAAATGCGGCAAGTATGGGCGGCTCGCAAGTGTTTTTGGACGCAGGCTCGAAGCATAAGGCGAGCGAACTATTGAAAACCGTCATAGTTGCGTCCGCAAACGATTCTTGCGTTGCGCTTGCCGAGCACGTCTGCGGAAGCGTGGAAAACTTTGTGGCAAGAATGAACGCTCGCGCAAAAGAGCTTGGAATGAACGACACTTCTTTCAAAAATTGCACGGGGCTTCCTGCCGCAGAGAGCTTTTCGAGCGCAAAAGACGTGTCGATTATGTTTTCACAGCTAATAAAGCATGACAAATACTTTGAATACGCAAAAGTTTGGCTTGAAGACTACAAACATCCCGACGGCAGAGCGACGACGATCACCAACACGAATAAACTCGTGCGATTCTACCAAGGTTGCGACGGTGGAAAAACGGGATTTACGAGCGAAGCGAAATTCTGCCTTTGCGCAACTGCAAAAAAAGCGGATATGCGCGTGATAGCGGTTGTTATCGGCGCGGAAAGCTCGAAAATCAGAAATGCGGCGGTAAGTGCGATGTTCGATTATGCTTTTGCAAATTTCTCAAACGAAATTATGCTTAAAGCAGGGGAAAACCTCGATATCAGGCTTTCGGTGTCGGGCGGTAAACAATCGGATATTGCGCTCACGGTTGACAAAAATATCGCAAGATTCGTAGCTCGTGACGACAATGCTAAATACGAAATCAAGTACGATTTGCCCTCTAGCGTGAAAGCACCCGTAAAAACGGGAGATAAAGTTGGGGAAGCGTACCTTCTCAAAGACAGCGTCGTAGTTGACAAAGTCGGAATAATCGCAAACGAGAGTGCGGAAAGAATGAGCTTCTTCGACGCAATCGGCGAAATCGCAAAGAACTGGTCAACCATCAAATAAATCTCTATCTTTTTATAGAAAAAAGCGTCGGCATTGCCGATACGAAGATATAATTGCGCAAGAAAAATAAAATTTTTGAAGTTTAAAATTTCCTCTACGCCGTTGAAAATTGCAAAAAACCGCTCGAAAGGGCGGTTTTTTGCGCTTGACATAGCATATTTTCGATTTGTTTTGACTTTTTTGCGTGTGCGTGTTAATATTTATACGCTATTTATTTTTATGAAGGTAGAAATGCAAGAGGAAGATTTGCAAACAGAGGAAGGAAAGGCTTTGCAAGAGGGCGAGAATACTCCGCAACATGCGGAAGAAACCCAAAGAGAGCAAAGCGAAACCGCACAGACCTCGCAAAATGCGGAAATCGTAGAGCCCGAAGCAATCGAGGGCGATTTTGTCGTTGCAAAACCCGAGATCGTTTATCATTTGAGCGACTTCGACGGCCCGATCCCTTTGCTTTACGAACTCATAAAAAGCGCGAAAATCGCAATCGAGGATATATTTATATCCGAGGTTACAAGCCAGTACGTCGAGATTATACGCAACACGCCAAAAGAAGAGCTTGACTTCGATTATGCGGGCGAGTTTATCACCATGGCGGCAGAGCTTGTGTACTTAAAATCCATCCGCACGCTTCCAAAAGAGGACGAGGAAATCACCGAGGACGATCCCGAATACGAGCGTCAATTGCTCATCAACAAGATCAAGGAATATGCCTTGCTTGTCGAGCAGAGCGACAAATTGCGTGAAATCGAAACCATCAACCGTTTCTATCGCGCACCCGTGTTTACGGACAAGGACTATCGAGTTGCGCTCGTCAATTTTTCTCTTCCGAAACTTGTGGACGCATTTGCCAGAGTGCTTGCAAACGCCGCTATTCACGAACAGGAAGTCATACCCAAAAAGGTTGTCAAGGACAGATTTTCCGTGCACGAGCAAATGGAAAACATTCGTTTAATGATAAGCGTGCGCAAACAGATGAAGTTTACCGATTTGTTTGAACCCGATTACGACAAGGGCGACATCGTAACGACGTTCCTTGCCGTGCTCGAACTTTTGAAATACGGCAGACTTCGCGCCGAACAAGAGGAAGTTTTCGGAGAAATAACCATATACGCGATCGAGGGTACGGAGGACGTGCCGATTGACTTTGAGGAGGGTGACGATGGAAAATATTGAAAACGTTGTCGAGGCTATTATTTTTGCAAGCGGATCAGCTATTTTGAAAAGCGATATTTGCGAAAAAGTGCCTGAACTCACCACGCAAAAACTCAATTCTATCATTAAATCTCTTCAAAAAAGATACAGCGAAAATTGCGGTATCGTGCTTTTGGAATTCAACGGAAAAGTGCAATTTTCCTCAAATCCCAAGTACGGCGATACGGTTGCGGACGTGTTGACTCCATTGCGCGAGAAAGAGCTTACAAAAACTCTTCTCGAAGTGCTTGCGACAATTGCTTACAAGCAACCTATCACGCGTCTTGAAATCGACGAAATGAGAAGCAACAAGAACTCCGAATACGCGCTTACCGGTCTTTTGAAAGCAGGGCTTATCGAGGCTGTGGGAAGGAAGGAAACCGTCGGCAGACCTCTTCTTTACGGCACTACGGACGAGTTTTTGAAGAAATTTCAAATAAGCGGCATCGACGAGTTGCCCGACTACGACGAAGTGCTTGAAAAACTTATGCTTATAAACGCGCCTTCGCAAGAAACGCTTTTTCACAATCGCACCATTTTGGACGAGGACGACGTGGACAACGAAACGCTTGCCGGTATGGCGGCAGCCGCCGACGTCGACGAGGAAGAGGAAGAAATCCCCGAATTTCTCGAAGGCGAACAATTTGAAGTGTTCGACTGACGTATTATTAACGTCATATTATATTCATCTGCAAAAATTGAACGGTTTATCCGTTCTTTTTTTATGTTTTTTTTCATAAAAAACGCCATGTTACGCAAAATAGTGATATGGCAATTGCGTACTGTGCGATATGCGTCGAAATAATTGCGATTATGCTGTTGTTGCCGATCAGATTCGTCGCGACGGCACATTTTGCGCTGTCAAACGAGATTTTGAAAGCGCAGGTGAAGTTTCTTGGTGCGTCGCTGATGCGAGTGAAAGTTGTGATTTCAAACGGAATACGGGTGGAAATCAACGGCAAAATCGTACAACGTCAAAGAGGGATAAGCTCAAACGCAATACGCAACCTCGTTAAATTCTTGATTGAAAACAAGATTGTCGATATAAAAGGCTTAATCGCATACGTGGGCGCGTACGATGCAAAAGACGGTGCAATCTTGTGTGCCGTCATAAAAATGTTGCCGATGATCTCGAAAACCATCGTGCAAGACGCGAGCAGAGATAGGTTTGACGCAGAGTGCGGAATAAATATAAAAATAAATGCCTTGCAAATCGCAAAAGCGATTGCGACGGCAAAGGGTGAATAAGTGCAAAGTTTTGATGAAGTGTTGAAACAAACGATAGAGAGTTTGAAAAAGTCCGCGGAGTGCAGCGAGATTGTTGGCAAACCCATTGTCAACGGCGACGGTACGATCGTGTTGCCGGTGAGCAAAATTAGCGTCGGGTTCGTTGCCGGCGGTGCTGACTATGAAGATACGAAAAACGTCAAATCTCCGACGGGCGTGAGCGGTGGCGGCGTGAGCGTAACCCCGGTAGGATTTTTGGTGTGCGGAGCGCAAAAGAAATTCGTAAGAGTGGACGGTGAAGAGAACAAATGGCTGGAACTTATAAAAAGTGTCGCAAACGTAATGAAGAAAGATTGAGGTGAAGTATGGACGATTTCGGTAAGAAAACCGTTGTTGCGGCGATTGCGATCGTATGTCTGACAATTGCGATAATTTCATCGTTTTCGGTTGGTAACATCGTGTATCCGATTAAAAGTATTATAAAAAACATTGAAAACGATAATTCTTACACGCAAAATTCGGCTCAAAACGTACAAAATGACGAGTTTTGCGTTCGCGAAGTAAAAAGCGGAACGAGCGGTGCCGTTTGTATAGAGCAATCGTCGAAAAGGGTTCTTTTCGAGGACGGAAAGGACGTTTTGCGTTACCCTGCCAGTACGACGAAAATTTTGACTGCGCTGATTGCAATAGAGAGATTGCCACTTGACAAAAAGGTTATCGTTCAAAAATATGCGGAGGGCGTGGAAGGCTCGTCGATATATTTGAAAGAGGGGGACGAAATCACTGTTGAAGATTTACTTTACGGTTTGATGTTGCGAAGCGGCAACGACGCGGCGGTTACGCTTGCAATCGAGGTTGCAGGAAGCGTCGAGGCGTTTGCCGATATTATGAACGAAAGAGCTAAGGAAATCGGAGCTCGAAATTCGCATTTCGTAAACCCGCACGGATTGCACGACGATAATCACTACACGACGGCATACGATTTGGCACTTGTTTGCGCAAAAGCGTACGAAAACGACGTGTTTTTGCGGATTGCGAGCACAAAACAAAGGAAAATCACCGTCGGCGGTGAGGACAGATATATTGCAAACAAGAACAAATTGCTCAAACTTTTCGACGGAGCGAACGGGGTTAAAACGGGATATACCAAAAAGAGCGGCCGTTGTCTTGTCGGCGGAGCAAAAAGAGGCGATATGCAGCTTATCACCGTCGTGCTCAATCACGGAGATATGTGGAACGACACGGTTAGAATGCTAAATTTCGGCTTTGACAACTATGAAATGATACCGCTTGACAAAGCTATGTTGACAAACGGAAACGACGTCTTAAAATTTAATATTTCTCAAAACGTTACGGGGGATTGGAGAGATATAAAATACCCTATAAAGCGCGACGGCAGCGAAAGACTGGTTGTCGAAAGCGTATGATTGCAATGCAACTATTTTTGTTAAATTCGAATGAGTTTTATAGCAAGCGTTTTCGATTTTTCGATGCGCTTGCTTTTCGATTTTCGCCATTTTTTCGTTTGACTTTATTTGTTTGGTTCATTACGCTTGCTTAATTTAATTTTTTTTTGTATATTATGTGTAGTTTACATGCGCTTGCACAAAGGGCGGGCGCGAGAGGTTTTATGAGAATCAACAAATATCTTGCGGAATGCGGCGTGTGTTCCAGACGAAAAGCGGACGAACTTGTCAAACAAGGCAGAGTCAGCGTGAATAAAAAGGTCGTAAGAGAAGTCGGCACGGACATCGACGAGGACAAAGACGTTATCTTTGTAGACGGCAAAAAAGTGGTCAGAGTGACGCACTACGACTATCTGTTGTTTTACAAACCCAAAAATTGCGTAACCACGCTCAACGAGGACAACGACAACAAGAGCGGAAGAAAAAAGAGCGAAAAAGAGCTTGAAGAAATCAAGAATCGCACGGAAAAACTTGCCGCAAAAGGAATTGTGGAAGAACCCGTCGTACACGCAAAACCGCGCAAGATTATCACCGATTTTATCGGTGACGATTACAAAAACAAGCGTTTGTATCCCGTCGGAAGACTAGATTATGACAGCGAGGGGCTGTTGCTTTTGACAAACGACGGCAATTTGACCTATAAACTTACGCACCCGTCGAGCGAGATTCCCAAAACTTATATCGTCAAAATCGAAGGCACAATCGACGAAAGCGATCTTGCGGCACTCCGTAAGGGCGTAACCGTGGACGGTGTGAAGTACGGAAGAAGCAAGGTCAAAGTGACCGGCATCGAGAAGGTTAAGGACGCAAAAAAAGCGGTGATAGATCCAAAGGATGCCCTCGCAAAAGAAGCAATCGAGTGCTCTGAGGACATGAACGGAGTGTTTACGCGCCTTGAAGTCATCATTTTCGAGGGCAAAAACAGAGAAATCCGTCGCATGTTCGAGGCGGTAGAGAAGAAAGTCGTTTTCTTAAAACGCGTCGCAATAGGTGAGCTTCGTCTCGGAGGACTTGCGCGCGGTACGTACCGTCCGCTCAACGATATGGAAATCGCATATTTGCAATCTCTTTGCGACAGAGTGAACACACAAAAGTAAAGCATCGGTGAAACTATGAAAATTCTCATTTCAAACGACGACGGCTATTTTGCGCCCGGAATTAAGGCTCTTGCAAAGGCTCTTGCAAAAAAGCATGACGTCCGCATCGTCGCGCCCATGTCCGAAAGGTCGGGCTCCGGCCATTCCGTGAGCTTTTTCAGCGGAATAACCTACGAAAATAAAGGCGATATTGACGGAATCCCCACGTACGCAGTGAGCGGTTCACCCGGCGACTGCGTGCTTTTCGGCGTGAAATACCTCTTTAAAGACGAAAAAATCGACGCCGTCGTGTCGGGCATAAACACCTGCCTTAACGCAGGCAGCGACATCATTTTTTCGGGTACGTTCGGCGCGGCGCAAGAGGGGACTTTTCAGCGTATTCCGTCGCTTGCGGTGTCGCTCAGAACTCACGGTGTGCCCGATTACGAATTTGCGGCTGAGTTTACCGCAAAAAATCTCGAAAGACTTCTGTCTTTCGCAACCGAAAACGTGACGATAAATCTCAACATTCCTTACGTGAAAAAGGAAGATATTAAAGGCGTCAGAATCGCGCCCGTGGCATATCAGCCTTACGAGGAAAAATACGTGAGCACGGTCGGCGAGAACGGATTGACCTATTTCAGCGTCGACGGACACAGAATACCGCACGTTGACGAGGTCGTGGGAGGCGATTGCTATCAACTCGACCAAGGCTATATAACCGTCACGCCCGTGCAAATGCTTGCAAACGACGTCGAAACGCTAAACAAGCTCAAAGAGGCGAAGTTCGAGCTATGAGAGTTTGCGTGATAGGAGCAGGCGCAAGCGGTATGATGGCTTCCATTGTCCTTGCAAGAGGAGGAGCCGACGTTGCGCTTGTGGAAAAAAACGAAAAATTCGGCAAAAAACTTTACATCACCGGCAAAGGTAGGTGCAATCTCACCAACGATTGCGAACTTGACGATATGTTTGCAAACGTCGTGCACGGCGAAAGGTTTTTGCGCTCGTCACTGTACGGCTTTACGCCGCAAGATACTATGGCGTTTTTCGAAGATTCGGGTTTGAAACTCGTCGTGGAGAGAGGAAACAGAGTTTTTCCGTTCTCTCAAAAGTCGAGCGACGTGATAAAAACGCTTCAAATCGAGATTGCAAATCTCAAAGTGAAAACCTATCTCGGCACGGAAGTAAAAGAAATAAGAAAGAATGCAGACGGTTTTAAGGTCGTAACTCCGTGGGAGAGTCTGGAGTGTGACAAAGTCGTGGTTGCAACCGGCGGAATGAGTTATCCGTCTACGGGATCTACGGGGGACGGCTACGCTTTTGCAAGAGCGTTCGGATTGAAAATCGTAGAACCTCGGCAAGCCCTTGTTCCGATTATCGTAAAGCAAAACGTTTCCGCACTGCAAGGTATATCCCTAAAAAACGTCAATCTTTGCGCAATAGACGAAAACGGCAAGGAAATTGCGAGCGAGTTCGGAGAAATGCTGTTTACAAACAGGGGATTGTCCGGACCTATCGCGTTGACTATATCGTCGTATATAAACAGAAAGCAGAACGTAAGATTGTCCCTCGATCTCAAACCCGCACTTGACGAAAACACGTTGGACAAACGCATTTTGCGCGATTTTGACGAAAGGAAAAATCAGGACATAAAGAACGTAACCCGTGCTCTTTTGCCCGAAAGGCTCAACGCTTACGTGCTAAAATGCGCCAATATCGCGGAAAGTAAAAAAGTGAACGAGATCACAAAGCAAGAGAGAGCTAAACTTGTCGAAACAATCAAAAATTTACGCTTTGACGTGTCGTCGCTTGCTCCTTTCTCGGAAGCCATCGTTACGGCGGGCGGAGTGGATTTGAAAGGTTTGAAACCCACTTGCGAGTGCAAAGACGTCGAGGGATTGTATTTCGTGGGCGAAACGATTGACGTCGACGCACTGACGGGCGGATTCAACTTGCAACTTGCGTTTGCGACTGCCGTTTGCGCGGCAAGAGATATTCTGAAAAGTGCGCAAGGATAACGAAATATGAAAATTTGCGGATTCTATCCGCTTGAAACCTAAAATACAAAAGAATTCAAACTCTGAAAAATCGGAGGAAATATGATAAATATCGCAATAGACGGGCCTGCGGGAGCGGGCAAAAGCACAATTGCCAAAGCGGTGGCGAAAGACCTCGGAATAATCTATCTCGACACGGGTGCAATGTACCGCGCAACCGCATATCTTGCACTGCAAAAGGGCATTGACGTCAAGGACGAGGAGAAAGTCGCGGAGATGCTCGAAGATTTGACGATGGATATAAAGTACGACGAAAACGGCACGCAACGTATCATTGTCAACGGCATAGACGCAACGCCGTATCTTCGCGAACATTATATGTCCAAAGCCGCAAGCGATATCTCCGCATTGCCTTGCGTGAGATACAAAATGGTGGATTTGCAACGTGATTTTGCAAGCAAAAACGACGTCGTTTTGGACGGCAGAGATATAGGAACTTTCGTTTTGCCAAACGCAAACTGCAAGTTTTTCCTCACCGCAACGCCGCAAGAGCGTGCGGAGCGCCGTATGAAAGACCTGCAAGAAAAGGGCGAAACCGTCGATTTCGACCAACTTTTGCAAGATATAATTCAACGCGATTACAACGATTCGCATCGCGAAGTCGCGCCGTTGAAACAAGCAGACGACGCGGACTACGTGGACACCACTTCCATGAGTATAGACGACGTCGTCGCACACGTGAAAGAGGTTGTACACATCAAGACTAAAAAAGCCGATTCAACCGTGCAGAACACCGAAAAACAACCGTCAACGATAATTCTGTCGAGCGAAATGGACAAAAAGACGCTCGCAAGGATTAAAACGTATTATAAACCCGAAAAAAGTTTTGCTTTTTACAGATTTTTGAGAGTGATTTTGCGCCCGATACAAATGCTCGTGTGGCCGACCAAAGTCATAGGGGCGGAAAATGCAAAAAAGGTGACAGGTGCGCTTTTTACTTGCAACCATTATTCAAAAATGGATTCGATGATACCATACTTCGTGCTTTTCAAAAAGGAAGCGCATGCGCTTGCGAAATACGAGTTGTTCACAAATCCCGTTGCAGGCTGGTTTTTGCATAAGATGGGCGCAATTCCCGTGCGCAGAGGAGAAGCCGATATCGAGTCTGTAAAGCAGGTCTTGCGTGTGCTTAAAGACGGCAAACAACTGCTTATTTTCCCCGAGGGTACGAGGAATAAAGAGGGTACGCAACAAATGGCGGAGTTTAAGACGGGTACGGCAAGATTCGCAATCAAATCGAAAGTACCCATCGTACCGATGATCTACTATCAAAGCCCCAAAGCCTTCCGCAAAAACTGGCTGTACGTTGGCGAGCCGTTTACGCTTGAAGAATATTACGGCGCGCGTACAATCGACGAGAACCACGCCGCAACGCAAGTCATAAAAGAAAAAATGGACGAAACTCGTCGCCTTTGCAACGAGTACGTCGAAAGCGTTACGAAAAAGAAGAAAAAATCGACAAAAAAGAACAAATAAGGAATAATGCTCAAAAATCGGGCATTGTTTTTCGAGGTGTAAATTGAAGGTTATTCTTGCCAAAAACGCAGGATTTTGCAACGGTGTGAAAAGTGCGGTGAACCAAGCGGTTTCGCTTGCCGAAAAGTACGGAAAAATCTACACTTTGGGCGAACTCGTACACAATGAGAACGTCACGGATTTTCTCAATCGAAAAGGCGCGATTTGCATTAAAATCGAGGACGCTTGCAATCTCAAAAAAGGCGACGTTGCGCTCATACGCGCACACGGGATAACCAAACAGCTCGAAGAGGAGTTGCGAGATAGAGGAGTGGTGCTTTTCGACGCCACTTGTCCCGTCGTGAAGCGCAACCAAAAAATAGCAGAGGACAGAGCGAAAACGGGGGACGACGTCATTATCGTCGGCGACAAAAATCACGACGAAGTGATTGGAATTGCGTCGTATGCCGGCGAAAATTGCAAAATGGTTTCGGATACCGAAGAGCTGCCCATAGGCGAAAAAAACACCTCAATTCTTTTCCAAACCACTATTTTGCCCGAAAAATTTGAAAAAATTGAAGAAAATGCAAAGAATTTTGAAAAAAAACACCATAATTTAGTTGGCATTTTCAATACTATTTGTTATACTACAAAAGTGAAACAGGACGAAGCGCGCGCATTGGCAGAAAAGTCGGACGCGGTATTGGTGCTCGGCTCTCGCACAAGCGCAAACACCAAGCGGTTGTACGAAGTTGCAAAAGAGGTCAATCCGAACACGTTTTTCGCACAAGACGCAAACGAAGCTCTGAATCAAACAAAATTTATCAAGGATATTCAAAGTGTATCGATTGTCGCAGGAGCGTCGACTCCGCCGTGGTTGATACAGGAGGTAACAAGACTTATGAGTGAAACTCAAAAGAACGCTGTGGAAACAGTAGAAACTGAAGTGAAAAACGAGGCAACACTTCAAGAGCAACCGGTCGAAGAAAAAGAACCCACCACGATGGCAGACCTTTTGAAATCTGCAACATCCGTCGGCTACACCAACTACAAAGTCGGCAAACGCATCAAAGGCAAAGTCATCAGCGCTGGCGATAGCGGTATCTACGTCGCAATCGGTGGAAAGAAAGACGGTTTCATTGATAAGAGTGAAGCATCTTTGGACGGCAACTACAATCCTGCCGACTTCAAAGAAGGCGATGAAATTCAAGCAACTATTCTTGCTGTCAATAAAGAGTACGTGTCTTTGTCCAAAAAGGATGTTGACGCCGTTCGTCTCGAAGAAGCAGAAGCGGAAAAAGCTCTTGCTCAAGGCGAATTCTCTTTGACTATGACGGAAGTAGTCAAGGGCGGTTTGAGAGGAAGACTCGGACAATACACCATCTTCGTTCCCGCAAGCCAAATCAGAATGGGTTACGTCAGCAACCTCGAAGATTACAAAGGCAAAACCCTTCGCTTGACGCTTATGCCTCCGAAGGAAAAAGAAAACACAGAGGCTGAGGGCGAAGAAACCGCTCAAAGCGAAGATAAACCCCAAAAGAAGTCGAGATATTTGTTCGCTTCTCAACGTATCATCCTCGAAAGAGAGAAGAAAGAGAAAGAAGATCTTTTCTGGGACAACATCCACGTGCACGACATCGTCACCGGCAAAGTTAAGAGATTCACTCAATTCGGCGCATTCGTAAACGTTCGCGGTTTCGATTGCCTCGCTCACATCTCCGAGCTTTCCTGGAACAAGATCACCGATCCGTCCACAGTGCTCACCATCGGCGAAAGCTATGACTTCGTGGTTCTCAAGATGGACAGAGAAACAGGCAAAATCTCCCTCGGCTACAAACAACTCCAAAAGAAACCCTACGAAGTTGCGGCAGAGAAGTTCCCCGTCGGCACGGTCATCAAAGGCAAGGTCGAAAGAATCTTCCCCTACGGTGCATTCGTTTCAATCGACGACGGCGTAGACGGACTCGTTCACGTTTCTCAAATCTCTCACAACTGGATCAAAGACGCAAACGAAGCGTTGACGGTCGGTCAAGAAGTTGAAGCAAAGATCATCGGTTTCGACGACAACCGCATCACTCTCTCTATCAAGGAATTGCTCCCCGCACCCGAAGAAACCCAAGCAACCGAAGGTCAAGAAGAAGCAACCGACGAAGAGAAAGCGGCAAAGAGATCTTCGAGAGTCAAGAAGTTCGAACAAAAAGTTGCAGACGGCGAAAGCAAACGCGAACGTCGCGGCGCAAAGAAGGAATCCTCCAACGAGCCCAAAGAATGGGTTTCCGGCAGCTCCTCCGCAACTCTCGGCGATTTGTTCAAGAACCTCAACCTCAACCTTGCTGATGAAGCAGAAGAAGAGGCTGCTCCCGCAAAGAAGACAACTCGCAAAAAGAAAGTTGAAGAAACCGCTGAATAATCCTTGTTTGATAAAAAACAAACCGTTGCCAAAAGCAACGGTTTATTTTTTTTGAAAAAGGCGTATGCAAGTAGTTTGACAGTTTTTCTATAATAGTGATATAGTATATATAATATATAAAACTTATTAGGTGCAATATGAAAAAAATCATTTTGACAGGGGACAGACCGACGGGAAGATTGCATATCGGACATTACGTCGGCTCTTTGCGTGAGCGCGTCAGACTTCAAAACAGCGGTGAATTTGATGAAATCTACATCATGATTGCCGACGCGCAAGCACTCACGGACAATGCCGAGCATCCCGAAAAGGTGCGCAACAACATCATCGAAGTTGCGCTCGATTATCTCGCATGCGGAATAGATCCCGAAAAATCTTCGATTTTTATTCAATCTTCCGTGCCGGAACTTACGGAATTGTCTTTCTATTATATGAATCTCGTCACGCTTTCGAGGTTGCAACGCAATCCGACAGTGAAGTCCGAAATCAAAATGCGCGACTTTGAAATGAGCATCCCCGTGGGCTTTTTGACTTATCCCATAAGCCAAGCGGCAGACATCACGGCGTTCGAGGCAACCACCGTTCCCGCCGGCGAGGATCAAGAACCGATGATCGAACAATGCAAGGAAATCGTGCGCAAATTCAATTCCATTTACGGCGATACGCTTATCGAACCCGAAATATTGTTGCCGCAAAACAAGCAATGCTGCAGACTTCCCGGCACGGACGGAAAGGCAAAAATGAGCAAATCTTTGGGAAACTGCATCTATCTTTCAGACGCTCCCGACGAGATAAAGACAAAAGTTATGTCGATGTTCACCGATCCCGATCATCTTCGCATCGAAGATCCCGGCAAGGTTGAGGGCAACACCGTGTTTGCATATCTCGACGCTTTTGCCACCGACGATCACTTTGCGGAGTTTTTGCCCGACTATAAAAATCTCGACGAGCTAAAAGACCATTACAGAAGAGGCGGTTTGGGCGATGTGAAGATAAAGAAATTCCTTATCAAAGTGTTGCAAACAGAGCTTAAACCTATCTATGACAGAAGATTGGAGCTTGCAAAAGACACCGACGCTGTGTATGAGATTTTGAGAAAAGGCACTCAAAATGCGCAAGCAAAAGCTGCTCAAACCCTTGCAAAAGTGCGCCATTCCATGCAAATCGACTATTTTGACTGATTACGCTTTTCGTAAAACGCCTTAATAGAATATTAAAAAACCGCTTATTGCGGTTTTTTGTTTTGTAAATTTAAGGTTTTTATTTTTTTAGTCATATTTAATATCGCAAAATTTTAGGTTGCATAAGTTGTCGAATTTGCGTTTCAATTTACAATCCAATTAGTGCGTAAGTGTAAGTGCCAATTATTCGTTTTCTGTTTCCTTGTTTGTGGCCTGACGCTTCTTTGTCCTTACAAATTCTTTGTTGATAGCAGCTTTTGCGATACAGTATATCACTAAAACGAATGATAACGCGAACATCGCCCAGTTGATTGCCGTTTGCGAGTATATCAGTTCTACTGCGCCGAAAATGAATTTTAGGATTGTCATTACGAATATCGCAATGTCGACTCCTCTTTTATCGACGAATAGGTTGATAAACCAAAGAATTATCACCGCAATCGTCAAAATGCCGATATATATGGGGTAGAAGTTGGCATAATTGTAGGGTATACCGCTGAAATACGGATAAAATTCGCTATAATGACCCGTTGCGCCGATGTAAGCGGGTACATCGAAGTGTATTTCAACGCCGTAGGGCAGACACTCCAAAATCAGCATCACTATTTCCAAAATTCCAATGGGGATCAAGAAAAACAAGTGTTTTTTGTTGTATTTTCTCATATGCGATACCCTCTGTATGCGTATTTTCGGCTTTTGCCTTAAATTCCGTCGGGAATGGGGGGAAGTTGGGCAGGAAGCGTTTTTTGCAATTCCTTAATAGCTCCGCGAGCAAGAGCGTCACAACGGTTGTTCAGCTCGTTGTCTGCGTGTCCCTTAACTTTGATGTATGAAACCTCGTGAATTTGCATGAGAGAGAGAAGTTCTTTCCACAAATCGACGTTTTTCACTTCGTCCTTGTTCGATGTTCGCCAGCCTTTCATAATCCAACCGTTTATCCAACCCTTGAGGAAAGGCTCGACAGAATACGCACTGTCGCTGTATACGGTGACGATGCACGGCTCTTTGAGCATTTTCAAACCCTGTATTATAGCGGTGAGTTCCATGCGATTGTTGGTGGTGGATTGCTCTGCGCCGCTTGCTTCTTTTTTGTGACCTTTGTAGAGCATAACGACACCCCAGCCGCCAACGCCGGGATTGCCCGAACATGCACCGTCTGTGTAGATTTCAACTTTCTTTTTCATACTTGTATTGTACACAATTCGCTTGCCGTTTGCAAGACAAAGCAATAATAATCACTTTTCGAAATAAAAAAGAGTTATTTTTTTAGATTAAATTTTAACGTTGCGTGTTCGATTCGCAGAAAACCGCCAAAAAAAAGAAGTCCCAAAGGACTTCTCTTGGCAGGGGAGACGCGACTCGTGAAAGCGCAAAGCGACTAAAATAACAGAGTGAAGCAAATGTATTTGCGAAACGTCGTGTCACATGCAACCGCAGGCGCACGGACATAGTTCCGTCGCGAATGCGTTGTGTGTTCGAATCGCGAATAAATGAAAAAAGAAGCCCCAAAGGACTTCTTTTGGCAGGGGAGACGCGACTCGAACACGCAACCGACGGTTTTGGAGACCGTTGCTCTACCATTGAGCCACTCCCCTAGGTATTAATGCTTGATTATTATAGCAATAAGTTTTGTTTTAGTCAATGATTTCAACTTATTTGCAAAAATAAAGTGCAAATCGGGTTATTATGAAATTGGTATTATATTGTTAAATTTTGCATAAATAAAAACGCTGACTTGCGTCAGCGCTTTCTTTTATGCAGTGTGATATTTTCTTGTGCGATAGAGCAGCCAGTATATTAAGGAGCTCAACGGCAGGTTGGTGAGCAGCACCATCGGCAACACTATCGATTGAAGAATCAAATCAATGTCGTTTACGTTTGCGCCCAGTGCGAAGAATCCGATGAGGATACACACCACTGTAAGCTCGATAAACAACATCGTCCGATTGAGTATGGACAGTTTGAAGTTGAAGTTTGCCCTTGTCCGTTTCGTCGGGTTTACGAGATAGAATAAGGTCGGCACAAGGCAAAGAGCGCATCCCACAAGCAAAATCGGAAGGAAATAAGCATAGCTTATTCTCGTGCCGAGCGATGCCCACATGATTGCAACTTCCGCTGCAAAGAACGCCATAATAATCAGGAAAGTGTCGCGATTGAGCCTGTTGGACTGTATGAAGTTGAAAGTGTAGTATTCAGAGGTATTTCCTCTGTCGTAGGGGCGAATTTTGAAGCCCTTTGCATATAATCTCGTCTTTATATCGCTGTCCGAATAGTCGGTTTGTTGCGGTTTTTCCTGTTGCGGTTGTGCTTCGCCTTTATCTTGCAAGGATACGAAAAAGTCCCTGTAATTCACGTCGTCCTTTTCGTAATCGAATCCGCCTTCTTGTCTTGATACGACTGCCGACGTTACGAAGTTGCCTTTCTCGGCGTCGGTAGAATAGTTTTGATTCTTTCCTTCGAGTTCGGCGGGGTAGTATTGGTCGAGCGTAGGTTGAGCGTAAGTTGGTTGCGAGGGTGCGATTTGTTGCTCGGTTGCCGTTTGCGCGGTTTGAGCGGCAATTTGCTTTGCTTGCTCCGCCTCTTGCTCGGCTTGCTGCTCCTTTGCGAGCTTATCGTCGATTTGCGCTTCGCGTTCGTCAAGTTGTTTGAATATGTCTTTGAGCGACGTTTGAGAGCGTTGAGTGTGCTCGACTTGGTTCGTATAGCCGTTTATGTAGGTGTGTTCTTGCGGTTGCGCGTTTGAATTGTATTCGTATGCGCGCATTTCTTCTTGTTTTTTGTATTCGCTCTCGGCATCGAGTTTTGCAAACATCTCTTCGAGGGTTTGAGAGGGCTTTGCTTGCTCTTGACGTTTGCGTTCCGCCTCTTCCTCTTGGCGACGTTTTTCTTCTTCGTCGGCGAGGCGTTTTGCCTCTTCGGCGCGCAATTTTTCTTCTTCCATGCGGCGAAGCATAGATTTTACAAGCTCTCTGTCCTCTTCGCTCTTTCTAAGTTGCTCTTCGGCCTTTTTGAGTTGCTCGTCTCTTTGTCGGACTTCCTCTTCGTGTTGTTTGAGTTGTTCGGCTTTAAGACGCGACTCTTCTTCGGTTTGTCGCAATTGTTCGTCTTTTTTGAGAGCTTCTTCTTCGCTGATACGCAGTTGTTCGGCGGTTTTTTGAGCCTCTTCTTCTTTTAGACGCAGTTGCTCGTCCTTGCGGCGTGCCTCTTCGTCTTCCTGCTCGGCTTTTTCACGCAGGGCGGTTGCCTCGTCCTCGCTTACTTCGTTGCCGTAGCGGTCGAAAAACACTTTCTTTTCAACGATTTTGTCCTTATAGACGACTTTGGGTTTGTCCTCGGTTTTGGAGTAGGGGCGCAATTCGCTTGCGTCGAACGGGACGGGGACGGTGAAGTCGTATTCGTCGCCGGATACGAGCTTGTCCAAAATGGTGCGCGAATACTCGTATTCGCTCTTTTCTTTTGTCAAAAAAGCTTTGCCTTCTTTTGTGAGGGTGTAGTAGCGACGTTTGCCACCGCCGGTGTCGTCGGGATCGCCGTCGTATGAAGATACAAGCCCTTGCTTTTCAAGGCGTTTTAGCTGATTGTAAAGGGTGGCTTGTTTCAAAACGTATTGCGAATTGCTCTTGTCCTCGATTTCTTTGAGGATTTCGTAGCCGTACTTGTCCGACGACCAAAGACAACCCAAGATTATGGTTGTTACGTTGCCGCGGATAAGGTCGCTGTTGACTGAAGAGATGTCCATATATCGCTCCGAAAATTGATAATATAATTTTAGCAAACTATTATAAAATAGTCAATATTATATAATAGTAAACAATCAAAATGTTGCAAAAAAACTCCCTTTGCACCGTTATTGATCTTTTTTGTCGGGGCGAAGTTTGACGACTTGCGCGGCGAGTTTTCTGTGATCTTCTTCGATTGCCGCATAGTGTTTTTTCGTCGTGTTTACGTCGCGGTGACCGAGAACGTCGGCAACGAGGTATATGTCGCCGGTTGCTCTGTATAGGTTCGTGCCGAACGTGCTGCGGAGCTTATGCGGAGAGATTTTTTTGAGGGGAGCGGCGGTTTGAGCGTATTTTTTGACGATGTTTTGAATGGCGCGTACGGATAATCTCGTCACTTGCAAAGACAAAAACACTGCGTCGGTGTCTCCCACGTTCATCTTTTGGCATCTGTCTATAAGTGCTTTTCGTTCGGTGTCGATGTAGGTTTTCAGAGCGTCGGCGACTTCGTCGCCAAAGTACAAAATCGCTTGATTTCCGCCTTTTCTCGTGACTGTAAAAGCGTTTGTTTCAAAGTCTACATCAGAGAGGTTGAGTCCTACGCACTCGCTCACACGGATGCCCGTGCCCAGAAGCAGTGAAACGATTGCAAAATCGCGCGCGTGCGTGTTGCGTTGCACTTTTCGTTGATGTTCGCTCATTCCCGCACCCGTTTCCGCAGCGTCCAAAATGCGCTCGACCTCCTTTTTTTCAAGCCTTATGATGTCCTTGTCGTGATTTTTTGGCATAGTGAGCTTTGCGGACACGTTTTGACTGATTCTGTCGTGATTGTACATGTATTTGAAAAACGTGCGCACGGTTGAAATTTTGCGCGATTTTCCTTTTTCCGCATTAGTTTTTTCTTTACCCTCGAAGGTGTAGTAGGAAAGGTATTCCATGTACGCTTCGAGGTTGCCAAGCGTCACTTTGTCAAGATCCTCTGCAGTAAAGTCCAAAACGTCTTGATAGTCTCTGAAAGCCCGCACGTTTTTGAGCAAATAGTCAAAGAATATCCGCAAATCATAAGCGTAATTAAGCCTTGTGAGCGTGGTGGTTTGCGGTTCGATTCCCACGAAAAAATCTTCGCAACATTCGGGAAGCTGATTCCTGAGATTGCGAAGTCTAGCGGTGATGTTTTTGTCGCGTTCGCTGAAATAATTTGCCATTGCGGGCCTCCTTGGTTTTTATATAGAAAATTTTACCAAACTATGCGTAAAATGTCAATATATATGACAATTGTGGCATGGTATCCATGTTTTTATTGAAAATCGAAAAACGATGTGATAGAATATGCGATGAAATTCAGCAGAGTTTTGCCGATTGACAAAATTCGATAGGGCATTATGTACTCGTTACTGCTTGCAATCATATATTTGTCATTTATAAGTCTTGGGCTTCCCGATTCGCTCATCGGCTCGGCATGGCCGATTATGCATGTCGATTTGGGCGTATCCATGTCATCGGCAGGGATTATAACAATAATAATCTCTGTCGGGACCGTTATTTCCAGCTTTTTTTCAAATACGCTAACAAACAAACTCGGCACGGGCTTGGTTACGGCAATAAGCGTTGCGTTCACCGCGTTGGGGCTTATCGGTTTTTCCTTTGCAAAAGCGTTTTGGATGCTTTGCGTATTTGCAATTCCGTACGGAATAGGAGCAGGGGCGGTTGACGCTGCACTAAACAACTACGTTGCCCTCAATTATCCTGCAAGACATTTAAGTTGGCTGCATTGCATGTGGGGTGTTGGTGCTTCGATAAGTCCGTACATTATGAGTTATGCCTTAACGGGAGGTCTGGGATGGGAAAACGGGTTCAGAATCGTTTTCTATATACAGATTGCGTTGTCCGCAGTATTGTTTTTTGCGCTTCCCGTGTGGAGAAAGTGCGGCGATAAATCCGTAATTTTCTTAAAAAACAGCCATAGAATATCGGAAAATGCATTATCCGCTCAAGACGAACAAAAGAAAGTTTCGACGTTTTCCGTTTTCAAAATAAAAGGGATAGTTCTCGTTTTTATTGCGTTTTTCTCATATTGCGCAATGGAACAGACGGCAGGGCTTTGGGCAACGAGTTATCTTGTCAATTACAATGGAATAAATCCTGCGATTGCGGCAAAATTTGCATCGTTTTTCTATATCGGTATTACGGCGGGCAGAGGCATAAGCGGATTTTTTGCCGATAAACTCGGTGACAAACGTCTTATTCGCTTCGGAACGATAATAGTTTTAACGGGAATTCTGCTTGTTGCACTTCCCGTAAAAGAGAATACGCCGGCACTTGTCGGGCTTATTGTAATCGGGCTTGGTTGCGCGCCAATATATCCTGCTATAATTCATTCCGCCCCCGTCAATTTCGGAAAAGAAAATTCGCAAGCGGTTATCGGCATACAAATGGCGTTTGCATACATCGGCATCACTGCCATGCCTCCGCTTTTCGGAGTTATTGCCGAGAAGATAAGTATAGGTTTATATTGGGCATATTTGCTCGTATTCGCGCTCTTGATGCTTGTTATGTGCGAAGCGTTAAATGCCAAAATCAGACGCAAGTATTTTATCAAATGCGATGAGTATAAGAGAGTTTGAGCAGACGGTTTGTGCGTGTACGGTTTTTGAAGTGCCGTAAAAATGGCATTGCAATGTGTGTTTGAGCTTTGTCGTTATAGACTGAATCCGATTATCAGTCCTATGCCGGCGGTGAGCAACCCCAGACCGACGAGGGAGCGAGCGGTGAATTTTTCTTTCATTATCAGCCACGACAAGAACATAGTCAAAAGGATGGAAAGTTTTTCGATGCAGTTGACGGCAACGGGATTTGCGCCGCCCCGCCGAGAGCCAAAAGAACCCATACCATAACAATATCGTCCGTTGCATTTTTTCTTGAAAAATTATGTGCTTATTTTCGGCATATGTCAATGTATTGTATATATTTGAAAAAGAAATGAAAAGAAATAAAGTATTTCAAAAAATTTGACAAAAAACTTTTGCGACGCGCTCGGTTTTCGTTGCGTGCCGCAAAAATTTCAATCGCTTTTCATTCCGTCTTTAAGTTTTTGCAATACCTTGTTTTCGATTCTGCTCACTTGCACTTGCGACACTCCGAGTTCTTGTGCGATTTCACTTTGAGTTTTATCTCTGAAATATCTCAAAAATATCACTTTTTTCTCGCGCTCGGGCAGGTCTTCGATGAGGTCTTTAAGGAGCATTTTGTCGATGTTTTCGTCCTCGCACTCCTCGGTCGCTATTTTGTCGCCAAGCTCCAAATCGTCCTCGCCCACGGTTGCAGACAGCGACAAAAGATAATGCCCGGCATCCATGGCGAATACGATTTCCTGTGCGTCTACTTCGAATTTTTGAGCAAGAGCGTCGATTGAAGGCTCGCTTTCGCCGTTTTTCAGGCATTCTTCTACGTATGCGTTGATTTTTTGAGCGAGAGTTTTTGTCCAACGCGAAACTTTTATCGCTCCGTCGTCGCGCAAAAATCGCTTGATTTCTCCGCTTATCATAGGCACGGCGTACGTCGAAAATCTGACGCCGTATTCGACGTCGAAATTTTGCATGGCTTTTACGAATCCCATTGCGCCCAATTGCATCAAATCGTCGTATTCCAGCCTGCCTTTGAAGCGTTTTACGATGGATTTTATGAGGGGAATATTTTCTTCTATCAACTTTTCTTTTGCGCCGTCGTCACCTTGCTGCGCCTTTTCCAAGAGGTCGAGCGTGGTTTGATGATCCAGCATTATTTCAGCACCTTTTTCATTGTCACGACGGTGCCTTCGCCTTTTATCGAAGTGACCTCCATCTCGTTCATAAAGGTTTGAATAATCGTGAATCCCATGCCGCTGCGTTCGTCGTCCTCGGCGGTGGTGAAGAAAGGCTCGATTGCCTCCTTTACGTCCTCGATGCCTTTGCCGAAATCTCTGACGACAATCTCTACGGTGCGTTCGTCCTCGAATACGCGGCACTCGATTTGCATAATCCCGTCCTCTTTTTTGTCGTAGGCGTGCACGACGACGTTGGTCACGGCTTCGCTTACGGCGGTTTTGATGTCGTTTATTTCTTCGAGGGTGGGGGAACATTCAATCGCAAACGACGCAACGACGTTGCGCGCAAACGCCTCGTTTTTGCTTTTTGCCAAAAGTTTCATTTCAAAATAATTCATTTTTTCTCCTTATTCTACAACGGGAACGTAGCGATATACTCCGCTTGCCAAAAACACTTTGTCAACTTGTCGCGGTACGTTTTCAAGCAAAAGCTCGGCGTGCATCGCTTTTAGTTTTTTGTATCTGCCCAGCACAAATCCAAGCCCGGTGCTGTCTATAAAAGTTACGCCTTTCATATCGAAAATCATCGAGCGCAGAGTAGGGGTGTTTTCAATCACTTCGTCGATTGCACAACGCGCAAATTTTGCTCCGTATTCGTCGATTTCGCCCGAAAGTGCGACGCGTACGCAATCTTTTTCTGATATAAATTCAACGTCCATATTGCCTCCAACAATAGAATAAACAGTATCTAATCGATTATTTTGGCGGGTTTTGCCTCAAAAGAAAATGTCTTGAAATTTTCTGTCAAAATTTTATTGAAATCTATCAAAAAAATCATTGACAACTTTTTGGATTTATTGTATAGTGTTGTAGTCGCAATGAACGACGCGAAAGTCTTTCGGGGTGTAGCGCAGTTTGGCTAGCGCGTCTGATTTGGGTTCAGAAGGTCGGGAGTTCGAATCTCTTCACCCCGACCAGCACAACTTCACCGATGTGATTCGGGCCTTTAGCTCAGTTGGTTAGAGCAGTCGGCTCATAACCGATCGGTCCGCGGTTCGAGTCCGTGAAGGCCCACCAAAACATAAAATTATTTGGCCCGGTAGTACAGTTGGTTAGTACGCCAGCCTGTCACGCTGGAGGTCAGGGGTTCGAGCCCCCTCCGGGTCGCCATCAAGTTTGTGGCAGTGACAACCGTCACTGCCATAAATTTCAAAAAGGGGATTGAAATCCCGTATGCCTCGGTAGCTCAGGTGGTAGAGCAAGGGACTGAAAATCCCTGTGTCGGTGGTTCGAGTCCGCCCCGAGGCACCAACAACTCAATACGCTGGTGTAGCTCAACAGGCAGAGCAACTGATTTGTAATCAGTAGGTTGTTGGTTCGATTCCGATCACCAGCTCCATACGGAGAGGTTCCCGAGTGGCCAAAGGGAGCAGACTGTAAATCTGTTGTCAGTGACTTCGGTGGTTCGAATCCACCCCTCTCCACCAGCAAAAAAGCACATCGCGAGATGTGCTTTTTTGTTTGCCGAGAGGGTGGATTGGCGGTTTTTTAAACCGCCGTGCGCTGTGCGCACCGAACCACCTTTCGGTGCTGACGCTTGGGCAATTTGCACAAGTGCAGCCCTGCGCTATTAAACGAATCCACCCACCACGAAAATCCGCACTAATCAGTGCGGTTTTTCTTTGTGGAGCGGGGTGGATTTGGCTGTTTTCAAACAGCCGTGCGCTGTGCGCACCGAACCACCTTTCGGTGTGCACGCTTCGCTTTGGCAAGTAAACTGCACGCTCGCTGTTGAGCGAATCCACCCCGAACAACAAAGAACGTATCGCGAGATGTGCTTTTTTGTTTGCCGAGAGGGTGGATTGGCGGTTTTTCAAACCGCCGTGCGCTGTGCGCACCGAACCACCTTTCGGTGCTGACGCTTGGGCAATTTTCACAAGTGCAGCCCTGCGCTATTAAACGAATCCACACCAAGAAACACAATTCATCGCAAGATGTGTTTTTTTGTTTGCCGAGAGGGGTGGATGTATAAAAAAAGAATGGTTGCCACCTACCATTCTTTGTGTTTTATATCAGGAGGCGAAAAGTATTACTTTCCGTTTACCTCCTTTTCTAAATTCTTGCTTAAATTTGTAAATGTGTAATCATATTCATTGTAATCATATTCATCAAAATCCAAATCGGGTTCTTTTTCTTTTGCTTCGGTGTTAATATAGACCAATTCATTGATGAACAAAGCGTTTTCAATATCATATTCTATCTTATCAAAGTTGATAGTTTTGATATCAAGACACATCTCCTGCTTGTCGTTATAATGATTGACTTGATAGCATATATCATATTCGCTAATATACTCCATAGGGATGAAGTAATTCTTGATGTAAGTATTTAGCAATATGCATTCATCTAATAGAATAGAAACATCATCTTTCGTTGGCATATTATAATTTATTGCAACGATTTGTGTTTCCGAGTTTCTATAATCCGTGGACATTGAATAAGAAATATTTTCTTCGTCAAAAAACTTTTCTATAAAATCAATCACTGCGGTGTTTTCAACGTTTTGTAGCCTAATTAAAACGGAGCCAACCCATCTTGGTTTGTTTTGTATACCTTTTAATTTCTTAAAAAATCGTATACCTGAAGCAGAATCGAAGAAATTCACATCTGCATTCTTTTCTTGTTTGGCATTATCCGTTTTTGTAACTTTTTTGATTTCGTAATGATTTTCAACTTTAACGATTTCAAATTTTAGTTGATTTGCAACAAAACAAGGAAATTTATCGGCTTTTTCATCGTTTGTTGTAATGTGGCAACAAACCAAATTATGATCAGCTGTTTTTCCACCGCGACTTTGAGGAAGAACATGATCGACATTCCAACCATATTCGCTGTTACGGTCATTGTAAGCCCCTTTTGCTATTTCGCGTCCTGCAAAATCCTTTACCTTGGTTTCTTTGCCAAAGGATTTGCTCCAAAGACGCATTGCTGTTTCTCGGTTTAAATCCATAAATTGAGCGTGTTTCTTTTCCATAATAAATATGGAAAGATACTTTTGCCTCCTGTGATAAAGTCAATTTAATAAAATCATTGACTAACCAATAGGGTGGCCTATCGCTATAAACCTCAAAGGGCAATCCTCATAAATAGCATTACAGAAGATTAGTTAGTCGGCTTTCTCTGAAAGCGGTACGTTTATTAAATTGCAAAATAATTATATGTCAACTATCAAAATATTTCAACATAAAAATATCATCTTTATATTTTCGACACATTTGTATGTGGCAAAATTATCAAAATCGTTATGAACTGATTAATAATTTGTCGTTTGGGCAATTATCGGAGTATGGATGCGCTGTTTTCGAGAAACGTTGAGGATAAAGAGGTGTTTTTCAAGAAAAACGACAACGTTGAGGGCGTTGTGGAAAACGTCTGTGAAGTGAAAAACGGAACGAACGACGGCGATTCGATTTTGACGGCATCCAAATCCGAAATTAAAGAGTAGACGCTCAAGCGGAAGTTTGAGCGAACGAGTACTCAAACGGTTGAGGAAAATATGATCGATAGAGAAGAATATCAACAATACGTAAAGGATAATGCGCCCAAATCGCCCATGGTGCGCACGCTTTTGGCGGCGTTTTTGGTGGGTGGCATTATTTGCTGTATCGGCGAGGGAATAGGCGATATTTTGCGGCTGATTTTCAAGGATATGAGCGACAAAAACGTTGCGATTTACGAAAGTTGTATAATGATTTTTTTGGGCAGTTTGTTCACTGCGCTGGGACTTTACGACAAGCTGGGACATTTTGCCGGCGGTGGTTCGATAATTCCCATAACCGGATTTGCAAACTCGGTGGTTTCGCCTGCGATGGAATACAATCGCGAGGGCGTGTTTTTCGGCGTATGCGCAAAAATGTTTGTGATTGCCGGGCCGATTATCGTATTCGGCGTAGTTGCGAGTTTCGTTGTGGGATTTATCGGATACTTTGTTTATATGTGAGGTGAAAATGCGCACTTTTCAGCTATCTAAGCAGGTATATATTAAAAGCGGATTTACAATCGTCGGGCCGAAAGAGGGGGACGGAAACTTTGCGGACAAGTTCGACATCGTGCTTAAAAACGATATTTGGTGTGAAAAATCCTTTGAAAAATGCGAAAGCAAGATGCATCGCGACGCCGTGAGCGGAGCTATAAAAAAAGCAGGGTTAAAGCGTGAAGATATTGATATTATGCTTGGCGGCGATTTGCTCAACGAGCTTGCCGCAACGTCTCTTGCCGCACGCAACTTTCCGTGCGCGTTTTTGGGGCTTTACAATGCTTGCTCCACGTTCAGCGAAAGTATAATCGTGGGCGCAATGCTTATCGAGGGCGGATTTGCAAACAACGTCACGTGTTCGACGTCGAGTCACTTTGCGTCGGCTGAGCGGCAGTATAGATTTCCTCTCGAACTCGGCAATCAGCGCACTCCCACGTCGCAATGGACGGTTACGGGCGCAGGGTGCAGCGTTTTGTCCTCGCAAATGCCGTCTATGATGAACGAAAGGGTGTACGAGGACGATATTATCGCAATCGACGACAATATGAACATCGACCAAAAGACGCTTGAAAAGTACAAAAAAAGCATAGAAAAGCAGAAGAAAGTCATAGACAAGGAAAAATCGAATATCATCGAGCAAAATTTCGACAAAGAAAGCAATGATTACGCAAAACCGAATACGCATTACGTCGTCGTTACGGGCGGAACGATGGGCAAAGTGGTGGATTTGGGCATTGACGACGAGGCGAATATGGGGGCGGCAATGGCTCCTGCCGCTTGCGACACGATTGTTACGCATTTTGAGGAAACGGGGCGTTCTCCCGACTACTACGACGGTATTTTTACGGGGGATTTGGGCAGGCACGGCAAAGAAATGCTGGAATATCTGCTCTCGAAAGAGGGAATTACTCTGCCGAAATACTATATGGATTGCGGCGCAAGCTACTTTACGCCCGAACAAAAGACTTTTCAAGGCGGCTCGGGGGCAGGGTGCGTAAATACGGCGTTCAACTCATATATCCTCAAAAAAATGCAGAAGGGTGAGTTGAAGCGAGTGCTTGTCGTGCCGACGGGGGCGTTGCTTAACAAGGATACGCCGCTGCAAAAGGAAACAATCCCCGGCATATCTCATGCCTTTACCCTTGAAAGTCATCCGTTTTTGACTTGAAACGGCAATAAAATTCGCAAATCGGAGTGAATATGGATATATTTTTGGATTATCTCAAAGTGTTTGCCGTGGGCGGACTTGTGTGTATGCTAGGACAAATACTCATCAACAAAACGAAGATGTCGTCGGCAAGAATCCTTGTGACTTATATGCTTATCGGCGTCGTTTTAGAAGTGTGCGGAGCGTTCGAGCCTATGAAAGAGTTTGCCGGTTCGGGCGTGACGATACCCATTATGGGTTTTGGCTCGAATCTTGCCAAAGGCGCGCTCGAAGGAGTGCAAAAAGACGGATTTCTCGGTGCGATTACGGGCGGTATGAGTGCGGTGGCGGCAGGGCTTACAACCGTCATCGTGTGCGGATTTGTTTTCGGATTGATTTCGCGCTCGCGCTCGAAGAAAATTTGAAGGTAAACACTATGTGTTTAAATTGAGCAAACTCGACGAATCGTACAAATTCAGATAAGTTTGCGGAATTTTGCCTACTATGAGATTTTCGCACACCAGAACTTCGGCTTTGACCTGAATGGTGGGTTGATCTATCGGCGTGACGATGCTCACGTCCGCATATACGTCAATGTAGATTTTATGCAAGGTTTGATTTATCCCTGCCGATTGGAAAAAGGATACGAAATCGCAGTTTGCCATGCCTATCGGGGTGATTTTTATGGTTACGTCGGGACCGAATCCCATAAGGAGCGCAAGCCCCGTGAAAGTACCTGCGGCGATTTGAATCTCCTGTGTGCCCAAAGAGTCGAGATTTGCTTGAGCAAGGTTTGCTATTTGCCTTGCGATTTTGTTTATTTGCGGCGAATTTGCCTTTATCATCGAGATATTTCCGTCTTTATCCTTTACGATGTCGAAAAGCATTTCGTAGGTCAGTCCGTCCGAAAGCACGCTGGTTGCGGCAAGGTTTACGGCGTTTGTGGTTACGGCGCGCATTTGAGCAACCGAACTGTCCATGACCGTAGGAACGATATTGGAGCGGAAATATACCGTGCAAAACACGAAAACGGCAAGAAAAATCGTGATTGCAATCACGACACGAAACAGTTTCGGTTTCATGGATTTTGCGATTTTTTCACGTCTTTGCACGATATATTGTATGATAAGTTTTGGATTATCTTTACAAAAGCAAAAGTTGTTGTTACAATAAGCGTATGGATTTATTTGACCTTCAAAACAACGAAAAAACCATGGCTCCGCTTGCGGAGCGTATGCGTCCTCGCACCTTGGACGAATTTTTGGGACAAGGCAAAATCGTGGGGCAAGGCTCGCTTTTGAGAAGAGCTATTGCCGCCGACAAGCTGGGAAGTTGCATCTTTTACGGCCCTCCGGGGACGGGCAAAACCACGCTCGCAAACATAATTGCCGAAAATACCAATGCGGCGTTTGTCAAACTCAATGCCGTAACAAGCGGCGTTGCGGACGCAAAAAAGGTTATCGACGAGGCGCGCGACAGACTTAGAATGTACGGCAAGCGCACGTATTTGCTTTTGGACGAATGTCACCGCTGGAACAAGGCGCAAAGCGACAGCGTTTTGCAGGCAATCGAACAAGGTTATATCATTTTTATCGGTTCGACGACGGAAAATCCCTACGTTTCCATGACGAGGGCTATCGTATCTAGATGCCGCATTTTCTCGTTTTCAAGGTTGTCCGAGCAAGATATTAAAGCAGGACTTTTGCGCGCTTTGAACGACAAGGAAAGAGGTCTCGGCAACATGAATCTTCAAGTGAGCGACGAGGCGATATCTCATCTTGCCTGGGCAAGCGCGGGGGATATGCGCACAGCACTCAACGCTCTCGAACTTGCCGCGCTCACCACGCATGCGGGCGAAGACGGCATAATTAGAGTCGGAAAAGAGGAAGCCGAGCAATCCATACAGCAAAAAGCTCTTTCCATGACGGAAGATATGTATTACGACATGATTTCCGCATTTATCAAGAGTATGCGCGGCAGCGACAGCAACGCGGCACTTTACTGGGCTGAAAGGCTTATAGAGGCAGGTTGCGATCCCATGCTCATCGGGCGCAGGATCATGATTCACGCTTGCGAGGACGTGGGAATGGCGGATCCCAACGCAATCGTGGTTGCGACCTCATGCGTGCAAGCGTTTGAGAAAATCGGTTTGCCCGAAGGGCGCATACCTCTTGCGGAAGGCATAATCTACGTTGCCGAAGCTCCGAAATCCAACAAAGTGGTGGAAGCGTTGAGCGGAGCGGAGAACGCCGTCAAGACCATAAAGCACGAAACCGTGCCCGTTTACCTTCGCGACCCCAACTACAAGGGCAACGACGAAAGGGTGAGCGGCTACAAATATCCGCACGACTACGGCGGATGGGTGAAACAACAGTATTTGCCCGACGAAATCAAAGACGCAGTGTTTTACGAGCCTACCGAAAACGGCTTCGAAAAGGAAATCAAAGAGCGTCAAAAGAAGAGAAAGTAAAATTTGAAAGAATCCGTAAATTGTTGCGGATTCTTTTCAAATGTCTAGTGAATAGTGGTTGACAAGCAAAATATCTATTGATATAATATCAAACGATATGATTTAATTCGAGGTGCTTATGCCAAAGAAAGCGTCCGTGACGAAAGAAATGATAATTTCTGTTGCAATCGACATCGTTCAAAAAGGCGAAAGTTTGAACGTGCGTGCGGTTGCAAACAAACTCGGCTGTTCCATTCAACCTGTTTTCTACAATTTTGCAACTATGGACGAGCTGAAAAAAGCGGTTGACGCGTGCATGGTGAAGATATACGACGAATATGTCGAAAACTGCGTGAAAAACAGCAAATATCCGCCGTACAAAGCAATCGGAATGGCATATATCGGCTTTGCAAGGGATTATCCTGAGTTTTTCAAGCAAATGTTTATGGACGAAAACGGCAACAAAATCATATCGTCAGACAATGCGACTTTCTTGTCGGCAATAGAGTCCGTTTGCAAAATTTTCGGATGCGACAAACAAACGGCAATGAGATTCCATCTCGAAATGTGGGTTTTCGTGCACGGATTTGCCACTATGGTTGCCACAAAATATATCGAATGGGACGAAGAAAGCGTCAGCGATATGGTGACAGACGTGTTCGAGGGCGTAAAACTGCGCTTGAATTTGAAGCCGAAAACCGCATGATTGACAACGAATTCGTAATAGCGAAACTCGATTGATTTCAATCGTAAAAAACTTGTTTTTTATTATATGCGCCGCTCGATTTGGGGATTAACGCTTCGATATGCAGGAGATATCGAATTTGATTTCTGTTTGAGCAAAAGGAGAGGATATGTTACAAATCGAAAACTTGACCAAAACTTACACCGGCAATCAAAAACCGTCGGTGGACAATTTGTCGCTCACCGTAAACGACGGTGAAATATTCGGCTTTATAGGTCCGAACGGCGCAGGAAAATCCACGACGATCAAGAGCATAACCGGCATTATCTCTTTTGAAGAAGGCAGAGTGCTTATAGACGGAATTGACATCAAAACCGCGCCCCTAGAAGCCAAAAAGCATATCGGATACGTCAGCGACGACCACGTGTTGTACGAGGGATTGACCGGCGTTGAGTACGTAAACTTCATTTGCGACGTTTTTCAGGTGCCGAGTGCGCAAAGACAAGAGCGACTCGACAAATATTGCGAGCTTTTTGCGCTTACGGATTCCGTAAAAAAGCAAATTTCCACCTATTCGCACGGAATGAAGCAAAAGCTAAACATAATCGGCGCGCTTATACACGAGCCGAAAATCTGGATTTTGGACGAGCCTATGACGGGACTCGATCCCCGATCCGCATACAACCTCAAACAACTCATGCGCGAGCATGCGGACAAGGGAAACAGTGTGTTTTTCTCCTCGCACGTGTTGGAAGTCGTTGAAAAAGTGTGCGACAGAATAGGCATTATCGACGACGGACACCTCATAACTTGTTGTCAAATCGATGAGCTGAAAGAGAGAAACAAGGATAAATCCTTGGAGGAATTGTTCTTGAAACTTACCGACAATTCGGCTGCGCAAACCGTTGAATGAGGACGTTATGAGAGATTTTGTTTTGGTGTTTAAAACACTGTATAAAAACGCAAATTCATCCTCGAAAGACGAAGACGGCAAGAAAAGACTGTCTACGGGAATAAAGTTTGTGATTTCCATATCGCCGCTTATTATTCTCGTGTCGGCAATGATTGCTTTTTTGTCGGTGGGATTGAATAACATAGGGGAATTTTCATTGCTCGTCACGGCATTGGTTGCGGTTACGCAAATTCTAGTGCTGTTTTTGTCGATGTTTTCAATCGTATCAACCCTTTACGAGTCCAAAGACACGCCGTTTTTGAATACGTTGCCCCTCAAACCCTCGTCGGTGTTTTTCGCAAAGTTTGCGATGACCTACATCAACGCGCTTGCAATATCCGCCGTCGTGCTTTTGCCGACCGTGCTCACCGGCGCGATTGCCTTTAACGTGGCAAACGGAAGAATGTTTTACGGCTTTTATCCGCTGTTTTTCGTGATTCTCGCACTTGCGCCGATACTGCCTTTGTTCGTGGTTGTGGTGCTTTCAATGCCCGTTGTGTGGCTCGGTTCGTATTTTAGAGGGAAACCTACGCTCAAAAGCGTGCTGACTATTTTGTTTTACGTTGTTTTGATGTGCGCTTATATGGTCGTGGTCTACTATATGAACACCACGGGATTCGGACAAAACGGAAACGTCGAGATGTCGCAAGGGATGCTCGGCTCGCTCGGAACGCTCGCAAACGTGTTTTATCCCGACAAAGCGCTGGTAAACTTCTGTCTCGGCATATCCGCCGGCAAAAACTTCGGCATATCCGCCGCCATAACGGTGGGTATGATTGCGATTATGCTTGTTTTGTCGTCACTGTTTTACAAAAAAATCAACACAAGAAAGTCGGAAAGCGCACAAACGGCGGAGTCCAAAAACGCGTCTTTGAAACAAAACAACGTCGTCGTATCGCTGATGAAAAGGGATATAAAATCCATCATGCGCAACAGCTCGCTTGCGATGACTTCGATTGCAAACTTGCTTATGGCGCCGATTTTTATCGTAGTTATGTACTTTATCTCCAACTTCAAGGCTAACGCGGACGATAGTCTGACTCCGATTATGGCGCAGATGATGGGTATAGGCTTTGTGGTGATGTACTCAATGATTTTCCTTGCAGGCGCAAATATGATTGCAAATATGGCATATACAAGGGAGGGTAAGTCGTTTTTTGCAAGCAAAACGTTGCCGATAAATCCGATAGACAGCATAAGAGCAAAACTTTTGCTGTCCGTGATTGCGCCGAGCGTCTTGCTCGTGCCGATTATGCTCATTGCGCTTTTGCTCTATAAAATCGATATAGTTTCGACGATTTTTATCGGCATAGACACGTTTATGATGATTGTGGGCGTTTGCAGTATGTCAATACTTTTTGATATGAAAAAGGGCAATCAGCACTGGGAAAAGGTGTCGGATATCAAAAACTCCTCGCAAAACGTGTATCAGATTATTTCCGCGCTTACGTCGGTTTTGCCGGCAATCGTGCTGTTCGTTTCGGGAATTATTTTGGCTTCGTTTGCACAATCGCTTGGAGAAACGATTATTAAGGTGATATATTGGAGCGTAGGAACGACGTTTTCCGCCGCCGTGCTTGCTTTGGGGCTTTGTCTTTTGAGAAAGTACGGGCTCAAATGGTTTGAGTTTATCGGCGAAAATAAGCCTAAAAAGAAATCGAATACAAACGGTTTTTCAAATCGGAGGTTGATGAAATGATGAAACGCAAAGTCGCCCTTGACGTCGGTGACGTCCGCATCGGCGTGGCGGTGAGCGATATGCTGGGCATAACCGCAAATCCGCGCGAAACCTACGTGCGCAAAAAAGACGATATAAACGCCGATATAGCGTATTTTTGCGAATACGCGAAAAAAGAGGACGCGGACGCTTTCGTGCTGGGCCTTCCCAAAAATATGGACGGTACGGAAGGGGACAGAGCGGCGGTTACAAGACAATTCGGCGATATGCTCGGAGAAGCGAGCGGGCTTGACGTGTTGTATCAGGACGAAAGGTTGACGACGGTGTCCGCGGAGCGTATGCTCATCGACGCGGACGTAAGGCGGGATAAGCGCAAAAAGGTTATAGACAAGGTTGCCGCAACCATAATTTTGCAATCTTATCTCGATTCGCATCGCTGAAAATCGCAACTATTTGATATTTTGCTTGCAAATTGCGCAAAATATGTTACTATCAAAATAACAAGATGCAATCGAAAATACGCTTTGCATCGCAAGGAGTACTCATATGGCAGATTTTTTTGATGACCAAAACAATATGACTGAAGACGATGACATCATCACTTTGTACAACGAAGTCGCAGACAAAGACGAAGATTTTTATCACCTCGCAACGCTCGACGTCGACGACAAATGGTTTGTCGTGTTGAAACCCGTCGAGAAACTCGACGATATCGACGAGGACGAAGTCCTTATTTACGAAATTGCCGAGAACGAGGACGGCAACGACGTGTTTAAAGCAATCGAGGACGATGCGCTTTTGCAAAGAGTTTTCGACGAATTTATGGCAGAAGTCGAAAAGATGGAAGGCGGATGCGACTGCGGTGAGGACGGCTGCCACGACGGCAATTGCTCTTGCTGCCATCACTAAGTTCTCAACTCGCTAACATTCATAGAGGCGTCTGCTCGGCAACTCTGATGTACAAACGTACACACGTTGTCGAGAGGATGTCTTTTTTTTTGTTCTTCTACAAGAACGGGGCAGCGTGTACTCTAAATTAGATGTGCCCCCTCTTTCCGGACACGCCGGTATTTCTCCCACCACTCAAATAGGGGCAATTCTCTACAAGATTATCCGTCGTTCGCGGGGGAGACAGTCGGCACTCGCATAGATAGGGACAATTCTTTCATTATGCCACTTCGCCAGCGTGGCGGCTACGCAACAGAATGCCACGCATTCTCGTACTTTTCGTCAAGCTCGGCGCTCAAATTCTCGCCGCCGTTGCGGCTCGCGTTTCGTCTTCGAAGTTGCACATTTCGTTTATAAGTATGCTTGGTTTTAAAAAAATGTCAAAAAAATATTAAAAATTCCGCAAAAACAGCCTTAAAGTGTTTGCAAAATAATTTTATATATAATATAATCCAAAACGAACCCGCATCGCAAAGGAGCGTCTTCTGTTCCAAAGGAGGTTGACGCGTCGAGTTTGCGAGAGGTAAAAACAATTCAGGAGGACCTAAAAATGGCCGTAACAACAATGAAAGCCCTGCTCGAAGCAGGCGTGCACTTCGGACACCAAACAAAACGTTGGAACCCGAAAATGGGCAAGTACATCTATGCAACGAGAAACGATATCCACATCATCGATCTCCAAATCTCCGTTGACCACGTAGAAGCAGCTTACCAATTTGTCAAGAGCGTCGTTCAAGACGGCAAATCCGTTCTTTTCGTCGGCACGAAGAAACAAGCTCAAGACGCAATCAAGCAAGAAGCAGAGCGCTGCGGTATGTACTACATCAACCAAAGATGGCTCGGCGGTACGCTCACCAACTTCAAGACCATCCGTACCAGAATCGATCGCTTGAACAAAATCAACCAAATGGAACTCATCGGCGAGTTCGAACTTCTCCCCAAGAAAGAAGTTTCAGCTCTCAAGAAAGAGCGTGACGATCTCGAGAAGAACCTCGGCGGTATCAAAAATATGCGCACTTTGCCCGGCTGCTTGTTCGTCGTCGACCTCAAAAAAGAAGAGAACGCAGTCAAAGAAGCCCGCAAGCTCAATATCCCCATCGTTGCAGTCGTAGACACCAACTGCGATCCCGATCTCGTTGACTACGTTATCCCCGGCAACGACGACGCTATCCGCGCAATCCAACTCTTTGCTTCCATCATCGCAGACGCAGTCATCGAAGCAAAACAAGGCGAATCCTTCGTTGCTCCTCAAAAGGACGAAGAAGTCGTTGAAGCTGCTCCCGTAGTAGAAGAGGCAGTCGTGGTCGAAGAGAAAGCTCTTTCTCCCGAAGAAGCTCTTGAAAAAGCAATCGCCGAAAAAGAAGCACAGGAATAATCAATAAAAATATCCCGCACGTAGTAAAACTGCGTGCGGTTTCAAAAAAATAACAGGAGAATATATATGGCATTCACAAGCAAAGATGTTATGGAACTTCGTCAACGCACAGGCGTCGGCATGATGGACTGCAAAAAAGCTCTCGTCGCAACCGACGGTGACATGGAAGCGGCAATCGATTTCTTGAGAGAAAAGGGTATGGCTACCGCTGCAAAGAAAGAAGCTCGTATCGCAGCCGAAGGTATCGTTTATGCTGCAAGCAAAAACGGCAAATCCGTTCTTTTGGAAGTCAACTGCGAATCCGACTTCGTCGCAGGCGGCCCCGTGTTCAAAGAGTACGTCGGCAAAGTTGCGGAATATATCCTCGACAATGCTCCCGCATCCGTTGAAGACGTCGTTGCGGCTATGCAATCCGTCACCAACGAGTACGTTATGAAGATGGGCGAAAAGCTCTCCATCCGTCGTTACACGGTTTACGAAGCAAACGACACCGTCGTTGACACTTACATCCACATGGGCGGCAAAATCGGCGTTATGGTCGAAGCAAGCAAAGGCGCAAGCAGTGAAGTCGTTCACGACGTCGCTTTGCAAATTGCAGCTGCAAACTCTCAATACGTAACTCGCGACGAAGTGCCCCAAGCAGAAGTCGAGCACGAAAAAGAAATTCTCAAAGCGCAAGCTATGAACGAGGATAGCAAAAAGCCCGAAGCAATCATCGAAAAGATGCTCGTCGGAAGAATCAACAAGTTCTACAAAGAGGTTTGCCTCACCGAACAAGTTTTCGTCAAGAATCCCGACATCACGATTGCTCAATACCTCAAACAAAACGGCGACGTCACCGTCATTCGTTTCACCCGTTACGCAATGGGCGAAGGTCTCCAAAAGAGAGAAGACGATTTCGTCGGCGAGGTTATGGCTCAAGCACACCTCAACAAATAATCAACTTGAAAAAAGGAATGAGCGTCCTCATTCCTTTTTTTTAGACAAAATCGCATTTGAACACATTAGATGTTTAAAAAATAGGGAATTATCAGACTATGGCACAAGAAAATTTGAAGTATAAACGCGTCATCATAAAACTTTCCGGCGAGGCACTTGCGGGCGAAAACGGAACGGGTATCGACGCCGAAAAGCTCACTTACGTTTGCAAGGAAATCGCAGACGTAAAGGCGTTGGGTGTTGACGTTGGCATTGTCATCGGCGGTGGAAACTTTTGGAGAGGCAGACAAGCCGATGACAAAATGAATCGTTCCACGGCTGACCATATGGGTATGCTCGCAACGGTTATGAACGCTCTTGCAATCCAAGACAAACTCGAACAACTCGGCGTGCCCGTGCGTGTGCAAACTGCACTTACGATTACCAAAGTTGCAGAGCCGTATATTTTGCGCAAGGCAATCCGCCACTTCGAAAAGGGTAGAATCGTTATTTTCGCATGCGGCACCGGCAATCCGTATTTTTCCACGGACACCGGCGCGGCACTCCGTGCTTGCGAAATCGGAGCGGACGCTCTTCTTCTTGCCAAAAACGTGGACGGCGTCTACGATTCCGATCCGAAACTCAATCCGCAGGCAAAGAAATTCAGCGAAATTTCTTACATGGACGTTATTCAAAAAGGACTTAAAGCCATGGATACCACCGCAATCACAATGTGCATGGACAACAATATTCCCATCGTCGTGTTTGCTTTGATGCAAAAAGACAGCATTAGAAATGCGGTTTATGGTGTCAACACCGGCACAATCATCCATTAAAAGCTCGCCAAACAGCGAAATACTGCGTCAACGCCCGTCTGCTCCAAAATCACGTACGAAAAGTACGTTAGGTTTTGTTTCAGACGGGTGTTTCCTTGTCTTTCATCTGTTTGGCGAGCTTTTAAAGAAATGTGCTATTTAGCGAAATACTGCGTCAACGCTCGTCGCCCGCCAACTCATGTACCATTGTACATTAGGGTTGTCTTTCGAGGGGTGTTTCCTTGTCTTTTATCTGTTTGGTTAGGTTTAAATATAAATGCGTAATTCTCTCAATCATCCTATTTTATGTTTTCTTTGTAAAAGATAGTTAAAACGCTATTGCTTAATTTGCAATCATTTGTTATAATAATTATAATATTCATATTATGGAGGACAAAGTATGTCTTACGGTATTGACGAAGTCGATATTATCTTCGACGAAATGAACGAGAAAATCGACAAAACAATGCAAAATTATATCACCGAATTGCGCTCCATTCGCGCGGGCAGAGCAAATCCGCACATCCTCGACAAAGTTGTTGTGGACTATTACGGCACGCCTACGCCTATCAACAATATGGCAAACGTTTCCGTCCCCGAAGCTCGTCTTTTGGTTATTTCTCCTTGGGATAAATCCCAACTTAAAGCTATCGAAAGAGCAATTTTGGCGGCAAACATCGGCATCAATCCCAACAACGACGGTCACGTGATTCGTCTTGTTTTCCCCGAACTCACCGAAGAGCGCAGACGCTCAACCGTCAAAGAAGCGAAAACTTTGGTGGAAGAATCCAAAATCGTCATGAGAAACGCACGTCGCGACGCTATCGACGATCTCAAAAAGATCCAAAAAGCGTCCACAATCACCGAGGACGATTTGAAAAACTACACCGAGGACGTCGATAAGATTCTTTCAAAGAATACCGACGAGGTTGACAAACTCTTCAAAGAGAAGGAACAGGAGATCCTTTCCATCTGATGAGTGCAAAACATATCGGATTTATCATGGACGGAAACGGCAGGTGGGCGGTTGCTCACGGCATGTCGCGCGCCGAGGGCTACGCTCACGGGCTTGTGGCTCTTTATAAGGTTGCAAAACGGTGCAGCGAGCGCGGTGTGGAGGCGGTTTCCGTCTATGCTTTGTCAACGGAAAATCTGAATCGTCCCGAAGAGGAACTTCAAGCTATATTCAAAGTCGTTGAAAAGTTCAACTTGACTTACGACGGTGAATACAAAATTTCCTATATGGGAGATTTCAATTCGCTTGATGACAAACTTGCCTCGTCGATAGAACAAATTGAGGAAAAAACGCGCGACAACAAGGGTATGTGGCTGAATATCGCATTCAATTACGGCGCAAAAGCCGATATTTTGCATGCGGCAAAAGTTGCATACGACCACGGCGAGTTTTTGGAAGATACTTTTGAAAAGCATCTTTCCTCGTCGCATCTTCCGCCTCTCGACCTTATAGTCAGAAGCGGCGGTGAAATGCGCCTGTCTAATTTCATGCTTTATGAGGCCGCATATTCCGAGCTTATGTTTTTGGACAAACTTTGGCCGGATATGGACGAGAGCGACGTTGACAGAATCCTCGAAGATTTTGACAAACGCGTCAGAAAATTCGGAAAATAAAATCATTTTATGATTTTTCGTGCGAAAACTTTGCGCTTTCGCGTTTTCCAAAACCGAAATCGACGCAAATGATTGCGTTTGAGGTGAATATGCTAAAAAGAACTTTAACCGCACTTGTGCTTTTGGTGTTGGTTGCAGGATTTATGGTCTGTGGCTATTTCGTCAGCCCGATTTTTGTGGATATGCTTATCCTTATTTTCCTTGCGGGCTCGGTGTACGAGATGTTCAAGTGCTTCAAAGACGCCGGATACAAGATGTTTGTCGCTCCGCCCGTCGTTATGCTTGTCGCCGCATATCCGGTGTATTATTGCATGCAACGTTTTGTCGGACATGGCGCGACGAATACCAGCGCAGGCGTGCAAGGATTGCTTATCGTGTTGCTGTTTTGTGCAATGCTCGCGCTTACGATATTTACGTTTAAGCCTGCAAAACATACGCAAAAGGAAGTTGACGACGCAAAGGAGCAGGGTATCGAGCTTGAACTCGACTCTCCGAAGGCTTGCGAACTCAAAGATTTGCTTGCAAACGTGTTTATCCTCGTATATCCCACGCTTTTCCTTATGAGCGCATGGATTGTGAGTTACAAATACAGCGCATTGTTTGCGGTGTTGTTTGCCATTTTCGTGCCTGTTCTCGGCAGCGATACGTTTGCTTATTGGTTCGGCTCGATGATCGGCGGCAAGAAACTTTGCCCCAAAATCAGCCCTAAAAAGACGGTTGCCGGCGGTGTCGGCGGACTTGTTGGCGGTATGGTCGTGTCGTTGTTGTTCTGGCTGGTATTCGAGATGTTTGCAGACAAATATCCCGCATTTATTCAAGGTTGCGGATACACCTCGTTCTTTGCGCACAGCGTGAGCGGATGGGAGTGGAAGAGCGCGCTCGTTTATCTTGCGATAGGCCTTGTTTGCGGCGTGATAAGCGAACTTGGCGACCTTGCGGCATCTCGGATAAAGCGTGCAATCGGCATCAAAGATTACGGCAAAATTTTCCCCGGACACGGCGGATTTATGGACAGAATCGACAGCGTTATGTACTGCCTTGTGGTGTTGCTCGTCGCATTCTCGTGCATCTACGGTTATTGACATCTTTCATACGGATTTAATAATCGCAACTTATACTGACAATAAAGAGCCTGCAAAAGACTTCAAATCTCTGCCTTGGCGGCGCGCAGGTTTCTAAGGATAAAATGAAAACGATTACAATACTCGGAAGCACCGGCTCTGTTGGCAGACAGGTGCTTGACTCGATTTGCGCACATCCCGACGCTTTCAAGGTTGTCGGACTTTCCGCTTATACCAACGAATCGCTTTTGCGCGAACAAATCGAAAAATTCAATCCGACGCATTACTATTTTCCGGGCGGCGCGGTGGAAGTGCAGAGTTCGCTTTTCGATTTTTTGGAAGACGACAAAACATCGAAGTGCCTTTCGTCGCTCGAAGAGCTTGCAAGCATACCTGCCGACATCGTCGTGTCGGCGGTTTCGGGCATTGCAGGGCTTTGGGCGGCTGTCGCTACGCTCAAAAGAGGCGGTACGCTTGCAATCGCAAACAAGGAAACCATAGTTTGTGCAGGCAGACATCTCAAAGCTCTCGAAAAAAAGTACGGCGGAAAAATCTTGCCCCTCGATACCGAACATTCGGCAATTTTCTCGTGTTTGAGAGGTGAGGACAAAAAATGCGTCAGAAGCCTTGTGTTGACGGCGAGCGGAGGTGCGCTCAGAGACGTTCCGACAAGCCAACTGGCAAAAGTCAAAGCGGAGGACGCATTGAAGCATCCCGTATGGAACATGGGCAAAAAGGTTACAATCGACTCGGCAACGCTTTTCAACAAAGGGCTTGAAGTCATAGAGGCCATGCGTCTTTTCGAGGTCGAAGCAAAAGACGTGAAAGTGGTTATGCATAGGGAAAGTATCGTGCACTCGCTTGTCGAATTTTGCGACGGCGGTATGAAAGGACTTTTTTCCGTGCCCGATATGCGACTTTCAATCGAAACCGCGCTGTATTATCCCGAACACGGCAAAGACAGCGTTGCTCCGCTTGACCTTGCAAAACTCGGCTCGATAACCTTTTCCGCCCCCGATTACGACAGATTTCCCTGTCTTAAAATCGCAATCGACGCGGCAAATGCGGGCGAGGGTGCATGCATAGCGGTGTCGGCAGCGGACGAAGTGCTGGTGGAAGAATTTTTGAAGGGCAAAATCAAATATCCCGAAATCGCAACCGCGCTCCAAAAGGTTTACGGCAAGTTTAAAAAAGTCGGAAACGTCGAACTCGAAGATATTCTCGGCATAGACGAGCAAGCAAGAAAATACACTTATTCTGTGATAGGAGTGAAATAGTGTACGTTATTTCGGCAACCGCAGGCGAAGTCTTTACGTATATCGGCTACGTTATCGTAGCCGTTCTTGCGCTTATGGCAATGATTGTCATACACGAGCTCGGACATTATACTGCAGGAAAACTTTTAGGCTTTAAAATCGACGAATTTGCGATAGGTTTCGGCCCGGCAATCATCAAAAAACGCAATAAAAAGACGGGGGAATTGTTCACCTTGCGTCCTTTTCCCATCGGCGGTTTTTGCGCTTTTCACGGTGAGGACGCCGACGGCGCAATGTTGGACGAGGACGGAAATCAAATCAAAGACGAAAACGGAAATATCGTCAAAGATCCCGACGCTTTCAACAATCAAAAGCCGTGGAAACGCTTGATCGTGCTGTTTTCGGGCGCGTTTATGAACTTTTTGAGCGCGATCGTCATTATTACGATATATTTTACAGCATACGGTCAACTGTTGCCTAACGTTATCGACGTGCATAGTACTGCTGTTTATCAAAACGTGTTTCAAGAGGGCGACGTCATTCTCAATATCAACGGAAAGCAAGTCAATATCATGCTTCAAGAGGACTTGGACAACGCTTTTAAAGATTTGCCCGACAATTCGTACTTTTGGGTGTTGAGAGGCGGAAAGCGCGTAAAAGTCGTTGCAGACAAATTCTATTACAACCCGTTTGACGATGATGATTTTATCGTTTCGGTCAACGGAAACAAGCTCGAAACACTCATAAAAGCGAGCGAACTTGCCTCATACGTTGAATCAAACGGAATTGACGCAACTCAAAAAATTACGCTTGTCGTCGCCAAACGCAATGAAAAAGGCGAACCTGTTTTTCCAAGCAATATGGTTGTTCAAAAAGGCGTTGTAGAAGAGGATCCTGACGGCTTTTACAGTTACGGATTCGGCTTTACAAGAAGTCTTACGCATGCAAAATTGCCGTTTTTCCTTGCTTTCGGCAGAGCGTGGGGATTCAGCTTTTTCATAGTATTCAAGATTCTGGCGTCGCTCGGAGCACTTATTACGGGAAAGGTTGGAATTGAATCCGCAGGCGGTACGATTACGACAATCAAGACGATGGCTAAGGTGTCGTCGCTCGGTTTCGACAGTTTCCTGTACGTAGTTGCAATTATTTCGGCAAACCTTGCGGTGATGAACTTGTTGCCGTTCCCGGCTCTTGACGGCAGCAGAATGTTGTTTACGTTGATAGAAATGATTTTCAGAAAACCCGTGCCTCGAAAGATAGAGGGAATTATCCATACTGTCGGACTTGTGTTGCTTATCGTGCTCGCGGTGTTTTTGGATATATTCCACCTTGTGAAAGGCTGACGTACTATAAAAACAGACAAAATAACGGATATGCATATGATTGAAAGAAGAAAAACAAGACAAGTAAGTGTCGGAAACGTGAAAATCGGCGGTGATGCGCCCATAAGCGTGCAATCCATGCTCAACACCAAAACGACGGACGTTGAAGGTTCGATTGCGCAAATAAACGCCTTAAAAGCAGTCGGATGCGATTTGATTCGGCTTGCAGTGCCCGACGAGGATTCTGCGCACGCATTCGGCGAAATCGCAAAAAGATGCGGTTTGCCGCTTATTGCCGACATACATTACAACTATAAACTCGCGCATATGGCACTCGATGCCGGGGCAAAGAAAATCCGCATGAATCCCGGCAATATGCGTGATTTTTCGCAAATCAAACCGCTTGCTCAAAGAATGATCGATATGGGCATACCCGTGCGCGTAGGCGTAAACGGCGGGTCTCTCGATCCGAAGTTTAAAGGTATGGACGAGGCGCGTGCGCTTTGCGAGAGCGCATTGGAGTGCGCAAACGTCTTTGAAAGCGTCGGAATGAAAGATATCGTCATTGCAATCAAGGCGTCGGATACAATGCTCAACGTAAAGGCAAACAGGTTGCTTGTATCTATGTGCGATTATCCGCTTCATATCGGCGTAACGGAAGCGGGAACGCTTCGCACGGGGCTTGTGAAATCGGCAATAGGAATAGGGGCTTTGCTCGAAGAGGGAATTGGCGATACGATAAGAGTTTCGCTTTCAACAAACGTTTGCGAAGAAGTGCTTGCCGGCAAAAAAATTCTTCAAACTCTCGGACTTCGCAAAAATGCCGTCGAAGTCGTTTCTTGTCCCACTTGCGCGCGCACGGAAATCGACGTTGAAGGGCTTGCAAACAAAGTCGAGATGATGACGGCAGGCATAGACAAACCTATCAAAATTTCCATTCTCGGTTGTCCGCTCAACGGAATAGGAGAGGGCGAAAACAGCGATTTGGGCATTGCAGGCGGGAAAGAGAAGAGTGTTATTTTGCTCCACGGCAAAATTCTTAAAACCGTGCCAAGTGAACGCTTGATGGAAGAATTCGATAAAATACTACAAGAAGTTTTATCAAATTGAGCAAAAATAAGAATACTTTTCGACAAATATTGTGAGGAAAATATGGCTACAAAGTTTTTTGAAGAGTTTACCGTAAGAAGCAAAGGCGAGTTTCCGATGCTCAAACTCAACAGTGCGACTTACTATAAAGACAAGCGAGAGTTGGTTGTCAAGTTTATCATATCCGCATTCGAAGTTCGCTCTTTTGACGAGGAAAGCAAAAAGAGAGTGCAATCAATCATAGAGCAAATGTTTGCGGGCGTGAGCGTAAGCGTACAATATATCCGCACGTACGCCGACAACAACGTCGTTAAAAACAAAGTGCTTGAATTTTTCAATCGTAGCAATCAGATGATTTTCAGACGTATAAACGACGAAACTTTGCAAATCGAAGTCGGCGACAACGATATAGACGTTAAATTCGTTCTCGATACGCCTACGTACAAACTGTTGACCGCAGGGGATTTGCTTTCAAGACTGGAAGAATACTTGGATTGTTCTTTTAATCAAAACATCGACGTTATCGTTGAAGAAAACCCGTATTCAAACGAAAATGACGATGATTCGGATATTCATATCGACACTACGATGCATGCGGACAGCAGCGTCAGGCTCGTGGGCGTTCGCGTCGGTGAAAAAGTTTACGCAAGAGGCAAAATCGACGGTATTTCGCAAATGCCCAACTACATAATCGACGTAAAAGGAGCATGCGACAATATAGTTTTGTGCGGAAAAATCTCTCAAATCGAGAAAAAATCCTACAAAAACAAAAAGTATAAGCCCGACGATTCCAAGAGTGGCCCCGAAACTTTGCCTTTCGTCAAGTTTGTGCTTGACGATACGACGGGAAGAGTAGAGGGCGTGAGCTTTGTCGCTTACGAAGAGGACGCGGACAAAATCGTTGCGCTCAAAGATCAAACGCAGGTTGTTTGTATGGGCAAAGTCACCTGGTCGCAATACTCGGGCGCATGGTCGTTTCAAGTCAACGCAATGTTTGAAGGCGATATAGATTTTGACAGTATCCATCTTACGTCCGTAAAGCCCGTGCCAGACAAATACGTCACGATCAAACCGCAAAAATACGTCGATATGAGCGAAAAAACCTTGTTAGATGCCGAAAAACCCGCAAACGTGATAACCGATTATTTCAAAGGTAAAACTTTTGTGATTTTCGACCTCGAAACGACGGATTTGAAAACGGAGATTGCGGAAATCATCGAGCTTGCCGCACTTAAAGTTGTGGACGGCGTGCCGACGGAAACTTTCCAAACGCTTGTGAAACCGCTTGCGACGATATCCGAAGAAATCACGAACATTACGCATATTTCAAACGCTATGGTGCTTGACGCTCCGAGCATTGAAAACGTGATGCCCGACTTTTTTAAATTTGCGCACGGCTCAATCCTTTGCGGACATAATATCGCAGGATACGATTATCCCATTATCGCAAGAATCAGCGAAAAAATGGGCTATAATTTCGACAACGAGCTTTGCGACACACTTTTGCTTGCAAGAAAATATCTTACGGAACTGCCGAATTGCAAGCTCGAAACGATTTCGAAAGCCTACGGAATTTCCCACGAAAACGCACACCGTGCTATGAGCGACGTGTATGCGACTTTCGGCGCATTGCAAGAAATCTCCAAAAGAATGTGAAGCTTTTAATAAGATTTAACGAAATGCAATTTCCCCTTTCTTGACGTGTTTTGTTCGTCCTCTACAAGAGTTGAACGGCGTGTAATCTAAATTAGATGTGCCCCCTCTTTCCGGACACGCCGGTATTTCTCCCGCCACTCAAATATGGGGCAATTCTCTACAAGATTATCCGTCGTTCGCGGGGGAGACAATCGGCACTCGCATAGATAGGGACAATTCTTTCATTATGCCACTTCGCCTGCGTGGCGGCTACGCAACAGAATGCCACGCATTCTCGTACTATCCGTCAAGCTCGGCGCTCCAATTTCTCGCCGCCGTTGCGGCTCGCACCCTGAATATGCACATTCCGTGTATAAGTATGCTTTGAATGGGTTTTCGTTTAGTTGTTTGTGGGTGAGGAAGAAAAAATATATAAAATATATTTGCGATTGTGACATAATTTGCTTGCATTATATTTTTTTGTATGATAATATTTAGATACTATAGTAAAACCTTACTAGAGTGAGCGACGGCTCACTCTTTGTTTTAGAAGGGGCGATTCGACAAAAATCGCTTAATGAGGTGCTTATGGCAAATGAAATTTCGCTCGAATTGCGTGAAAAAGTCAAAAATTTCGCGCTCGAAGCAGTGAAAGAAGCCGACGACAAAATCGAGCTTGTAGACGTTGCGTTTTACAAACAATACGGAAAACTCACGGTTGAGGCTCTGTTGTGGAAGAAAAGCGGCATCGATCTCAACGATTGCGAAAAAGTGCACAATGTGCTGTCTGCAAAGCTGGATACGATAGACGACGAATTCGATGACGACTACGTTTTGAACGTGTCGTCGCAAGGACTTGACCGAAAAATCGTCACTGACGACGATTTCAGACGCGCGCTCGACACCGAAATCGAATTGTTCGACGCAAACAAAAAGAAGTCGCACGGAACGCTTTTGAGTTTCGACGACGAAAACATAGTGATAAAAACCGACGGGAAAAACCCCAAGGAAATAAAAATACAAAGAAATTTATTGACCAAAGTACAACCGTACGTCAGGTTTTAGGAGGACATAACAATGATTAACAAAGAGTTCTTTCAAGCATTGGACGATCTTGAAAAGGAACAACGCATTCCCAAAGAGTCAATGATTGAATCCATCGAGGCAGGTCTTGTGTCTGCGTACAAGAAAGAATACGGCTTTGCAAGTCAGATTTCCGTTCGTTTGAACGAAGAAAAAATGACTTACAAAGTGTATGCGCACAAACTCGTCGTGGAAGAGGTTGAAGACGAAGAATCTCAAATCTCCCTCGAGGATGCGCAAGACATCGACAAAAAGTACAAAATCGGCGACGTCGTCATCGAAGACATTACGCCCAAGGACTTTTCTCGTATTGCCGCGCAGACCGCAAAACAAGTCATTTTGCAACGCATCAACGACTATAAAAAAGAACTCGTGCTCAACGAAATGAGCGAGCGCACTGGAGAAATCCTCAGCGCAATCGTCAGACGCAAGGAAGGCAACACCGTCTACGTTGAAATCACCGGCACGCAAATGGAAGGCGTGATGATGCAACAAGACCAAGTGCCCACCGAAACTTACAACGTCAACGACGTCATCAAAGTTTACGTCAAGAAAATCCGTGACGGTTTGCACGGCGCACAAGTCGTTGTGTCCAGAAGCTCGGCAGGTTTCGTTCGCAGACTTTTCGAACTCGAAGTGCCCGAAATCAAAGCAGGTCTTGTTAAAATCAACAGCATCGTGCGTGAAGCGGGATTCCGCACCAAACTTGCTGTTTCGAGCGAAGATCCCAACGTGGACGCAGTGGGAAGCTGCATCGGAAATAAGGGCGTGAGAGTCAACGCCGTGGTTGCCGAACTCGGCGGCGAAAAGATCGACGTCATCGAATACTGCGACGATCCTATCGAATATATCGCACGCGCGCTTTCACCGGCTCAAGTGCTTATGGTGTCCATCAACGAAGAAGAGAAGAACGCAAAAGTTATCGTTCCCGACGAAAAACTTTCGCTTGCAATCGGCAGAAGCGGTCAAAACGCTCGTCTTGCGGCAAAACTTACCGGCTGGAAGATAGACGTCAAACCGTATTCTACGCTCAAAATGGACGAGCAAGAAACGCAAGGTGAATGATATGTCCAACCCGAAAAACACCCGAAAATGCATCGTGTGCAAGCAACACGCCGACAAGTCGGAGCTCATACGTTTTGTGAAAAACGCCGATGGAAAAGTGGTGCTTGACCGCTCGCAAAAAGCGGACGGAAGAGGCGTTTGGGTGCATAATTGCGAGGACTGCATACAAAAACTTATCAAAAAGAAAACTCTCAACGCCGCATTTAAATGCAACGTCGGCGACGAGATCTACGGAGAGATACATGAGTAAAATAAGCGCATATGTCGGACTTGCGCAACGCTCGGGTTCGGTGCTGTACGGCGAAGATATTATTTGCGAAAAGAAAAATCTCGTAAAAGTCGTGCTTGTGTCCTCGTCCGCAACGGATAAGTATAAAGAAAGGATATTGAAGAAGATGGGGGATTGTCCCGTGTTTATCGTGGACGGTCTTTGCGAGGCTTTGCACCGTGAGGGTGTCAACGCTATCGCAATAACGAACGACAATCTTGCAAAAGCGGTTGTCGGTGTATTGAGGTGAATATGCCCGAAATCAAAAAAGAAGCAAACGTCGATTCCGTAAAAATGCTCGGAGAGTATAAGGCGACAAAACTTGTCGAACTTTCCGAAAACATCTCTCGCCAAAAATCGAGAGCAGCCGTCCTTATGGCGTCTATCAAGGCAAAACGCGACGAACTCGCTCAAAAAGCAGAGCAAGCCGAAAAAGCCAAAGAAGAAGCCAAAGCGACAGAGCAGGTGACAATCGAAAAAGTCGAGAGCGAAGCTAAAAAGGAATCTGAAAAAATAACCGAAGTTAAGCCCGAAGCTAAACAGGAAAAGGAAGTCGAGCTTAAAAAAGAGGTTAAAGAAGTTAAGGTTGAGCCTACCGTCGAAGTCAAAAAAGAAGAGGTGAAGGCACAACCCAAACAGGAAGTTAAAGCCGAAGTCAAGACGGAAGTTAAGAGTGCTCCTCAAAAAGTCGAAGAAAAGAAAGAGGATGCAAAGAAACCGCATATCACTGTCGTTCCCAAAACTCCGTTCGAGCTTGCTCAAGAGAATCCCGAAATTTTGCCCAACGGCGAGGTGCGCAGAATTTACGTTCCGCCAACGCCGAAGCCGAAGGTGCAAACGAGAGTTTTCGGACAAGGCGGTTATCAACAACAAAGAGGTCCGAAACCGCAAGGTCAAGGCGGATATCAAGGTCAAAGACCGCAAGGCCAACAAGGTCAAAACAACGGTCAAAGACGTCCGACTTCTTCTCAAAGCGTCGCAAACGCCGCGCAGCAATTTCCTCCTAAACCGGCTGCGCAAAAGGGCAAGGGCGGCAAGCAAAACTCCAACTCCGGTTCAAGCAAGTTTGACGATAAGTCGACTATGAACAAGCGCACTCTCATGAAGAGAGGCTATCTTGTCGACGACAGAATCACTTACGACGAGGACGGCGAGGCAATCGTACGCAACTACAAAGTCAACAAGAACAGAGGCGGTGGAAACAGCGCAACCGTTATCATCGAAAACGCGGTTATCACCACAGACCCCGTTTCAATCAAGACTTTGAGCGAAAAAATCGGTAAATCCGCTGCGGAAATCGTCAAGACGCTTTTCGTGCTCGGTATTATGAAAACCATAAACGACAGCATCGATTTTGCCACTGCGGAACTCGTTGCCGACGAATTCGGAATCAAACTCGAATACAAACCCGACGTAACGCTCGAAGATACGCTCACCGCACAACTCGAAGTGGACGACGTCGAAGAACTCGAAAATCTCGTTCCGCGTCCTCCGATCGTCACTATTATGGGACACGTCGACCACGGCAAAACGTCACTTCTCGACTACATCAGAAAGTCCAACGTTACGGGCGGCGAAGCGGGCGGTATTACGCAACATATCGGTGCTTACACCGTGTCGCTCAAAGGCAATCCCATCACGTTCCTCGATACGCCTGGACACGAAGCGTTTACGTCTATGCGTGCTCGCGGCGCACAAGTTACGGATATTGCAATCCTCGTAGTTGCTGCCGACGACGGCGTTATGCCTCAAACTCTCGAGGCTATCAGCCACGCAAAACAAGCAAACGTGCCTATCATCGTTGCTATGAACAAGATGGACAGAGCCGGCGCAAATCCCGACAGAGTGCTCTCGCAACTTGCAGAAAACGGCGTAACTCCCGAAGAATGGGGCGGCGATACTCCCGTTGTCAGAGTGTCCGCAAAGACAGGTATGGGCGTTGAGGATTTGCTCGAACAAATCCTCGTTCGCGCAGAAGTCGAAGAATTGCGCGCAAATCCCGACAGAAGCGCAAGAGGTACTATTATCGAGGCAAAACTCGACAAAGGCCTCGGCAAAATCGCGACTATCCTCGTTCAAACGGGTACGTTGCACGTGGGAGACAACGTTGTGGCAGGCACTTGCACGGGCAAGATCCGCGCCATGATCGACGACAAGGGCAGAAAAGTCAAGAAGGCAGGTCCTTCCATGCCCGTGTCCGTCACCGGCTGGGACGACGTCCCCGAAGCAGGCGACAGAATCGACGTCGTTGCGGACGAGAAGTTTGCAAGAGAACTTGCCGAAGAGAGAAAACTCAAACTTGCGGCAAATCAAACCGAATCTACTTCCGTGTCCCTCAACGATTTGTTCGACAAGATTTCCAAGGGCGAACTTAAATCCGTCAAACTCATCATCAAGGCGGACGTTCAAGGCTCGGTTGAAGCTGTCAAACAATCGCTTGCAAAACTCGGAAACGAAGAAGTCAACATCGATATCATCCACGCCGCAGTCGGCGGTATCAAAGAAAGCGACGTGTTGCTTGCGGAAACGTCGGGCGCAATTATCATCGGATTCAACGTCCGTCCCGACAGCAACGCAAAACAACTTGCCGCGCAAAAGAAGATCGATATCAGATTCTACAACATCATCTACAATGCCATCGAGGACATCGAAAAGGCTGTCAAAGGTATGCTCGATCCCAAATTCAGAGAGGTTGTGCTCGGCTCAGCGGAAGTGCGTGAACTCTTCAAAATCAGCGGCGTCGGCACTATTGCAGGCTGCCACGTCATCGACGGCAAAGTCGTGCGCGGCGCACAAGCAAGACTTATCCGCAACGGCAAAGTCGAATATACCGGTGAAATCGCATCTCTGCGCCACGGCAAAGACGACGTCAAGGAAATGGCAAAGAACTTCGATTGCGGCATAATGCTTTCAAACTTCCAAGACGTGAAAGTCGACGATGTCATCGAAGCGTTCACTATGGAGAGAACAGATGAAAATTAAAATGGAGCGAGTCAATTCCGAACTCGCCAGACAAATCACCAAAATCATTGCCGAAGACGTGAAAGATCCGCGTCTTCACAATGCTATTATCGGGGTTACTAAACTCTATACGACGCCCGATTTGAAGTATGCCAAGGTGTATTTGTCAATATATGCGTCGAGCGAGGAGGAAAGGCAAGAGGCGTATTACACCGTTTGCCGTTCCAAAACGTTCATTCGCAACATGCTCAAAGACAGCGTGCAAATCAGACTTTTGCCCGAACTTAATTTTATAATCGACGATAGCGTGGATTACAGCATAAAAATCGACGAAATCCTCAACAAAATTAAGAAGCAAGACGAGCAAAGAGCGGTTCAAGAGCAACCGAGCGACGACGAAAACGAGTGATGAACAACGATATCCTTCAAGAAATCGCAAAAAGGATAAATCGCGCAAACGATATTGCGCTTTATTGTCACACCAAGCCCGACGGCGACGCGCTTGGCAGTATGCTAGCACTTTACGTTGCGCTGAAAAACAAAGGCAAAAACGTCGCTGCGTATTGCGATTCGACCGTGCCAGACAAATATAAGTGCCTCTACAAGAGCGAGGAAATAACGTTTCCGCAAAAGAGAGTGCACGAGCTTGCAATCGGCATCGATTCAAGCTCTATCGACAGGCTCGGACAATGCATGAAGTCGTTTTTGTCGGCAAAGGCGCAAATTGCAATCGATCATCACAAATCCTTTGAAAGATTTGCGTCGCTATGTTACGTCGACGGCAACGTGAGCGCTTGTGCGGAGATTGTTTTCGAGCTTTTGAAGGGAATGAAAGCAATTGACGAAAACGTTGCGAAACTCCTGTTTTGCGGTATCGTAACGGATAGCGGTTGTTTCTCGTATTCCAACGTCACGAAACGAACTCACGAAATCGCTTGCGAGTTGTTGAAATACGATTTCGACGCCAGCGGAACGATTTACGACGTTTATCGCAGTATTTCGCTCGACAAATTCAACCTGAAACGCAGAGCGTTGGCAAACGTTAAGTTTTTTGAAAACAATCAGATTGCCGTTATGCGATTTATGGCGGATGACTTTGCGGCAACAAATACGACTTGCGACGACACCGAAGGGATCGTTTCCGAACTTATAGACGTGGATCGAGTCAAAGTTGCATATGCACTCTCACAAGTCGGCGATAGAAATTTCAAGATGAGCATCCGCACAAAAGATCCCGTCGACGCTTGCGATATAGCAATGACTTTCGGCGGTGGCGGACATAAGAACGCCGCGGGTTGCAGGGTGAACGGCTATCTAGAAGACATCGAAGAGAAACTCGTGAAACTTGCAAAAGACAGAATCTGACGATTCGTTTTAAATCAATAACAAAATGAAAGGCTTTGTCAACATCAATAAACCTTCGGGGATGACTTCGAGCGACGTCGTCGTCAAAGTGCGCGGAATTTTGCGCAAAGCGAGCGGCGAAAAGCAAAAAGTCGGACATCTAGGCACGCTCGACCCAATCGGGACGGGAGTTTTGCCGATTGCCGTGGGGAGTGCGACAAGGCTTTTCGATTATATGCAAGAAAAAGTCAAGGTGTATCGTGCGACTTTCGTTTTCGGACAGACGACCGATACGCTTGACATTATGGGCAATATAACAGGTGAGTGCGACGTTTTTCCGACAAAAGAGCAAATAGATGTCGCCGTTAGCGCAATACACGGTGAAATCGACCAAATTCCGCCGCAATATTCGGCAAAATCGGTGGACGGGGTGAGGGCATATGACTTTGCAAGAAAGGGCATCGAAGTCGATTTGAAGCCGAAAAGAATAACAATTTACTATATAAAGACCGTTGATTGCGATCTTGACGGCACTCCTTACAAACTCGATAAAAACGAATATGCTTTTGAGATTGCATGTTCGAGCGGAACGTATATTCGTTCGATTGCACGCGATCTTGCAGGCGCACTCGGCACTGTCGCTTATATGTCTTCGATTCATCGCATAAAGAGCGGAGATTTTGAAATTCAAGATGCGGTAACGTTGACCGATTTTGAAAAAGAACCGTTTAGATATCTTAAATCTGTGGACTTTGCATTGAAATCTTATGGTAGAATTACGCTTGACGAGCAACAAAAGTCCAAAGCACTCAACGGCGTGGCAATTAAAACGGACGAACTTTCTGACGGCGATTACGTCGTTGACGACGGCGCTGAAACGCTTGCTATAGGGCACGTTTCGGACGGAATTTTGAGATTGAAAACCAGACTGTAAGGAGGCGTTAAAATTGCAAATTGTAGATTTCAATAAAAAATTCGACGCGCCGATTGCGGTTGCTCTCGGTTTTTTCGATTGTATTCATAACGGACATAAGAAACTTGTCGACGGCGCGATAGATTTTTCAAGAAGTAACGGGACAAAGAGTGCACTTTTGACTTTTGTCAACGATCCGAACATTGCTTTGGGAAAAGATAAACAGATTTTTTCATTTGACGACAGAGTTAAAGTGCTTAAAAAATGCGGACTAGACGTTGTTATCGGGGCGGTTTTTGACAGTAATTTTGCCGATATGTTGCCAACCGAGTTTTTGGATACGTTGAGTGCAAATTTCAATGTAAAAGCAATATTTGTCGGCTCGGATTACACGTTCGGAAAGTTTGCGCAAGGAAACGTTGATATGCTAGACGTTTATTGCAGAGCGCACGGCATCGAGCTTCACGTTTTGCCTTTTGAAACCGTCGACGGCAAAAAACTGTCGACTTCTACACTTAAATCCTACGTAAAAAACGGGCAAGTCGATTTGTTGAACGAACATCTTGCAATGCCGTATTTTATGAGCGGAAAAGTCGTACATGCACGCCATAAGGGCACTTCGATCGGATTTCCGACCACGAATATTGCACCCGATTCGTCAAGACTTGCGCTTGCAAACGGAATATATGCGACGTTTTGCAAGGTTGACGACAAAATTTTCAAGTCAATGACGAACGTCGGCACGAAACCTACTTTTTCGGATAATTCGGTGTCGATCGAGACTTATATTATGGATTTTTCGGATGACGTTTACGGCAAGAATATAACCGTATATTTCATTAAAAAAATGCGCGATATTGTCAAATTCGCCTCTCCGAACGACTTAAAACGTCAGCTTGACAAGGACGAAAACGAAGCAAAAAGCATTCTCGACGCTTCATCGGCATCGAAGAAAAGTTTGTAAGAACTTATACCGAGGTAAAAATGATAAAAAATCACCAAACGGCACTGTTCGGGCCTTCCGGGCACGACGAACAATTTGTAAAAGACGGTTTGAGCGCAACGCTTCAAATGCCCAAATGGCTCAGCGAAAAGGGCTTGGATTTGTTTGAATATTCTTTTGGCAAAGGCGTCAGAATCAGCGATGCAACTGCGGAAGCGATAGGGGATGAGTCCGACAAGTACGGCATTGAAATCAGCGTCCATGCGCCGTATTTCATCAATTTTGCATCCGTTGAGCAAGAAAAAGCCGACAATTCCATCAACTATCTGACAAGCTCGCTCAAAGCACTTCGTCATTTTCACGGTCAAAGATGTGTTTTTCATCTGGGCGCAGAGGGCAAACAACCTAGAAACGAAGCATTTGCGCGTACGCTCGACAACTTTTCGCGCGCTCTTGACGTCATAAAAGAAAACGGTGACGACGATCTCATCGTTTGTCCCGAAACAATGGGCAAACAGGCGCAAATCGGAACGGTGAAGGAGGTTATAGAGCTGTGCAAGCTCGCTCCGAACGTTTATCCGTGCGTAGATTTCGGTCACGTCAACAGTTTGTGGGGCGGCGCATTGAAGACGGCTGACGATTTCCAACGCATAATCGACGATATGTTTGACGGCATCGGCGAAGAAAAAACAAAAAATATGCACGTGCATTTCAGCAAGATTATGTACGGAGCGAAAGGGGAAATTAAGCATTTGACCTTTGCCGACAACGTTTACGGACCTGAATTTGAACCGCTGTGCGAAGTGATTGTCAAAAACAATCTAACGCCTCACGTTTTGAGCGAATCCGCCGGAACTCAAATGTTCGACTCGCTCTACATGAAAGAGAAGTACGAAAGTATGATGCAAAATTAATTCTATTTTTCGAGAACATGTGTCAATATTAATTTATATAGGTGGTGCAGACTGCATATTGTGTGTGGTCTGCATTTCATTTTCAAAATATGCTGTTTAAAAATTGTTAAGAAATTTTTGTTTGACAAGGAAGAGAATATGCGTTTTATAATATTTAAACGGTTTTAAAACTATTCGTAAAACACGAGCTCGACAGAAAACGGGTACAAAAAGTCCACAGAGATAAACTCTGTGAACTTTTCATTTCGGGGTCTAATTGTCCTCGCATAAAAGTGCGGTGAAGTGAAGCAAAAAGAAACTCCCACGGGTTTTATTCGTGAGAGTTTTTTTTCATTTTTTCCATTGTGGCATTTTACCAAAGTATTCAATAGCTTTATTTGTAATTTCTCTAATTAAGTTCGCTTTGAATAGTTGAGTATTATTTTTAGGTTCATCTTTTTGTATTTCAATAAAGGGTATATTAAACTTCTTGTACAATTCGATTTTTTCTGTTTTATCTGCAATATATTTCGGTGTATTCATTCCCCAGTATTCAATATATATGCCTTTGTTTATGCTATCGATTGGTATAAACCAGTCGCTAGTTTTATTGTGAGATGTAATCTCAGTTATTGGCTTATGGCAACAATGGAATATTTCGGATGAATAGAGAACATCATCTATTTTGATTTCCATTTCGCTATCTAATGCGTGTCCGTCTTCTGAATAATGGAAGTAGAACTTGCTGTCATCTTGTTCTTCTATTTTTTTTATTGGTTGAACATTGTTTTCTTGTTTATTATTTTTATTTTGAATTTCAGCGAAGTACGCTTTTTTCTTTGTGATGATATCAGAAACATCCTTAAAAACTCTATCATATAATCCGCTATCATCGTTGCCGTGTAAATTGTTTGTAGCAATCGCAATCATCTTATTGCAGTTTGTCATTACATCTTCAATAGAGCCTCTTCTAAAAGTGTAATCTTTTAGATTGTAATAATAATTTCTATTTTCGGATATAGTTGCATTTTTATCCAAACTGTCCATATATTCTTTTGTTTCTCTAAAACACTCTTTACATTGTTTTTTTCCATAGGAAGGTTTACCGCAAACAATACATTCTTGGTCAGGTATGTCGTTATTCTTTGTTTCTTTTTTAGATAATACAACTTGCTCTTTGTTATGTTTATCAATTTTGCACGAGCAAATTTCATTTGTTTTATGCCATTTACCGCAGTCTGGACATTTTTCTATTTCATTGTTATTGAATTGCTTTGAATGTTCAGCACAAAGTCCGTTACGCTGATATTTGTTATACATATTTGCGGTAGGCTTGCCACAAATAGGGCAGGTCGGTTTTTCTTTTTCATCTGAGTTGTATGGCATTGTTTTCCTTCCTTAAAAATTAAATTTCAAATAAGTCTGTTGAGTCTATTTGATAGAGCTGACATAGAATTATAATTTTTTCATAGTCTAATTGAAGTTTGCCCGTTTCATATCGGCTGTAAATTGTTTGTTTTGTTTGTAGTTTATCCGCAACCTCTTTTTGCGTATAGCCAGCATTTATTCTTGCTATGCGTAGATTGTTTCCTACTGTTTTAGATATATTGACATTACCCATTTTTAACCTCACATTAAGTTTACGATTTAGTACCAAAAAAGTATTGACATAGTACCTTTTTGGTGCTAAATTATTTATAGTACCGTTTCGGTACTATGCAAAATATTTATTTTTCGACGTTTGTTGGTGCTTCGTTCGTAAAAGAGATGTTTTGCGCGGGCGCATCAAGTTTCGGTTTTTCTTCTTGTTGCGCCTTCCGCTTCGGCGGAATTCAAAATCGTTAAAAAGAAAAACGAAAAAGAGGAACAAATATGATTATATTCTTGCTTATTAAGTATCTTCGATTGAAAGAGGCATATAGAAAAATGGACGATGACGTTCGTGCTGCTCTTGCCGGATGTTATTCTACGACAATTCTGATTCCTTCCGGCTATCGTCTTAAAAATGTTACAATGTCGCAAAATTGTGACTCCGTGACGATGGAAGTTGTGCCAAACAAACTTTCGTTTTTTGAAGCAGAGATAAAAAAAATGAAAGAGTGTGAAGAAGCGCAAGCAGACAAATGTAAGTCTATCGATGAGATTACCGTCGAAGATTTGCAGAGTATGGACGAAACCGAGTTGAAAAAACTGCGCCATTTCAAAAAGGCATTCGATTACAAACAAAGGAATATGAAGAAGGACGACAATGCCGACACGCCTGCATCTTGAAATACTAACGGGAACATACAAGTTTCACGATTTTTTCAAATTCGACATCGGTTGGGATAAGTTTTCGCTCTATCGGATGACGAATCGCTGGGGCGGTGAAAAAGTCGTGTGTATCTATCAATCGAGCAAAAAGTGTTATAGGGTGATGTACTGTGACAAGTGGAATATCAAAATTAAGGGCGAATCGCTTGGTAATGGCTGTGAATACAGAAGCTTCCGAACTCAATGGGAACTGTGCCGTTACCTTGACACGCTCGTATAAAGAGGAAAACGCTATGAAAGAAAAACAAAATGGTCAGACGTCTGACCGCATAATCATAAAGGCAACGGACATCGTGTCATATGGATTTTTTCAGGGATATGTCCATTGTTATTCTTCCCGTCCCGGTACTTGGTTCTTTGAACTGTTCGGCAAAAAGATTGTCGTAGTAAAACATGACCGTTGGGATTTCGAGTTTAGGGAAGACGTGGACGGCGAGTGTGGCAAAATCTGGAAGCACGGCGATTTCAATAGTTATAGGGATTTTATCAACTGCCTTTTCCCGAAAGATATGTTCGACGTCGACTTCTTCTTTCCCGTTGAGGTTATGCAAGAATCTGAGATTTTGAATAGCGTACAGGATCTTAACGATAACGTCGAGAAGAACTATCTTAACATATCGTATCTTCTTTACGATTTGGCAACGAATCGTAAAACCTATTTCAAAGATATGGGGTCATCGATATATGCGTATGCCGACAATCATTTCGGATATTGCCGTACAACGACAAAGAATATGGTTGCGATTTACGAGAAGTTTTGCGACCACAACGTCACGAGTTTCCCTGTAAGGCTCAAAGAAGAATTTGCGCAATATAAGTATTCGCAACTTGCGGAACTTGTTTCCGTTCCCGACGAGCTGCTTCCAAATTTCAGTCATTCGATGAGTATCAAAGATATTCGTCTTGCAAAGAAAAAATATCTTTCGTCTTTGAAGGGAACGCCGGAAAAGATAACGTCGGACGACGACGTAGCGGTTTTGCCGAAGGAAGAACGCAAGATGAGCAACGGCGAGATTGCAAAAAGAATCAAGGCGGTGAAGAATCCGTATTACAACGAAAACGCAATAGAGCAATCCGCAAGATATAAAGCGTATCAAAAGGCAATCGAGGACGTTCTCGATGCGTTGGGGATTGTAGACTTCGAGGTGACCGGTGGCGAAGAAGACGAGGCTTGAAAAAGATTTTGAATCGATTTTGCAGATTCTTGAACAGACAGATTGCGAGGATGTCGGTGACGGCGTGTTCGGTTGTCTGAAAGAGGCAATGCAAGATTCTGCAAACGATACGTCGCTTGCGATATTGTGCGACGTCGTCAAAAGAACAATCGTATCTCTTGATATGATTTATCGCTTCGTTGTCATTCCGAAGTCGCAAAATAACCTCGTTTTCAAGCAGATATTAGAATCTCACAGAACTATATCGAGCAAAACCGTAAATACGGTAGCTAATAAATAACAAAAACCTAAAAAGGAGAACAAAACTATGGCAGACAACAAAAAAATCGACGAACAACAAGTTCAGCAAGGATTGATCGGATCTGATCCGAACGCAGAGGTTGCAGAGGAACGCAAGCCTACGAACGTACGAGTTCAAAAGTTTTTGCTTTTGAGCGCAAGATCTTTCGACATTGCGAAGAAAGATGCAAAAGGTCGTAAAACTTCCGAAATGGAAAAGGTGATGCAGATCTTCTTCCTCGATGGCAATCAATGTATTCCGAAGACGGGCCAACCGTTGCTCAACGGTTTTGCTCCCGTCGTATCGATATTCCAAAGAGAGCTTACGCCGGAAGTAATGGATCTCGAAGAAATGCAAGTTTTTACGCCCGTATTTGCAAAAATCAGCGGAAACGAAAACTTCATACAGTTGCACGGTATTCTCTCAAATGCGGAAGTCGAGATGTATCGTAAGATTATGGGTGTACTTCTTTAAGCCCCCTATTTCGTCCTATACGGCAAATACAAAGCGCCGTATAGGATTTTATATATCAAAAGCGAGGTGGTGCGGATGATCTGATTTGGTGTCAATCTCATTAATTTCCCCTTAATTAAATTGAACGTTGTTTGTTTTCCCTGCCGTAGCCGGTGGGGAAGATAAACGGCGTAAGTAAGTAGGTAAATAAGCAAAAGTGATTAACGGAATGGGGGTGAATAAAAAATAACATTTCGAGGTGAAAAAACAATATGCCATTTGTAAAAGTAACAAACAGACAAAAAAATGATATGTTGCGTTCGGGCGGTTATCGTGAACGTGACATTGTGTCAAAAGCAAGATTTGCAGTCAAAGGCAATAAAGGACGTACCGTAACATTCTATAAGCCACACGCACGTCACGGCAAGTGTGACTATACAAAGTTTGAAACTTGTATGTACGACGTAAAGAACAAGCGTTGGGTTGGTTGAATCCGTTATGCCGAAAATGAAGAAACGTGTAGCAAAAAACGAGTTCCGTTTCAATGCAAATCAAAAGCATATAACATATGTCTTTGAAGATGACGGCAAAAGATATTCTTCTTTGGGAATTACTCATCAGAAACAAACGTTCGGTAAAGATAATATGCCGTTGAAACAGAATCCGCAAAAAGGTCGAACCGATGATGCGTACATACGAAACGGTGTTATTAGAGATAAACACGCTTCGTATGGTCGAGTAAAGCATAATTACAAGTTTTCGAGCGAAGATTTTCCGAAAGTCAAAGCAAAAATTCGTAATTATAAGAAAAATCGTAAAAAAAAATAAGTAAGCACATTGACCCAAAGTCAATACCTTCGCTTACTTATGTTGGATAAATCCAACGATGATAGTATATGCAATCGTTTGATAATTGTCAAGCGAAAATCAAAAAACTGACACGGCAGAATCCGTGAATAATAAAAAATGTGAGGTACATATTTTGAGTAGAAAATCTAAAAGTGTTTTGAAAGGCGTGCTTGTGATACTTGCCATTCTTTTGTTGGGGGTTGCGGTTACGGCTGCGCTTACAAACGGTTTCAAGACTTCCAACCCGTACGGTTGGCTTGAAAACTTTGACCGTATCAAGAAAGACACCGAATTGAACGGCTTTGAAGTGTGCAAAGACTTTGAGTTGGACTTTGCAAAACTCATCAAGGGCGTGAAAGCAACCGAAGATACGGCAGCAGGCACAAAGACGTATTCAATCGTCAAAACCGATAACGCAAACGTGTATATCAACGTTGTGGAAACCATTGCGAACGAAAAGAGTTCTTACACCCTTGTCATCAACGGACAAAACGTTTGCACTTCCGGGGACGGATTCAACGACACGGCGATTGAAGCAATCAAGTCTTGCGATACTTGCAAAGTAACGGAAGTTCAAAACGCAGGCAGACTTGCCCACTATGTTGGCGCAACGTTTGTGAAAGCAGAGCAACCGCAAGCATAAGCAAGTAAACATTTGCCGAGAGCGGATTTCACTCTCGGCAAAAATCTATAACGGAGATAAGAAAAATGAAAAACAATCTTACAAAATCAAAGGTATGGCAAATCATAGGCGTTGCGGTGCTTTGCGCTGTGTGCGTTCTCACGGCTGTTCTCGGCGTTGTATTCGGTATGAATCATTCACCAGAGGACTTGAACGTATCGAAAGATATGGGACAAGACGGACTTGTGATTTCGCAAGAAGTGTCCAAAGGCATTACGCTTATGTCCGGTGTGGCAACGACAGCTGCGGACGGTACGACTACAAAAACGATCACCGCAACGGTTGAACCTGCCGGTGCGAATGAACACGATCCACTTTCTTGGGAAGTTGCTTTCAAAGATCCGTCTTCAACGTGGGCAAACGGCAAGATCGTTTCCGATTATGTGACGATAAGCGTTTCGGCAGATACGTTGACTTGCACCGTTACTTGCAAACAAGCTTTCGGCGAACAAATCGTCCTTAACGTATCTTCAAAAACAAAAAATGCATCTGCATCTGCAAACGTTGATTATGTCAAACGTGTTACCAATTATCTGTTCACGGTCCGTAGTGAAGACGGTGATGAATTTGAATTCAATCTGCCAGACGCAGAACAAGCCGATGAAATGGGGGTTTCCCTCGGTTTTGTTTATGGTTCAGAAACTACTCGTGTTCCCTCTTACACGTTTTCCTGGATTTTTACATATTCAACCGGAACAATGGAAGGTGATTCTTACATAGAAACTCAAAGTCAAAAAAGGTTTAATAATGGCGAAGAATTACAATTCGACGAACAATCCGGACTTGGAACTTCTGGTGGCTTTGGTTTTATGCTTTACTACAACGGACAGTCTTTAAGCAGAATTACGATTGATATAATTGATCCTGTACGTTCGATTTCTGTCGGAAATCTTGTGTTTTAAGGATTGATGTATGGAAAAACGAAAGTCAAAAATCAATAAGGTTGTTCCTATGATTTTGATTCTGCTATTGCTCTTTGTGGCAATAGCAGGTTTTGCCGTATTTCTTAAAAACAACGTTGACAAGCTTTCCGATTCGGTTTTCTACGTCAAGATTGAAGATAAGATGATTTTCACCAACGCAACCGGATATGGCGTAAATGCCGACAATGCGTTGAACGTAGAAGTTAAAAATAAATTGCTTGGTGAAAGTAAACCCGATTATGCAATAAACATCGAGGCGGATTCTTCGTTGAAGTTTGCATATGCAAAGAACGGAAAACTTTGCTATTTTTCACCCACTGAAAGCGTTGCGGGATTTTTTGACGTAACGGAAACGGACGTCGGCTTCGCCCTTACGGCAAAAGGTGGTTCGATTTTGGATATGCTCAAATGCTTATATCCGGATTCAACAATAACCGTTGACAACAACTTCGATTACGGTTCGACGATGTTTTGGCTTACTGTCGCTTCGAAAGACGACGTGAAGTCGTTTGTGAAAATTGGATTTTCACTGATACATCCGGTTGAATCGGTATCGTTCAAGGTCGGAGGAATTGTGTTCTGATGAAAAAGCTATTTAACAAAACTTCTATAAGATTTCTTGTTGCCGTGCTTGTGTTTGTTACGCTTGCGCTTTTGTCATGGGAAATCATTTCAACCGGGCTTATTGCATATGCCGGGGATAACGATCTCAAATTCGACAATACGTCGATATTCGATGATTTGTACGGAAGCAAAGATGACAACGGCAACGAGTTCGATTTGAGCAATTATCCTATTGACAAGGACGGCGAATTGCAATTCTTTTCGTTTGTAGAGTACGGTTATTCGTACTATGCAAATTACGAGAAGAATTATGCGTTGTATCTGTATTTGTACAATCCGCAACAACTCAATTTTCAAACTTATCTCGATTCCAACGTTGTGCGTATGGGCGTTTCGTATGCGACGAAAGACGATAATATCGTAATTTCGGAATACGAAGATTTCAATATCGTATGCGTATCGAGAACAACCGGGGATTATGCAAATCTTTTTTACAAATTCAAAGTTTTGGATCCAAACAAAAAGATTTTGTCCATGGCGCAAGCATACGAAAAAGAAAACGGATGCCGAAGATACGATATTGCCGGCGTTTATTTGAAGACGGACAAATCCGACGTAACGTTGGACAAGAATATCGGGCGCACGTATAAGTGTAGCGGATATATGGCAACGTACGGCAAGGATGCAAGCAATCCTTCGACGTTCGTTTGCAATGTTGAAAAGCTCGAAACGCTTGATTTGAAAGTATATCAGACATCGTATCTAACCGGTGTTTCGAGTGCGGGTGCGTATCATCATAACAACGTAAGTTCGGTATATTTTGCAATTCCGCAACGTGTGCTTGACAAATACGGCAGTCTTTGGGAAATTTATGCTCAATGGTATGAGTGCAAAACGGCACCGATTTTTGTTACATCTAACAGCAATTTATATAATGGCATGAAAGATTTGACACATTATTCGCTGTCCGAAAACAAAAATAAACCTCGATTTGACGATAGTGTACCGTATTATTTTTATTATGGTATGGATTCAAACGAGGGTTTGGGGCAAGTTCATTCTCGCACAACTTATGATTGGGCATATAATCTTTATTCTTATGAAGAAGATTATCCATCATCTTCTACACATGTAACTGTTTCCAACAGTGCATTAAATTTGCCATATGTTTTTTATTCTCCGTCATATACGGTAAATGGTGCATTCAACGTAATAAATAAACAAACAGTTGCCGGAGATGTTACATCATCGCAAATTCGTGATTACATACAAAATTATAAATCAAGTAATTACGTGGATTGGCACACGTCGAGAAATCTTGCTTCCGAACTTTTTGTAAATACCGTTGATTCGGCACGTGCCGACAAGGGAATTAAAGTCGGATTGAACAAAGTTAGAACAAATCTTGGAGATACCTTTGATTTGAAATCTTGGAATTCGGAATACGGCTCCTGGTGGGATAAGCTCACGCAATATGGTTGGAGTTATCCGAAAAACGAAGTATTGGACGAACAACATACAAACGTGAAACCGTTTGAAGAAGTGATTAATACCACTTTGAATTCTGTTACGCTTTCGTCCGATTTGCTTATAAATGAAAACGACGTCGATTCGTTCAAGACGTTTTGTAATTCGAGTTATGCTAATGACGAGGTGCCGTATCTGTTTAGGTTTGCGGTGTCGGATTATTATTCACGTCCGTTGGGATATGGTGATTCGCAAAATAAAGTTTATAAAACTGAAAAAGAGTCTGATACATATCTTGCGCAAGAAACGGTTTTCTTCGACTTTAACATCATAACTATGACGTTTAAGGGCAAGGAAGATTATTACACGCTTGCGGTTATGCATACGCCTGTTGATGTTATTGCAGGCGTTGAACCACCGCCCGTTGAGCTTACCCCGGGCGAACATCTTGTCAACAATTTCTTGACTGCAATGCAAAAGATTTGGGATTGGTTCAAAAACAGCGACTTCTTGAAAGCGTTGAAGATTCTCGGAATGATTATAGTCGGCGCAATAATCGCTTTGGTTTTGATAAAGGTTATCGGATTCTTTATCAGAAAATTCAAGAAAGGAAATCGAGGCGGTCAAAAGCAATCCAACGTAACCGTCGTTATCGATTCGGATTCCGTAAAAAAGAATCCGGAGCGGAAGGGGATTCATCGGAAAACTCGTCAGAAGCCGAAGAATGAATCTCGTCGAAGGTGATTGCTATGAAACCTAAAATCGACAAAAAGAAAATCGGCATTAGTATTGCCAAAATCATAGGATGTTGTATCGGTGCATTTCTAATCGGATACATAGTCTATACATTTATCAACGCATAACGGATATGAAAAAAGAAAACGTTTTGAAAAACTTAATCTGCGCAGGAATCGCAATCGGGCTTATGTTGCTCGGTGTGTTCTGTTTTAGAGAATCTTATTTGAGATTCTTTGAAGCGTGCAAGGATTTCGGTCTTGCTGTTGCAGGGTTGTTTTTGAAAGCGTTTTCTTTCTCGTCTGATTTCAATTCAAAGGGTGTGTTCGAGGTTTCGAGCATTCCGCTTGAAAGCATTATCCCGTTAGATTTTTCGGCGTTTGTATCGAAGGTGAAAAACTTTGGTTCAAAACTTATCGACGTTGAAAATATCGTCGGATATTTCCACTTCATTTGGCTTGGAAGTTACATCCTCATATACTTGCTTTTGATTGGCGTGCCTGTACTTTTTATCGTGTGGGCTATTATAGACGCTAATTTAAAAGGCAAGAACAACAATCACGGCGCCGAATCGAAACCGCTTGTTTTATTTAAGCGTTTTGAACGCCGTATTTTAAGTCCGATTAATTTTGAAGTTAAGAGTTTCGTGACTTTTGTTCGTGAATCGAAACTTTGGAAAGTCATATGGACTGTAATTATAGTTTTCAATTTGAACATCGCCACAGTCCTTATGGAACTTATGGCGTTGTATTTTGTACTTTTGGACGGTTTGAACGTATCGAACCTGTATATCCTTTTTTATAAACTTTTTGCGGATTTATCGATGTTTACCCGTGTTCCCGTTACGGTCTGGATAATCGTTGCGATTTTCTTTGTTTTAATTTGGCGCAGAAAGAAAGGGTATGAGCGTTTGAATCGTCGTGAGCAAAAGAACAGGGCGGTTATCGAGTTGCTTTGCACATTCGTTATTTTCTTTGCGACAATGGGCGCAGGCAAAACGCTAACTATGACAGACGTTATTTTGACGAAGCAACAAGAACTTCGTGAATCGGCTTTGGACATAATGAAAGAAGTCGATTTGACTTTTCCTGATTTTAAGTGGGCTGTATTCGAGCAAGATATGAAGAAGATGATGAATTCATATCAACGCCCGAAACGTGATTTTTTCGGAAGAGTTGTTAGGGATGAGTACGGCAATATCGTTTTTGAAACGGCACGTCCAATTCTTTACAATCTTTCTCGTATCGACGATTATTTTCATAATTTGAAAATAACCGCAAAAAGATACTTCGACGAGGACAACGGCGAGTATCGAAAGTTTTACGATAAAGCCGTAGCAAAGGGCAAATTGAAACCTATTATGTGGGGCTATGACGTTGAATATTACGGATTCTGGGCGGATAACGCCTTGAAGTACGAATATATACTTGATGCTTTGCGTGATTATGCGCAGGCATACTTTATCTATTCTTTGCCTACGAGCTTAATTTTCTCAAATTATGCCGTCGTGACTAAGGATGTTAAGAACGACACGGGCAATTTTCCTGCTTGGATGACGGATTTTTTTGAAGTGCCGACATTCGAGTCTGACGGTGAGTCTATGAACTCGCACATATTGGATAACGATATGTTGCGACTCGGCAAGAAGTTTGACGAAAATAACAAATACAAAGATGTTTTTGAATTTGGCGTTCTTGCTTACACGGAAGGCGACAAAGAGCGTGGCAATATGCTCGATACAATGGAACTTAAAAAACTTGTCGAAGAAGTGAATCAGAAGAACGACAACTTCAATGGAACGTTCAAGATGTCGAGGCATCCTGCGACGATTCGCAATAGAAAGTTTTTCTTTGCGTATATGGATATGCAGAGAACGAGCAGTATAAACGCCGACTTGAAAGAAATAGGCGACAACGTAAAGATTGAATCTGCGACTTCAACCGAAATGTTGATGCCATTTTTTGCCATAGATGAACTGGTGTTCAATCTAGTAATGCCATACTTTTATAATAAGTATTACGAATTCCGCCACAATCGAGGCGATATGAATTTGACGATGTACTTGATGAAGAAGGTCGCCACGGCGATGAATAATCATTATGTCAGAGCATATAACACGTTCGGGTGTAAGACTGAAAAGTTGATCATCAATGAAGAAAAAGAGGCAAAGTACTACATTATGCCGAAGAAGATATTCAGCGGTGTTTTCTCGTCCGATGCGCTTGCAGGTTTCTTCCGGATGAAATCATCCAGAGCGAAGCTCGGCGTGAATGATATACCGACGTATCAGAGCGACAAGGCGAGCATAAGCGAACTTGAACAACTCAACAGTTATTTTGTGCGGGATTGGATGAAATATCTCGGTAAAGACGAATAATACGTTCGATGTCAAGGATTAGGCAAAAATAATTTTTGCTCGCAAAAATTATTTTCGGGACGGAATGCCCCTTGACATCGAGGGATAAAGATTATAATTTTACAAGTCCGTGCAACATATGTGTTGCACGGCTTGGTTGCAAAATAAGCTTGACGTTTGAGCGTAAGCGATACAACTCAAAATTTTGCCCTCGGAAGTCCGACGGCGCACAAGAGCAGGTTGCCGGTGCGCCGACGGAAGCCGAAGGCAAAAATGTTTGCGCACTTGATACTGCGCAAACATAAAGGTCACGGAGGCTGAAATGAACGCACTCTTGAATTCTCTATTACATAACTGCGTAAAGCGTGAAGAAATGACTCCGAGCTGGCTTCCTGATAAGGATGCCAACTATCACGATATAGCGATAGCAGAGAAGAAACTCGCAAGCAACGAGAATCGCAGATACATATATCAAAATTATTGCGCAACTTGCACTTGCAGGACAAATTGCAAAATAATCGGATATAGGCATTGGAAGAAGATAAACACGATAATAAATAGATTTCCGACTGGGGAAGTCGAGATAATTCGTTTTGACGAGCCGTTGAAGTGTATAGACGAGAACGTCAATCAAGAAAATGTCGGCGGAAGGAATTATATAGAGATAGACGGGATTTTGTTTCCGAAAGACGAAAACGCAAGCAATGCAAAGTTTTTGGAAAATATGTCGAACTCTGCGAGGCAGAGCGTTGACAAATATTGGGGCTTTGCAAAATCGAACGAGTGGGACTATTTCATAACGTTGACTTGCGATCCGAAGAAGGTTGACAGATTCGATGACGACAAAGTAAAAGAACTTTGGACGTATTGCAGGAAGAAGATCCAACGTTTCGATTGTAACGCAAAAATATTACTCGTTTGGGAACGTCACAAAAAAGAAAACGAATACGGACAGAAGGCGCTGCACGCTCACGGTTTTGTATCGATGAATAGGGCGTTTGTGTTGCGACAAATGAAAGATAGGAACGGGAAGTGGATGTATTCAAATACGGGTGCAGCATTGTTTGAGTTTCCGTTCTGGGATTACGGACTTGCGACGTGCGCAATTATACCGAAGGGAAAAGACGAGAACGGGAACGATATAACGCAAGGTGCGGTTGTAAGTTATCTTTCAAAGTATATGAGCAAGAGTGAGATAAGTGAAGTCGGCTATGGAAAGAAACGTTTTCATCATACGACGAATCTTGCGTTCAAAGAAAAAGGAATGTATTGTATGGATTGCGATACGTTTGAAGAATCAATCGGGGATGACTTCGAGATATATAAGAAGGATGACAAGGGCAGAACGTATTATAGAAGTAAAAGGCACTAAAAAATAATATTTGACCCGTATATAAACTATTCGCAAAACACGAGCTTTACGCAAAGAAAGTGGTAAAAATAGCACTAAATAGAATATTTTCAAATCCATTTAAATTTTTTATAAAATTCGATTTAAAATTTAATTGCGCATTTAAAATTAATTTTCATTTGGATTTTTTGCGGTTTTTCTGGATTGTTGTTTATTTGCGTATTTCATTGCTCGCATTTGGTTTTTACGAATCAAACAATTATTTTGGTGTTATTTTGCCGTATTTTACGATATCGTATCATAGCGATTATTCACTTGTTTTTACGGTTTTATCCGCTTTACGGCATTGACTTAACCATTAATTTTCATCGATATTATTAGGCAAAACAAGATGATATCTGAAATCAATCGGCAATTTCATTTGTCAAAATTCAGCGTTTCAAGCGTATGCAAAACCGCCAAATATGCGTGTTCATAGGTCAAACCGCCTTGAACGTACACGATATACGGTTCTTTGATCGGCGAATCCGCGCTCAGCTCGATTGACGAGCCCTGAACGAACGCTCCGGCCGCCATAATGACTTGATTTTGATATCCGGGCATATCCCACGGAAGCGGCTTTACATTGCTGTCAATTGGCGAAATCTCTTGAATTGCGCCGCAAAAATCGATAAGTTTGTCCTCAGAACCGAGTTTTATGCTCGTAACGATGTCATAAGGTTTCATATCGTCACGCGGCAGCGTTTCAAAACCGAGTTTTGAGTAGGTTTTTGCAAACAAAAGCGAGCCTTTGAGCGCGTTTTTGACCGCCGACGGAGCCAAAAACAGACCTTGATAATACGGTAAATAACCATAGGCATACGAGCCTTCTTCCATGCCGAGCGACGGAGCTGTCAAACGGTAGGAAACTTGCTCGACAAGTGTGGATTTTCCTGCGATATAGCCGCCTGTCGGTGCAATTCCGCCTCCGATATTCTTGATAAGCGAGCCTGCGATGAGGTCTGCGCCGACGTCCGTAGGCTCGATTTTTTCGACGAATTCGCCGTAGCAATTATCGATTAAAACGAGCGTTTCGGGGCTGATTTTTTTGACGAATTTGATGAGTTTTTCGACGTTTTCGACGCTGATTGCTTGTCTAAGACTGTATCCGCGGCTTCTTGCGGCAAAAACAGCCTTGATTTTTTCGGATTTCAGTGCGTTTTCAATGGCGTCATAGTCAAATTCGGGCGTCAAATCCGGGTTCGTTTTGAGGTCAATTTTGTCGAATTCGACGCCAAAATCTCTCAAAGAACCTTTGTTTTCGGCCAAAATTACGTCTGTAAGAGTGTCGTAAGGCATGCCGGAAACCGCCAAAAGTTTGTCGCCCGGGCGCAAAACTCCGAAAAGCATGAGCGTCAAAGCGTGTGTTCCCGATACGATATTTGGAGAAACAATCGCGCTTTCGGCGTGGAAAATGTCGGCATAAAGCTTGCAAAGCGTATCGCGGCCGATGTCGTCGTAGCCGTAGCCCGTTGTGCCGAACATGTGGCGCGCTTGAATCGATTGATTTTTGTATGCGTCAAGCACCTTTTTTTGATTGTAAAGGGCAATGTCGTCAAGACGCGCGTATTGGTCTTTAAGCTCGATTTCGCACTCGGATACTAGATTTTTTGCAGAAATTTTGTCCATATTTATGCCTTTTAGTGATAATTTTTGTTTATTTCGATTGATATTTTGGTTTGAATTTGTGCCAAAATATGCAATTTTTGCGGTATGTTATTTGGTGTTATCGTTACTGCAATTCGTTTTTTTCGGCTATTTTTTGAGAAATATATTCGATTGCGCCGTCGACATCGTTTATATCGAACCATTTGACGAAATCGTATTTTCTAAACCAAGTCAGTTGCCGTTTTGCGTAATTGCGCGAGTGCTGTTTGATTTTGTCTTTGATTTGGTCAAGTTCGGCATCGCCGACGACGTATTTGTCGTTTTTTAGGCTGAAATTGCAGTTTGCAAACTCCTTGTAGCCGATGGCTTGCATTGATTGATAAGAAAAATCGCCGACGCTCAAAACCTCTTGCACAAGTCCTTCGTCAAACATTTTATCGACTCGTTTATTGATGCGCTCGTACAAAACGTCGCGATCCGTGTTTAGCGCAACCATAATGACGTCAGGCTTTTGGCGTTCGTCCTGGTTTTGTTCGAGCGTTTTGCCCGTGCTCAAAACGATTTCGAGCGCACGAATAACTCGTTTCGTATCGTTTTCGTGAAGACGATTTGCCGCTTGCGGATCAAGAGATTGGAGTTTTTGATGCATTGCGTGCGCACCGAAATTTTGAAGCTCTTGCTGTAAGCTTTCACGCAAAGCGTCGTTTTTGTTGGTGTTTGCAAAGCTCATAGGATAAAGCAATGCTTCGAAATACAGCCCTGTTCCGCCGACGATTATCGGCAATTTTCCGCTGTTTTGCGCATTTTCGATTTCGGTTTTCGCAAGGCGTGCAAACTCGGCAACGGAAAATTCTTCGTTTGGATCGACAACGTCTATGAGCTTGTGCGGAATTTTTTCGCGTATCGAAATATCCTCTTTTGCCGTGCCGATATCCAGCGTGCGATAAATCTGCATACTGTCGGCAGATATGATCACGCTGTCAAATTTTGACGCAAGTTTGACGGCCAGCGCGGATTTTCCCGATGCCGTCGGACCTGCGATATAGATTGGTGGAAGAATTTTGCTCATGTTGCTATTTTTGCGCATTATGCGAAATGCGAAACGTCACGCATTATTGTTTATTATTATATTTTGTTACTATTTATATATAATAATATTAATCCTTATATATAGCGGCTCAGACAATGCGCTTGAACAGCTTTTCAACATCTTTTGCCGTGAACGCAACAACTGCCGGGCGTCCGTGCGGGCATTTTGTGGGAAGATTGCCGTTTTCGTCCACGTAATATTTGATGACTCGTTCGATTTGTGCGCGCGATAGCGACTGGCCGCCTTTTATTGCCGCCTTGCATGCCTGCTGACAGAGCTTGTCTTTCAAAAGATTTTCAAGCGTCAACTCGTTTTCGCTTTGCATATTTGCAAACAAATCCGAGAAAAATTTTGAAAAATTGACTTGCGCGACGGGTTCCGGCACAGCGTTTATAAGATATGCGCTTCCGCTTTTGCCGATTTCAAATCCGAGATTTTCGAGATTTGGCAAAATCCGCTCGAAGTATTCGCACTCTTCGCCGGTCATGTTAAGTTTGAACGGGATAAGCAACGACTGTTTGTGTTCGACGTTGAAATTTTCAATGATTCTGTCGTACAAAATGCGCTCGTGTGCGGCGTGCTGGTCGATGAGATAAACAAGATCGCCGCGTTCGCATATGATGTACGTGTCGAAGATTTGTCCCACGATTTTGCCGTCGAAAACCGAATAATCTTGTGAATCGCTTGATTGCTCTGTGTTTCCATTTTCTTCTCGATTTTCTTCTATTTGTTGAACATCGCTTTTTGAACTATGCGTAAAATCAAAATCGAACGGCGTAGAAAAACGGGATTCTTTCAGCTCGGAATTTGAAGATTTCTCACCTTGAAATTCAAATCCGAAATAGTTTTTCGGCGTAGTCTTTCCGCTGAAAAGTTTTGACGTGTCAATGCTTGCTTGAGTAAATTTCGGCTTTGTCGCTTCACCGTCGTTTTGTTCGATTTTTTTGCCGAAATCCGACTGTTCAGTGACATTTTGGACGTTTTGAGATGCGCTTTGCGACACGTCGAAACCGAACGATACGTTTTGCAAACTTGCGTTTATCGTGTTTTGGATTGCATGATATACCGCACTGAAAACCGCGTGTTTATCTCTGAAACGAACCTCGGTTTTTGACGGATGCACGTTGACGTCAACGTCGTCGAACGGCATCAAAACGTCAAGCACGAACATCGGATAATTTCTTTTCATCAAATACTCTGCATACGCCTTTTCGACCGCCGTTTGTATGGTTTGATCCTCAACCGCTCTTCCGTTGACGATAATCGTTTGGTAAGTTCTGTTTGATTTGGTAAAATCAACCTTTGACGTGTAGCCGGAAACTCTGATGTTTCCGTACGAATTGTCAACGATTTCGACGAGATTGTCGGCGGTTTTTGCTCCGTAAACCGAGTAAATTGCATCGATAAGTTCGCCGCCATCGTTTGAAATCACTATACCCTCTTCGTCCGATAAGGTTATTCTGATGGTCGGATTTGCCAAAATCAGCATTCTAACCGTATCTTTTATGTAATTCAGTTCGCTTGCGCCTTTTTTGAGGAATTTAAGTCTTGCCGGTGTGTTGAAAAACAGGTTTTCAACGGTTATAACGGTGCCTTGCGCTCTTGAATCTTCACCCTCGAAGGTCACTTTGCCGCCCGAAAGTGCAATTTTTGACGCTACGTCCTGATTTTTGCTTTTTGACGAAAGAGTAACTTCGCTCACCGACGATATGCTTGCAAGAGCCTCGCCTCTGAAACCGAGTGTGGCAAGGCTGTCCAAATCGACGATGTTTTTTAGTTTGCTCGTTGCATGCGGCAAAAACGCCTTGCGCACGTCGTCTTTTTCGATTCCGATGCCGTTGTCGCTGACTTGAATTTTGCGGATTCCACCGTCCTCGACGTATATCGACACGTCGGTTGCGCCTGCGTCTATTGAGTTTTCAACAAGTTCTTTGACGACGGACGAAGGTCTTTCAACGACTTCGCCTGCCGATATCATATTGAAAACATTTGGTTCAAGAACGTTAATTTTGCCCATATATTCTCCAAAACCACTCTAAATTTGTCGGTTTTTTGTAAAAGTTTATTCTTCAAGTTGCTTTTTTAGGTCGCAAAGCACGGTCAATGCTTGAAGCGGTGTAAGATTGTTTACGTCTATATCCTTGATTTGTTGTTCGATTTTGCTTGCTTCGTTGTCGAACAAACTTACTTGCGCCGTTACATTTTTCTTTGCCGAGCTCAACAACATTTCGTTCGTATCGCGATTTTTCGAATCTTCTTCAAGAGAGTGCATTATGCTTTTTGCGTGGTCGATGACGGATTTCGTTACGCCTGCAAGCGATGCGACTTCGATACCGAAACTTTGTGACGCGCCTCCCCTTACGATTTTGTGCAAGAACACGATTGTGTCGTTTGCCCTGCTCACGAGAACGCGATAGTTTTTGACGCCTTCGAGGTCTTCAAGCTCGGTAAGCTCGTGGAAGTGCGTTGCAAAAAGCGTCTTTGCTTTGATGTTTTTGGTGATGTATTCGAGCACCGCCCACGCAATCGACAAGCCGTCGAATGTTGACGTTCCTCTGCCGATTTCGTCAAGCACGAGCAAGCTGGATGACGTTGCGTAGTTGAGTATGGTTGCAACTTCTATCATTTCAACCATAAACGTACTTTGACCGCCGCTCAAATCGTCGCTTGCGCCGATTCTCGTAAAAATGCGGTCCGTCAAAGCGATTTTTGCTGATTTTGCAGGCACGAAACATCCGATGTGCGCCATAAGCGTGATGATTGCAACCTGTCGCATATACGTGGATTTGCCCGCCATATTCGGCCCCGTTATAATCATCGTTCGATTGTCTGAGTCGTCAAGCAGCGTGTCGTTTGGCACGTATGCTCCTCTGTCGAGCAACGTTTCGACAACGGGATGTCTGCCCTCTTCTATGTCTATACACTTGATTTTTTTGTTGATTTCGGGTTTTACGTACTTGTTTGCCACCGAAACGTTTGCAAGGGACACCAAACAGTCGAGCGCACTCAATGCTTGTGCGTTCGATTGAAGTTTTGCAAGATTGTCGCAACACATCGATTTGAGTTCCGCAAAAATCCTGTCTTCGAGCGCAAAAGCGTTGGATTCTGCCGAAAGTATTTTTTCTTCGAGTTGTTTAAGCTCGTCCGTAATGTATCTTTCGCCGTTTACCAACGTTTGCTTGCGCTCGTAGCGATAAGGCACTTTGTCCGCAAAGGATTTGGACACTTCGATATAGTATCCGAAAACTTTGTTGTAGCCGACTTTGAGCGTGCGGATGCCCGTTTCTTCCCTTTCTCTCGCTTCGAGGTTTGCGAGCCATTCTTTTGCGGAGTTTTTGATATCGCGCATTTGGTCGAGAGTTTCGTCGTAGCCCTTTTTGACGTATCCTCCGTTTTTGTAGCTGTTTACGCCCTCTCTGTCCAGCGCACTCTGAAGAGTCGCGCATACGGTTTCAAGCGAGTTCAAAGCCTTGTTGATGCCTTTTACGAGTTGGCTCGTTGCGCCCGAAAGAAGCTGTTTGATTTGCGGAATCGCTTCCAAAGTGTCACTTATCGAAAGCAAATCTTTCGGCGATGCGTTGCCGTATGCAAGTCTGCCGTTCAATCTTTCGAGATCGCGCACGGAATAAAACGCTTCGCCGAGTCTTTCGCGCAGGGCTTTGGAGCTCATCAGATCTTCCACTGCATCAAGGCGTTTGTTGATTGAATCTGCGTCTTGAAGCGGTTGTTCTATCCATCGTTTGAGCGTTCTTGCGCCCATAGCGGTTGCGGTTTTGTCCAGAACGGACAACAATGAACCTTGACGTTTGCCGTCGCGCGCTCGTTGAGTCAGTTCGAGATTCCTTCTAGTTGCGTTGTCGAGCATCATAAATGATTTGTCGTGCAAAAAGGATATCTTCGTGAGCTGTCCGAGGCTTCTTTTTTGTGTTTGCGCAAGGTATTCCAAAAGTCCGCCGGCAGCGCAAATCGCACTGTTTTTGTCTTGAAGTTCAAACACTTCCAAGGAGTTCACCTTGAACGCGGACAAAATTTTTCTCGTTGCGGTCGAAACGTTATATGCAAAGTCGTGATAGCAATGCGCACGCTTTTCGTTGGTCACGAAATACCTTACTTTCTGATACTTAGAAAGGAAATTTTCGTTGCAAATGATTTCGCTCGGAGCAATGCTGCCGAGTATATTCGACAAGCGTTCGAGATAGTCCTCGCCCGTGTATTCGTAAACGTCGAATTCGCCTGTGGAAATGTCAGTCCATGCGATACCGAACGAGTTTGCGTTTGAAAAAATCGAGCAGAGATAGTTGGATTTTTTTTCGTCGAGGATGTCCTCTTCCATGACAGTGCCGCTGGATACGACTCTCACGACGTCCCTGTCGACAAGCCCTTTGGACGTTGCAGGATCGCTGAGTTGTTCGCAAATGGCAACTCGGTATCCGTTTTCGATAAGTCTTCTTATGTAGTTGTCGACCGCGTGATACGGCACGCCGCACATAGGCGCACGCTCTTCGAGTCCGCAATCTCTGCCGGTAAGCGTCAAATCGAGCACTCTCGAAGCAGTGACGGCATCGTCGAAAAACATCTCGTAGAAGTCGCCGAGGCGGAAGAAAAGCAGACAATCGGGATAATTGTCTTTTATCTGAAAATATCTCTTCATCATTGGAGAGAGCTTGTCTTTGTCGATATTCATTTTTCCTCCTTATGCCCGAAAAGCGATGCGGATTTCGATTCGGTAATTCTTACGTCGAAGAACTTGCCTATATCCTCTTTGCTACCTTCGAAAGTCACCAAACGGCCGCCGTCCTCTCTGCCGCAAACCATGCCGTCCAGTTTGGGCGCAACGTCCTCGCAAAGCACTCTGTACACGCCGCCGATGTAGGTTTTTGAAATCTCTTTGGTGATTGAATTTTGCAGCTTTATGAGCCTTGCGATACGCGCTTGTTTCACCGCATACGGAATTTGCTCCATCTTCGCCGCGGGAGTGCCTTTTCTAGGCGAATATATGAAAGTAAAGGCGTTTGAATAGCGCACTTTTTTCACGATTTTCAGCGTATCTTCAAAATCTTCTTCGGTTTCAGTCGGAAATCCGACCATAATATCCGTCGTAATGCCGATGTCGGGCATGCGCTTGCGGAGTTTGTCGATGATTTCAAGATAATGCGCGCTGTCGTAGCGTCTGTTCATGTTTGCGAGCACTTTGTCCGAGCCTGCCTGAATTGGCAAATGCAGATTGTGACAAACGTGCTTAGATTCCGCCATAGCATCGATTATGTCATCGTTCAAATCCTTGGGGTGCGACGTCATAAAACGTATGCGGAAGTCCCCGTCGATTTTGTCTATTTCGCGCAAAAGATTTGCAAAGGTCACCTTGTCGTCGTCAACGTCGTTTCCGTATGAATTGACGTTTTGACCGAGCAAAGTGATTTCTTTATATCCCTCGTCAACGCACTTTTTGACTTCGTCGAGTACGTTTTGCATATCGCGCGAAACCTCTCTGCCTCTGACGTAAGGCACTATGCAATACGTGCAAAAGTTGTTGCATCCGTAGATGATATTTACCCATGCGTTCGGAAAACTCGTGCGCGTTTGGGGAGTGTTTTCGTCTATATCGAGATAATCCGCAGGCTGCTCGACGTCGAAGCAACGATACTTTTTGTCGCTGCGCTTTTTGATTTTTTCTCTGCCTTCGACAACCTTTTTTATTTCGTTTTCAAGTGCGGAAATATTGCGCGTACCCAAAACGATGTCCACGTACGGAAATCTTTCTTTAATATTTTCTTTCACGCCGTCTTGTTGAGGCATGCAACCCACGACTGCCAAAATGAGATTCGGATTGCGTTTTTTCTCCGCTTTCGTCACGCCGATATTTCCGAGCGCGCGACGTTCTGCGGTGTCGCGAATACAGCAAGTGTTGAACACGATTACGTCGGCGTTGCAATCGTCGGGACAATCGACGTACCCCATCTTTTCGAGTATGCCTGCGATTTTTTCGCTTTCGTGTACGTTCATTTGGCAACCGTACGTGTTGATTTTGTAATACTTTGTCATTTGCGTCCTTTCTTTTCCGAATTCGATTTTCAACGGAAAAAACTATTCTTATATGCGTATGTGCGCACGTGCATACGTGCACATCTTATTATCAAAAAAATATTATACATAATTTTGAGGGATAAAACAATAATAAATTCGATGAAAAAATCCAAAACCTCAAAAATTCTTACTTCCGAAGAGAAAAAACGCAAAAAGCGTAAACTAGCTATAGTATTATCCTCCGTCATTCTTACGCCGATTGTTTGTGTATCCGCCGCGATAGGCGCGTTCGCGATATGGGCAAGCAATCAAAAACCTAATGCGGATTTGCTTCCGACCGCAAGCGCGTCCCCAACCTTTTTCGATATAAACGGCAACGAGCTGGAATATGCCGACGACAATTATATAAATCCCTCCGACGTTCCTGCCGCCCTCAAAAACGCTTTCGTCGCGCTTGAAGACAAGAGATTTTATTCGCACAAAGGATACGATCCCGTGCGTATGGCGGGTGCGCTTTTGAGCAATATAAAAGCAGGTTCTCTGAAAGAAGGCGCGTCGACGATAACTCAACAGCTTGTCAAAAACACGCATTTGAGCCATGAAAAGACGGTAAGCCGCAAGTTGAAAGAAATCGCAATCGCTTCGAATCTCGAAAGAGAGTATTCAAAAGACGAAATACTTGCAATGTATTTGTCGGTCATTTACTTCGGCAACGGCGCGTACGGAGTGAAACAAGCCGCAAGATTGTATTTTGACAAAAACGTAACGGAGCTCGATTTGTCCGAGTGCGCAACGCTTGCAGGAATCGTGAAAAACCCGAAAAAATACTCGCCTTTTTCAAACGAAACCGATTGTATATCACGAAGAAATCTCGTTTTGACGGTTATGAAAAACGAGGGATATATCGACGAACAAACGTATTCGAATACGATTTCATCGCCGCTAAACTCGACAAAACACGAACGGAAAAACGGCAATCTAAACAGTCAAATTTATTATTTATATATCAAAAACGCAATCGACGAGGTTTGTGAAAAGTTGGATATGACAAAGTATGAATTGTCGAATTCAGACCTTGAAATCCACTTGAATCTCGACGCGAACTTGCAAAAACAAATCGCGGCTTCGGGGCAAGACAAAAGTATGTATTCAACCGATAGCGTAAACGGGGCAATCATAGCGATCGACAACAAAAATCACGCCGTATCGGCATATTGGTCGAATCTTCCCTACAACGTCAAAAGGCAGCCGGGATCGAGTCTAAAACCTCTTGCCGTTTACGCTCCCGCCATCGATAGAAACGAGGTAACGCTCGCAACTCCCATAACCGACGAAAAAGTTGTGTACGGCGATTTTTCACCGTCGAACTTCGGCGGAATATATTACGGCGATACGACGATAAGGCAGGCAATAAAAAAATCCATGAACAGCATTTCCGTCAAAACTTTAAGTTATATCGGCGTTGATGCTGCCGTCGGTACGCTTGCAAATCTCGGCATACAAACCGAGGATGCCGACAAAAATTATGCCTTATCCCTCGGAGCGTTGACAAACGGAGTTGCCGTAAAAGAAATTGCCGACGCTTACGCGACGTTTGCAAACGACGGGCATTTTAAAAAGGCGAATTTTGTCAGATACGTTGTCAAAAACGACAGAAAATTATTATCTTCGGACGAAAACTTGCCTAAAAAGGTATTCAAGTCGTCCACTTGCGATCAAATCAATTCCGCTTTATCGGACACAGTGCAAGACGGCACGGCAATCGCGCTTTCCGCCCTCGATTTCGAGGTTTGCGCAAAAACTGGAACGGCACAGCGCGCGGATAAAATGAACTCCGACGCATGGTGCGCAAGCTACAACAACGATTATACGGTTGTCGTTTGGCACGGCTCGGACAGCGGTATGGATGAAAAAGGCGGAGGATTTGCAACAAGACAATGTCAAAAAACTTGGCGTTATATCGAAAATAAACAACCTATTGCAAAAAAACTGACGACAAGCGAATTCAGCGTTGTGTTGGACGTTGATTTATATGCCACAAAACAAAACAAAAGTGTTACGATTGCAAGCGAAAGCACCCCGTTAGAATACAGAAAATCAGAGATTTTTTCAATAGATAATCAATATCGGATGTCGTCGTGTTTCGACAGTGTTGACTTTAATGAGTCGGATGTTGATATTGCAAAAAACGGAAAAGAAATTACGCTTACGCTGAACACAAAAGAAATTTACTCCTATCGGATATACCGCATTGACGCGCTCGGTCGAGAGCAAATTCTGGTATTTGACGCGAAAACCGCAGAAATTACGTCAATATCGGATAAACCGTTGGCATTCGACAGTATCGTAAAATACGAAATCGTGTGTTTTATAACGTCAAATCCGCAAGTATGCCGAACGATTGAAAAAGAAGTCTATGTCGACGGATATTTAACTTGAAGTTTTGGTTTATTCTCTAAAAAACAATTATCAAACGTAGTATTAAAACCGAATATCAAATGAAGCAACTAAAACTTTATCGAATTTTAAAAAAGCGGGATATTCCCGCTTTTTCTTACTATATAAAATAAATTCGATTTATATAACTTCGATGTTTTCAACTGCTTTTTTGACGAGTGCGTCGATATCCATTGCTTTTTCCGCCTCTCTCACCTTTTCGAGTTTCGGATGAATAACGGGATTTTTCGGTAAGAAAATCGTGCAGCAATCCTCAAACGGCTCGATAGAAGTTTCATATGTGCCTATTTTGCGCGCAAGATTCATAGTCTCTTCCTTGTCAAAGGCAATAAGCGGTCTGAAAACTGGAAGCTCGGCGCAATCTTCAGTCGATGTCATGCTCTCAACCGTTTGCGATGCGACTTGCCCGAGACTTTCACCGGTGATAAGAGCTTTACATTCCGCTTGTTTTGCGACAATCGACGCAATACGCATCATAAATCTGCGCATAATCGTAATCATAAACTCGGCAGGACATACCCTATGGATTTCCATTTGAATTTCCGTGAAAGGTACAACGTAGAGTTTGATATCGGTAGCATATTTTTCCACGATATTGCGAAGCTCGACAACCTTTTCCTTGGCTTTTTCGGATGTATACGGCGGCGAGCAAAAATGAATTGCGCAAAGTTTCATACCGCGTTTTGCCATCATATACGCCGCAACGGGTGAGTCGATTCCGCCCGAAAGCAGCATAAGTCCCTTGCTCGAGCAGCCAACCGGCAGACCGCCTGCACCTTGAATTACGTCGCTGTACACGAACGAATAACCGTTTTCGCGCATATCAACGAGGAAATCGTAGTCAAAATCCTTCAAATCGACAGTAAAAGATGTGTTTGCAAGCACCACTCCGCCGAGTTTTGCGGCAATCTCGTACGATGCAAGCGGAATACGCTTGTCCGCCCTTTTTACCGTAACTCTGAATTTCGGCGCTTTGAGCAAAGTTTCTTCCTGCGTTTTGAGCGCAAGAGCTTTTATGCAATCTCTTACGTCGCAAAAATCTTCGTTCGCTTTTGTTTCGACTTTGTACGCAATGGAAAACGAGTAAATTCCGAAGACTTTTTTCAGTCTGTCGACAAATTCAGGTTCGTCGTCAACGTCGAAATTTTCAATGAAATATCTGCCTTGCGAGCGTGTAAAGTCAAATTTCAATCCCGAAAGAGCTTGCTTGATATTTTTTATGAGCAAACTTTCAAAATAATCGCGATTTTTGCCTTTGAGGAATATTTCCCCGTATCTGATGATGATAACTTTTTCCATGTGTACGTCCGTGTTGCTTAATTTATGGTTTTCTTTTATTTAAACTCTCTTGTAGTTTGTCAGTTTTTCAAGGCTTGTTTTTATCGTATTCACGACAAAATCAATATCCTCGACTTTATTTTCATACGACGTGCTGAACCTGATGATCCCGTCTTTATGCCTTTCGTCAAGTCCCAACAGACCTTTGAATCTCGATTCGCGATGTGACGAGCAAGCCGAACCAATGCCGACAAGTATGCCGCAATCCTCTATATCGTGCAACAAAACTTCCCCACGAACGTCCTTAAACGCGACGGTTAAAATGTTCGGTGCAAAATTTTCACTAGGCGACAATACCACCAAATCTTCAATGCTTTGTGTCAATTTTGCAGTTAACTGTTCTCTAAAATTAAGTTTTTGAGAATAGTCATTTTCAAAATTGTCAAAACATATTTTCACTGCTTGTTCAAATCCCAAAATCGAGGGAGCGTTTTCCGTGCCCGATCTAAATCCTTTTTCTTGTCCTCCGCCGTAAATAAGCGGTTTTATCGACACGCCTTTTTTGACAAACAACGCACCGATTCCCTTCGGACCGTGAATTTTGTGTGCCGATATCGTGTACAAATCGACGTCGAGTGCTCGCAAGTTCACTTTGATTTTTCCGAACGCTTGCACCCCGTCCGAGTGAAAAATCGCTTTCGGTGCGCGTTTTCTTGTTAGTTTGACAAGTTTTTGTATATCGTTCACCGCTCCAGTCTCGTTGCTTACGTGCATAATCGAAACAAGCGAAACGTTTTCGTCGAGCAGTTTTTCAAATTCCTCGACGTTTACGGAACCGTCGTGATTTATCGGAGCAAATTGCACGTCGAAACCTTGCGCAGCAAGTTGATTTGCTCCGCTAATAATTGCGTCGTGTTCACCTTGTCCAACGATGATTCGACTTCCTTTTGCTTTTCTCGTGCAAAAGAGTGCGGTATTGTCCGCTTCCGTTCCGCCCGACAAAAAGTAAAGTTCGCCATCGGGGGCTTTCAGTGCGGATTTTATGCTTTCTCTTGCGTTTTTAATCTTAACGGATAATGCGACCGACGGTTTGTAGAGTGCGGACGGATTGAAAAAATCTTCCTCACTTTCTCTTTGTATGGTTTTTGCAACTTCCGGATAAATTCTCGTCGTTGCCGCATTGTCAAGATATATCAACTTTTCCATAATTTATTTTTCGGTATTCTATTGTTGTTTTTAATTGTATTCAATCTTTTGATTGCTCTTTCAGCGTTTCTTTTACAAGTGCGCTCATATATTCGTCGGGCATAAAAAGCAATCTGCGAGTTTGATTGTCCGCCCTAAATACAATTTGGCACACGCCTACGTCGTAGGATTTGTTTGCGCAAAGCAAATCTCTCTTTTCGTCGTACGCACCCGTCATAATCTCAAAGCTTTTTACGTCTTTCCACAAAAGGTCGAGATAAACTCTTTGTCTGTTTACGACGTCTTTCGCTATGATACGAAGTCTTGATCTAGAAAACTCGTACGTGTACTCTTTTGCGGTTTTATTGTAGAAATGCAACAAAACGCCGCCCGCTGTCATAAGCGCGACGAAACCGAATGTGAACCACCAGCTGTAAAATGCCGACAACAGTATAAACCCGAGCGAAGCGAGTATAAGCACGATGCCTGCCCACTGCATATACTTTGCCGCCTTTCCAACTTCCACGTCGATTGATTGCACGTATTGATCGGTCATTTATTTCACCTTGTAGTAGTCGTCTTTTTTGACTTTCGTAGTAAGTTTTCCGAATGCGACCACTGCCTCTCCCCTTTGATTTACAGACGTAAGTTTCCCTTTCTTTTGCAAGGATTTTACAAAGACGTTATCGCCGATTTTGAGCGGAGAATCGTCCTTTACGTCCTCGACAACCGCTTCTTTTTCATAGTCGGCTGTCATATTTTCAAGTTGTTTTTTCAACTTTCTTGCCTCGAACAAATCCTTGTCCTCAACCTGTGGTTTGTTGAGAATTTCTTTTATTTGTTCGAGTATGTCGTTTGCCTCTTCAACGCTGTTTTCGATAAGACGTTTGGTTTCTTTTCGGATGCTTTCGTCGAGTTTTTCGCGCTTTTCTTCGATGCGTTTCTTCTCTATTTCGGCGTCTTTGAGTGCTTTTGCGGCGTTTTCTCTGTCGATTGACGCCTCGCTGACAAGTTCTGCCGCTTTCATGCGAGTTTTTTCGGCAGCGGTCAGAACGTTGTCGAATTGACGTTTTTCAACTGATATTTTACTCTTTGCGTTTTCTATGATTTCGTCTGAAAGTCCGAGTTTTTTTGCGATTGCAAGTGCGTTTGACGAGCCGATAGCTCCCATAACCAGCTTGTAGGTGGGACAGAACGTGTTGCTGTCAAACTCCATGGACGCAGCGACAACGCCTTTGGTTACAAGCGAAAACTCTTTAAGATCGTTAAAGTGCGACGTAATAAAGGACTTTGCGCCCACTCTCAAAAGATACTCCGCAATGCTCACTGCAAGTGCCGCGCCTTCACCGGGGTCTGTACCTGCGCCGAGCTCGTCGAAAAGCACCAACGATTTGTCTGTTATGACGTCGAGTATTCCGATTGTGTTTTTAATATGCGACGAGAAGGTCGAAAGGCTTTGTTCTATGCTTTGTTCGTCGCCTATGTCGCTGTAAACACCGTCGAATATGGACAAATTCGCACTTTTTGCCGGGATAAACAATCCGCTCATAGCCATAAGCGTAAACAATCCCACAAGTTTGAGCGTAACGGTTTTGCCGCCCGTATTCGGACCTGTAATAAGCAACATTTTCTCGTCTTTTTTAAGTGCAAGCGACACGGGAACGACTTTCTTTTGGTCGATAAGCGGATGTCTGCCGGCTCTTATATCGATAACGCCGTCCTCGTTGAGTTCGGGTTTGGTGGCTTTATACTCTCTTGCAAGTTGTGCTTTTGCAAACACCATATCCATATCGACAACGGTGTTGTAGCTGTACGTTATTCCGTCCGCGCACCCTTCGATTTGATTGGAAAAATTGCGCAAAATCTTTTCGATTTCAAGTTGCTCGTTGACAAGCTCGACTTTGAGTTCGTTGTTGAGTTCTACGATTTGCATAGGCTCGACAAAAAGCGTAGATCCCGATGCGGATTGATCGTGCACAAGTCCGGGGATAGTGCCTTTGCAGTCGCTTTTTACGGGAATTACGTATCTGTCGCCCCTGACGGTGATGATGTTGTCTTGAAGATATTTCGAGTACTTAGGCGAAGTGATGAAAAGTTGCAATTTGCTGCGCACGTTGTCGTTGAGCTTGCGTATGCGTATGCGGATTGCTTGAAGCTCGTTCGATGCGTTGTCGGCAACTTCCGTTTCGCTCAAAAAAGCGTCGAAAATCTTTTTTTCAAGAGTTTCGTTTTCAAAAAGTCCCATTGCCATATCGGCAAGCAAAGGACAATCTTTCACTTTGTCGATGGTATATCTGAGCCGTCTTGAAACTCGAAAAGACCTTCCGACTTTCATAATATCGGGGATTGCGAGAGTTGCGCCCTTTTTGGCTTTGACGAGAATATCACCTATATCGTCAACAGCAAACGACGGTGAAAGCGAGTATTCGAAAAGCACCCTGTCTGCTTCCGCCGTTTCGTTCAGAGCGTGCAAAGCGTCGGCGATTTTCTCGTACGGGACAAGTTCGCTTGCTTTTTTCTTTCCGCCTTGTGATTGCGCAAAAGTGGCAAGTCGATCGAGAATTTTCGGATATTCGAGCGTGGTTAAACTCTTTTGATCAAACATCTTTCCCTTTTATCGTCAAAATCGAAAACGCCGTTGAAATGTTTTTTTCAACCAATCTATCGATTTTCCGATGTTTTTTTGCTATAAGGCAAACTCACCGTTTGCCTTATAGCGTGATGATTTATCTTATTTTTGCTCCGACTTTGCGTTTGAGCGCAGACAGAATCTTTGCCATTTCGGTTGCGATTTCGTCGTCGGTAAGCGTGCGTTCGAGCGATGAGAAGGTAAAGTTCATTGCAACGCTCTTCTTGTTTTTGCCGATTTGGTCGCTCTTGTATTCGTCAAACACTTTTACGTCTTTGAGGTATTTGATTTTTGCGCCCTTAACCGCGTCTACGATATCTTGCCCAAGAGTGTCGTCCGCTACGACTACCGCAAGGTCTCTGTCGATATTCGGGAATTTTCCGAACGCTTCGCACTTGCTCTTTTCAAGGCAATTCTTGTTGAAGATTGCGTCGATTGAGATTTCCGCAACGTAAATGCGAGTGTTGTCGATGCCGTAATTCTTTTGAACATCGGGATGCACTTCGCCGAGGAAGCCGACGCTCTTGCCGTCAACGAAAATTTCCGCGCTTCTGCCGGGATGCAGGAACGTCTTGTTTGCGCGAGCGTATTTTGCGTCGATATGCAGGGCTCTGAACACTTGCTCTATTGCGCCTTTAAGTTCGAAATAATCCGCGCCGTCGCCGTATTCGCCGATGCAAAGTCTGCACTCTTCGTCGGGCAACTCTTCAAGCGGCAAGCTCTTTGGCAAATATACGTTTGCAACCTCGAAAAGTCTTGCGCTCTTGTTGAAGTGCGTGACGTTGTAAACAAGCGTTTCTATCATACTGTGCACAAGCGTAGTGCGCATCACGCTCAAAGCCTCGCCGAGCGGATTTTTGAGGCGGATAGCGTCTCTTGCTTTGTCGTTTTCATCGAGGTTCAAAAGTGACGCAAACTTCGGAGAGGTGAAAGAATACGTCACGCTTTCCATAAGTCCGCAAGCCATAAGAGTGTCTTTTACGACGTTGATAAACTTGTTTTTGTCGGGAAGACCGCCCTCTGCAAGCCCTGCAAATTCGAAGAGCGTTGGTTTGATGTGGGAGTAGCCGTACACGCGGATAAATTCCTCTGCGATGTCGTTGACGCCGACGATATCTTCTCTGTCCTCTTTTACGAGCGCGACGAGTTGCTTGCCGTCTTGTTTGACTTGAATACCAAGTCTTGCAAGAATGGAAATAAGCGTGTTTTTAGGCACTTTGCAACCGAGGATTTCTTGGATTTTCTTTGTCGTAAACGGGATTTCGCGCAAGGATTGATAATCCACTTTGACGTCGATAAGTCCGTCGACGATATCACCCGAACTGCTTTGATACACAAGCGTCAAAGCGCGTTTTATGCCGTACTCTTGCGATGCAAAATCAATGCCCTTTTCAAATCTTGCCGAACTGTCCGAACGCAAATTGAGCGTGCGAGAAGTGCGGCGCACGTTATCTCTTGCAAATTTTGCGGCTTCGAATACGACTTCGTCCGTATCGTCTTGAATACCGCTGTTTGCGCCGCCCATGATGCCTGCAACCGCAACGGGTCTGTCGCTGTCGCAAATGACGAGCATGCTCTCGTTGAGTTTGTTTTCTTTTCCGTCCAAAGTGACGATGTTTTCGCCGTCTTTTGCGTTTCTCACAACGATTTCGTCGCCGGTGAGTTCTCTCTTATCGAAAGAGTGCATCGGTTGACCGATTTCGATAAGCACGTAGTTTGTGATGTCCACGATGTTGTTTATCGGTCGAATCCCCACCGCTCTCAATCTCGATTTGATTTTTTGCGAGGACGGGAAAATCTTGATATTTTTCACGCCTGCCGCCATATATCTGGGGCAAAGTTCTTGATTTCGAACGTCTACGCTCACCATATCCGAAACGTTTACGCCGGGCAAAGTGACCTTATAGTCGATGACCGGTTCTCTGCAATCGGTGTTGAGTGCGACCGCAACTTCTTTTGCCATTTTGTAAATGCTGTTGCAATCGGGACGGTTTGCGGTGACGCTGACGTCGAGGATAACGTCGTCGTAGCCAAGAGCTTTGAGTGCGTTTTGACCGAGAGCCGTACCCTCTGCAAAGCGGATAATATCGCCGGTTTTTTGATTTTGAACGTCGTCTTCCGTCACGCCGACTTCTTCGAGGCCGCAAAGCATACCTTCGCTCAAAACTCCGCGAAGCTCTCCTCTTTTTATGTCGTGACCGTCTGCAAGATGCGCTCCGTCAAGAGCAACGGCGATAGTTTCGCCGCCTTCGACGGGAACGTTGGTAACCACTTGAATGGTTTTTGTGCCGACGTCGATTTGAGTTACGCGCAAACGATCTGCGTTGGGATGTTTTTCAACCTTGACGATTTTGCCCACGATGACGTTTGTCGCTTGATTTTCCTGATAAATAATATCTTCCACTTCAAAGCCGATTCCCACGAGTTTTTTTGCGAGAGTCGGGATCGAAACGTTGATGTCCACGTAGTCTTTAAGCCATGAAATAGGAACTAACATATCGACGCCTCCTTAATTGAATTGCTTGAGAAAACGCACGTCGTTTTCGTAGAGCATTTTGATGTTGGGAATACCGTATTTTATCATTGCTATACGGTCGATACCGAATCCGAAAGCAAAACCGCTGTATTCCTTGCTGTCGATGCCGCACATATCCAAAACGTGAGGATTTACGATGCCTGCTCCGAGGATTTCAACCCAGCCCGTACCCTTGCACACTCTGCACCCTTTGCCGTGGCACATCGAGCACGTTACGTCCACTTCGACGGACGGCTCCGTAAACGGGAAATAGGACGGACGAAGTCTGACTTTCGTATCTTTGGAGAAAAGTTTTTCCGCAAATGTTTGCAAGCAGCCTTGCAAGTCGCCCATCGTGATGTGTTTGTCGATCGCAAGTCCTTCGAATTGATTGAAAATCGGGCTGTGTGATGCGTCGTCGTCGCTTCTGTACACTTTGCCGGGCGAGATTATGCGGATAGGCGGTGCGCCCGCTTGCATAACGCGCGCCTGAACTGCGGAGGTTTGCGTGCGAAGCACGATATTGTCGTTGATATAAAAAGTGTCTTGCATGTCTCTTGCCGGATGGTCTTTCGGCACGTTGAGAAGTTGAAAGTTATAAAGGTCGCTTTCTATTTCCGGGCCTTCGACAACCGAAAATCCCATACCCGAAAAGATATCCACAAGTTCTCTGGTGATGAGCGTGAGCGGATGTAAAGTGCCGAGATTTTCACGATTCGAGGGCAAAGTAACGTCGATTTCTTCCGCTTTCAGACGAGCAAGTTTTTCTTGTTCTTCCACAAGTTGCGTCTTTTGGTTGAGAACACTCTCCACCGCCGTGCGCAATTCGTTGACAAGTTTGCCCATAACCGGACGTTCCTCTTTGGGTACGTTTGCCATATCTCTCATAAGGAGAGAGATTTCACCGCTTTTGCCGAGATATTTGACTCTTATGTCGTTGAGATCTTGCGACGTTTGAGCTTTCTCGATCATTTCAAGAGCGGCGTTTTTGATAGCGTCCATTTTTTCTTTCATAAAAACTCCTAAAAATGCACGCATGCGTATATACGCGTGCGATAATTATCCTTAAAATAATATCAACATAATATCGATAAGTCAACAAATTGTGCCAAAACGTCGCAAAAAGAGCAAAAAATGCGGTTTTCGGCAGCATTTTTGCAAGATTTAAGCAAATTTTTGCATAGGCATATGACGGACTTCTACGACGTTCAGTCTTTGACAATCACGGTTACGTCAAGAGGTTTCTTTGCCAGCCTTATAAACTTTGTCCCTTCGACTTTGGTGTTTCCTAGATAGATTTTCGTATCATCACCGCGCATTATATGCATTGTGTGCGTTGTGCCTGCGTTTTCAAAAACGACGTCGGCTTTAAGAATGTTTTTCGGCAAATGCGGACAAATTCGCAAAACATCGTTTGTAGTCGAAATGCCGAAATTTAGGTTTTCAAATTTGTATATCGGTTCAAAACTATTCTCAAAATCAATAATTTTTGAAATACTTTTGTTTGATTTGTTTTTTTTATCACTGAAAAACACTCTCATAAAGAACTCGGAATTCAACGCGGCGGCAAGCATTGCGATATCTTTTTTATGCGAGATTATGCAAAACTCTTTATCGAACAAATCGACCTTTTTCACTTTGCTATGCCCTGCCGACGCACTTTGCATATATTTTTCGACTCTGATGGCATACATAAACTCGTCGAGGTTTTCGTTGTCGCTCAATGCGCTCGCAACACTCAAAAACGCCGATTTTTGATTTTCCGTCGCATTTGAAAAAGACGAGAACTTGTCGTATATTTCAAGCGGCGAATAGTATCTTGAAAAGTCGAAACACAAAACACTCCGTATGCTGTCGATCACTCTTGCATACGTGGTGTAAAGTCCGTCGATTACGCCTTCGAGAGTTCCCTTGTTCGTTTTTGTGTAGTTTGCCTCTATCATGCAAAGTTCCAGAAACAATTTAGACTTTACGAAACTTTTGATTTTTTTGCTGTTTTGCAGCGAGAAACTGTCATTGACATACTTCTTTGCTAATTTGCAAACCTTCGCAATCGTCTTTAAATTTTCAAAAATATAGTACGTTTTTTCGAGGATTGCATACAAAAACGCTTCTTTCATAGTTGACATTTCAACGTAAGTGAGTGTTTTACGCTTGTTTTGTTCGTTGACGAGGATTCTGAATCTGTCCTCGGCAAATATCCATCCGCTTGACGACAGGCAAAGTTTTGCAAGCAAAACCGAGCGCGGCGTTTGGTTTATCGACGGTGCGTCGCAAAGGCAAGAAAAATCTATTTTGCAAAGCTGTTCGATTGCTTGTTTGTCTTCGCAAAAATCGGCAAATATCCCCTTGTACTTTTTTTGTTTTAAGAGAAAAATATTCGTTTTTATGTGCCTTTTGAAAAATTTGTCGTTTATTTGACTTGTTTTTTTGGGAATCGGCATATCCAAAACGAACGCCTTGCATTTTTCAAGGTATTTCTTTTCGTCGAGTGTTGTCTGCCACTCCTCTTTCGGCTTTTTTTTGACGATGAAATATACTATCAAAAATGCCGAAACAACGATTATCGTCAGTGCGTACGCCATATCGGAATTATTGCCAAAAGCGCGAAATTTAGTATCTAAATACGCAATTGTGCGCACTAATTTGAAAAAACGATTGCATAATTTTGCCGATTGTGATTTAATTTAAACGCGAGTTAGCCGGACGGTCGCATGAAATATTTGAGGAAAGTCCGAGCATCACAGGGCATGGGTGCCGGGTAACTCCCGGTGAAGGCGACTTCAAGGACAGTGCAACAGAAAAAAACCGCCGCATTTGCGGTAAGGATGGAAAGGCGAGGTAAGAGCTCACCCGCAATTTGGCAACAATGCGCGATGTAAACCCCACTCGATGCAAGATCGGGAGCATAAAAAGTGGCCCGCAAGCTCCCCACATCGCTTGAGGCGTGCAGAAATGTACGTCCTAGATAGATGACCGTTCAAGACAGAACTCGGCTTACAGACTAATCTCGCATATGAAAAAGGAAGGCGCAAGAGCCTTCCTTTTTCTATAAAATCATTGATTTGATTGCAAAATTTCATATGAAATTTTGCTCAAGGCGCAAGATTGCAAAGGAAAATCATTTTTTCAACGAATCTTTGTATCTTTGTGCGTTTGCTTTCATTTCCTTTGCGTGCGGCACTGCGTAAATCGAATAATCGTTTCCGCCGATGAGGCGCGCAACTTCGTCCGTGTCGTCTTGAAGCAAGTCCACGTGCGTGAGCGTTTTGCCGTTTTGAGTGGATTTGGAGATAAGATAGTGATTGTCCGCCATTGCTGCAAGCGACGGCATATGCGTGACTGCAATAACTTGTCTTGCACGTGAAATATTGCACATTTTTTCGGACACGACTTGCGATATATTGCCCGAAATTCCGGTGTCTATCTCGTCGAACACCATAGTGCCGATGTCGTCGACGCCTGCGAGAATATTTTTGAATGCAAGCATAAATCTTGACATTTCACCGCCCGAAATTATCTTTGCAAGCGGTTTCAACGGCTCTCCGACGTTAGGCGAAATCATAAATTCAACGCTATCCATACCGTTTGCGGATATATCGTCCACGTCCTCGGATTTTTGTATGTCAACTTTGAAAGTCGAACCGCCCATACCCAAGTCGCAAAGTTCTTTCGTGATGTCTTTTTCAAACTTATCCGCAACTTTTCGTCTTTCCTCGGACAGTTTTTTTGCACTGACAAGCAAATCTTTTGCCGCTTTTTCAATCTCTTTTTCAAGTTCTTCGACGCGCTCGGTTGCGTTTGAAAGCATTTGAGCTTCATTCACCGCTTCTTCGTAAAAACGTTGCAAACTCTCGAAACTTCCGCCGTATTTGCGCAAAATATTGCGCACAACTTCGAGTCTTTCTTCGATTTTATCTGCCGAACGCGAATCGAAATCGAGTTTTTGAAGCATATCCGACAGTGTTTCGCTTATGTCGGTAATCTCGACTTTGCACGAATCCAGTCTGTCCGCAATGGGTTCAATGCTTTCGTCGTACGAAGAAATCGTATTGAGCAACGCAACGGAATTCTTAATCGACGCACTCACGCTTTGCGAATCGTATCCGTCAAGCAAATTTTTTGCGCCTTCGAGTGCGGATATGATTTTTTCCATGTTGCGAATACGCTTGCGTGCGGTCAAAAGCTCGTCCTCTTCACCGTCTTTTACGTCCGCTTTTTCGATTTCGCCGATTTGAAAATTCAAAATATCCAGTTTTCTTTCTCTCTCGTCGCTGTTGCCGAAACGGGCAAACTCCCTTTTCAAAGACGTATATTGCTTATAATCGTTTTCGACGTCCTCTTTGAGCTTCGCAATTTTCTTTTCGCCCAACTTATCGAGAAGCGTCACGTGATTTGCGCTCTTCAAAAGCGACTGATGCTCGTGCTGACCGTGAATATCGACAAGCAATTCCGTAAGACCTTTGAGCGTCGAAAGCGTGGAAATTCTACCGTTTATTCTGCACTCGTTTTTGCCGTCAACGCTCATTTTTCGGCGGAGCACCAGCACGTCTTCGCGCTCTATGCCCAAATCTTCGAGATATGCGTCAACCGCCGGTGTGTCGTAATCTTCAAAAACAGCTTCAACGCTTGCCTTGTCGGTGCCGAAGCGGATGAGAGATTTGTCCGCGCGCTCGCCCAAAACGAAATTGAGCGAGTCTATGATGATAGACTTGCCCGCGCCCGTTTCACCGCTCAAAATGTTCAAACCGTCTTTGAGTTCGAGCGACAGTTTGTCAATGAGCGCAATGTTTTCGATTGAAAGTTGACAAAGCATATTTCACCGCCTTTGATACAAAGTATCAAAAAGCACTATAAATTTCAGTTGAAAAGTCTGTTTGCTTCAAGCAAATCTTCAAGACGTCTGCGGATGGTGTCCACGTGATCAAGTCCGTCCACCGCAACGAAAATCGTGTTGTCACCCGCGATAACACCCAAAACTTCGTCATAAGAAAGTTTGTCGATAAGTTCCGCCGCAGGCCCTGCGCTACCCGCTTCCGTTTTGAGCACGATGAGGTTGCCCGAACTCTTTATCGAGATGACGGTGTTTTTGAACATGCTCAAAAATTTGTCCGCAGCGGTTGCTTCTTTGGTTTGTTGAGCGGCGTATTTATAATGTCTGCCGTCGCTTGAAAGGGTTTTTATAATGCCCATTTCCTTGATGTCGCGCGACACGGTTGCTTGCGTAACCGCAAAACCTTCACTGCGGAGATAATCCACAAGTTCTTCTTGCGTGTCGACGTCGTGCTTGGAAATGATGTCCAAAATTTTGAGTTGTCTGTTTGCTCTTGCCATAGTTTTTACCTTATCCTCTGGGATCAACCGATCCCCATCTGTTCATTTTATTGAGGAGTTTTTTGTAGAAATTGTCCTCTTTCACTGCCAAAAACTTGATATATTTGGCGGATTTTTCAATAGTAATGCACTTATCGCCGGATACGTTTGCGATATTTTCACCGTCTGCGCAAAGGGTTGCGATTTCGCTCTTTGCAAGTTGGAGTCGGATTTTCGAATTTGAATTTACGACAAGCGGACGAGAATGAAGCGAGTGTGCGCAAATGGGAATTATGACGATAGCGTCAACGTCGGGAGCGAGCACCGGTCCGCCCGCCGAAAGCGAGTATGCGGTCGAACCCGTCGGAGACGAAACGATTGCGCCGTCGCTGTGATAGGAGTCGACAAACTTTCCGTCAACGTACACGTCGATAAACACCGGGCGAGAAGTTGCGCTTTTAAGCACGATTTCGTTCAGAGCCGTATCGTGCAAATCGTCGCAGTCTACTTCGAGCGTCATTCTCTTGTCGAATTTACCGTCTTTTATCGCATTGAGTATATCTTCGATTGCGCAATCTTTTTCAAATTGAGTCAAAAAACCGAGATTGCCGCCGTTTATTCCTGTTACGATAACGTCGTCCCCGACGTTTTTCACGGCCTCCAAAACGGTGCCGTCCCCACCGAAAACTATGAGATTTTTGCAATCTTGAGGCACGTCTTTTCCGCTGTTTACTATGCATACGCCAAAATCGTCGCTTTGCTTTATAGCGGCAACGAACATATCCTTTTCGGGTGAAGATTCTGCTTTTGTAAGAATAGCAATTTTGGTTTTCATAATTATATGAATTATACAACATACGCAAGGTTTATTCAAGTGTAAACACAATTTTTATTAAAAAATTGTATAAATCATACGTTTCTATACAATATGCAAAAAAAATTTAGGCAGCACAATCAAATCATATCAAGCGATATGTTATCGGTTTTTATCACATTTATTAAAAAAAATACAGAAAATTTTCGACTAGTTTCGTATCTACCCCAAAACTCAATTTCGGCGTATCGATTGACATATTCGCATTGTTTTGTATAATAAAAATATGATCCAAACCATTCTTGCCATTTCGGAATTTGCAACCAAACTCGTCGCAGGACTTTCCGGCGTCGTTTTCGGCGCGTTGATTTTGGGGCTTGTCGTCGGTGCAAAAAACAAAAAGCCGAAAGATATCAACCCCGAGGAGCTCAAACGAAAAGCAAAAGAGCAACCCGTCGAGGAAGAAAAAGCGACGAAGAAATCTAAAAAATCCAAAGTGGACAAGCAAGACAAAATCGACGGCAAAGATAAGGTCGAAGATACAACCGAGAACACCGCAAAGGAACAAAACGACAATCAAAATGCATCCGAAAATAAATAAAGACACGCAAAAGCGTGTTTTTTTATTAAGTCTTTCCGCTTGGTTACAAATTACATAGCACGTGACATTTTGAAAAAAACGACGTTTTACAATTCTTTTTCAGATAATCGAACGTTGATTTTGGTATTCCTCGCAATTTTTAACAGAAAAATGGTTTTTTCAAATAAAGGAGATATTCAACGTTTTTGTTTTCGTATCGTATGGGCGAAGTCGAAAGGTCGAGTATCTCGAACCCGACGGATATCGCATAGCTTTTTACGCTCTCCACCGCTCTTTTACGCAATTTTTCATCGGTTACTATACCGCTTTTGGTCAACGCCGACTTGTCGAGCTCGAATTGAGGTTTGACAAGCACCACCGCTTCGCCGCCGTTTTTGAGCAAGTCGAACATTGATTGCAATACATATTTCAACGAAATAAAACTTACGTCGCTGCATAAAAAATCGACTTTTTCAAGGTTTTTTGGCAATTCTCTTGCGTTTGCCTTCAAAAAATCGACTTTACCGCTTTCGAGCAACTTTGCGTCGAGCGCGCAGTCGGCAACGTCAACCGCAAGCACGTGCTTTGCTCCGTGTCTGAGCAAACAATCGGTAAAGCCGCCGTTTGAGCATCCTATATCCGCGCAATTTTTGCCGTTTACGTCAAGTGAAAAATCATCGAATGCTTTTTCGAGTTTATACGCGCCTTGCGAGGCATAGTTTTCGTCGTTGACGATTTCTATATCGTCGTTTTCGCCGACGTCCAAAGAGGATTTCGTCACGACTTTTCCTCTCAAAAGCACACTGCCGGTTTTTATCAAATTTTCGGCATAGGTGCGAGATTTGAGATTAAATTTGTCTTGAATGTATTTGTCTATCCTCATATGCTCAACAAAAATCTATCGACCGAAATTAACTATCGGAGTTTACAAAGCGTTATTTCGATTTTTTGTCCTCTTTGAGTTCGTCTTTGTGCTCTTGCGTCTTTGCTTCCTTTTGTTTTTTGCGGATTTTCCTTTCGTCCTTATTGAAGATTGCAAGCACTCTTGCAACAAACATCACAAAGTCTTTGGAGTTGGATATTGCGATTTTTTTCATAAACGCCTTGCCGCCTATCGTCATTGCCGAAACTATTGCCGACACGGCGATTGACAACACGATTTGCCACGTTTGCTGAAGGCTCATCGTGATTTTGACAACCAAAGCCGCCGAGCACGCGCCCGAAATAATGCTGAAAATATCGCCGACGATATCGTTGCAAACGCTGGATACGGTATCGCTGTTTTTGGTGAGCCAAAGAGCAGTCTTTGCACCGTAAACCTTGCGCGATGCCATGGAAATTATCGGCGTTGTGTCGCAAGAAGTCACCGCAACGCCGATTGCGTCGAACAATATACCCGACAAAATCAGGAACGCAAGCAAAACGATCACCACGACGATTTGTTCGGCATTCGAAACGATTTCGCTCAAATACGAGAAAAAAGCAGACAAAACGAGGGATATAACGGTTGCCTTGATCCACCAAACGTTGCGCTTTTTCTTGGACGATTTTTTCTTTTTGTCGTCCTTTTGAGATTTATCGCAGTGTTTCGAATCGTGGTTTTCGCTCTTTTTATCTTCTTTTTGCGTGAACGTCGAACATGTTACCATACCCGGATTTTTGTCGGACGGCAAATTTTCGTTTGTGATGGTCGGAGTATTAGAAATGCTGTTATTTTGAATATCTAATGAGGTTTTTTGCTCTTCGTTTGCAATGGGGACATCAGCCTTGTCGTTTTCAAACGAAGGATTTTCATCAATATTGTTGTTTGACGATTGCATATACACCTCAAAAAAGTCTAGGTAATGGTGGCAACGCCTCGGGTAAACCTTGCGCCATAGGTTCGGTAGGTTTTCCCTGACTCAAAACTCGTCGTCGCCGTCCGAGAAGTTTCCTATTGCATGAGTCATCTCAAAGAGAAACCGAATCGCCACTTAGAGCACACTATAATCCCCGAGCCGCTTCGCATGAACAGTCTAGAAGATTTCCTTGACAGATTCCGCCCGCCCTTATCTTTTTTTGCAAAGAGGATTTCACAAGGCGATCGCCACTCGTTGTTGCGCAACGCCGAGAAGCGTGGTTCCTTGATCCCTCCAAATCACTCAAAGCAGGCTACACTGTACACAGCGCAGATGCACCGCATATCAGGTTTAACCCCGGTCAGTAAGCGAATGTTACCTCGTCTACCGAATCGGGTCTCCACGGAAATTGGGGACGGGGTTTGCATGCCGTTGCAAGCCGCCCAATAACCTTAACTCCCAGCAACAGCCCCAATTTGGGCAAAAGAAGCCATCACCAGAAACTTCATCGATATGCCCTTCGGCGATATTTTACCCCCGCCTCCGAGTCGGTGGAATCTGACTAGAATACTGCACCACCATTTATATTTATTATATCACAAAATCAAATTATGTCAAACGCACTGCATGCGTTCAAAATTCGTCGAATAATAATCCCGTTTATTGAGAGAGTAATAACCGATATCAGCTGTTCAACGTAACGCCGTTCAAACCGTTGATAAAATCGTCGATTTTTGCCTTTGACGTTCTCGTAAGTGCCAAAAGCTCGCTTAAAGACAGTGTCGAAAGGTGTTTTTGCGCATATTCTTTGGCGTTTGCAAGGATTTTTGCATTGATTTGCAATGAGAAAATCGGCGTAAGCGAACGTCCGCTCTGTTTTACGCCGAGAAAATCACCCGCACCGCGCATTTGAAAATCCACTTCCGCAAGATACTGTCCGTCATTGGATTTTTCAAGAGTTTCAAGGCGCATCGTTGCGTTTTCGCCTTTGTTTGACGAATGTAAGATGCAGTTTGCCTCGCTGCCGTCTCTTCCGACTCTGCCTCGCAATTGATGCAAGGACGAGAGTCCGAATCTGTCCGCGTTCAAAATCAAAATCTCCGTTGCTTTCGTATCGATGCCGACTTCTATTACGCTCGTAGCAATCAAAAGTTTGGTTTTTCCGCATGAAAAATCTTCCATAGCCTTTGCTTTTTCGTCGTTTTTGAGCTTTCCGTGGATAACGCAAGTCGGAAAATCTTCAAACAGATTGCCGAAATCGCGCAAAAAACTTTCTATTGAAAGCAAATCGTTGCCCTCTGCGTCAACGATAGACGGACAAACGATAAACGCTTGTTTACCCTCTTTAAGTTTGTTTGCGATAAACTCGACCGCGGCTTGCAAATCGGAGTACAAACTCGTTTTTACGTTGGTTTGCGCGTCTTGTCTTTTTTCGATTCTCGAAATTGCAATATCCTCGTAAAAAGTCAACGCCATAGAGCGCGGAATTGGTGTTGCCGTCAAACTCAACACGTCGCACGCCCCCTTTTGTTCGAGCTTTGCTCTGTCGTTTACGCCGAATCTATGCTGTTCGTCAATGACGGCAAGCGCAAGATTTTGATATTCGACGTCGTCGGATACAAGCGAATTTGTGCCGATAACGCATTGATAATAGCCGTTTTTCAATCCGGCAAGAATTTTCTTCCGTTCCGATTGACATACGGAGCTTGTAAGCAACGCATATCGTATGCCCGATTCTTTTGCGATCGAACCGAATTTCTTTGCGTGCTGTTCCGCAAGTATTTCCGTAGGCGCCATAAGCGCGGCTTGTTTTCCGCCTTTTGCCGCCAACCATAATGCGAAAAACGCAACCGCAGTCTTGCCGCTTCCAACGTCACCGCTTATAATACGCGACATATATTCGTTTGAATTCAAGTCGGCGTAAATCTCTTCAAACGCTTTCCTTTGACTGTCGGTAGGTTGGAATGAGAGCGTGGAAAGAAAGTCAAGTATTCTAAAATTGTTGAAATTATAAAATACTTTTCTTGTTTTTTGAGTGTTGTTACGCAATTTCCTGTATATTGACAGCACGATTGCCAAATCAATCGACGCAAGCGAATCTATAGCTCTTTGAGCGATATTTACGCTTGAAGGTCTGTGCGCCGCCTCGAAGCATAAACCCAAATCTTTGTTAATCTTTGCAAGACTACCCTCATAGGTCAAACCTTTCACGCTGTCGAGAGCGGAATAAACGATATTCTTAAAAGCGTTCTGCCCCATGACGTTGCCAAGAGGATAAAGCGTATAAATTCCGTCGAGTTTCGAGATTCTTTCGATTTTTTCAAGCGATGGATTGACGACGGTAAGCGAGCCTATATCGTTTGTCAATCTCGTTAACAATCTGTACGACTGCCCGATTGAAAAACCATCGTGCAAAAACGGCATATTGTAAAACATTGCTTTGAAATATACTTTGTTGTTTGCAAGATTGTCGCTGAAAACGACGAAGAAAGATTTTGTTTTTGAGCGAGTCACGCCGGATAGACTCTCAACCCTGCCTTCAAGCAAACAAAGTTGATTGGGTTCGGCGTCCAAAACTTTTATAGGTTCTTTGAGATCGATATACTTTCTAGGCAAAAAAGAAAAGACCTCGAATACCGAATGTATATCAAGGTCGTGAAGCTTTTTTATCATTGCGTCACCGACGCCTTTGACATCGCGCAACGTAAGCATATTATTCAGCGGAAATTATGTAATAATAATGCGGTTGTCCGCCCGGATAACATGCCGTTTCAAGCCAATCGAACTCTTCCGTGACTTTTTGGATGAGTGCGTTTGCGTCTTCGTCGGACACGTCTTTTCCGTAATAAAGAGTCAGCATATCCTTGTCTTTTGCGATTTTTCGTATGGTATCCAGGGTTGCGTCGGCTACGTTTTGGCTCTTTGCGACGATTTTCTTCTCGCAAATGCCGATAATATCGCCCTCTTTGACGGAATATCTGTTCATACGAGTCGAACGTACGGCATGAGTGATTTCCGCACAAGTTACGCCTTTTATCGCTTCGCACATATTTTCAAAGTTTTCATCGGGCGTAGAGTCCGCATCGAAAGCAAGCGACGCAGAAATTCCCTCGGGCATATTCGTCGTAGGAATAACGAAAACTTTTGACTTTGCCAGCTCTTTCGCCTGATTTGCGGCAAGGATTATATTCGAGTTGTTGGGAAGCACGAACACGTTTTCCGCTTTTGCGTCGTTGACGGCTTTAAGGATGTCGTCGACGCTCGGATTCATCGTTTGACCGCCTTCTACAACTATGTCCACCATCAAGTCTTTGAAGATGTTTGCCATACCCTCGCCCGAGCAAATGGATATCATTGCGTAATCTTTGAGTTCTTCTTCCTCTTCGGGCTTATCGTTTTCGTGGAGTTTGCGGTTTTGTTCGAGCATATTCTCGATTTTTACGCCGTCAAGCTCGCCGAGCGCAAGAGCCGCTTTGAGTGCACGGTCGGGATGATTGGTATGTACGTGTGTTTTTACGAGGTCCGTATCGCCTATGACGAGCACGCAATCGCCGATTGTCATAAGATAATCCCTGAATTTGTTGATTGCTGCCGTCGTAACCTCGTTTTTGAGGTGAGTTATAAAAAATTCCGTGCAATATTGGAATGTGATATGCTCGTAGTCGTTTTCAAGAGGATCGAATTCCTCTTGCCCCGTTGCGATGGGTTCGCTTTGCTCGGGAGCGATTTTTCCGCCGCTGATAAGCGTAAGTTCTTCACCAACGAGCGTGCGATACATGCCGTCGAAAACCGTCACCAAACCTCTTCCGCCTGCGTCGACAACGCCTGCTTTTTTGAGAACGGGCAACATTTCGGGGGTCTTTTGCAAGATATCCTCGCCGGCGTCGATAACTTTTTTGAGGAAGGATTCAAATTCAACCTTCTTGCCTCTCGACGCGCTTTGAGCCTCCTCTGCCATTGCTCTGACAACGGTCAAAATAGTGCCTTCTTTGGGCTTTGTAACTGCGCTGTACGCAATCTCCGTGCCTTTTTTCAGGCATTCGGCAAAAGTCTTTGCATTGAGGTCCGCCTTCCCTTCGAGAGCAACGGCAAAGCCTCTGAAAATTTGCGAAGAGATAACGCCCGAGTTGCCTCTTGCGCCGCGCAAAGCGCCCTTTGAGAAAGCGAGCGCGATTTCGTCTATGAGCAACGATTCGCAAGCGTTGGCTTCTCTCACGGCAGATGCAAGCGTCATGGACATATTCGTGCCCGTATCTCCGTCGGGAACGGGGAAAACGTTGAGTTCGTCAACGATAGCCCTGTTCATTTCAAGAGCTTTTGCACCGCCTTGGAGCATCTCTTTGAATTTCAATCCGTCAATTCTTATCATCTTTGTATATACCTATCACACGCGGATACCCACGACGTTGACGTGAACGCGTTTTACGCGCATACCCGTAAACGTTTCAAGCGAAAACTTGACCGCATCCGCAAGGGACTTTTTAACCGCTTCTATATTGACGCCCAATTTCAACACGACAAAAAGCTCGACGTAGATGAGATCGTCCACCGTCTGAACGAGTGCGCCTTTGCCGAGTTGATTTTTTCCGAGCAGCTGGCTTATGTTATCGCTGAAACGACGTGAGACCAAGTCCACCACGCCGTAGCAATCCTGAGCCGCATGGCTAGCAACGGTTTGCATAGCCTCTTCGCTTATGGAAATTTTGCCGAATTTGTTTGAAGTTGAAAGCGACATACCTTTTCCTTTTCTAAAATATTACTATATAAGATAAATTTTTGCAACTAAATGACAAATTTTATGCAAATCAGTTGCAAAACCTATTATTATTTGTTAGAATAGCAATCGTTCAAATTAGGAGGTACAGTATATGTCCAGAGTTTGTAGTGTATGCGGAAAAGGCAGAATGAGCGGCAACGCAGTCAGCCACAGCAACAGAAAGACCAGACGCAGTTGGGCTCCCAACGTCCAAAAAGTCAAAGTCAATACACCGACCGGCGGAGTTGAAGATACTTACGTTTGCACACGTTGTCTTCGTTCCGGCAAAGTTGACCGTGCGTAATTTGTTCTGAATAATGTAGCAATCAACGTTAGCCCTTCCGAGTGGAGGGCGTTTTTTTGTTTTGTTTTTTAGGTTTATCCCCTTCTCTTTGGCGATTTCAAAATTTGGCCGTCAGTCTGATTTTTTCTCCTTTCTTGCAAAAAGTTTGAGAATGGCTTTTATAAATTTGGGCGGATTGATGCAGATAATTTTGTTCATATTCACCTCGTTTTTTATCAAAATATGAGCCGTCCTCGATTTTCGTTACAAAAAAGAACCCTTTTCGACGGAAAAGAGCTCGATTGTTTTTATAAATATCACCGTTTGTTTTTTTACTGCTAATTTTTAGGTATTGACTATGCAACCGCTTATACGTGCAATGCGGCAATGCTTCTTTGCGGATCGGGCGACTTAAATACGGAACTTCCTGCAACCGCAACGTCAACTCCCGCGTCTTTTAAAAGCATAATATTGTTCTCGCTCACGCCTCCGTCGACTTCTATGAGGTAGTTATATCCGAACTTTTCTCTCTCGATTGCTCCGAGCCTTGCTTTTTCAAGACATTCGGGTTTGAAGCTCTGCCCTCCGAACCCTGCCTGAACTGTCATAATCACCAGCATATCGATTTGATCGAGATACGGCTTTGCGATATCGAAATCAACGTCGGCATTGACTACGATTCCACACTTTTTGCCTTTGGATTTGACGGTATCGATTGCGCCTTGAACGTCTTTGGACGCATCCGGATGGAACGTAACTATATCCGCGCCCGCATCGCAAAACTGTCCGACGTACTTTTCGGGCTCGGTGATCATGAGATGCGCGTCGATAGGCAAATTCGTGTTGCGTCTGAACGCCTTGACCATTGGCATGCCGAACGTGATATTAGGCACGTACACGCCGTCCATAACGTCGCAATGCACGATATCCGCGCCCCATTTTTCGATGATTTTTACCTCGCTTGCCATATTGCCGAAATCGGCGGCAAGCATTGACGGTGCAACAAGCATAACGTCCTCCGTTTAAAAGTTCAGCGCAAAAGTCAGTCGTATTTTTCTTCTTTGCGCTTTACGAGTTCTTGATAAATGGTTTTGTATCTTTCGTATCTGCCGACGCCTATTTCCTTGCCCACGTGCGCTTTTACGGCGCAATCCGGTTCGTCCGTATGCGTACACATATTGAAGCGACAATCCTTTCTGAACGCCTCCAAATCATCGAAATAAAGGCGTAGATTTTCGGGCGCGACGTCGACGGTTTCAAGCATGGAAAATCCGCACGTGTCGACAAAATACGTTCCCTCGCCGATATGGAAAATTTCCGTCTTGCGAGTGGTGTTTTTGCCGCGTTTTATCTTTTTTGCGAGTTCGCCTACTTCAAGCAAATCGCAATCGAGAATATTGTTCAAAAGCGAGCTTTTTCCGACTGCCGATTGTCCTGCAAAACAAGCCGTTTTACCCTTTGCGATTTCAACGATTTTTTTTACGTTTTCTCCCGTTTGCGCACTGCACTCGATTTGCTTGACGACGCCGTCGTATTCTGCCGTATCGATATGTTTTACGTCGGCTTTGTTTTTGACCAAAATCGGCTCAATTCCTTCCACAAGGCAGTTTACGATGATTTTGTCGACGAGCAAGAAATCGGGTTCGGGTTCGGGAGCGATGACGATAAAACAGACGTCAACGTTAGAAACGTACGGGCGAATAAGACGATTTTTGCGCGGAGCAACGTTTTCAATGACGAAACTGTCGCGATCCTTTGCAATCTCGACGTAATCTCCGACGTAAATCAAACCGTCGTTTTTAAGCCGTTTTCTCGCAAAGCAAACCTTGACGCCCTCGTCGGTGTCAACGAAAAATTTTGAAGCGACGGCTTTTATAACTCTGCCTTTGTATGTTTTCATAATAGCTTGATTTTGTTTATTCTCGTACCGTTGCGGTTATGTCGGGTTTTTCTTTGTGCAAAATTTATCCGATTAGAACACCGTTACATGCGTTTTATTCGAGATTCGGTTTGTCGATATTTTCGATATATCGCCGCCTCAATTGTCCGCACGCGCCTTCGATGTCGTTTCCCAGGCTTCTGCGGATAGTTGCCGACACGCCGAGTTTTTCGAGTTTGTGCAAAAACTCTTCTGTTGCGTCGACGCTGGGGGCAACGTGATTGCGCTCTTTCACCTCGTTGAGTCGTATTAGATTGACGTGCGCGGGAAAGCCTTTAAGCAGCCTTGCAAGCTCTTTTGCACAAGCGTCGGAGTCGTTTTCGCCCTTTATGAGCGTGTATTCGAAAATAACCCTGCGCCCCGTGTTTTCAAAATAGAACTTTGCGCTGTCAACGAGTTCTTTTACGCAATATGCTTTGTTTACGGGCATAAGCGCGCTGCGGAGTTCGTCGAAAGGTGCGTGCAAACTTATGGAAAGCGTAACTTTATGGCCGCTTGTTGCAAATTTGCGAATTTTGTCGCAAAGTCCCGAAGTCGACAGTGAAATATTGCGCTCGGAAATGTTTATACCGCCCTCTTCACTCACTTTGTCCAGGAATTCGAGCACATTGTCGTAATTGTCGAACGGTTCGCCGCTACCCATCAGAACGAGATTGGTTATCGCCCTGTTTTTTGCGCTGCCACCGTTGTCGCGATTTACGCAAATCACTTGTCCGAGCATCTCGGCGGGAGTGAGATTGCGCACAAGTCCGTCGAGCGTCGACGCACAGAACGTACATCCCATTCTGCAACCGATTTGTGTTGACAAACACAGCGTATCGCCGTAGTCGTGCGGCATATAAACGCCCTCGATGAGATTGTTGTCGCAGAGTTTAAACAGATATTTTTTCGTGCCGGATTTGCCCGTAAACACTTCCAAAATACCGACGGGATTTGCGATAAAGTTGTTTTTTAACTTCTCGCGCAAGTCTTTTTTCAGCGAAGTCATCTCGTCAAAATTCTTGCCGTCTTGCAAAAAAGAGTAAATTTGCGCCGCCGTATATTTCGGACAATCGGGAAGCAAAGAGGATATTTCCTCTTTCGAAAGTCCCAAAAGCACTTGTTTTTCCTTAATATCGCTCATTTTACTCTCCGTATTTTCGCAATGAAGAAGCCGTCGTACTCATCGTGTGGCAAAATTTGAATCATGCCCTTATTGTCGAGATATTTTCCGCCGTCGATTTTTTCTAGTCCGCTTACGTGTTCAAGCACGAAATCAACGTTTTTTTCGAGAAAATCGTGCACGACGTTCTCGTTTTCTTCTTCAAACAGCGTACAAGTCGAATAGACCATTGCCCCGCCGACTTTAAGATATTTCGCCGCATTTTCGAGAATTTGCCTTTGCGTTGTTGCAAGCTCGTTTATACATCTCTCGTCCTTGTTCAAAAACACGTCGGGGTGCTTTTTCAACGTCCCTAGGCACGAGCAAGGCGCGTCGCATAGCACAAAGTCGAAAGCGTCTTTCCACTCCTCGTTAAGCACGCAAGCGTCGGCTTGGACGGCTTTTACGTTCGGCGTATGCATGCGATTTTTATATTTTTGTATGAGCGCAACTCTATGCGGATAAAGGTCGCAAGCAATCACTTTGCCGTGCGGACAAAGTTCGCTCATATACACTGCCTTTCCGCCGGGAGCGGAGCAAATATCGAGGATTTGCGCTCCGTCGGTTACGCACAAAGCCTTGACGGCAAGGATGCTCGACGGTGACTGAAACGTCACCAACCCTTTGTCGAACATATGCCGTACGGTGTCGTTTGCCTTGACGATATAACCGCCTACGTCGCTCTTTTTGAAGTCGGTTTTATTCTTTTTCAACAAAAATTCGACGTCGCTTTCCGTTGCCATACGGCTGTTTATTCGGATATGTTCGAGCGTAGTCGATTTTGCGGATAAAATGCTTCGTGCAACCTCTTTTCCGTATTGTTTTTCAAGTTTGTCGCAAAACCATTGCGGTTTGGAATGCGTGACGGACAAATAGTTTTCGTCGCTCTCTTTCGGAAGCGAATACTTTCCGTCCGCAACCTTCTTGAGTACGGCGTTTATAAATCCGCTCGCACCGCCTTTACCGTTTGATTTTGCAACTTCCACGCACTCGCTTACGATTGCAAATTTCGGCACGTCACTCAAATTTAACAGTGCGTAAGTGCCGATTTTAAGCAAAGTAAGCACGGATTTTTGCGGTTTTTTCTCGATGAGCTGCGAAAGAATATAATCGATTTTTACGTTCTCTTCGAGTGTGCCGTAAACCAACCTCGTAGACATATCGCTCACGCGCTCGCCGAGGAACGCCATATTGCTGTACGTCCCGTCTTGGTAGACTTTTGAAAGTATTTTGTATGCGCTGTCGATATGTTTTCTCATTTTCGGTTAGTTTGTCTTTTCGCAATATATTGCGGTTATTTTCTACGATTTTTATTCAAATTTTGTGCCGATTTCAACGCTTCTTCCAAGCAAAAACGCAGTGTCGCACATGCGTTTTGCGCCTTCGAGTTGAATTTCTTTAAGTCTGACAACGCCGTCGGAAACTTTGACGAAAAGTCCCTCTTTTGCGTTCGCTTTAACCACTTGTCCGCAGTCGTATCCGCCGATATCGCACTCGCAATCGGTTTTTTCCACGTCGAAAATTTTGAGCGTCTTGCCAAAAACGTGCGTATATGCCGACGGCCACGGCGTCATACCTCTGACAAAACAGTCGATTTGATGCGCGGTTTTTGCAAAATCGACGTTTCCGTCCTCTTTTGAAATCATCGAGCAGTGCGACACTTTGCTTTCGTCTTGCGGAGTGAACGTCGCTTTCCCGCTCTGCAACAATCCGATTGCTTCCACGATAGCTTCGCCGCCGAGAATCGCAAGTCTGTCAAAAAGTTCGCCTGCGGTTTCTTTTTTGCCTATAGGCGTTGCCTTTTCAAGCAACACGTCGCCTGCGTCCACCGCTTTTACGGTGCGCATAACGGAGATTCCGCTCTCTTCGTCGCCGTTGATTATCGACCACTGAATCGGAGACGAACCTCTGTATTTCGGCAACAACGAAGCGTGAACGTTGAGCACTCCGAATTTCGGAATCGCCAAAAAGCTCTCGCTCAATATCTGACCGAACGCCGCCGTTACGACGATGTCGGGATTAAGACTTCGTATGTCGTCAAGCCCTTCTCTCGACACTTTTTCGTATTGCAGGACGGGAATACCCAGCTCTTGCGCCTTGACTTTGAGCGGAGAGGGTTTGAGTTGATATCCGCGCCCGGTGGGCTTGTCAAGCCCCGTTACGACGCAAGATACCGAATATACCGAATTAAGTTTTTCAAGCACGATTGCCGAGAAGTCGGGCGTGCCCATAAACACTATTTTCATATCTAAAATTTCCGTAATTTCGATTGCTGTTTCCCTTGGTGATTTAAGAACGAACTCGATTGGTCGTCGGTTAGTCCTCTTCGTCCAAAAGCTCTTTACACTTCGACGTGTACACGATGCCGTCCAAATGGTCGATTTCATGGCAGAACGCACGAGCGGTAAAACCTTCCACTTTATATTTTTGTTCTTTGCCGAATCTGTCAAGCGCAGTGACTTTCACTTTCATGGGACGAGTTACCTCGCCGTACTTTTTCGGCACGGACAAGCACCCTTCAAGCCCCGTTTGCTCACCGCTTTGCGAGGTGATAACGGGATTGATAAGTTCGAAATATCCGTCGTCGGTGTCGACAACGCACACTCTTTTGAGCACCGCCACTTGCGGAGCGGCAAGACCTGCGCCGTTTGCCGCTTTCACGGTGTCTTTCATATCGTCGAGAAGAGTCCAAAGTCTTTCGTCGAACTTATCCACTTCTCTACACTTTTTTGCCAAAATGGGATCGGGCACTTTTACGATTATTCTTTTTGCCATAGTATCCTCCCGTGTTCAAATCAAACTCTGCGGATTGATTTCGACAAACACGTTGCATTTTTTCGATTTATACGTATCGGCAATATTATATATATCGCCGATTATTTGCTCAAATTGTTTCGGCTCTATCCTTGCCATAACCTGATATCTACAAAGCCCGTTCATTCTCGTCACCGGGGATTTGCTTGCGCCCAGATACACGAATTTGCCGCTGTCCTGTTGCAGTGCCTGCATACCCTTGTAAACGTTTCTTGCAACGTCCACGACGTCTTGTTCGTTTACGGACGACATAAGGACGCGCACGACCTTTGTAAACGGCGGAAATTTCGTCACCATACGCGTGTTGATTTCCTTTTTCCAAAAACCGATATAATCGTAGGTTTTTCCGAAACGGAAAACGTAATGTTTAGGTGCGTAGGTTTGAAGGATAACTCTGCCCTCTTTTTCCGCTCTTCCTGCTCTTCCCGCAACCTGCGTTATAAGCTGGAAGGTGCGTTCGCTCGAACGATAATCGCTGAAATAAAGCGCGGCATCGGCTTCCAGAATACCGACGAGAGTAACGTTTCCGAAATCGTGTCCTTTCGCAATCATTTGCGTACCCACAAGCACGTCCGCTTCCTTATTGCCGAACGCCGACAAGATTTTGAAATAGCTGTCCTTTCTCACCGTAGTATCGTTGTCCATACGCAACACTCGCACGCCGGGAATAAGGTTTTTCAGCTCTTCAACCACTTTTTCGGTGCCGATTCTGCCCTGTTTTATCTCGTGGCTTCCGCAATTGGGACACTTGGTTAGAGCGTGGTATCTTCTTCCGCAATAGTGGCATTTCAGTTCGTTGTCCTCTTTGTGATAGGTCAGCGAGATGTCGCAATCCTCGCACTTTGCGATATATCCGCACTCTTTGCAACGGATGAAAGAGGCAAACCCCCTGCGATTGAGAAAAAGCATCGCCTGTTCGCCTTTCGATACGGTATCTTTCAATGCCTCTTGCAGAGCAAGAGAAAACAAACTGCGATTGCCTTGTCTAAACTCTTGCGTCATATCCACGATTTCCATTTCGGGAAGTTTGTGTTTGGATATTCTTTCGGGCAGCGTAACAAGCCCGTATTCGCCGTTTGTGGCTTTGAGATATGTTTCCATATCGGGAGTGGCAGAGCCCAAAATCAACAACCCGTCGTTTGCCATTGCCCTATATTCCGCTACGGTTTTGGTGTCGTAGCGAGGATTGGATTCGGACAAATAGCTGGTGTCATGCTCCTCGTCGATGATGATTACGCCGATGTTTTTAAGCGGCGCGAATATTGCCGACCTTGCGCCGATTGCAATATGCGCTTTGCCTGTTTTAAGGCGTTTCCACTCGTCGTAGCGTTCGCTTGCGTTGAGTCCGCTGTGAAGTATGGCAACGTCGTTGCCGAATCTAGCTCTGAACAGCCCAAGCATTTGCGGAGTAAGCGAAATTTCGGGCACGAGCATTATTGCGGTTTTTCCTTTTTCTATCATGCGCTCTATGACGCACTCGTACACTTCGGTCTTTCCGCTTCCCGTCACGCCGTGAAGAAGATACGTGCCTTTTTGAGAGCAAAACGTATCCACCGCGCTTGCCTGTTTCGGCGTCAAAACAACGTGTTTGCGCTCTTTTTGCAAAGTTTTAAGCGGAGTGGAACGCTCGTGTATGTCGCTTTCGACAACGACGTTTTTTTCGCGCAACCCGTTTATTGCGCTAACGCCGAATTTTGCGTTCAAAAAGCTCAAAAATTGTCCGCCGTTGGAAGCTATATAATCGAGAGCCAGTTGTTGTTTTTCCGATCTTTTCCCTACGATTTCTTTGAGCTCGTCAAGCGATTTCGAATTGTCTACGGTGAGAAATTTCCTTGTATATTCGGGGTCTTTTTCTTCTCTGAGTTGTTGAGGAACAAACAAACGCAACACGTCGATATAGCGCAGATTGTACGTCTTGCGCATAAAGTTCATAAGTCCCAGCTGTTCGGGACTTATGGGCGAATCGAGGTATTGCGCTCTTTTAAGGTCGGAAAATTCCGATTTTTCTTTTTTGCCTATAACGAAGCCGATAAGTCGTTTTTTTCCGAATTCAACGACAACTCTGCTTCCGATGGGAACGTCGTCGCCCTCGTAGTCGAAAGTCCTGTCCACGTCGCTGTTGGATATATTGACGATGACTTCGAGTATCATAAAGCAATCACCTTGTCGAGAATGATGTCGGCAAGTTCTCTCTTGCTCACTGTTCCGCTTTCGACGCATTGACCGTCATTATCGATAACGGTTGCAACGTTCGTATCAACGTCAAAGCCCGCACCCTCGACGGTTACGTCGTTGGCAACGACGAGGTCTGCGTGTTTTTTGACAAGTTTACCTTTTGCGTTTTCCAAAAGATTTTCGGTTTCGGCGGAGAAAATCACGAGTTTTCTTCCCTCTTTCTTTTCTCCGAGCGTCTTTGCGATATCGGGGTTTTTGACGAGTTCGAGGGTAAGCGTTTCGCTCTTAACCTTGTTTTCAAAGACGTTTTTAACTTTGTAATCGGCAGGCGCGGCAGCCATAATCGCAACGTCGCAATCGTCAAATTCCTTTACGCACGCATCGAGCATATCTTGCGTTGACGTGACGTGAATCGCCTTTTCGACGCATTTCGGAACGTCGACTTTGACGTTGCCGTAGACGTACACCACGCTTCCGCCTCTCTGTGCAACCGCCTCAGCAAGAGCTTTGCCCATCTTTCCGCTGGAATGATTTGCAATCACCCTTACGCCGTCGATCTTTTCTTCAGTACCGCCGGCCGTGATAAGCACGCGTTTATCGGCAAAATCTTGCACGGGAGTGAGACAATCGACGATCTTCTCTACGATTTCGATCGGCTCTGCCATACGTCCTTTTCCGACGTCGCCGCAAGCCAAAAGCCCAATCGCACTGTCGCAAAACATTGCGCCTCGCTCGCGCAAAGTGCGCATATTCTTTTGCGTTGCTTCGTCCTCGTACATATTGCAGTTCATCGCGGGGCAAATAAGTTTTTGCGCGTTCGATGCAAGATACGTGGTGGTGAGCATATCGTCGGCAATGCCCTCGGCAAATTTTGCAATGACGTTTGCGGTTGCCGGCGCGACAACCAAAATATCCGCTTTTTTTGCAAGGGATATATGGTTGATGTCAAACTCTTTGACCGGTTCGAAAGCGTTTGTTACCACTGCGGATTTTGCAAGCGTTTGGAAGGTCAAAGGCGTGACGAATTCACGAGCGTTGTCGGTCATAATAACGTCAACGTTCGCTCCGAGTTTTTTGAGCCTCGATACGATTTCGCACGATTTGTACACGGCAATTCCGCCGCTTACACCCAAAACCACGTTTTTCCCGTAAAGCATAATAACCTCGCTTTCAATCGAGAACGGAGATAATCGTCAAAAATTCGATTAGTCGTGAACGATTTTGATTTTGTCGTCGTAGATTTCCTTGCAAGCAAGCGAGATGGGTTTCAAACCGCTCTTTTCAAGGTAGTTGCTTTCGGTCGTAGCAAGTTCGCGAGCGCGTTTTGCAACGGCGACAGTAAGTGCGTATCTGCACTCTGCATGTTTGATGAGTTTGTCGATTGGGGGATCGATCATCATAGTTGTTTCCTCCGAAGATATATAAATTCGTTTTTATCGTTTTCGCCTTTCGGCGTTTTCCATATGTTTTTTACGCTTGTTCTCTTACGTTCTTTGCGCTTGTTTCCTCAAGCTTTTGAGTGATTTGCGCTTGTTAATTGGTGATTTGCGCTTGATTTCGCGCTTACTGCGATGAATCCGCCCTTATTTGATTTGCGATCTTCTTTGTTCGAGATAGTTCACGATTTTGTCCGCGCAATCCTCCGCAACGTCGTTTATCACCACAAAGTCGTAATACGGTATGCTTTTTCTTTCGAATTCGATTTCGTCAAGACGTTTTTTGAGGGAATCGGGCGTTTCGCTTCCTCTGCCGATAAGGCGTTTTTTCAGCTCTTCGAGGGAGGGTGGATTGATGAAAATCGTCACGCAATCGGGATAGACCTTCTTGATGTTCATCGCCCCCACGCTGTTGATGTCCAAAAGCACGTCGTAGCCTTGATTGCGTTTGTTTTCCACTTCGCATTTCAAGGTGCCGTAGCAGTTTGTAAAAGTGCGCGTGTACTCCACAAATTCGTCGCTGTCGGCTTTTTTCACAAACTCGTCCTCTGTGACGAAGTAGTAGTCAACGCCCTCTTGCTCTCCTTTCCTTGGTTTTCTCGAAGTGCAGGACACCGAAAATCTCAAATTCGGCATCTTTTGAAACATCTTTGATATAACCGTGCTTTTGCCCACTCCGCTGAATCCCGACACGACGATGAGCAATCCTCGATTTTGCATACCGTTTTCCATTTGCATAGTCAAGATTTCCTCATTCGATGTTGGCGGCTTGTTCGCGCATTTTTTCAATTTCGTTCTTTATGGCAAGCACTTCTTTGGTGATGCGCATATCGTTTGCTTTCGATCCGATCGTGTTGGTTTCTCTGTTGAACTCTTGCACGAGAAAATCCATTTTTCTTCCCACAGGCTCGGTTGCTTCAAGCAGCGAACGCATGTTTGATATGTGAGTTGAAAGCCTTGTAATTTCTTCGTCGATTGCGCAGTGATCGGCATAAAGAGCAACTTCGGTTGCAAGACGTTGCTTGTCAACGAGCGACGGCTCGACAACCTCGGCAATCCTTGCGTTGAGCAACTCTCTGTAATCTTCGACGACTTTGGGCGCAAACTCTTTTATGCGGTCAAGACACGCCTCGATCGTGCCGAGTTTGCTTGCAATGTCCGCTTTTTGAGATTGACCTTCCTTTTCACGCATAACTTTGAGATTGACAAGTGCTTCGCTGGCCGCTTCGAGCGTCATTTTCGCAAGCAAATCCTCGTCCTCGACGGATTGTTGTCTTGTCACGATATCCCCGACGCGCAAAAGCGTTGAAAGAGTGACGTCGTTTGCAAGCCCCGTGCCGTTTTCAAGTTGTCTTACCGCCGTAAGATAGTTGTTTGCAAGCTCCAAATCGACAGTGTAGGCGCCTTCGTCGGTCGAGCTCTGCTCGTAAGTAAGATAGAGATCTACGTGTCCTCTCGAAATTGCCGACGAAACGGCTTTTTTCACTCTGTCCTCGACAAAAAGAAAGTTGCGAGGGAGCTTGATATTGCAATCCAAAAATCTGTGATTTACGGTTTTAATCTCTATGGTTATGGTCTTTCCGTCGCGTTTGGAAACACCTTTGCCATAGCCTGTCATACTGTGCATATGCGTGCGTCCGCCTAATAATTTTTAGATATTATATCACAAACGATACGTCATCGCAACAACTTGTGCCAACTTTGTGACAAAAATAAAAAGGCACTAGTGCCTTTTTAAATTGAAAATCGCAAATTAATTGTAAATTTTGTTGCACACCGCATAGGCTCAAATGCCAAGACGCCGCTTAAATTCTTCCTCGTCAATGATTTCGATGCCTAGTTTTTGAGCTTTTTCGAGTTTAGAGCCTGCATCGTCCCCTGCAAGCACGAGATTGACGGATTTTGAAACGGATGAAGCAACTTCCCCGCCGTTGTCCTCGATGAGTTTGGTTGCCTCGCCGCGCTTATAGGTCGGAAGCGAGCCCGTCAGAACTATTTTCATACCCGAAAACACGCCTTGTTTCTCTTCTTTTTCCTCGAATTCGATGCCGCAATCAAGAAGTTTTTGCACAAAATCCGCATTGTTAGAATCACGGAAATATGTGAAAATGTTGTTTGCAAGGATTTCGCCTATGCCGTCAACCGCTCCAAGCTCCGCAAGCGATGCGTTTTTGAGGTTTTCAAGAGTTCTAAACCGCTTAACCAAATCTTTTGCTGTCTTTTTGCCTATGCCTTCGATGCCCAATGCGAACAAAAATCTGTCGAGCGTGGTATGTTTCGATTTTTCAATCGCGCCGAGCAAATTGTCAATCTTTTTATCCCCAAAACCTTCAAGACCGAACAAGTCAATTGCGGTGATATTCATCAAATCGACCGCATTTTCGACGTGCGTTTCGTTGTACAAAAGTTCGGCGGTTTTTTCGCTGAATCCGTCGATATCCATTGCGTCTTTGGATGCGAAATGGTCGAGTTTCGATATGATTTGCGGGGCGCAGTTATCCCCGGTGCAGTACAAAAACGCACCGACTTCTTTGACGGGAGCGTGGCAAACGGGACATTCCGTCGGCTTTTCAATGGCTTTTGCGTCGGGATTTTCGATTGCTACGCCCATAATTTCGGGAATTACGTCGTTAGAGCGACGCACGAACACTTTATCACCGATTTTAACTTTCTTTTTCAGAATATCTCCGTAGTTGTTGAGTGTTGCTCTCGACACGGTCACTCCCCCGATGTCCACGGGGTCTAAAATCGCAATCGGATTGAGTTTTGCGCTTCTTGACACTTGCCACTCCACGCCCGAAAGCGTGGTTGTCATCTCGTCCGCCTTAAACTTGTACGCAACCGCCCATTTCGGAAATTTTTCGGTGAAGCCGATCTCTTCTCTCAATCTTACGTCGTCGACTTTGAAAACTACGCCGTCGATGAGATAGTCGAGTTTTTCACGCTTTTCGCCTGTATTGTCGGCATATTGCATTGCCGCTTGCGCATCGTTTACTCTTTCGAAATCGCCTTCGGTTTCGAAGCCTTGTTCTTTCAGAAAATCGCGCATTTGCGTTTGTGTTTCGAAAGTTTTGTCACTGTAACCGATGTTGTAGGCAAAAAAGGAAAGACCTCTTTGAGCGGTAACTTCGGGATTGAGGTTTCTGATTGCGCCGGCAGCGCCGTTTCTTGCATTTTTAAGAGGTTCGGATGCGATTTGATTGTATGCGTTGAGTGCGGAAAGTCGCAAGATGCCTTCGCCTTGAATTTCGATTTTTCCCTTATATTCAATGGTTTTGGGCAGTTTTTTTATGGTGTTGACTTGCGCCGTTACGACCTCGCCGACTTCACCGTTGCCCCTTGTGGACGCTTTGACGATTTTGCCGTTTTCATACAAAATATTGAGCGTAAGTCCGTCGAATTTATACTCGCAAGTGAGCGTAGGCAAATATCCCACCGTTTTCACGATGCGGTTGCACCATTCTAAAAACTCCTCTTTCGATTGGCACTTGTCAAGGCTGTAAAGTCGCAAAAGATGCTTGGATTGTTCAAACTTACCCTTAGGCGCGCCGCCCACTCTGTGCGTGGGGCTGTCGGGCAAAGAATAGCCTTCTTCTGCTTCGAGCGTGCGCAATTCGTCGTAAAGTCGATCATACTCCGCGTCGGCAACGACGGGAGCGTCCTCTTCGTAATACAGCCTTGCCCACTCGTTGAGAGTGGACACGAGTTCCTTCATTCTTGCAAGTTTGTCCATATCTCGATTTTGCCCCAATATATTAAGGTCAAACCTCATTTTCAAGTTATATCAAATCGGCGTTCGTGTCAATATACATTTTTCTACAAATGCGCTTTTCGAACATCTAACGCACTTGATTGTTCTATTCTTCGTCGTTTTTGCCGATGATTTTAAGACTTGCCGCAGCGATGGCAAGCGAAAATCTTTTTACGCCCAAGCCCTTAAACGCAATTGCCGCAATCTTATCCTCGCCGTCGCCGCTCGTTTGAATTATAATGCCTCTTCCGAACTTCGTATGTTCGACTACGGTATCCTTTTTGAATTGAGAATAGTCGACATTCGAAGATTTTTTCGGCGTTTCGAGAGTCGATTTCGAAAAACCGTTCGACAGATTCTTTTTGAACGCCGACGTTTGAGGATTGTTTACGCCGAGTTTTATGCGATCGGACGTGTCGAAAGTCGGTTGCGAATATGATGAGTTGGTGTATCTCATAGACGACTTAAATCCGCTCATTTCGCCTACGAATCTGCTCTTTGGCAAGTATTCCGTTCTTCCGAAACGATAGCGTTGGCGAGCGTTGAGCACAAACAACTTTTTGCGTGCGCGCGTTATGGCAACGTACATAAGTCTGCGCTCTTCTTCCACGTCCCCTGCGGTAATCGCTCTTTGAGTCGGGAAAATCCCGTCCTCGAGCGCAACCAAAAACACGTCGTCGAATTCAAGACCTTTCACTGCGTGTATGGTTGCAATCGTGACGTAATCTTCACTGTTCATTTCGTCGGTGTCTGACACGAGCGCGACGGATTGCATAAAGTCGGATATGCCTGCTCCGTCGTTGTCTTGTTCGAATTGTTGTACGGCGGAAACGAGTTCTTCGATATTTTCCAGTCTGTTTGCGTCGTCCGGCTCTTGACTTTGCGACAGCGCGCTTTCGAGTCCGCTGCGCCTAATGACGTATTGCATAAACTCAACCGCCTGCATTTGTTTTGAAAATTGCACCAAATCCGTTGCGATTTGCGAGAAAGGAGCAAGTTTTTTTGCGGTGTTCGGCGTGAGCCATTCGGGATTGACAAGCACGCTGAAAAGCGTCGTATCGTGCGCCTTTGCAACCTCTTGCAACTCTTGCACCGCCGTGTTGCCGATGCCGCGCTTGGGATAGTTGACGACACGCAAAATGCTGTCGTTGTCGCTGGGATTTATCGCAAGACGAACGTATGCCAAAGCGTCTTTGATTTCCTTGCGTTCGTAAAATCTGAACCCTCCGAAAACCTTGTACGGTATTCCGTGCAAATTAAACTCTTCTTCAAATTGTCTGGTGACCGAGTTTGCACGCACCAAAACCGCCATATCGCTGTATTTTTCGCCGTTTCTGTGCAATGTGTTTATGGTTCGCGCGACCTGCGTCGCTTCGTCTCGATCGTTGTACGCCTCGTAATACTCGATGCTGTTGTCGTCTTTAATTTCGCTCCAAAGGTTCTTTTCGTTGCGGTTGGAGTTGTTTTTTATGACGTTGTTTGCGGCTTTCAGAATGGACGTCGTGCTGCGATAATTCTGTTCGAGCTTATAAACCTTTGCGCCGGGAAAATCCTTCGGGAAATCCAAAATATTGCGGATTTCCGCGCCGCGCCAGCTGTAAATGGACTGATCTTCGTCGCCAACAACAAACAAATTTCCGCTCTTTTTCGAGAGCAGTTTTACAATGTCGTATTGCAATTTGTTGGTGTCCTGAAACTCGTCTACGCAAATGTATTGGAAGCGTCTTTGATACTTTTCGAGAACGTCGGGACACTCCGAGAAAAGTTTTACGGTTTTGAGGAGCAAATCGTCAAAATCCATGCAGTTGCACTTTTTGAGTTCCTCTTCATAACGTGCGTAGACCTGATATATATTGTATGCGTCGTTGTCGTCGTTTTTGATTGCGTCGTAATAGGCGTCGGGCGACAAAGCAAGCGTTTTGGCACGTGAAATATGCCACAAATAATCGCCTTTGTTTTTGGGATCGGCTTGCGGATAATCTTGCAATACGCGCTTGACTACTCTTTCGCTTTCAAGGTCGGTATAAATGGTAAAATCGGTGGAATATCCGATTCTGTCCGCATCGTATCTGAGCATGCGAGCGCACATCGAGTGGAACGTGCTCGTCCAGACGCTTTGTGAGCCGATGTATCTTTCGATACGCTCTTTCATCTCGTTTGCGGCTTTGTTTGTGAAAGTGATTGCCAAAATATTATAAGGGTCGACGCCCGTCTCGATGAGATGGCAAACCCTAGCGGTAAGCACGCGAGTTTTTCCGCTCCCCGCGCCCGCAATAACCAAAACCGCGCCTTCGGTGTCGTTGACGGCGGCAAGTTGCTGTGGATTGAGATTGAAGTTGTTCATAGCGTAATCATACAACCTTTTATGCGACGTTTTCGTCGCAACGAACTACGTCTAATATACCACATCTTGTGGCGTTTATCAATTTATAATTGAAAATAGCGCGATTTTTGACAAAAAAAGTTTGTCGGAATATTGATTTAAACAAACAAATATGATATTATATTCATATCTTGGATTATAGAGGAGTTTTTTATGCAAAAATTCTTCTGTTTTCCGCGCGGAGGAATTTATTTTTATGGTAAATTTTGATGACATCGAATTTTTGGAAAGCGAAATCGTTGACGACGACGACACTGCCCCCGTCGGCACTTTGGTACATATCACCGACGACGGCAAAGTCGAAGAAATCAAAAACGAAAACAATGCCCTTCAAGAAACTTCCACACAATCCGACAATAGCGTCAAGGGCGAAGCAAACGTCGATACAACGCTTGTCGACGATGAAAACAAGGAAGAAATTGCGCAAGAACAATCCGAGGAAATCCCCTCCGTATCCGATGAGAAAGAAACAAATATCGAAAGCGAGTTGACGGACGCACAAAGCGACGTCGCTCCCGAAATCGTCGAGGACGAACAAGAAGAGCAAGTCGTAGAGGACAGCGTAGAAAACGCACAAGAGAGCGTTGAGCAAGTCGAAGACGCTCAACCCGTCGAAGAACCCACCGCACAAACGGAAGATACAGGGCTTGAACAAGCGGACGAAACGCCCGTAGAAAACGTAATCGACGAAGTTGACGAAGCCGAGCAACAAGCCGAAAAGGCACAAGACGTTGAACCCGTTTCGGTTGAGCAAGAAGAGGTTGCCCTCGATACGCAAGAGCAAGAGAGCGTAAAAGAAACCCAACCCGTCGAGGAAGAAATCACACCTGCTCCCAAGGCAAAAAAACCCGGAAAAACCGCTCAAAAGAAAGAAGTGACACCCGTCGTAAACGACGAAGAGCACAAGACTTCCCTCAATCTCAAGAGCGGAAAATCCGTCAACGATGAGCTGTTCGACACAAATTTCGAAGTCGAGAAACCTGCAAAATCAAAAGTTGTATCCACCAAGAAAAAACAAGAGAAAGCCGAGGATTTGTGGGCTGTCGCTACTGTCGTAAAGTCCAAGAAAGAGACCGCAACCGCCGAAGAAAAAGCGGAAGTCAAGTCTGCGAGCAAATCTTCAAAGTCCGCGCCCAAAGCGCAAAAGCAGTCCGACGATGCACAAGTTGCCACCAAAAAGACCGCATCCAAAAAGTCAACAAAAGTTGAAGATACAAAAACACCTACGGAGGAAAAGAAAGTGGCAAAAGCAACGGACAAAACAACCAAACCGGTTCAAGAAGAAAAACCCGTGAAAGCAACCAAGACTGCAAAAGCTCAAAAAGAAACTCCCGTCAAAGAAACGGCTGTAAAAGAATCTCCCGTCAAAGAAGATAACGCTCCCAAAGCAACGAAAACCGTCGAAAAGGATGAGGAAACCGTCCTCGTTGAAGGCGAAGGCAAAGTACACGGCAAATATGTCATCAAAAAGACGGACAAAGGCAACTTCGTGTTCAAGCTTTTCTCCTCCAACTATAGAGTCGTGGCAATCGGCGCACAAGCCTACACCACTCTCGGCGCAGCTAAAATCGGCGTGCAAAGCATCATCAACAACGCAGAAAAAGCCCCCGTCGAAAACCAAACGCTCAAAAATTACGAAACCCTCAAATTCCCCAAATGGGAAATTTATCTCGACAAAAAAGGCGAATATCGTCTTCGTTTGTACGCAACCAACGGCAGCCTCATCGCAACCACCAACGACGGTTATGCGGACATCAGCGGCGCAAAGAACGGCATTGCAGCAGTTGCAAGAGCAAGCAAGGGTTGCGCAATCGTGAGAAACGACAACCTTTGGTAAATTTTACCTAAAATTTGATAAACTGCTTGTAGAAAAAGGACGATTATCGTCCTTTTTCTATGTCGATTTTCAATAATAATACTCGACCAAAATGAATGGTATTATCAAACCGCAAAGAACGCCGGAACTTGCGCGGCACACTTCATCATAACTCTCCCGGACGTCACCGAATAGTTTTTGCGATACCGCAAAGAAATCTAAGCTTATTCGTTACAAGTTGAAAAACAAATGCAAAAGACCTCCGTTTCGGAGGTCTTTTGCAAAAAATTTGACGTTGATTTATTCTTCAATATCGTTAGTGTTTGCGCCTTGGTCAGATAGCTCGCTATTCTCTACTTGCTCAACGCTTATCTCCTTGATTGCAAGCGTTTTGAAAACCGCGCTTACTCCTCTGAAAATCGAAACTGCAAGCAACACGCACGCTCCCGCAACGAGCGTCGCATCGTTTCCGCACTGCGTGAAATCGTATATCGCACCGACAAAGAAAATACCCATTGCCGCATAGTTAAATCCTGCGGCGACTTTAAGCATGTTCAGTCTGTTTTTCAGTGCCGAAAAGTCTTTGTTAACGGATCGTAGCGTAATCACCGTCCCGACAAGGGATATAAGCATGGCAATCAAGCAAATAATTCCCACGACAATCGACAAAACGCCCAAAATACCTGTGGCAAACGCTCCGCCAATCTCTTGGATTGCGCCCGACATGTTGTCCTCACCGCCGGATACGTCAGTGTTTAGCAGCACCGCTCCGAATATAAAAAACAATATCGCAAGCACAAAATATGCAAACGAACTCAATGCGTCCATAATCCCGGACGACAGAATCTTCGGTCTGGATTTTGAATAAGTCATAATCTCCCTCCTAAAAATATTTTAGCACGAAGAAACGAAAATTTCAATAGGTCAATCTACTGTCAGAATTGATAAACGTAACAAACCAAGATTTTTATCCGCAAAATGAAAAAAATTATCTTTTCAACCGCTTGTCAAAAACTCTTTTTTGATATATAATCCATATCGTTGGGTTTGAGGGGACAGTCCCCCGTGAACAGTTGGAGGAAATGGTTTTGTTTTCCATTGGCTTCCAACTGCCACCCACTTGTAAAAATTTCATACTATCTCTTGGAGAAGTCGCGTTTACTTGGTACTGCGTACCAAACATGCTCTTCCCCGCAATATCTCTTGGAGAAGTCGCGTTTACTTGGTACTGCGTACCAAACATGCTCTTCCCCACAATATCTCTTGGAGAAGTCGCCTAGTTTGGTCGAGGGCGCGCGACTGGAAATCGCGTAACCGTCAAAAGCGGTTCAAGAGTTCGAATCTCTTCTTCTCCGCCAACACCTGAAACCCTACTGTTTAGTAGGGTTTCGTGTTTCTGTCAAGGAGATTTTGTGCGGCGTTGTCGCACGCAACTGCGTTGCCGAACTCTTCGTTGCACACTCCGCTTTGCGAAATCTATTTCGCTCGCTTCGCTGTTAGGCGAATCTCTTCTTCTCCGCCAACACCTGAAACCCTACTGTTTAGTAGGGTTTCGTGTTTCTGTCAAGGAGATTTTGTGCGGCGTTGTCGCACGCAACTGCGTTGCCGAACTCTTCGTTGCACACTCCGCTTTGCGAAATCTATTTCGCTCGCTTCGCTGTTAGGCGAATCTCTTCTTCTCCGCCAACACCTGAAACCCTACTGTTTAGTAGGGTTTCGCGCTATTTTAAGATAGAACTTTCGCACGCAGTGCAACAACCAAGCAAGCACTTGCTCGGAACTGCGGTTTGAATTTTTGTTCATCTTATTTTGAGAGAGAAAAGTGGTTGCGCGGTAGTAGGAGTGAGGGCTAATGCGGTTTTAGGCAATCGTCAAAGATGTTACGATTACCATTTAAGGGTTACGCACGTTGTTACACTTTTCGAAACAATATTAAAGACAATTGCCATAACAGCAATGACGCCTGAACGACCGTTGCCAGCAACAACTTACATCTTCTTCTCCGCCAATCAAAAAAAAACGACATAGGCGTTTTCAGACTTTCAATCGGTTTTTGAAGTGGATATTAAGTTGCAACGGCATATTATAGCAAGGTATGCCAAACTACAAAAACTATAATAATTTTAACGTTTTGTAAATTGCGAATGCAAGGCAATGTCATTAAACACCCAATCCGATTTGGGAAAAATTAAAGGCACTCAAGAGTGCCTTTTTAAACATATATGCAATGCAAAAATTTATTGCTTTGCACCGCAATGCTTGCAATATACGGAATCTTTTGCGATTTTTTGTCCGCAGTTGTGGCAAAACATAGATTCGACCTCGTCATCTTTGACATCGGCGTTGTTTTGCTCGGATTTGGCGGCATCGCTTACGGCGCGAACAATAGTTTGAAGATTCTCTTTGTTTGCGTCGATCATCACACTGCTGATTTTCGGAGCGAGTTTGGTCATCATAGGCGCAACAAACCCAAACATTGTCAAAAACATCGTAATCATGGCGCAAATCGCACCGATGACGGTCATCGCAATAGCTCCGCTTTTGGGCAACAATGCTTCGCTTTCGTTTTCAAAGAACGGGCCCGCTTTGACAAGCGAACTTATGCCGAGTGCCAAAAACACAATGGCGATTACGATTGTAAAACACCAGACAATGCGTATAACCTTCACTGTTTTTGTCAAATCTTTCTTATTTTGAGTTATATTCATACAATACTTCTCCGTTTTTAATGTATTTATCATAACACAAGTCGTATCGGTTTGCAACATCGGATATAATAATCAACTTGAAATATCCATATTAGCCAAAAGGAATTGTCCAAATGCGGCAAAGAACAGTGAGTATGGCAATTTCTTCATATGGGGCAAAAGATTGAAATCGACATAGATAAAATCTACTGTTCGATAAAAATCGAAGGGGCTTAAACGTCGCATTACCGACCACATAAAAAGACATCTTTACAAAATTCAGACTATATGATATTATTGATACATTAAATCTAAAATAGGAGTATCTATGGGCAATCTACTTGGCGCAACCGCTGACCCTGACCCTCTCAGTACAATCTTATCGTCAATATTTATAATTGTTTTGGTTTTGTTTTCGGGATTCTTTTCGGCAACCGAAACCGCATACAGTTCAGTCAACAGAACAAAACTAAAGCTCAAAGCGCAAGGCGGAAACAAATCCGCACAGAACGCGCTGAAACTTCTTGAAAAGTTCGACAAACTTCTCTCCACCATACTCGTTGGCAACAACATCGTAAACATTACGCTTTCGGTGCTTTTCAACAATATATTCGAAAACGTCATCTCCGATCCTGCAATCAGCGGCATCGTGTCGGTTGCGGTATCGACGGTTATTGTTCTGACATTCGGCGAGATCACACCCAAAATGATCGCAAAGGAAAATTCCGAGCGTATCTGCATGGCGTTCGGCTACCCCATCCGCGCAATTCAAATCATACTCTATCCGATTACGATTATCTTTACGGGGTTGAAATTCGTTTTGAACAAGATTTTCAAATCGCGCGATGACAACAAAATCACCGAAGAAGAATTGCTTTCAATGGTCGAAGAAGCGCAAGAGGACGGCTCTCTCGACTCACAAGAGCGCGAGCTTATTTCGAGCGCAATAGAATTTGACGACTGCGAAGTGCAAGACATTCTCGTTCCGAGAGTCAACGTCATTGCCGTGCCGACCAATATGGCGATGGACAAAATCAAGGCGATTTTCCTCGAATACAACTATTCGAGATTGCCCGTCTACAAGGATTCCATCGATCAAATCGTTGGCATGATCCACAACATCGACTTCTTCACTGCTCTTGAAAAAGGCGAGAAGAACATAAAAAATTACATAACGCCGGTTGCGGTGGCAACCGAGCATATGAAGATATCCGCATTGCTCAAAAGCATGCAACGCCAAAAAGTGCATATGGCTGTTGTCGTTGACGAGTACGGCGGAACGCTGGGTATAGTCACCCTCGAAGACATCCTTGAAGAACTCGTAGGCGAGATTTGGGACGAACACGACGAAGTTGTCAACTACTTCACCAAAATCGACGATGAAAATTATCTCGTAGACGGTCGTGCGGAACTCGATGATTTCTTCAAAGAATTTAATATCGACGAAAACGAAACGGAAAATTTCGACTCTCAAACCGTCAGCGGTTGGGTTATCGAGCAATTCGGAGAAATTCCAAAAAAGTCGCAATCTTTCGATTTCAAAAATCTCACGATCGTGGCCAACAAACTCACCGCAAGAAAGATTATAGACGTAAAAGTGAAAATCAATCCCCACGTCAACGATGAAAACGAACAGGAACAAAAATTCCGACTTTTTGACAAACACGATAAGGATGAAGAAAAAAACAACGAATGACATCCTGTTTAACGATAAAAGGCAACTCGTACGAGTTGCCTTTTTGATTGTATATGCGTTATTATTTTTGCTTAAATCACAAAAACGCAATAATGGTGTTTTGTTTGAGTGACCTCTGATTATTTCAGACTTCTTACGGTGTAGCCCTCTTTTGCAAGAACACGCAATTGAAGGTTGAGTTGGTCGATAAACTCTTTGTTGGAAGAAGTTTTGACAATCATATTGATAAGGTTTTCGGTTGCTTCGGCGTTGTCCGCGTTCGACAAAAGTTTGCGGATACCCCACGTGCCTTCGAGTTCGCTGGGCGTAAGGAGCAACTCTTCCTTTCTCGTACCGCTCTTTGCAAGGTCGATTGCTGGGAAAATTCTCTTTTCGCTGAGTCTGCGGTCGAGATGAATTTCCATATTGCCCGTGCCTTTAAACTCTTCGAAAATGACGTCGTCCATACGACTTCCCGTGTCAACAAGCGCGGTTGCGATGATCGTGAGCGATCCGCCGTTTTCGATGTTTCTTGCGGAGCCGAAAAAGCGTTTGGGACTATGCAACGCGCCCGGATCGATACCGCCGGAGAGCGTTCTGCCCGTAGGCGGAATCGTGAGGTTGTACGCTCTTGCAAGTCTTGTGAGCGAGTCGAGCAAAATCACGACGTCTTTGCCCATTTCGACAAGACGTTTTGCGCGTTCGAGCAACATTTCGGCAGTCTTTGTGTGATGTTCGGGAAGTTCGTCAAAAGTCGAATACACCACTTCGCCCTTTATGGAGCGTTGCATATCCGTGACTTCCTCGGGGCGTTCGTCGATGAGAAGCACTTTGAGTTCGATGTCGGGATAGTTGGTTGCGATGGAGCTTGCAATCATTTTCAGAAGCGTCGTCTTACCGGCTTTCGGAGGTGAAACGATGATGCCTCTTTGACCTTTTCCGATAGGCGATACGAGGTCGATGCAGCGAGTTGCAAACTCTCTGGGCGCAACTTCAAGGCGAATACGCTCGTCGGGATAAATAGGCACAAGATCGTCGAAATTGGGACGTTTGCCCACTTTGTCGGATTCGATGCCGTTGATCGTTGTTACGCTCACGACTGCGGACGGTCTGCCCTCTTGCACCTTTTTGCAAAGAGAAGTCACGTAGTCGCCTCTACGCAATCCGTATTGTTTAATTTTCATTGCGGACACGTAAGCGTCCATTTCGTTAAATTCACCGTTTTTTACGCGCAAAAAGCCGTATCCGTCGGGGTTGATTTCAAGATAGCCTTCACGGATTTGTTCAGTTTCTTCACCATCTTTGCGTTCTGCGATAGCGTTGTCGCGTTGCACTTGATTTTGGTTTTGATTGCGGAAATTGTTTTGTTTTTGACCGTAATTGTTTTGATTGAAGCCGTTGTTGGAATATTGTTTTTGATTTTGTTGAGCGAATTGGCGCGTCGGCTGATATTTTGGTCTTTCAAATCCCTTAGGAAGCGAAATTTCGCCTATGGCCTCCACTTTTGCGGGAGACGGCGTGAGAATTTGCTCGGGTTGAGCAAGGTTTTGAGCAAGGTTTTGAGCAATTTGCGGTTTTTCGCTTGTCGTTTGTTCGGTTGCATCGCCATACTTTTTAGGACGACCGCGTCTCGGAGCTTGCGGCGGCTCTATTTCACCGTTGGTGATTTTAAAGACCATATCGACAAGTTCTGCCTTGTTCATTTTCGTTGGCGCGCTTATGCCGACTTCTTTTGCAAGGGCGCGCATTTCGAAAATGCTTTTTGCCTCTAATTCCGATTTCGAGAATTTTTGCATCATTTTCTCCTATATTCGAACTTAGCGTCCGAAAAAAAATTATATTACTTTTTTAATGCCAAACGGCGTATTTTGGTGTTATGCGTCATGGAGTATATCGTCCGTTGCCGACAGAAGTCGGCAACGGCTTAAAAAGCGTAAATAAATTATTTTGAAAGTTTGTCAAGCACCAAAACTTTTGTTTCTTCGCCGTCAAAATCGGCTCTGTCGAATTCAACCGTGCAAGAGTCTGCGTAAACGATGTTTTCGTCGTCGAAAAGGGACAAAAACTCATTGACTTTGTCGATGTCAAACTCGCAATCTTTGGTCTTGTAGTGCATGGGGATCACGACGTCGGGCATGATGCGATCGACGTATTCTTTTGCTTGTTGCGCATCTATCGTATAGTTGCCTCCGACAGGAACGAGCAACACGTTTACGGGCATAAGAGATTCAACCAAAATTGCGTTGCACTCCTCGCCGATGTCGCCCATATGGCACACGTCAACACCGTCCATACGATATTTGAAAATGATATTTTCCCCTCTCAGACTGCCCTTTTTATCATCGTGATACGAGCGTTGAGCAAGGATATGTACGCCGCCGATTTCGTATGCGCCCACTCTGTTGAGCACTGTGGGATCGCCGCCTACTTTCGAAACGCAGCAATGATCGTTGTGTGCGTGAGAAACCGTGACGATGTCTGCATCGACGTCGGGCATCTCATAGCCTACGTATGAATGATAAGGATCGGTGACAATCTTCGTTCCTGTGCTCTCTTCAAGCAAAAACGAGGAATGACCAAGCCATGTGATTTTCATCTTTTACTCCTTTTGTGTCAACCGTTGAGTCTGTCCACAAGCTCGCGGATTTTTTGCGAGGGATCGAGAAGATTCGCAACGGATTCGTTGACGTTTGCGGCGGCGATGATATAAGAAATATATTTTGACAAATCCGCTTCCACAAACCATTCGCACTCTTTGAGTTCTGGAATACGATACGTGAGGTTTGTCGAAAGCACTGCGTCAAACACGCCGTCCTGATATGCTTTGTTAAATTTGTCCACACCTTCGGTGAAGAGCGAGAACGTTGCAGCAAGGAAAACCTTTTTTGCGCCCTTCTCCTTTATCTCTTTTGCAAGTTTGAGGATGGAATCGCCCGTTGCAATCATATCGTCTGCAACAAAGACGTTCATACCCTCGACCGACGCGCCGATATACTCGTGCGCAACGATGGGATTGCGGCCGTTGATGATTGTTGAATAATCGCGTCTTTTGTAGAACATACCGAGGTCTAGTCCGAGCACGGAAGCGTAAAATACGTTTCTCGTCATTGCGCCTTCGTCGGGAGAAATGACCATGAGGCTGTCTTTTTTGAGTTTGACGTCGGGAAAACGTCTTGTGAGGCATTTGAGGATTTGATAGTGTGCAAAATAGTTGTCAAATCCCATAAGCGGCACCGCGTTTTGCACTCTCGGGTCGTGAGCATCGAACGTGATGATGTCCGCAACGCCCATATTTTGAAGTTCGAGAAGCATTTGAGCGCAGTCAAGCGATTCTCTTGCGCTGCGTCTGTGCTGTCTGCCACCGTAGAGCATCGGCATAATGACCGTGATACGCTCGGGCTTGCCCATGCATGAACATATTATGCGTTTGAGGTTTTGAAAATGCTCGTCGGGTGTGAGCGGAATCTCTTTTCCGAAGAAGGGATAGGTCACGCCGTGATTGCCCGGATCGCAAATGATGTACAAGTCTTTGCCGCGGACGGTTTCGTAGATGATGCCCTTTGCGTCGCCGTTTGTGAAGCGCGGGCAGTCGGATTTAAGAATAAACGTTCCGTTGTGGAGTTTGTTGCCGAGGTGCGATTCGCTGAACAGTGTGATGAGTCGTTTGTCTATAAGTTGAGCAAGTTCTTCAGCGCCGGGAGTGGCGATGATGGCGATGGGCGCGCTGGGCGTCTCTCCGTAAATAGATAAATCCGGTGTCATTTGTGCCTCCGTTGTTTTCAAGCAAAGTATAACAAATAAATTTTGGATTGACAATCATTATTGCCAAACAAAAAAATAATATTTTTTATTCGAGATTTTTATGCTTTTTTCGCATTTTTTTCGCATTTTTTTAATGCTTTTTTGTCGGCATTTACCCCCCCCATTGAAAAAAACCGCGTCAACGTATTCGTTTTTGTGTTTTAAGCAAATTCATATAGGTTTTGCCTATCCTCAAATATCCAGAATTTCTACCAATATCGAATTCATAACAGCCATACCCTCTCTCGTCAAAGACGCATAGCCGTTTTTTCTTTCAAAATACTTTTCCAGATTTTGCGGAACAAGTGGCAAAAGCTCTTCTTTTATGCCTTTATTCGTGCGCAAAGCAAGCATAATTTCTTCTTCGTTTACGTCTTTTTCCGTAAGATATTCGCAAAAATCACGGCAAATTTCGTCGTATGTATTTGCGCTTTCCACAGCATTTTTATAGTCGCTTAACGAGCGGAAATTCGCATACCTGACCTGCCCTGAAAAATCTTTAGTCGTATTAACGTTTATCTTCGATTTTTTCAAAAAAGAATGTGCGCCTGCGCCGAAGCCGAGATATTCTTCCCTTTGCCAATAGCCGAAATTGTGCAAGGAAATCTTGCCGTCCTTTGCAAAGTTGGACACTTCGTATCTTTCAAATCCGCTTGCGTTTGCGCAATCGTAAGCACAATCGAACAAATCCTGCGTTTTATCGTCGTCGGGCAACGAGATTTTGCCTTGCTTAACCATTCTTTCAAGCGCAGTGCCCTCTTCGACGCTTAATTCGTACATCGACAAGTGTTTCACAAGCGGCGCAAGCGTTTCGACTTCGGCTTTTATTCGCTCGTTCGTGTCGAACGGCAGTCCGATTATAAGGTCGGCGGACACGTTGTCGAAATAACGCCTTGCAAGTTTGATTTTTTCTATTGCGGTTTTTGTGTCGTGAAGCCTGCCGATTGCTTTCAAATTGTCGTCGAAAAGGCTCTGAACTCCTATGCTGATTCTGTTTACGCCGACGTCTTTGTAAAGTTCGAGTTTTTGCTCGTTTATGCTTTCGGGATTGCACTCTATCGTCCACTCTTTAAGGTGGGATAAATCGAACCTGCAGGCAAGATTGTTGAGAAGCGACCACATAAGACTTCCTTCAATCAAACTCGGCGTGCCACCGCCAACGTAAATCGTGTCTGTTTTCTCTTTTCCGTATTGCTCGCTTGCAAGCCTGATTTCATCGTCTAACACGTTTAGATACTCGAAAATCGCTTGTTTATCATGGCAAGCGTAAGAGTTGAAATCGCAGTAGCGACACTTTGATTTGCAAAACGGAACGTGGATGTAAAGTTGCATGTTTTTTATTGAAAACCCCGAAAATTTTGACGTTTTCGGGGCGATTTTTTATTTGTTGGGATCGACTTTGAGTATGGAAATAAACGCCTCGCTCGGCACTTCTACGCTGCCCACTTTGCGCATACGTTTCTTTCCTTCTTTTTGCTTTTCAAGCAGTTTTTTCTTTCTCGTTATATCGCCGCCGTAGCACTTTGCAAGCACGTCTTTGCGCATTGCTTTCACCGTTTCTCTTGCGATGATTTTGCCGCCGACGGTTGCTTGAATGGGGATTTCGAAAAGCTGTCTGGGGATGACGTCTTTAAGTTTTTCGGCAATACCTCTGCCCCTTGCGTATGCGTTATCTTTGTGCACTATAATGGAAAGCGCGTCGCACATATCGCCGTTTATCATCATATCGAGACGTACAAGATCACTCTTTTCGTATCCGTCCATCTCGTAGTCGAGAGATGCATAACCGCGCGTCCTTGACTTCAAACTGTCGAAAAAATCGTAGATTATTTCGTTGAGCGGCATACGATAGATAATTTGCACGCGCGTGGGATCGATATAGCTCATATCGATAAAAACTCCCCTCTTGCCTTGGCAAAGCTCCATAATAGGTCCGACGTACTCGGGTGGCGTGTAAAGCGTTGCTTTGACGATAGGCTCTTCGATGCTTGCGATTTCGCTGGGATTTGGCAAAGCCGTCGGATTGTCGATGGTCAACTTTTCGCCGTTGGTTTTTGTTACGATATACGAAACGCTGGGCGCGGTGGTGATAAGATCGAGATCGAACTCTCTTTCAAGTCTTTCCTCGATGATTTCCATGTGCAAAAGTCCCAAAAATCCGCAACGGAATCCAAAACCGAGAGCGGTTGAAACTTCGGGATCGAAGCTCAAAGACGCGTCGTTGAGTTGCAATTTCAAAAGAGCTTCTTTGAGATCGTCGTATCTTGCGCCGTCCGCAGGGAAAACGCCCGTATAAACCATCGGAGTTGCCTTTTTGTAGCCGGGAAGAGCTTCTTTTGCCGGGTTTTGAGCATTGGTGATCGTATCGCCCACGGCGGTGTCGCTGACGTTCTTTATGCTTGCCGCGATATAGCCGACTTCACCCGAGGAAAGCACGTCGCAAGGACGCATACCCGGTGAAAAATAACCGACTTCGACAACCTCGAACGTCTTGCCCGACGACATCATTTTTATCGTATCGCCGACTTTTACAGTGCCGTCCATTATGCGCACCATAGAAATTGCGCCGCGATAATTGTCGTAAAAACTATCGAAAATTAGCGCTTTGAGAGGAGCGTCGTCGTCGCCTTGCGGAGCAGGCAATTTTTCGATTATTTGCTCGATAAGATTGTCGATGCCTATGCCCTCTTTTGCAGAAACCAGCGGACAACCGTCGGTATCAAGTCCTATTATGTCCTCAACTTCGAGTTTCACCCCGTCAACGTCGGCGGAAGCAAGGTCGATTTTGTTGATAACAGGCAATATTTCAAGGTCGTTTTCAAGAGCAAGGTAGACGTTTGAAAGTGTTTGCGCCTCTACGCCCTGCGTTGCGTCGACGACAAGCAATGCGCCCTCGCAAGCGGCAAGAGAGCGAGATACCTCGTAGGTAAAGTCAACGTGACCGGGAGTATCGATTAGATTGAAAATGTACTCCTCACCCTTGTACTGATAATACAATCTGCACGTTTGCAGTTTTATGGTGATGCCTCTCTCTTTTTCGATTTCCATATTGTCGAGCAATTGCTCGCTCATTTCGCGCGCGGAAACCGTACCCGTCTTTTCGATGAGTCTGTCGGCAAGCGTACTCTTGCCGTGGTCGATGTGCGCGATTATGGAAAAATTGCGTATATGTTTCTTGCTCAATTTGCCCTCGTATTTTGCGATTTCTTACAAATATATAAAAAATCGCAATAAATTTTGAAAACTGTTGACTTTATTATAATTGAATAATAAAATTTTATCAACAAAATAAAATGACAAATACGGGGGTTTCAAGCATGAATTTTCAATGGCTTTTCGATAGACCTATCGCGCACCGCGGTTTGCACGACGAACAGTATCCCGAAAACAGCATGCCCGCTTACGAGCAAGCGATTGCGCACAATTTCAACATCGAAATCGACGTTCACGTTTCAAAAGACGGCGAAGTGGTGGTTTTCCACGACGACAACCTCAAAAGAGTGTGCGGCGTTGACAAACTCGTCAAAGATTGCACTGTGAAGGAGCTTAAATCCTATCCGCTTGCAAACAGCGAGTACGTTATCCCCACTTTCAAGGAATTTCTTGCGCTCGTAGACGGCAAAGTCGGTATTCTGTGCGAGATAAAAGGCATCAATCCCTTCGATCATCGCATCGTGCGCGAAACGATAAAAGTGCTCGACGAAGTCGGATACAAAGGCAACATCGCCCTTCAATCTTTCGATTTCGGCGCGGTGCTTTATGCCAAACGTCATTCGAACTACGCTTGCGGCGAACTTTGCACCTGGTGCTCCCCCGACGGAAAACACAATAGATGGTGGGCAACCGATTTTATGGGCAAACTTTGGATAAACAAAATCACGCGCCCCGATTTCATCGCATACGACGTGCGCGCGGTTGACAGAAATTTGCCGGAAAACAAATGGATTGTCAAATGGAGCAAAAAATTGCCTATCCTTATGTGGACGATAAAGTCGCAAGAAACGCTCGAAAACGCCACAAAGTACGCAAACAACGTGATTTTCGAGCATATGGACGCCGCACTGATGGACAGCCTTGCACGCAAGTTTATGCCCTTCCGCTGTCTTGAAAAGAACTTGCCCTCGAACAAATAATCGATTTCGAGTTTGCAGCCGCGATAGAATTTGCGACAAGCAAAACCGTAAGCGGCAAGATTCATTCGAGAAAATTGCAACAATGTGATTTTTAACAACTAAAAACGACGCCCGTTGAGCGTCGTTTTTAATATAGATCTTACGATAAACTTCGTTTTAGACCTCGTCCTTTTTGAGCTTTGCACTCAAACCTTTGAAGAAGTTTTTGAGCGTTGCGCCGACGGTTTCCGGCATAGCTTTGATATCCACGATCTTTGTGTTGTTGGTGATCGAATAGCTCACGTAAGCGTAGTAGCCGATCAAAAGCACCGTAAACACGCAGAATGTGATGTAGAATGCGCCCGTCGTTTCGAAGTTGGTGATTGCGGACGAAATCACACCGCTCTTTACAAAACCGCTTTGGTTCATAAGTTGAGCGTAGTTGAGGAAGCCGAGGAAAGACATTCCGCTCGTCACGAAATACATTCTCTTGTCGCCGCTGACCATCGTAAAGATAAACGCAAGTGCGATTGCAAGGAACAAATACGTGTATGTCACCTTTATCGTGAACACTGCAATAACCGCAAACGTGAAGGACGCAAGGAGCAACAGCTCTTGTTTGTTGCGGTTCTTGAAGTAAAGCGAGATAACGTACGCTTCGAGCACCAAGAGGAAGATGAGGTTGAGGATGTTGACGCTTTGTTGCGAGGATTTGCCGTTCATACCCACCATGCCGTAGAGGTTGAACGCATTTTTGACAAAGTAGTTGACGTTGGTCATTTGTCCCATCATCAATTTGAAACCGTAGAAAGCGTCGCCCGCTGCGATTTGATGAATCGCGCAAGGAATGGTAAGCGCGTAGGCAAGCACGAAGCATGCGGGCAAACCGAACACGATTTTCGCTCTGTTGGACGTAAATTTCTTCTTGTCGTCGTTATCTTTGATGTACATATACACAAAGTACGCAACGACGATGGGCGCAATTGCCATCGCTCTCAAATCGAGCACTGCGGCAAGAGTCATCACAAAGTAAGTTGAAATATACTTTTTGTTGATCATCAAAATCAACGCGCCGACGATAAGAGCAATCAAAAGACTTTCGAACGTTGCGCTGTGACCGCTCACCATAAGTGCGAACGGAAGCATTGCGTACACTGCCGAATAGACGGTTGCCAGCTTGTTGCCAACCTGCTTTTTGCCATAGAAATAAATCATCGCAATCACTGCAAAATCTGCAATTACGTTGATAAGGCGAAGCAAAATCGAAAGCGAAGCGTCGTCAAGGTTTTGACCGACGAAGCCAAGCACGGACAAAATGTAAATCACACCGGGCGAATACGTCATAGTCGTGTTTGCGGAAGCCATCTTCTCTGCAAAATTGAATACGCCGTTGTTTACGCCGAGGTATTTTCTTGCAATTGAGAGCGTGTTGGTCATCTCGCTACCCATTCCGTACATCGTGAGCAAAATCACAAGGCGAATTGCCGCCGCTCCGAGCAAAATCATGCTTACGATGAAGGCGTCGTTTTGATACCATTTCGTTGCAAACGTGGTGGATTTCTTCTCAAAGACCGCTGATTTGCCGAAATCTGCGAAAGCGTCTTTTCTTGCATACAAGCGTCTGATGAGCACGTATGCACAGCAAAGCAAAGCCACGCCGAACAAACTCATAAGCACCGTGAAGCAGATGCCGTTGACGTCTGCGCCGGTGTTGACGGTTTTTGCTTTTTTGAAGTTGATAAGCTCGAAACCTTCGGGCACTTCACTGACTCTTGAAACGTTTACGTTGTCGAAATATACCGTGCCTTTGCAACTGTTTTCTTGCGAACCGATGCAAAGCGCAATCGTGAGATAATCGGTGTTTTTGGGCTTTACGTAGAAAGTGCTGGTAACGAAACCGTTGGTCTTTTGAGAGCGCGTAACGAACTTATATTCAACGTTTTCAAGGAAAGACACGTACGCGCCTTGTTTGTTGGAAAGTTCGGCGTCGATTTTCATATCGACGGTGACTTTGTAAATCTTGTTGACTTCAACCTTGACGGATTGTTTGAGATAGCTGTACCCTGCCGATTTGTTTTCGATTTTGAGAACGTTGTCGCCGGACTCGGAATCCGAGCGTTGCACTCTTGCAAACGATACGCTCGATGATGACGTCGTCCAACCCTCGAACTTATTTTCCGACGTAAACGTGGAAAAATCACCGTTGGTGACGAGGTTTACACCCTCTTCGCTCTCTGCGTTGTTGCATGCCGTAAATGCGAAAAGTGCCAGTACGAATACCAGCACTAACGCACTTATGAAAATTGTTTTTCTTTTCATTGTGTTCCTCTAAAAAAATCGGATTTCCGCAATTAGACTTCTTTGAGTTTTGCAGCCTTACCGGTTCTTTCTTTCAAGTAATAGAGTTTTGCGCGTCTGACTTTGCCGTGGCGAACGACTTGGATGCTGTCGATCTTGGGCGAATGAAGCGGGAACGTTCTTTCAACGCCGACGCCGCATGCGATACGACGAACTACGATTGTTTCGCGGATGCCGCCGTTCTTTCTTGCAATGACGATTCCCTCATAAGTTTGGATACGCTCTCTCGTACCTTCAACGACTTTGACGTTCACTCTGACGGTGTCGCCGATTGCGATTGCAGGCAAGTTTTGTTTCATGCCTTCTCTTTCGATTGTGTCGATAATGTTCATTTTTGACCTCCTGTATTTGCGCGATGTTCACGACAAGCGTCTCTTGTTCGGCGGAACATCCGAGTCACGCGTGTTATATTATCATAAATAAATTTATTAAACAAGCAAAAATACAATATAAATTTGCTTTTTAATCAATTTCTTTCGATTTTTATTCAATTTCTAGGATATTTTGCGTCGCTTGCGCAAAAAGCGTTCTCGATATGGCGGATTCCTTCGTCGTCGATTGCCAGTATATCGAAGCGCACGTTTACACCGCTCAAATGCTTTTGCGTCGTATATGATTTCGCCGCCGTGACGTATCTGGCGACTTTGTATGGCGTAACCGCCTCTTCCGGCGTTCCGAACTCACTGCCGTATCTCGTTTTTACCTCGACGAAAACAATCGTTCTTTCCGCCTTCTTCAAAGGATTGATTTTCAGCAATTCGTGCACGAATTTTTCAAAACGGAATTTGGCTTTTTGCTTGATTAGATTGCCGTTTTCATCGGTATAGCACTCACAAATTATATCCACCTCGCAATCGCAGTATTTTGCGTTGCGTTCGATAATTTTATATCCCTCTTTTTCAAGGTATTCGGCGGCGATTTTCTCGCCTATGTCACCTGCAAATCTCGTGTTCATTTCACAAAGTTTCCTATAAACGATCTGCGGTGTATCGGCGTTGCGCCGAACTCTTTTAGAGCGGCAATATGCTTTGCAGTGCCATAGCCCATATTGTGTTCGAAGTCGTATTGCGGATATGTTTTTGACATGTTTTCCATATATCTGTCCCTCGTCACTTTTGCGACAATAGAAGCGGACGCTATGGAATACGAGAGCGCGTCGCCGTGAATTATTCCGAAAGTTTTATAAGGGATATCAAGTTGCAGTGCGTCGACAATCACGATATCGGGATTTACCGAAAGCGACATGATAGCGTCACGCATGCAAGCCTTCGTTGCGTTCAGAATATTCATTTCGTCGATTTTTTCGGGAGGATAAGAAACCGTTGACACCGCAACCGCCTTTGACAAAATGACGTCGAAAAGTTTTTCACGCTTGCCCTTGCTCACCTTTTTGCTATCGTTTACTCCAACGATAAGATCGTCAAGATCCATAATAACCGCCGTGCAAGTCACGGGACCGGCAAGCGGGCCTCTGCCCACTTCGTCCACTCCGCAAATATAGCGATAGCCTTTTTCGCGCAGTTGATTTTCATACGTCATCAAATCTTTGGGGTCGACCATAATTTTCATCCTTTACATACGTATTTGTATTGATATTTAGACATTCTAATGCGGTGAATTAACTATTAATGCCGATACTTTGCAAAATAATCAGTTTTCGGAAAGCGTAATTTTTTTTGGTTTTTCAAGCATGATTTTGCCAAGTTTGCCCTTTCTGAAATCGTCGATAATCGTCTTTGCCGTGCGCTCGTAATCGGGTTGATTGCCTTTGAGTTTGAAGCTGCGTGCCATTGCGATTTGCTCGAAAATTTGCAACGTATCGTCGCTCAACTCGCCGAGATTGTATCGATTTTTGAGCGCGTCGGGATAAATCTTTTTCATCTCGTCGATGAAGTCGAAGCAAAGCTCGCTCACATCCAGAATATCTTCCCTTATCGAGCCGATATACGCAAGGTGATGCGCAACCTTTTGATCCTCGAACTTGCCCCACAACGTGCCCGGCGTGTCCAAAAAATCAACGTTGTCGATGGACAACCATTGCTTTCCGCGCGTAACGCCCGGTCTGTCACCCGTAACCGCTTTTGCTTTTTTGACCATAGCGTTGATGATGGTGGATTTTCCGCTGTTGGGAACGCCCACAACCATAGCTCTGACCGATATATTTGCGCCCTTTTGGGCATATTTTTCAATTTTGTCGGAAACGACTTTTTTGAGTCCTGCCACGATTTGCGAGCAATCGCCCGAAGTTCCGATTGCCTTTACGTAAGGTTTTCCTTGTCTTTCAAACTCTTTGCACCACAAATCGAGGTCGCTTTTTTCAACGAGATCGCACTTGTTGAAAACGTAAAGCACCCTCTTGCCTTGCAAAAGTTTGTTGAAAAGCGGATTGTCGCAAGAGTAAACCGCTCTTGCATCAATGACGTAAATAAGCGCGTCGACAAGACGGAGATTGTCCTCCATCATGCGTATCGCCTTTGTCATATGTCCGGGAAACCATTGAATATTCATATTGCCTCGTTGACGATTTTCGGCAATCTAACAAACAATTTTGAAAAAGTCAGCGTTTCGATATGCCTATAAATCGAATTTGAAGATACTTATATCTTCTTTTCAAAAAACCGTCTTATCGACGGTGTTTTTTCTTCCTTTTGGGAAGGTACAATTTTAAGTCCACGCCTTTAAAAAGGTCGGGACGATTTTTCATCGTGATTTCAAGAGATTTTTCCTCTCTCCACTTCGCAATGTCTTTATGGTTGCCGCCGAGCAACACTTCCGGAACGCTGCGACCTCTGTACACTTCGGGACGAGTGTATTGAGGATATTCCAAAAGCCCGTTTGAAAAACTCTCCTCTTTTGTCGATTCGTCACATCCCAAAACGCCGTCAAGGTATCTTGCAACGGTGTTGATGACAACGAGTGCAGGCAATTCTCCGCCCGTAAGCACGTAATCGCCTATTGACAGCTCTTCGTCTATACATATGTCGAGTGCACGTTGATCTACGCCTTCGTAATCGCCGCAAAGAATGAGGATCCTATCCTCTTTTGCAAGGCTTTCAACCTTTTTTTGACAAAGTTTCGTGCCGCGCGGCGACATATAAACGCGCCATGCCTCGTGCTTGGGATCGACAGCTTCGATTGCGGAAACGATAGGATCGGGCGTCATAACCATACCGGCACCGCCACCGTAAGGCGTATCGTCGGTTTTTAGATGTTTATCCTTTGAAAAGTCGCGTATATTGGTGATTTCCACGCCAAATTTGCCCGAATCGATTGCCTTTCCCAAAAGGCTTTGATTCAGGACGTCGAAATATTCGGGGAAAATCGTCAATACGTCGAATTTCATATCAGTTGTACACCACTACGCGAGGGAATATCATATCGTCGAGCACCATCTTTCCGCCTTCCAAATCAACGGATTTGATAAGGTTTGCGATTGCCGGAAAAGATAGCGAATCGTTGCCGTTTTTGACAACGTAAACATCGGCAGAGCCGTACTGCAACACGTCGCAAACTTCGCCCACGACTTCACCTCCGACTACGACGTCAAGCCCTATCATATCGACGATATAATACTTTCCGTCGGGAAGTTTGGGAAGGTCGTTGCGATTTGCCGTGACGAACTTTCCGCGCAAAAGTTCGGCTTTTTCAACGCTGTCTACGCCCAAAAGCGTGAGATATCCCACGTTTCCTTCGGGCGAGATGTGTTCGATGTCGTATTCAACCGAGTCGATTTTGATTTTTTTTAGGCGAGAAAACCGTGCGGAATCCGAGGAGTAAATCTCGATTTTGATTTCTCCTTTCAGTCCGCGCGGTTTCAAAACCTTGCCTATTGTCAATTCAGATTTCATCTTTTTCTTCGATGACGACGTTGTATCTTACGTTGCTCTTCGAACTTGCGGATTTGACGAGTGTGCGGATTGCTTTTGCAATTCTGCCCTGCTTGCCAATGATCTTGCCGATGTCCTTTTTGGCAATCGTGATAACGATGTCGTTTGCATTGTTTGCATCTCTTTGCTCGACGGTGTAATCTCCGTCTGGAACGAGAGATGAAACAAGATATTCGACCAGTTCAATCATTGTCGTCACCAATTACTTCTTCTCGACTATACCTTGAGAAACGAGCAATCCCATAACCGTATCGGTGGGTTGTGCGCCGTTTGCAAGCCATTCTTTTGCTTTGTCTGCGTCAATGACGATTTGCTTCGGCTCGGACACGGGGTTGTAGAAACCGATTTGGTCGATATACTTGCCGTCTCTTGCTTTGCGAGAATCCATTGCAACGATACGATAGAAAGGAGCTTTTGTTGCGCCCATTCTGGTGAGTCTAAGTTTAACCATAATAGTTAATCCTCCATTTGTGATAAGATTTTTATTGATATATTTCTATATTTTTGCAATTTTTAGAATACTTCGTGCGGTTTTTGTCAGAACAAGCCTTTCAAACCTCTCAAACCTTTAAGACCGCCCTTTTGCATTCTTGCCATCATATCCTTGGTCATTTCAAACTGTTTGAGCAGTTGATTGACTTCCTGTATGCTTGTTCCGCTACCCTTGGATATGCGTTTCTTTTGCGACGCCTTGATAATTTCGGGATTTCTTCTTTCCTTCGGCGTCATGGATTGTATGATTGCTTTCGTCCTTGCGATTTGCTTTTCGTCGATTTGCGCGCCCTGTTTGAGCTTGCCCGAAAAGCCGGGTATCATCGACATCATATCTTGCAGATTTCCCATCTTCTTCATGCTGTCGAGCTGTTGCAAATAATCTTCGAGGTCAAAAGAATTTTCTTTGAGTTTCTTTTGCAGCTTTGCCGCATCCTCTTGGGATATTGCCGCTTCCGCTTTTTCGATGAGCGTAAGCACGTCACCCATGCCGAGTATTCTCGACGCCATGCGCTCGGGATGGAAAGGCTCGAGATCTTCCATCTTTTCGCCCGTGCCGTTAAACTTGATAGGTTTGCCCGTCACTGCTTTTATGGAAAGTGCCGCACCGCCCCTCGTATCGCCGTCTAGCTTTGTCATGATGACGCCGGTGATGTCGAGTTTGTCGTTGAAAGTTTGAGCAACCGTAACCGCGTCTTGTCCCGTCATGCTGTCGACAACAAGCAAAATCTCGGTGGGTTTGACTGCGTTTTTGACGTTGATAAGCTCTTGCATGAGAGCTTCGTCGATATGCAAACGGCCTGCCGTGTCGATAATCATCGTATCGTAGCCGTTTTTGAGCGCATATTCAACGCCTGCTTTTGCAATCTTTACGGGGTCTACCTGTCCCATATCGAAACATTCGGTATTTGCTTTTTTCGCAACCACGTGAAGTTGTTGGATTGCCGCAGGTCTGTATATATCCCCTGCAACCAAAAGCACTTTTTTGTTTTGCTTTTTGAGATAGGTTGCAAGTTTGCCGCACATCGTGGTCTTGCCCGCGCCTTGCAAGCCGCACATCATATAGATTGTGGGTTGTTTGTCGCTGACGGCGAGTTTTTGATGCGTGCTGCCCATGAGTGCGCAAAGTTCGTCGTTGACGATTTTGACGATTTGTTGCGCAGGCGTCAAGGATTTAAGAATATCCTCGCCCAACGCCTTTTCGCTCACTTTTGCCGTAAAATCCTTTACGACGTTGTAGTTTACGTCCGCTTCGAGCAAAGCAACACGAATTTCACGCATAGCTTGCTTTATCTCAAGTTCCGTCAACTTGCCTTTGTTGCGGAGTTTTGAGAATATATGGTTCATTCTGTCCGACAAGCTTTCAAAAAGTGCCATTTATTCCTCCAATAACAACCTAAGTTGTTGAGCGCATTGTTTTGCTCTGTCGTCGTCAACACTTGCAAGAATGTCGATGACGGCGTGCATTTTTCTGTCTTTCTCGACGAGGCGGAGCTTTTGCTCATACTCGCAAAGATGTTTTTCGCCTTTGTTGATGCCGTCAAGAACGGCTTGACGCGATATTCCGACAATGTTTGCGATTTCACCGAAAGACAAATCCTCGTCATAGTGCATAACGAGCATATCGTTCTGTCTTTGTGTCAGAAGCGCACCGTAGTAGCTCCTGAGCGTTGAAACTTCAAATCTGTCCATATCACCCTATCAAGCATAAGAGCTTGACACTATAATACTTCAAATAAAAACGGGTGTCAAGCATTTTTGCAAGACACCTAAATAAATATAAAAATATTTTTATTAATAGGGATTAGCCATATAAATTCGCAGTTTCCATTCTATCTCTCATATCTGCAAGCACTTCTCCGTTATATGAAAAATATAAAGTGCCTTGAACAGGCGAATTTCTATGTAATAATGCGGCGGAAAGCGCACTTAGACTCCATTCTTCATTATTATATAGCACTTTTCTCTTATCGTCTGCAACCACGACTTTAATCGATGGATTGTGCACAAAAACCAACTCTGCACCAACGGGAATGCCCAACTTTGCAAATTCAAATTTTTCTCGTTTTTGTTTGGCGATTGAATTTGCAACCTCTTCTTGTTTTGCCTCAAATTTTGTCATAGAATATTTTTTCAATCTATCGGTAGTACCATGAATTTCTGCCATAGCTTCAAAAATATCATACGCATCTTGAGCGGATAGAGAATAAAACTCACGAACACGCTTTTTACCATTGATTTCATCTCTCGAACGCAAATCGGGGTTTAATTTATCAATCATAGCATGCAATTTGAGGTCTTCTAATCTTGTATCAACCTCATAAGTCGCATAAATTCTAAAAGCATATGGCGTGCATTCCGACCTGTTTAGTTGTTTGACTCGGCTTTCAACATCATCCGCATATCCAATTTTTACATAATCTGGAAATGACGGATTTGTTAATATATAAATACAACCTTTACCCATAAACTCATCTCCTTATTCGAACTGTATAGCTAAATCACAATAGTGCATTAACAAAATCTTTCGCGTCGAACGGAATCAAATCGTCGATTTTTTCGCCAACGCCGACATAAACGACCGGAAGTCCAAGCTCCTCGCTGATGGCAAGCACCACGCCGCCCTTTGCCGTTCCGTCAAGTTTGGTGAGAATTATACCGTCGGTGTCGATATCCTCGCTAAAAATTTCCGCTTGCGACACGGCGTTTTGTCCCGTGGTTGCGTCGAGAACGAGATATTTGCGGAAGTCCGCGTTCGGTAATTCTCTCTCAACTACACGGCAAATCTTTTGAAGTTCTGCCATAAGGTTCTTTTTGTTGTGAAGTCTGCCGGCGGTGTCAACCAATATCACGTCGTTCCCTTTCGCTTTTGCGGAAGATATTGCGTCGAACACGACTGCCGCGGGATCTGCGCCCTCGTTGTGACGGATAACTCTGACGCCTGCACGCTCGCCCCACACTTCTAGTTGCTCGCTTGCGGCGGCTCTGAACGTGTCTGCCGCCGCAACCACTACGGAATGTCCTTGATCCTTGAACATATGCGCGAGTTTGCCGATTGCGGTGGTTTTTCCCACGCCGTTGACGCCCGAAAGCAAAATCACAAGCGGATATTCGTATTCGGGGATATCGTAATCGATATCCTCGATCATAAGCTCGGCAAGCACGCTTTTTGCGTCCTCGGGCTTTTTGATTTTGCGTTTAAAAATCTCGTCTTTAAGTTCGTCGATGAGGTTTTCGGTTGCCGTTATGCCGACATCGGCGGTGAGCAACGCTTCTTCGAGATTCTCATAAAACTCGTCGTTGAGTTCTCTCGCCGAGAAAGCAAAAAACAATTTCTTTGAAAACGCGTCTTTGGTTTTCTTTATCCCTTGTACGATTTTTTGAAAAAATCCCATATTTTACTCCATATCTATATACGTTGCGTTTCGCAACGGTTATATCGCCTGCGGCGGTAATATGCACGCAAAGCGTGCGTGATTTTGTCCTTGCGTGAGCGCAGACAATCTTGCGAAATTGTGGCAGGAGTTTTTGTCCCTACTCGAGCTGATAGCAAAGATTTTCTGCGCGGTAGTAATTGCGAGAACAAGTGCGGTCAATGGCAATCGCCACTGTGTCGCATTTCTATTTAGGGGATTCCCACGTCGCTATGCTCCTCGGAATGACATTCGGGCGGTTGCAATAACCGCAACGCCGTTTGAGCAATGACGTTGCCTTGGCATTCGGGTGTGGGTGTCCCCACCGACAAATTTCATCAAGCAAGCAACTCGCGCGGAATTGCGGTTTGAGTTTTTGTCCCTCTTATTTTGAGAGCAAAGAGGGCTTGCGCGATCAGTAGCAAAATAATCTAGCAAGGCTCTCGTCATTGCGCAATCCTGCGCAATGACGTTGCCTTGGCGACGATTATTTTGCGTGTTTCGCCGCTTCTTCAAACTCAATCGAAACGATCTTCGTGACGCCCTTTTCTTCCATCGTAACACCGAAAATCGTATCTGCGTGGCGCATGGTCGGTTTTCTGTGCGTGATGACGATAAATTGCGTGTAGTCACTGAACTTTTTGAGGAACTCTGCAAACAAGTTGACGTTTGCGTCGTCGAGAGCCGCCTCGATTTCGTCCAGCACACAGAACGGCATCGGTTTGAGTTTGAGGATTGCAAACAAGATCGAGATTGCCGTCAACGCTTGCTCGCCACCGCTCAAAAGGCTGATGTTTTGGAGTTTCTTTCCCGGAGGTTGAGCATAGATGTCAATGCCGGCTTCAAGCACGTCGTCGGTGTCTTGCATGTTCAAACGCAGCTCGCCTTTACCACCGCCGAAGAGTTGTTGGAAAACGTCCTTGAAGTTTTCGCTAATTTGATCGAATGCGTCAGAAAACTTCGTTTGCATCTCGCCGGTAAGCTCGTTGATGATGGTGACGATGTCGTCGTATGCCTTTTGAATGTCGTCGCGATAGGTCGTTTGCTCTTGCAATCTCTCCTCGGTTTCTTTGAGAGTTTGAAGAGCGAGCGGGTTGACGTCGCCAAGGCGGTTTATCGATTTTTTGAGGTCGGATATAACCGTGATGGCACCGTACGATTTGAATTCCGGATCTTTAAATTCGAGCGCGCTTGCGTAAGTCAAATCGTATTCTTCGAGAATATGTTGTTGTTGCGTGCGCATTTCGATATCCACGTTTTCGAGCATGTTTTCGTCACGTACTTTCTTTTCGTTCAACGCCATTCTCTCGTCGGCAATACGAGTTTTGTCTTGGTCGAGCGCGACGAGTTCGTCGGATATGGTGCGTTTTCTTGCATTGAGGTCGGCAATTTGCTTTTCGAGCGTTGCGATACGCGCCTCGTCTTCTTTTGAAAACACCGTCTTTTCGGGAGCGTTAGAAATATTGTCGAGATTTTGTTGCTCTCGCTTCAACGAAGCAATGATGTCGAGTTTCTCGTCTTCGAGCGATTCTCTTTCACGTTTGTAACGGAACAGCTCTTGATCGCAGGAATCCAAAATGCTCTTGTGTCCCGCAAGTTTGACTCTCATTTCGGTCACTTGCTCCGTCATGATTTCTCTTTCGCTCTTTTGCTCGGAGCTTGTGTTCTTGGAAGATTCGAGCATAGAGGTGTATTCCTCTTTCTTCTCCGCAACAACCTTTTCCAACTCGTCGATAGAGCTTATCTTCTGTTCGAGTTCTTTTATTTGCGCTTTGACGATTTCATACTCTTCGGAGTTCTTTGCGATTTCCTCTTGCAAAGTTTGAGTCGCCTCGTAGGCTTGTTTCGACTTGTCCTCGTTCAAACCGTTCTCAATGCGGAGATCGCCGATTTCCTTGTTGAGTTCCTCGATTCTGTCCGACAAATCTTTGAGTTCTTGCTCGCGTTCTGTGCGTTGGTTGTTGATAAGAGCGATATTGTTCTTGATTTTTTCAAGATTGGCTTGCGCTTGCTCGATTTTCTTTTCTTGAGCAAGCAAACCTTGCGTTTGCGATCTTCTCGAACCACCGGTGATTTCACCGCCGCGCGAAAAGATTTCGCCGTCCAAAGTGACGATTTTTATGGATTGATTGTATTTTTTGAAAATACGGATTGCGTTGTCGATGTTGTTTACGACAACCGTACCGCCCAAAAGCGTTTGTACGAATCCGTCGAATTTCTTGTCGTATTTGATGAGGTCGCTTGCAAGTCCGTAGCAACCCGGCTCGGTGAGTACGCCCCTGTTCTCACTCGTAAGCGGACGAGGACGGCAGGACGTGAGCGGTCTGAAGGTAACGCGTCCGTAACCCTTTTGTTTCAAATAATTGATGAGGTCGCTCGCGTCGCGCTCGGTTTCAACAAGCACGTTTTGCATTGCGCCGCCCAAAGCATATTCGATTGCCGCTTCGAAGTCGGCGGGAACGTTGATGACTTCCGCCAAAACGCCCCAGATTTTAGAGGCAAGCACGGGATCGTGTTTGCTATCTTGCATAAGGCGTTTGACGGCTTCCTGATAACCCGAATACTCGTTTTTGATGGAAGTGTAAAGATTGAGGTTGCCTTGCGCCAAACCGAGTTTGGAGTTGAGGTTGACGATGTCTTCCTGATAGCTTTGAATCGCCTCTTGGTTTTCCAGCTTTGCGGAAAGTGCCTCGTTGTACTCGCTCATTAGCGCGCGCATACGCTCCTTTGTAGACTTGACCTTGCCGTCGTAAATCGAGAGGTTCGTAAGCTCCTCGTCAAGACGAGCTTTTTGTTGATTGACAAGGGACAAAAGCGTCTTGGCTCTCTCGTCGTTTATGCCTTTTTCAGCGATAAATCCCGAAAGATTGGATTTGAGCGCGCCCAAGTCTTCGATTGCTTTGACGTAGTCGATATTTCGCGCTTCGAGGTCGGTTTCGGCACCTGCCAAAGATTTTGAAAGGGACGCGTATTTTTGTTGCAACGCCTCCGATTCGCGATTGGTTTGAAGATACGCTTCGAACTCCGCTTCCTTTTTCTCTTCCGTCTTTTGAATGAGTTGAGCGGAAACGGTGAGTTGATTGTCGATGGATTGAAGCTCGCTGTTCAAACGATTGATTTCGCCTTGAATGTTCTTGATTCTCTCTTGCAAAACTTCCGCCGCACCTGCGATTGTCGCCGCGTCGACTTTGAGCACGACAAGTTCGTTGTGGCTGTCTTCGTAAACGCGATCTATGCCGTCGCTTTCTCTTCTCAAATCGTCGTACTTTCTTATGCACTCGGCAAGTTGCATTTCTTTGACTTTGAGGTCCTTTTCGCTTGCCGCCAAACGATCGTAAATCTTTTGCTTGATGCTTTGATTGTTTTCGTAATTGTAGATATACAAATTGACCTCGTTCTTTTTGAGGTCCTCTTTCAAAGCAAAATATTTTTCTGCGGTTTCGGCTTGCTTTTTGAGCGGATTGATTTGCTTTTGAATCTCGTCGATAACCTGGTTTGCGGTTTCGAGATTGAGAGCAGTCTTTTCAAGTTTCCTTTCCGCTTCCGTACGTTGAGCGCGGAACTTTGAAATGCCCGCCGCTTCTTCGAAAATCTGACGACGGTCGCCGGGTTTTGCGGACATGATTTCCGCAACTCTGCCCTGTCCGATAATGGAATAGCCTTCTTTGCCGATACCCGTGTCGTGAAAAAGAGAAATGATGTCGCGCATACGCACGCGATTATGGTTTATGTAATACTCGCTCAAACCGCTGCGGTCGAGCTTTCTCGTGATAACCACCTCTTCAAACGGCATTGTCGGGAAGATATGCTGATCGGAGTTGTTGAAAACAAGGGACACTTCGCAATATGACATGCTTTTGCGCTTTTCCGTGCCGGCAAAAATGACGTCTTGCATGTTTTTGCCGCGCAAAGATTTTGCGCTTTGCTCGCCCAAAGTCCAGCGGATTGCGTCAGCAACGTTTGATTTACCGCACCCGTTCGGGCCGATAATCGCGGTTACACCCTCTTGAAAAGGGATTTCGATTTTATCCGCAAAGGACTTGAAGCCCCTCGCCTCGATTTTGACGAAATTTAACAAAATCGTGCACCTAACCTTATTTTAATACTTTTATATAATATCATAGTAATCAATCTTTTACAAGCGGTTTTCAAAATGTTTCACACAAGTTTCACAACGCCGTGAAACATTATAGATGTTGCAAATATTTTATTAATATTAATCTGGTTAGAATATCGAAAAAGTCGCAAATTCGTATTTGCGACTTTTGTGAAACATAAGATTATATACTGCCGTTATCTTGAAATTTTGTAAATTTTACTTATATACTATTTTTTGAGTAAACCGTCGAGTGCGACTTTCGCCGCGTTTTGCTCGGCTTCTCTCTTGGTTTTTCCTTTGCCCACGCCTGCGGTAAAAGTGTTGATTTTCACTTCGACGACAAAGGTCGGATTGTGCGCGGGACCGGTGCGTTCGACTTCTTCATAGTGTACGGAAACATCGTTGCGAGATGCAAATTCGTTGAGTTTGCTCTTGTAATCGTCCTCGCCGAAATGTTTGCATTTTCCGTTGAAAAGGTCTGCGAGTTTTGACAGAATAAACTTCTCGGCAACATCGATGCTCTTGCTGTCAAGATATATCGCCGCAATCATAGATTCAAACAAATCGGACATGATTTTTGCCTGTGAAGATATATACGCAACGTTTTCGCCCTTGCCGACGATGAGAAAATTCTCGAGTCCGAGCTTTTTGACTTCTTCGGCAAGCGGTTCTCTTGAAACGATTGTCGCGCGTATTCTTGTCAAAGTGCCTTCGTGTGCGTTCGGATTGATTTCCATAAGACGTTTCGCAACGATAAAATCAAGGATACTGTCCCCCAAAAACTCCAAAGACTGATAGTTTTCAAGTGCGTTTTTCGAGGCGGAACCGTGAGTAAGCGCACGCTCCAAAAGAGCTTTGTCTTTGAACGTATATCCGATTATTCTCTCGACTTTTTTTATATCTTTTTCTTCCATATCAATCGTTTATGTCAGTCGTTCACTTCGGTTTCGAGTTTTGAAAGCACGCTCATACCGTCCGAGATTTTTTCGCAAATGCGGCTTTCCGCAAGTGCTTTTGCTTGCAAAATGCTTGCCGTGATAGATTTTGCCTTGGACGCTCCGTGCGACTTTACGACGACTTTTTTCACGCCGAGGAAGCATGCGCCGCCCTGCGAATTGTAGTCCATTTTCTTTTTTACGCCGGCAAAAACAGGTTTGAGCATAAGCGCGCCGAGTTTGGATTTCAGTCCACCGCCGTACACGCCCTCTTTTATGAGCGAAAGCATTGTGTTTGCAGTGCCTTCCGCCGATTTAAGCGCGATATTTCCGTTGAAACCGTCGCAGACCACGACGTCGAAATCACCGCTCAAAATATCTCTCGCCTCACAGTTGCCGACAAAATTGATACCTTCGGTTTTTGAAAGCAAGGTGTACGCTTCTTTTGTGAGTTCGTTGCCCTTGTGTTCCTCGACGCCGTTGTTGAGTAGCCCTACACGAGCATTCTTTACACCCAACATAGCGGTTGCGTATGCGCTTGCCATAATGGCAAAATGAACGAGATTTATACTCTTGCAATCCACGTTTGCGCCACAATCGCAAAGCACCACACCGTTGCCTTTGAGCGTAGGAAGTATGGGCGCAAGCGCAGGACGAGTTACGCCTTTAATGCGTCCGACTTTGAGGTATGCGCCCACCAAAACCGCGCCCGTCGAACCGGCAGAAACAAATCCGCCCGCATCTTCGTCATGATTGAGTGCGTCGAACGCTTTGACAAGCGAACTCTCTTTTTTAGTTCTGATTGCGGTTGTGGGAGTATCGTCGTTTGTTATGACGTCCTTTGCGTCGATTATGCTCAATCTGTTCTTGTCATAATCCTTGCAGTCGCAAAGACATTGATTTATTGCGCTTTCATCGCCGACAAGAACGACTTGAAGGCTCTTGTCCTGCTTTATGGCGTCTACGGCTCCCAAAACTATTTGCAACGGAGCGTGATCGCCGCCCATAGCGTCAACTATAATTTTCATAAATCACCTTGTATAGTTTTAATAAAGTAGATTATAGCAAATATAAGCGAATATTACAAGAAATATTTCACCGCCCCAACCTATCGTGTTTTACATGTTTTAGCAAATGAATTTTGCAAACGATTTACCGACTGAAAATGAGTTATCGCAGAAATCTCTAATCGTATATTTTAGCTCGCTATTTGGATGAAGAGCGCAAAAAGCCCCTTGCACCGCAACCCTAATGTACTTGAAGTACATAAGTTGACGGACAAGGGGCTTTGACAATGCTATTCGCCAAATAGTGAGCTTAAATTATTTTTCGCTCTTTTTTTGAACAACTTGCTCACCGTCATAGTATCCGCATTTGGGACATACTTGGTGGCTCTTGATCAATTCGTGGCATTGAGGGCACTCGGTGAGACCGGGTGTTTTGAGTTTCCAGTTTGCAAAACGAGAATTCGTCTTGGATTTCGACACTTTATTTTTAGGTACTGCCATCTTCTTACCTCCAATATTTTCGCAACATTTGCTTAAACAGCTTTTTGATTATATAAAATCTAACAAAAGTTGTCAAACGCTTTTATCAAAGTTGCGGTGATTTGATAATATATTTTTTTCATTTTCGGGCAAAGTTGCGTTTTATCATGCAAAATCGCCCGAAAAAGTCGGATTTTTGATTCTTAAAGCGCGAGTGCTTTGGTTTCTCTTGCGATTGACAATTCTTCGTTGGTTGGAAGAATGAGCACTTTGACTTTGCTGTCGGGCTTTGAAATCACTCTCACGCCGTCTTCGTGTTTCTTGTTTGCCTCGAAATCGAAATCGACGCCGAGATATTCCATATCTTCCATAACAAGTCTGCGCATGAGGTCGCTATGCTCGCCGATGCCGCCCGTAAAGACGATTGCGTCCACTCCGTTGAGAGTTGCCGCATAAGAACCGATATACTTTTTGATGCGGTAAGCCGCAACTTCGACTGCAAGTTTTGCCTTTTCATTGCCTTCGTTGATGCCTTTTTCAAGGTCGCGCATATCCGAGCTCAATTCGCTCACGCCGAGCATGCCGCATTTTTTGTTGAGGTATTGCACAAGCTCTTCGGGAGTCAAACCGAGTTTTGCGCGGATAAATTCGCTTGCGGCAGGATCGATATCGCCCGAACGAGTGCCCATAACAAGACCTTCAAGAGGCGTAAAACCCATGGAAGTATCCATGCATTTGCCGTCTTTGACTGCGGAAATGGACGAGCCGTTGCCGAGGTGGCAAACGATGATTTTGCTGTCTTTTTTGCCGAGAAGTTTGATTGTTTCTTCACTGACAAACTTGTGCGAAGTGCCGTGGAAACCGTACTTTCTGACTTTGTATTGGTCATATACGGAATACGGAATACCGTACATATACGCTTTTGCAGGCATCGTGCTGTGGAACGTGGTGTCGAACACCGCAACCATAGGCACACCGGGCATAACTTCTCTGCAGCTCTTTATGCAGGCGATGTTGCCTGGCATATGGAGCGGGCCGAGTTCAGCATTCTTTTCGCAAATACGGATGACTTCGTCGTCGATGACGACGGAGGACTCGAAGTCCTCGCCGCTGTGGAGCACTCTGTGTCCTACTGCGCTGATTTCGTCAGTGGACTTGATTGCGCCGTAAACGGGATCTACCATTGCTTTGAGCACAAGCTCGATGGCTTGGGTGTGATCCTTCATGTTTTGCTTGATATTGAGCACTCTGCCGTCCGCGGTCTTTTGGGTGAGTTCACCGCCGTCGAACGTGATACGCTCGCAAAGTCCTTTGAGGATTGCTTGCTCGCTTTCCATGTCGATGAGTTGGTATTTGAGCGAAGAACTGCCTGCGTTGATAACGAGAATTTTCATTTTGTATCTCCCTTATATTAGCCTTTTACCGATTGAAGAGCCGTGATTGCCGCAACAGCCGCGATGTCCTCTGCCACGCAACCTCTACTCAAATCGTTGACTGGAAGAGCAAGACCTTGCATGATAGGTCCGATTGCCATGCAGTTGCCAAAGCGTTGTGCGATCTTGTAGCCGATGTTGCCTGCGTCGAGGTTGGGGAAAACGAGAACGTTTGCTTTGCCTGCAACGGGGCTGCCGGGTGCTTTTTGATTTGCCACGCTGTCAACGAGGGACGCGTCGAGTTGAAGCTCGCCGTCAACGTCGATATCGGGATGTTCTTCTTTGACTTTTTGATATGCAACGCGCACTTTTTCGACGGATTCATGATTTGCGCTACCCTTTGTAGAGAAGGAAAGCATTGCGATCTTCGGATCCATTTCGCAAATCTTCTTTGCGCTGTCAGCCGCCGCAACGACGATGTCGGAGAGTTGATCGCTGGTGGGATAAGGAATAACCGCGCAATCGGAGAAGATGTACGCAGGATACTTTTTGTATTTGAAATCTTCGGGCGGAACCATTACGAAACAGCTTGAAACCGAGCTGATGCCGGGAGCGGCTTTGATAACTTGGAATGCGGCTCTAGATACGTCTGCGGAGCTGAACACCGCGCCGCCCACAACGCCGTCTACGTCACCGCGTTTCAACGCTACGCACGCATAGAACATGTTGTTTGTCGTGACGATGTTGAGAGCTTGCTCTTCGGTCATGCCTTTTGCTTTGCGAAGTTCGTAAAGAGTGTTTGCATACTCTGCTCTGTGCTCGCTTGTCTTGGGATCGTCAAAGGATACGCCCGTAAAATCGATTTCGGGGAATTTGGTTTTGATTTCCTCTTCGTTGCCGATGAGAACGACTTTGCAAACGTTCTTTTGAGTAAGAATTTCCGCTGCTTTTGCCGCACGCACGTCGGTACCCTCTGCAAGCGCGATCGTTTTGGAGAGTTTGCTTGCTCTGCTCATAAGGTTTTCAACAAATTGCGTCATATAAAACTCCTAAAATGTTGCACATTGATTGCAAATGTTTTATTTTTAGTTATAATTATAAGTACTTAAAAAATAAAAAGCAAACGAAATGAGGACGAATTTTGAAAATAACCGCCGTAATTGCAGAATACAACCCTTTTCACAACGGACATCTCAAACAACTCAAAAAGGCTAAGCGAGAAACGAATGCGGATGCGCTTGTGGTTGTGATGAGTTCGTCTTTCACTCAACACGGCGATTTGTGCATACAAGACCGCTACACTCGCGCTAATTGGGCAATTCAGGCAGGCGCAGACTTGGTGCTCGAACTCCCCACCGTCTACTCGCTCTCAACCGCAAAAGGTTTTGCCGAAGGTGCGCTCAAAACGCTGTCTATGCTGGGAGAATACACTCTCTCTTTCGGCACGGAAAGCGACGAAATCGAAGATTTGAATATGGCGGCAGAGTTTATGAGAAGCGAATCCAAGGACGTAAGCAACCTCCTCAAAGGATATTTGAGCGAAGGCTACTCGGTTGCAAAGTCACGCACTCTCGCTCTCGACAAAATCCGTCCCGACGTTTCGAACATGCTCAAATCTCCCAACAATATTTTGGCGGTCGAATATATGAAAGCCGGCGCACAATACGGCGGCAAAGTGCAATATCACTCCATCGAGCGCAAACCCGACGACAACAAAAAGTTTATGTCCTCAACGAAAATCCGCAATCTAATCGCACAAAACGAGGACGTTTCAGCTTTCGTTCCGTCATTCGTAGACCTCTCTACGCACGCAAATATCGACAAATACAACGTCATTTCCACATATGCCATGAAAGCGATGAGCGCATCCGAGCTCAAAGAAATCGCAAACATCAGCGAAGGTATGGAAAATCGCATTTCACAATCCTCTTTCAACAATATGGACGAATTTCTGGGACTGACGAGCAAACGCTACACTCGCTCCACGATAAAAAGAATCGCCGCTTGCGCAACTCTCGGTCTTACCAAAGACTTGATAAACCTTGCAAACGACGAACGTCCCTACTGCACCGTTTTGGCATGCAAACCATCAAAAAAGAAAGCGTTGTTCGCATTGCTTGCCCAATCCGACGGATATTTTTTCTTCAAACACAGCGACTGCGAAAAAGACTGCCCCGTGCGTCCGCTTGTCGACCTTGACGAAAAGGCAGCGAAAATCCAAAAACTTTGCTACTGAATCAAAATCAAAAATCCGTTTCGTTTTAACGCTAAACGTATATTAAATCGCGCATACACCGCGATTTTAGTTTTAAAACTATATATCAAATGTCCGCAAAGCATATTCGCACCGTTTGAGAATATGCTTTTATATGCTCAAAACATCGCTCGTCCCTCAAAATAAAATCAATCGAAAAAAAGAGTCGAAAAAGGAAAATTCTTCGGCAGATAGTGCATCGAAAAACAATAAATTTTATTCAAGAAAATTCAGGTCGAAAAACAATAAATATTCGGCAAAAATCACGTCGGAAAACGCTTCGAAAATCATATCTTGTCTTGCGATAATTGCGTTTATGGGGTTTATGCTGGCAAAACCCGAATACTATCTGAATTCCGCAAGACGCGGATTGAGCTTGTTTGCGACAAGCGTGCTCCCCTCGTTGTTTCCCTTTTACTTTTGTTCCTTGCTTTTGACGTATATGGGTGCGGTGGGCGCAATATCGAAAGTCGGCGCAAAGAGCGTAAAACTGATGTACAATGCTCCGAAAGAAAGCGCGTACGTGCTGTTTTTGAGTATGCTTTGCGGCTATCCCGTCGGAGCAAGCACGATTTACGAACTTTATAGCGCAGGCGTAATATCGCAAAAAGACGCCAAATGCTCATGCTCGTTTTGTTCTACGTCGGGACCGATTTTTATGATTGGCACGATAGGCGGAGCGATATTTCAAAATCAGAAAGTCGGACTCATCGTGCTTGCCGCACATTATCTCGGAGCAATCGTAAACGGTTTTTTGTACAGAAAAAGAAAATCGTCCGACGAAGCCTCTGCGTTTTCCGTTCAAAAAGACGTTGACGGAATATTGTCCAGAGCAATATCGAAAGCCACCGTAAACATGCTTTACGTGGGAGGATATATCGTGCTTTGCGGCATGATTATTGATACCCTTGAGCTTTTGGGAATAAGAAATTTGCTTGAAAATTTCGGCGCTGCCGGCGAGCCGATCTTGTCGGTGATATACTCCCTTGTTGAGATGACGAGAGCAAGCATAGAATGTTCGAAATGCGGCAATCTTCAACTTGCAACCGCTCTATGCGCGGGCGCGGTGTCCTTTGGCGGACTGTCTATAACGATGCAAAACTACACCTTTTTGTCAAAATGCGGAGTGGGATTTTTTGAACTTATGCTCAAAAAATTTACGCAATGTTGTTTTGCCGTGCTTTTTGCGTTTTTATTCGGATTTGCCGTTTGAAGTAAAATTTGCAAAAAAAAGCTGAAAAATATGGCATAAAATATTGACTAATCGCGATTTCGTCTTGTATTGTGTAGCAAAGGGGAATTTGTTATATTCCACCAGGAGGGAAAAATGAAAAAAAATTGGAGCAACACTGCGCTTGTTGCGTATGCCCTTTTGCCAAAAATCGTAAAGGAGTTGGATTTCGGCATACAAAGTCGCGTAAAATCGAGTTATCAAAGCAAACACTTGAAAATGGGTGTAAGCAACGAGCAATTAATTGGTGAAATCATTGAATTGACCGATGAAAAGCGAAAAATCGTCAACCTCAGGTACATCGTTGGAAAAGCATTGAAACAAATGAAAGATAAATCGCGAGAAATCCTAATAGACCGCATGATATACAAAAAGACGTTCAGCGATATATCGAAGGAAAGAAAAATAGCAATGCGCACGACTTTTAGACGGCTTGAAAACGCCGAAAACGAATTTGCCAAAACATTATCTTCCCTAGGATTCGGAGAGAGAAAACTGCAAGAAGAATTTGCAAACGACAAATACGTCAAAACAATCCACGACCGAATAGTAAACGACAAATATTTTGTCGCAAAAAATATGTAACCCCGAAAACAATTAAACGGTGAAAACATTCATCCGAGCTCGTCGGCTTTTTTGTCATGCTCAAAACATTAAATTCGACGCTTGAAAACGCGATTTTTTCAATAAGGTGAGGAAATATAATCGTTTTCACCGTTTTGGAATATAATTTTAAAGAATATTTTTTTTGCAAAAAAAAATATAAAATGCCGCCTTGCAGGCGGCATTATTTTGATAATCAAAGCAACGATAAAATTGTTTTTTCGACGCTTTTGAGCGTAAAATCAATAACAGTTTTTGATTGTAATATTCAAAAACGCATCCATGTCGAACAAAGTCCAGGGCGCGACTTCGGGAGGATACACTCTGAACACCATTTCTTTTTGACTGACGGGATGTGCAAAGCGAAGCTCTGTTGCCCACAAGCAAAGCGGATATTTGTTTTGTGCGTCGTTGCCGTATTTTTTGTCACCGACAATGGGATTGCCCATATTTGCGAGCTGAACTCTGATTTGATGTCCGCGTCCAGTGACGAGATTGACCATCACAAGACTAACGTCCGTCTTTTTTGCCAAAACCTTGTAGTCAAGCTCGGCGTATTTTGCGCCCTCGGAGAGCGCGGGAACAACCTTAACGGTGTTGGTGTCCGGGAACTTTTTGAGATAACACGTGAGCTTGTCCGCACTGTATCTTGGCGCACCGTCAACGATTGCGAGATATCTCTTTTCAACGCTGCCGTCGCGGATTGCTTCGCAAAGTCTGGACGCCGCTTTCGAAGTTTTTGCAAACACCATAACGCCGCCCGTCGGTCTGTCGAGTCTGTGCACGAGTCCGAGATACGCTTCACCCGGCTTGTTGTACTTTTCAACGAGATACTGTTTGAGCATAGTGAGCATATCGGGATCGCCGCTCTCGTCCGCTTGCACGGGCACGTCGTAGGGTTTGACGACGACCAAAATATGATTGTCCTCATATACGATTTTGAGATCTTTGTAAGTCATAAATTCTTCCTATATGTGTTGTCGATTTTTGTCTTTGCTGTTTATATTATTTTGCGATTTCGGCATTCTAACGCAATACGTGTAACTTGCAAATTAATCTGTACATCGGTTTGCAAACGTTGCGAACGCAGTGCAACCTTGCGGAAGAACAAGCCCTTCCTCCGTTGCAAGACCGATTTCGTCAGCGTCGATAATCGCGTTTTGGGGTAAAGTGAGTTTCAGAATATTTGCCATAACGGTGGGTTGCAATCCCGTCGTGTAAGAATTTAAGCACACAAACAGCGGATTGTCCGAAAGCAGCTTTGCAACAAGCTCGCAAAGCTCGGATATACCCTCTTCTATCTTCCACTTTTCGCCGTTAGGACCTCTGCCGAAGCTGGGCGGATCGAGAATAATCGCATCGTACTTTTTGCCGCGTCTTATCTCTCTTTGGCAAAACTTGAAGCAATCGTCGATGATATATCTCATGCCCGAATTGTCAAGTCCGCTTAATCTCACATTTTCGCCTGCGCGCTCAACCATCGCTTTTGCACTGTCGACGTGGCACACCTTTGCGCCGGCTTTGAGACACGCAACGGACGCCGCGCCCGTATAACCGAAAAGATTGAGCACGGATATTTCTCTGCCCGCTCCGCTTATAAGCTTCATCATTCTGTCCCAGTTGACAGCTTGTTCGGGGAAAAGCCCCGTATGCTTGAAGCCCATAAGTTTGAGAGAAAAGGTCAAATCACGCCACGAAATCGTAAATTCGCTCGGTACGTTGCGGTTGTATTTCCACATTCCGCCACCGGTGCGGGAACGCTCGTACACGGCATCGACGCCCTTGAAACTTGCAAGGGGCGTCTTTGCGTGCCATATGACTTGCGGATCGGGACGAAGCAGGGTTATATCTCCCCACTTCTCGAGCTTTTCGCCGTCGCCCGTGGCAATGACTTTGTATTGTTTCCAATCGGGTGCAATTCTCATCAGATTCTCTTCACCGAAATCGTAACGTTGTCGCCGTTGATGTCGCAATCTTTCGCGTAACCGTCGATTGTGGTCGAGATACCGTCGCAAAGCACGTCGGCGAGGAAATCGGCTTTTTCAAAGACTTGAAGAGCAACGCCCTCCGCCTTGTAGCCGACGAGGATATGGTCGGTCACTTCGAAGCCGGCTTCCTTTCTCATGGTTTGAATCTTGGACACGATTTCACGCTCCGCACCCTCGAAAATGAGGTCGTCTGTGAGTTGAGTGTCCAAAACGACAGTGGTTTCGCCGTCGCTTTCGCTGGAATAACCTTCCTTGTTCTTCATGCTGATGAGCAAGTCATCGTTTGAAAGTTCGACTTCTCTGCCGTCAACGTCCGCTCTGAACAAGCCGCACGACTTGATTGCCGACACGATTTCGTTGGCTCTCGATTGCAAAACTTCTCTGATTTTGCCGAGCAATGCGCCGTATTTCGGGCCGAGAGTGCGAAGTTGCGGTTTCAAATCGTAGCTGACAAATACGTTGTTGTCGCCCGACACTTCCACCGATTTGACGTTAAGTTCGTTTTCGACAAGATCTTTGAGGTCGTCGGAAAGCTCGTATCTTCCGTTGTAGAAAAGTTTTGCAAGCGGTTGTCTGTTTTTGAGGTTGGACGCGTTTCTTGCCGCTCTTCCGAGCACGACTAGTTTGAGCACGTCGCCCATGCCGTCTTCGAGGTTTTTGTCGATATATCTTTCGTCAGCAACCGGGAATGAGCAAAGATGCACGCTTTCGGGAGCGTCTTTGTCAAAGTTGCAAACTAGGTTGCGATACATGCTCTCTGCCATAAACGGCGTGTAAGGTGCAAGAATCTTGGAGAGCGTGGAAAGAACGGTGTAAAGCGTTGTGTATGCCGCTTCTTTGCTCTTTGACATCTCGCTGCCCCAGAAACGCTCGCGTGAACGACGCACGTACCAGTTGGAAAGATTGTCCACAAACTCGCCTATCGCACGCGAAGTTTCGGTGATCTTGTATTGATCCAGCCCATCGTCAACCGTCTTGATAAGAGAGTTGAGGCAGGACAAAATCCATCTGTCCATGATGGTGAGCTTTTGATCTTCGAGCCTATGCTCCGTGGGATTGAATTTGTCGATTTCGGCATAGAGGACGAAAAACGCATAGGTGTTCCAAAGCGTGCCCATGAACTTGCGTTGAGATTCGCTCACGGCGTCCGCATGGAATCTGGAAGGAAGCCACGGCGCACTGGTGGTGTAGAAATACCATCTTGTAGCGTCCGCACCTTGCTTGTCAAGAACCGTCCACGGATCGACGACGTTGCCCTTGTGTTTGGACATCTTGATGCCGTCCTTGTCGTTGACGTGTCCCAAAACTATGCAGTTTTTGAAGGGCGCGCGTCCGAAAAGCACCGTGCTGACCGCCAAAAGCGTGTAAAACCAGCCTCTCGTTTGGTCGACAGCCTCGGAAATGAAGTCCGCAGGAAAAACTTTTTCGAAAACTTCCTTGTTTTCAAACGGATAATGCCATTGAGCAAAAGGCATGGAACCGGAATCGAACCAGCAGTCCAAAACTTCGGGCGTACGCACCATTTCGCCGCCGCACTCGCACTCCCACTTTACGTCATCGATGTATGGACGATGCAATTCGACGTCGTGGTCGAGATGCGCTTTTTCACGCAATTCTTCTCTCGAGCCGATTACATGCACTTTTCCGCACTTGTTGCACACCCAGATAGGAAGCGGTGTGCCCCAATACCTTTCGCGAGAAATGCCCCAGTCTATGACGTTTTCAAGGAAATTGCCCATTCTGCCCTTTTTGATGGTGTCGGGCATCCAGTTGACCGAATCGTTGGAAGCAAGAAGTTGCTCCTTGACAGCAGTCATCTTCACAAACCAGCTCGAACGTGCATAGTAAAGAAGCGGAGTGTCGCATCTCCAACAGAACGGATAACTGTGAGTGAACTTCAAAGTTTTGAAAAGTTTGTTTTCGCCTTTAAGTTTCTCGATGATATATTTGTCGGCGTCTTTGCAGAACAATCCTTTAAAATCGTAAACGGCGTCTTTAAATCTGCCTCTGTCGTCAACCATTTGCACGAAAGGAAGATTGTATTTTTTGCCGACTTTGCTGTCGTCCTCGCCGAATGCGGGCGCGATATGGACTATACCCGTGCCGTCGGTGAGAGTAACGTAAGAGTCGTTCGTGACGTAATATCCCTTTTCCTTTGCACCGGTTTCGTAGTCGAAAAGCGGTTCGTATTCGACGTATTCGTACTCGCTGCCCTTCTTGGTGTCAATCTTGACGTATTCTGCTTCGTCTTTGAAAAGGGACGGAATAAGCGCGTCGGCAAGAATATAGAACTCGTCACCGACTTGAATCTTTGTGTAGTCCTCTTTTGCGTTCATGCAAAGCGCGACGTTGGACGGGAGAGTCCAAGGAGTCGTCGTCCAGGCAAGAAAATAGGTGTTGTCAACGCCTTTGAGCTTGAATTTGACGAATACGGAAGTTTCCTCGACGTCTTTGTAGCCTTGCGCGACTTCGTGCGAAGAGAGCGCGGTTCCGCAACGAGGGCAATAAGGCACGATTTTGTAGCCTTTGTAGATAAGCCCCTTGTCTGCCATCTGTTTGATTGCCCACCACACCGACTCGATGTAATTGTTGTCATAGGTGATATACGGGTTTTTCATGTCCGCCCAGTAGCCGATGCGATCGGACATTTTTTGCCACTCGTCGGTGTATTTCCAAACGGACTCCTTGCACTTTTTGATAAAAGGCTCGATGCCGTATTTTTCGATTTCTTGCTTGCCGTCAATGCCGAGTTGTTTTTCGACTTCAAGTTCGACGGGCAAACCGTGAGTGTCCCAGCCCGCTTTGCGCAAGACGTGATATCCCTTCATGGTTTTGTAACGAGGGATAATATCCTTCATGACACGGGTGAGAATGTGACCGATGTGCGGTTTTCCGTTTGCGGTCGGTGGTCCGTCATAAAAACTAAATTCGGGATTGCCTTCGTTTTTCTTTACGCTCTTTTCGAAAATGTTCTCTTCTTTCCAAAAAGCGAGAACTTCTTTTTCGCGGTCGACGAAATTCAAATTTGTTTCAACGGGTTTGTACATATTGTCCTCTAATGTATTTTTCTAATAGATTTTTATTATACTTTGTTAGGTCGCAAAATGCAACCGATTGAGTCAAACTCGATAAAATGTTTGACAAAATCTTTGTGCGTGATACAATCAAAAAGTAATCGTTTTGCGGGCGTAGTTTAATGGCAAAACGAAAGCTTCCCAAGCTTTAGTCGTGAGTTCGATTCTCATCGCCCGCTCCACATGGCACGCTTCGGCGTGCTTTTTCTTTTAAGATTTTTATGTTTTAAAAATCAATCAATAACACGATATGTGTTTGGAAAATGTATTTTTTTACGATTTTTTATTAAAACAAGCCCGTTTTAGCGGTTTTGAATGTATCTTTGTACACTTATCGTATTGTCGTTAGTTGATACACGATACGTGTATAAAGCAAGACAAACATTAAATACGAATTAATATTTGCCTTTAAATTGAAATAAATGGACACGTGTGTATTTTGTGGTATAATCGAACTATCAAAATAAAAGGAGTAATAATTTTGTTATGAACGTATTCGAAACGTCACATTTGACAAAGAAGTACGGGAAGAACAAAGTCGTATTGGACGACGTAAATCTTACCGTGCGCGAAGGCGACATATACGGGTTGGTCGGAAGAAACGGAGCGGGAAAAACTACGCTCATCCGCATACTTTCGGGGCTTGCGACTCAAACGAGCGGCGAAGTCAAAATCAACGGCGCAACAACCGCCGACGCTCTTTCGTACGAGCGCAGAAAAATCGGTTCTATCATTGACTCCCCCGCTCTTTCCTCTCACCTCACGGCAATAGAAAACATGAAGTCTATGGGCTACGCAATCGGAGTTACCAACGAAGAAAAGCTGAAAGACATTTTGCATAAAGTCGGTCTCGATCCAAACAACCCGACAAAAGTCAAAAACTATTCCCTGGGTATGAAACAACGCCTTGCAATCGCTATTGCTCTAATAGGCGATCCGAGCATACTCATTTTGGACGAACCCGTAAACGGACTCGATCCCACCGGAATTTTCGAGGTAAGAGAACTTTTGCAAAGATTGAATCGCGACGGCGTTACCATCCTTATCTCGTCGCATTTGCTTGCAGAACTTCAAAAACTCGCAACTTGCTACGGCATCATCGAAGGCGGAAAACTCGTCAAGGAATTGCGTCAAAGCGATCTCGAAGAACTTTGCAGACCTTATATCAAAGTCGTGGTGGACGATTTGAAAATCGCACTTAACGTGGTTGTGGAAAACTATCACGCGCACGACTTCGAGATACTCCCCTACAACACTCTTGCGCTTTACGACTTGTCTAAAGACGTCCCGACCGTCGCAAAAATGTTTTCCGACGCAAACGTTTCGGTTTTGAGCATATCCGAGTGTCAGGGCGACCTCGAATCCACGTTTATTTCGCTTATGGGAGGTATCAAAAATGAACAATAATTCATTCTCTTTGGCTTTCACGAGTGACGTTTACAGAATGAGAAAACTCAAAAGCGTTTGGGTTTCGCTTATAATTATGTTTTTGGCTATCTTTTTGACCTTTGCCGTCTATTGGATCGGAATGAAGATAATCGAAAACACTCCCCCCGAACAAGCTCCGGATGCAGACGGCACAATGCAGATTTTCGATTTGTTGATAGTAAATCTGCTATATGGTTCGTCATCGATTGCTTGCATAGAATTTTTGATCGCAATCGTCACATGTATATTTATCGGCAAAGACTTTTCAAACGGATACGTTGCGCTGACAACGGCACGGGGTGCAAAGCGAGCGGACACCTACTTCTCGAAATGGTTGTCAATGGTGTGCCTGTTCTTCTTCTACATGTGCTTTGCGCTTGTAGTGAGCGGAATCTTTTACGCAATCAGCGGTAGTCCGGGCGGTTTTACAAGCGCAAAATTCGGCATACTCATGCGCAACTTTGCACTTCAATTCCTTGCCGGCGTGGCAAGCGTGTCAATTTTTGTGATGGTGAATTTCCTTTGCAGATCCACGGGAACGTCTATTGCAACATGTATTGCGGCATACTTGCTTTTGAGCGTAGTCGTGAGCGTCATCTCAACCGTCATTGCCACAAACGACGTCAACGGAACGAAACTCGATTGGACAATATTCCTTCCATTGCAACAAATGGGTATCGCGACGACCGCAGAAAAACTGGCGAATGCACAAATCGTTGCGGCAACCGTTATGCCCGTCGTTTATACCGTGATAAGCACGCTTATTGGCTACTTTACGTTTAAAAAACGCGATATAAAATAATCGGAAACAACAATTTTAACTTAAAAAATCGTCGAATATCGGCGATTTTTTCTTATGTGCCGACGATTTTTGACAAGATAATCCGAAAAATACGGGCGGCGATTTTTCATAGGAAATTCAATAAATATTATTGTTGCAAAAATCAAATCTTAATGCTATAATAATCACACTGTGCTAGACGGGGAGCTTGCGGTGCCCTGTAAACTACAATCCGCAATAGTAGTGTCGAACGCCGTCCGAGGTCTTTGATATGGTTGGCTGCACGGTGCAAGGAATGTTGATAGCAAGGTCCCGTGCAATGTCATACTGCGAACCGTGTCAGAGCTTGACCGCAGCAGCACTAAACAGGCGTTGGCGTGTGCCACGGGGAAACTTTGGAGGAGTCACCTACACCGTTTCCGCTTCGGTATCGATTATCGAAGACGGTGCACAGTTTTTTGAAGATAAATCCACCGACACTTTGATCGGTGGATTTTTTGTCCCAAAAAAATTCAATGAGATGAATACCTATTTGATGAAATGACGCCGAAATTTTAATGAAGAACAAGGAAGAGCCTGCCGCATAGACAGGAGTGTACTTATTCGCTCAATCTGCCTATTCCAAGTGCGAGCCGCAAGGCGGCGAGAATATGAGCGCCGAGCTTGACGGTTGTACCGTCCGACTGCGCCGTGTTGTTGCGTAGCTGGCGCACAAAGGACGGTGGCATAATGAGAGAATTGTCCCTATCTATGCGAGTGCCGACTGTCTCCCCCGCGAACGACGGATAATCTTGTAGAGAATTGCCCCTATTTGAGTGGTGGGAGAAATACCGGCGTGTCCGGAAAGAGGGGGCGCATCTAATTTAGGGTACACGCCGTTCAACTCTTGTAGAGGAAGAAATCACACTCATTCAAGGCATAACTCAAACCTAAATATTTAGATGAAGAGCGCGAAAAAAACCCTCGAATGACAACCCTAATGTACAAAACGTACATGAGTTGGCAAGCGAGGGGTTTTGACAAAGCTATTCGCTAAATCAGCGCGCTATTTCTTTGCGGATTCTTCTTCGCGCTTCTTCGCATCCGCAATAATCTTATCGTTGTTCATTGCAGGCACTTCTTCGTAGCGCACGACGTGCATTTCGAATCTGCCGCGACCTTGAGTCATGGAGCGAAGATCGGTTGCATAGCGGAACATTTCGGCTTGCGGAACTTCTGCGGTGATGATTTGTTTGCCGTTTGCCATATCCGTGCCGAGGATACGACCGCGACGCTTGTTCATATCGCCGAGGATATCACCCAGATACTCGTCGGGAACGACGACTTTTGCTTCGACGATAGGTTCAAGGAAGCACGGACCTGCCGCTGCGATACCGTCTGCATAAGAGAGTTTTGCCGCGGTGACGAATGCGATTTCCTTGCTGTCGACGGGGTGATATTTTCCGTCGTAAAGCGTAGCTTTAAGGTTGACGAGAGGATATCCTGCGAGAACGCCGTGTTTGATTGCTTCGCGCAAACCTTTTTCGACTGCGGGGATAAATTGACGAGGAACCGCACCGCCGACAACTGCGTCGACAAACTCGAATTGTCCGTCTTCCGCGCCCGGCTCGTACTTGATGAACACGTCGCCGTATTGACCTGCACCGCCCGATTGCTTTTTGTGTTTGCCTTCCGCTTGAGAAGTCTTGCGGATGGTTTCGCGATATGCGACTCTGGGTTCTTGCCACGTGATGTCGATGCCGAGTTTTGATTTGACGCGCTTGCACATGATGTCAAGTTGCGCTTCACCCAGACCGCTGATGAGGACGTCGCCCGTTTCAACGTTCTTTTCAACCTTGAAGGTTGCGTCTTCTTCTTGCATCTTGATAAGACCTTGAATGGCTTTTTCTTCGTCTTTAAGAGCCTTGACGGCGTAGGAGATGACAGGCTTGGGGAACTCGATCTTTTCAAACTCTATCTTGTTGTCCGCAGAGGAAACGAGAGTGTCGTTGGTGTTGGTGTAAACGAGTTTTGCGACAGCGCCGATATCGCCTGCGTTGAGGCAATCGACGGGCTCTTGCTTTTTGCCTTTGAGCACGTAAAGCGTGCCGATTTTTTCGGGCTTTTCAACGCTTGCGTTGAACACGTTGTCGCCGCTTGAAAGTTTGCCGCCCAGAACTTTGAAGATGAGAAGTTTTCCGACGTAAGGGTCAACAACGGATTTGATGACTTGCGCACAGAACGGAGCGGACGGATCGACGCCGACTTCGGTTTCCTTGCCGTCGACGATTGCTTTGATCTTGTGTGCTCTTTGCGGATGGGGCATAAGATCGACAAGTTTGTCCATAAGGCGTTTGACGCCCTTCGATGTTTGAGCGTTGCCTGCAACGAGCGGAACGAAAATGTCGTCGGCGATTGCAGCGTGCAAACCTTTTTGGATTTCCTCTTCGGTGAATGCTTCGCCGTCAAAGAATTTCATCATAAGTTCTTCGTCGGTTTCGGCAATGAGTTCCATAAGTTTGCCGTTGAAATCTTCGACTTCGCCTTGCAAATTTTGCGGAGTTGCGATTTCTTTACCTTGCAAATCGAATGCCTTGCCGGTGAGAACGTCTACGCAACCGACCATCTTGCCGCCTTCCATAATAGGAAGCTCGATGGGGATGACGCTTTTATACTTTGCCATAATCGCTCTTGCAGTGCCCATAAAGTCACTGTTGTCTTTGTCAACCGCGTTGACGAAAATGAGAGCCGCGACTTTCTTTTCTTGGCAAAGTTCGAGAGCTTTCTCCGTGCCGACGGTGATAGAGCCGGTTGCACTTGTGACGACAACCGCGCTGTCTGCCGCATGAAGAGCCGCGATCATTTCGCCTTCGAAGTCGAAGAAACCGGGAGCGTCGAGAATATTGATTTTGGTGTTGCGATAAATTGCATAGCCAAGCGACAATGAAATTGATATTTTGCGTTTGATTTCTTCATCGTCATAGTCCATAGTGGATGAACCGTCGTCGACTTTGCCTAAACGGTCAATAGTCTTGGCTTCGAACATCATAGCTTCTGCGAGGGACGTTTTGCCCTCGCCGGAGTGGCCGATGAGAGCCACGTTGCGGATTGAGTCGGTATCAAAAATCTTCATAATTTACCTCTTTTGAAGTGGATAGTACAATTATATAATAAATTTTGTACATTTTCAACCACAAATTTTGCTCAAAAACCATCGTAAAAAGCATATATGCCGATAAAGTCCGTTAGAATACGGAAAAATTTTTTATCGCAAAAAATCACAAGTCGCAAGATAAATCAAATCCGATGCGTTAGATAGCTTGTTTTTGCAATTCATATTAATCCGACAAATTAAATTCTGCTGTCAAAAACGAAATTATACGCATATATAAAAGCATATGGCAACAATCGGCGTGTACGACAGCGGAATAGGAGGACTTACCACCCTCAAATTATTGACGGAAAATTTCGGAGGCAACGATTTTTTATACTTTGCCGACAATTTGGCACACCCTTTCGGGACAAAAAACGAACGTGAACTTGAAAATATCGTCAATTCGGGCGTCGAAAAACTTAAAAACAAATGCGACTTGGTTGTGCTTGCGTGCAACACCGCATCTACGATATACAAACAAAACGACGCAATCAAACTTCTTCCGCAAATCCCGAACGATACAAAAAACTGTCTGTTGCTTGCAACGGAGTTTACAATCGAGCATACAAAAACAAAAAACGTAAAAATCGCCGACACGTCCGAGCTTGCCTCTCTCGTTGAAATTCAAGCGTCGATAAACTGTAAAAAAGGCAATTTGGATATGAGCGCGCTACTGCCCTATATCGCCGAAAGACTTTTCAAATTCAAAGGCGTCGAAACGGTGATTCTGGGATGTTCGCATTATCCGTATTGTAAAAATGAAATATCGAAAATTCTCGGAAACGTGAGGTATGTCGACGGCAACGAAACACTCGTGAAAGAGCTTGAAAAACGTATGAACAAAAACAAGGGACAAAGCAGCGTAAAGTTTGCTTTCAGCGGATTCAACGAAGAGAAAAAGTATCAAAAAATACTTTCGATTTTGCAAAACGGAAAATTGTAAAAAATCTAATAATACCTTGTTAGAATGTCGGTTTATAAGTCGAAAGCAATGTTTATCGCATTTGCGAGAATACTCGAAGCAACATTTACGACAAGGTCGATATCTCTGGGTGCCACGATCAAATCGGCAAGGGCGCAATCGGCAAGTTTTTTGCGCAAATTAAACTCGTTGGTTTGCAAGTTTTCTTCCTTTGCGAAATCTTTGACAAACGCATAGATTCCCGTCCTTAACGAAAGCAACAGCGGCACGCCTATCGAAAAAGTCGGCACTGACAAGATCGACTTGTCTATTCGTTCCTTATCCTGTCCCACGCCGCTTCCAGGGGATATTCCGCAACTTGAAATTTGAAAAGATTTTCCGAGCCTTGAAACCGCGCCGGTTGCAAGCGAATCTATCAGAATTACGCACGACGGCTTAATTTTCTCGACTGCCCCTGCAACGAGTTCGGCGGATTGAATACCCGTCATTCCCAAAACGCCCGTTGCAAAAGCGCATACGCTCTGTTTTTTGCCGGTTTGAACAAATCTCGAAACTTTTATTCTTTCCACGCTTCTCTGTCCCAGCGAATCGGCAACGATATGCCTATTGCCAAGCCCGACGACAAGTACGGGCGAAGATTTTTTCAAAATTCCTATAAGTTCTGCAAGCGAACGCGCGATTTGTCGCGTCAAAAAATTAGACGCGCTCCCGTTTGTAAAAACGCTGCCTTTGCAATCGAAAGTGATGTAAATGCCTCTTTCTCTTCCTATGCGTTTTGACTCTTCCTGCGTTTTCACCCTCAGCGTGCGTTTTTGTATGCCGTATGAAAGTTCTATCCCCTCGACGCTTTGCCCCAGTCCCGTCGCTTCTGCGCTTTCAAGCGCAATATCCGTGATAAATCCGTAACTTTTTGAAATATTCATAACTTTATTGTGCATAATCGCAAAAAATCCATTCAAAACGGTTGCAACTTTGCTTTTAATATGCTAATATGTCAAAGATATTTAGTCAGTACAAAAGTACGAGGAGAAAAATATGCCAAATATTAAGTCAGCAAAAAAGAGAGTTATCACTTCCGATAAGAGAAACGAAATCAACACCGCAAAGAAAGCGCGCGTTAAAACCGCTATCAAAAAATACAACGCAGCTATCGAAGCAGGCGACGTCGCTCTTGCAGAACAACTCCTTCCCGAAACCGTTTCCGTCATCGACTGCGCTTTCAAGGACGGTATCTACAAAAAGAACACGGTTGCAAGAAAGAAATCCACTCTCTGCCGCGCTTTGGACGCACTCAAAGCAAACAAGTAAAAAAACGTTTTATCGCAACATTTTAAAAGACTGTTTGAAAACAGTCTTTTTTTCGTTGAACGGAATTTGAGGATTTTGTCGTATGCAAGTCAGTTGTTGCCGCTTCTCTTCTTCTTGACAAGGATTGTCGAAACAACGCAAACAAGGCAAACTCCAAGCGCGCACATTGCCGAAATAGACGCAATCGTAAGCACTCCAGCATCGTCATTCTCGTTTTCTACGACTTTGAAAGTCGTTGCGGACGTAAAATACCCGCCGATTTTTGCCTTTACGAAATGAACTCCCTCACTCTCGAATTTATATGACAAGTTTGCGCCGCTTGCAACGTACGCGCCGTCTACGTACCACATAACAATCGTATCCGGATCTATGCTCGAAAGCAACGACTTATCGATTGAAAATTCTATCGTTTTCCCGCTTTCGACCCGAATTGCAGTTTCGCCGTCCGCTACCGACAAATTAATACCGCCCGACACTGCGTTAACTTTGATTTGTGCGGTTTCGCTGCTGCTGTATTCGAGATACTTCACTTCAACGCTACACTCGGCATATACGGTTATTTCCTCGCAAGTCCACTCGGCTGAAATCTTTACGCTTCCTATTTTGTTTTCGGGAGTATATTCAAACTCGAATTCATCGTCGGAGGGGTTTTCAACGCTCTTTCCGTCAACTTTCCACTCAACCGATCCTTGCTCGGTATAAACGCTCGGAAAAATTTCAAGACGCAATTTTACGCTTTTTACATCGTTTAAATTTTGCACAAGACTGCCGCCGTCCTCTTTAGCAACGATTCTTGCTTTCACCTCATCGCTCAAAAGAGATTTAAAGTCGAACACACCGAGAGAAAAATTGCGAGAACTCGTAAGAGTCTTTACTGTTTTGACGATTTGCTCGTCGAAGGAACTTTTGACGTATCCGGCAACCTCTTCATACGATTTGGGCAAATCGTTCGTTGCCGAGCAAAAAGCTCGGTCCTTGACAATCATCAGCGCACTTGCAAATGCTACGATAGGTGTTGCCATACTTGTGCCCGTCAAGGATTTGTAGCTTTCGTTGCTTTTTCCGTCCGCACTGAAAATCGCGTTGCCGGGAGCACAAATATCGTAGACGTCGCCGAAGTTCGAAGACGACACAAGGGATTTATTGCCGTTTTCTTCCGCATAGTTCATCACGCCTATCACGTGCTTGTTTGCGGCGGGATAATACCATTTTCCTTTTGCAGAACCGACTGTTGACGATGCGGTCGAATTGTTGCCTGCCGCCGCAACGAAAACGGCTTTTTGAGCATCCTCTTTGGTCACCATATCGAAATCCGTACTTGTGCCGGGATCTGCGCCTTTGTCGGATATAGACATATTGATAACGTCTGCGCCGTTTTCGATCGCAAAGTCAATCGCAGCCCTCACAGCCGTACTTTTGAAGGTTGTTTCGCCCCACGAATTGTATGAAGCCTTAATCGGCATGATTTTGACGTATTTTTCAAGATCAAGTTCGTGAATAAACGTGGCAATTATGCCGGCAACGTGCGTGCCGTGGCGATTGTTTGAATCGTCCGTTGCGTCTTTTGAGGAACTTGCGGTGTTTGTCGAAATCACTTTGCCGTCTTTGTCACGGTACAAAACGTCGTATTCGCCAATGCCTTCATCGTCGGTTTTCACTCCGTTTTGGTCATACTTGCCGGTGAAAATCTCGTGATTGAAGTTTATGCCGGTGTCGATAACGGCAATTACGACGGGATGTTTTTCAAGATCGGCAAAACTGTAATGTTTGTTTTTCATCCAATCCCCAACGGTTGCTTTGACATAATCGAGATTCAGGTCGGAGCTTCCGTTTTGCCAATCGAGATTTTTGTCCTTAACTTCACTCACGTAGCCGTCGGGACATACAGCGTCCGCGGTAGACGGAGCGAAAATAACGCATAAAAACAAAACGAGGACGACCGCGCTCACGACGAATCGCAATGCGGATGACCTCGTATTTAGTGTGTTTTTCGCGATTTTTCTCATTTTCCTCACGTCACCGAGTAAAAGGAAAACTTAAATCCAAGTGATTTTACCCTCGGTGGTGATAGTCCCCCATTTTCCGTCTTTTTTGACCTTGGCTTCGCCGTTTTCAAAAGGCGTTGCCGCATCGAATTCGAAAGGAATGACAACTTCGTTATTTTTATTGATATAACCGCACTTTTCCCCTCTGCAAACCATTGCAAGACCTTCGGAAAAGCTCATAGCAGTGTCGTAATCAGGCGGTATAACGACGTTATTTTGCTCGTCGATATAGCCGCATTTTTCGTCGATTTCGAAGGACGCAAGCCCTTCTTTGAACGCAAAAATTTCGTCATACATTGTAGGAATTACGATTTGAAAACCGTCGGAGTATCCCCATTTGCCACCTTTGAGCACTTTGCGCCATTGTCCCTGCTTCAAAGGTTCGGTAAGTTTTTCGGACTTTTGAGATTTTTTGTCGTTTTGCTTTACGGTTTGATTTTGCTTGTTTTGCGGCTTCGAGCTTGCCCTGTCCGAAAGCCCGAATTTCGACGTGCGTTCGGCTTTTGCGTTTGTATCATTGTTTGTGCGACGATCGAGTTTTTCGGATTTTTGAGAATTTTGCTTTTTATCGTTTTTGCGTTTCTGATCGCCGTTGACGTCCGCACTCTGCTCTTTTTGCGTGTTTTGCGGAGTTTTGGCGTTTTGCACATTGTCCGTTTTAGGCTTTGGAGGTTCGGGACGCAGGCTCATATCTTTTGCTTTGAGTGCGTCTTTCACTTCAAAAAGAATCTTTTTATTGAGACCTTGCACCTTATACATATCTTTTTCGGTGCGTTTGACAAGGTCCGCGGCGGTCAATATGCGATTTTTTGCAAGCAACTCGCGAGTTGCTTCGCTTATACCCAAATCCTCGGTGGAAAGCGCAAGTTGCTCTTGCGAGAATTTTGCCGTTTGCTCTATGACGCTCTCTTGATTTTGTTTCTTGGAGCGATTGTTGTAATAACGTTTTTTGTTTGCCATATAAATACCTTTTATAAAATATTATCATACGCGCACGAATATTTCAAGCAATAAACTTATTATCTTGACTTAAAGTTGCAATTTGATTATACTTATATTTATGAAAAAGTCGGTAAAATTCACAAAAAATTCGTTGATAATTCTCGTTTTGCTCGCCGCGTTCTTGGCGGTATTTTCCTTTGCTTTGACAAACTGCAACTCCTCTATAGCAAGTGCGCAAAGCGACAATTTCACAAGAGTTTTCCCGACAAACAACTATTTTCAATCGGCAAATCCGACTATGGTGAGCGCAAACGACGGCTACCTTATCATCTACGACAAGGATGCGAAAACTCTGTTCGTACGCCCAAACGACGCTTCGGACACATACGCTTACGCCGTGGATTTTGAAGAAGTGAGCAATCTTTTCATTCTCACGGACGTAGCGTTTTTGCAAGCGGACGGCAAATACTTTACAATCGACCTTACCGACAAAAACTCAACGGCAACGGAGCGTACGCTCACATCCCCGGAAAGAATATCCTCTCTTGCAAGCGACGGTACGTATCTTTACGCCCATTATCTTGCCGGTGATTTGACCATTTACGACAAAAATCTCGACGTGGCGTTCGGCGTTGACAACGTAAACTCTTCCGATCTCGTGGGTAAAATCGTCATTGCGGGCGAAAAAGACTGTTTGTACGCATTTCCGTTTGCATACGGCAACGCGTTTTTCGTCAGATACGACGCAACGAATAAAACAAGCGAATCTCACTCCATAACTCAAAACATAACGCAAGCCTACGTTGGCGACGTGGTGTACGCGCTTGCGCTCATTCCTCAAACCAATCAAAAAAACGTCGTATGCCTCGACAAGCAGACGGGCGAGTTGCTCGTTCAAACGGACATTTGTCCCGAAACCTACTTTGCATACGGCAACAGACTGTTTACAATCGAGGATAAAAGCGTTGTCGTTTACACTCTTTCAAGCGATAAGACGGCACTTTCAAGAACGACGTCTATCACGATGACGGGCAGCGACGCTTTTCACCTTGACCACCCCGGCGATTTGTGCGTAACCGACAAAGGAGTCAGCGTTGCCGACAGTGGCAACAAACGCATCGCAAACATAGACAAATACGGCGTAATGACTGATCTTGTCTTTGAGGAAACTCCTATAAAAGTCACATCGTCCGAGCGTGAACTGTACTGCGCCTTCCCAAACGAAGTTTCGAGAATAAGCGGCGGACAAATCACAAAATCTTATTCTATCGAAAACGTCGTTGATATTGTATATCTCGACAAACTCTACGTGCTTACTCAAGACGGCGTGTACACCGCAATCGGCAATTCTCTCATCAAAATTTTCGACGTCGAAAACGCAAAACGCATAACCTGTGCAAAAGACGGAACAAATGTATATTTGCTCACAAGTCAAAGCGTGATTTGCATCGACCGCAACGGCAACAAACTTACGGACGCGGCAAGCGGCGACTTTTCGGACGCAATCGACCTTGCAATAGATTATCAGGGCAAAGCGTACGTTACGTTCAAAGACAAAATCACCGTATTGTATAAAGGCGAAAGCAAAACGCTTTATCCGACGTCGTCGTCCATGAAAGCAACCTTGACAAGCGCATGTCTTGACGGCGAAAATCTTATCTTCACCGCAGAGGAAAGTTTTGTGGGAGCAATGAACGTAGGCGCAACCACAAAACAAAGTTATACGTACAATCAACCCGACGTTTCGATTTGCGATTATTATTTTGCAACCGCAAACGACGACGCGCTCAACTATTCCTTTGACGGAAGATTTGAAAACACTTCGCTTGCGTCCGACGCAACGTATCTGGTTCTCGACAAAACAATCGAAGGCGACGAGGACGATATTTATCGCTATGCTTACGTCGAGGACAAACTCGTGATAATCGACAAAAACGATTTTAACAAAGTGGAAACGAGCTCATTAACCGGCGAATATGTCGCGACGAAAAATACCGCGCTCTACTCTATCCCCTATCTTTCAACAGACACGACAGAACTTAAACAAGGTCAAATCGTCACGAGAATAAGCGACGTTGCAGGATACGACAACTCGAAGTGGACCATTGTAAAACACGGCGATAACACTTATTTCGTCAAATCGTCGGACATCGAAGAATACGTTGTGATTGTTCCCGAAAAGGACAGAGTTTACGGCAAAGCAAACGCCGACCGCGTTGGCGGACTCGTCAACGTCTATGCCTCCCCTGACAAAAACTCGCAACTCGTCACGAAAATAGTTGACGGAAGCAAGGTTGAAATTCTGGAAACTCTCGATGATTTCTATCTCGTCAAATTCGAAGATTGCGTCGGTTACGTGGAAAAATCACATATCAAAATAGACGGTTTGACAACGGTGCAAATCGTGGCAATCGTCCTTGCAATCATCGTTGCACTTGCAGGCTCGGCAATTTTCGCATCGATATATCTCACTCGCAAAAATGCCGAAAGCAAGAAAAACGACGACAAGCTCAAAAAGAGATTTTGAGTTTTAAGTTGGAAAATTAACCCCCTTAAACATAGCAAAAGCACCGAAAAATCGGTGCTTTTCTAATGTATGGTTTTCAAAAATTCAATACGTTTCAAAACTCAAATAAATAAGCAATAGAATTTGATTTTTTACACGTCGATTTCAAAGGTTAAGCTTTGCGTGCTTCCCTCGTTTTGCCCATAAAGAACACTGCCAAAGCATTGTACCCCGCACAACCGGAAACAAGACGGTTGATATAGCCGTATTTTACTGGAATACCGCCCGATATTTGCTCGATTTGAGCACCGAAAGCGTGAGCTTCTTCGGGGCAATTTGTGTGTCCGATAAGAATAAAATCGTTGTCGTCGGCAATGTAGTTTTGTTTGAAAAACTTGACCATTTCGGCAATGGATTTCTTTCTGCCGATAGATTTTGTGACGATGCCGATTTTGCCTTGCGTGGTGAGTTCGAGAACGGGATTGATGTGCACGATCATGCCGAAAAGCGCGGCAAGCGTGGAAATTCTGCCGCTGTTGCGCAAATTGATAAGGTCGCTGACAATGAAGCAATGGTGAGCGTTGAGCTTGTTGTCTTCAAGCCACTTTGCAATCTCTTCCATGCTTTTGCCATCTTGCTGCATCTTCTTTGCATAGTAGACGAGCAAGCCTTCACCGCCTGCGCCTGCAAGTGTATCGATCACGACGATTTTTCTTTCGGGATATTTGATGCGCAAGCCTTTTGCGATGTACGATATGTTGTCGAAGCTGCCGCTCATACCCGACGAAAAACCGATGTAAAGCACGTCTTTGCCCTCCGACAAAACCTGCTCGAACATCACTTCCGCATCGTGCGGATTGATTTGAGAAGTTTTGACGAGTTTGCCTGCTTTCAGTTTTTCGTAAAAAAGCTCGATCGGATACTCGTCGTCTTTTTCGTAAAAACGATCTTCGAGCGTAAACGAGAACGGAAGGCGACGTGTCGGATTTTGTTCGTAATAACCTTCAAAAAGGTCGGCGGTGTTGTCTGTTACGATTTCAAACATAATTTACTCCTTAATATAGTTATCTTATCACAAGGCTTTCGATTTGTCCATAGTGCCGATTGTATGGAATCAAAAATTTTTCAGAAGATTCACAATTGTAGCAAAAAGTGTAGATTTACTTGCGTTTTGTTTTTTAGGCGAGCATAATATGCACGTTGCAAAAGAGGAAATATGGCACTTCAACTTTCTGTCTTTATAATATGTGCGTTGGGCATACTCGTTTCGACGCTCTTCAATCTTCGATTGAGGATAGGAAAAGTCGGCTTTGGTTTGTACTGGCTCATTCCTTTGGTATGCGCCGCAATTCTTTTGGCAAGCGGAGGCGTGGACGCAAAAGCAGTTTGGCAATCATTCACTTCAAACGATGAGGTGAATCCTCTCAAAATCCTCGTGTTGTTCTTGTCCATGAGTGCGTTGAGCGTTTATCTGGACGAAATCGGATTTTTCAAATGGCTTGCAAACGCCGTTTTGAAAAAAGCCGGTGCAAGTCAGAAAAAGCTGTTTTTCTTTTTGTATATCACAACATCGATTTTGACTGTTTTCACCTCAAACGACGTGATTATCCTCACGTTTACGCCGTTTATCTGCTATTTTGCGAGAAACTGCGACATAGACCCCGTTCCTTTTATATTCACCGAATTCGTAGCGGCAAACACGTGGAGCATGTTTTTGATCATCGGCAATCCCACCAACATCTATCTTGCAACGTCAATGGGAATCACGTTCGGAGAGTACGTTGCGGTTATGGCGTTGCCAACGATGTTTGCAGGGCTTTGCTCGCTTGCCATTCTCTATCTGATGTTCAGAAAAAAGCTGTCTGCGCCGATGAACGCACACGAGTGCGAAATCCGAATAGACAACAAACCTTGCCTGATTATCGGCATATGCGTGCTGTGCGCGGCAACCGTTTTGCTTGCGATATCCTCTTACATCGGCATCGAAATGTGGATTGTATCTTTGTCCGCTTGCGGCATATTGCTTGTTGCAAGCACGATCGCAACGCTTGCGCAAAAGAAATCTATGAAACCCATAGGGAAAACGCTTGCAAGACTGCCTTGGCAACTCGTGCCGTTTTTGCTTTCGATGTTCGTAATCGTGCTTTCGCTCAATCAATGCGGCGTCACAGAATATCTTGCCTCTTCACTGCAAAAAGCAGACTGCGCATTGACCTTCGGCACGACTTCCGCACTGTTTGCAAACCTTATGAACAACATACCGATGTCGGTGCTGTATTCGCAGATTCTTCAAAGCGTTGCCGCTCAAAACCTCAAGGGCGCGATTTACGCCTCGATTATCGGCTCCAATCTAGGCGCATTGCTCACGCCGATCGGCGCACTTGCGGCAATAATGTGGAGTTCAATTTTGAAAACTCAAAACGTCAAATTCTCTTTCCTCGATTTTGTAAAGCGAGGTATGCTTGTCGGCATACCTTCACTGCTTTGCGCAATCGGCGGGCTTGAAATCATACTTCTGATCTGATTTGCAAACAACAATTGCCCGTTTTTCATACAAAACAGCTTAAATCTCTTCAATTTGGTTATCACATACAAAAAAGCGATCGATAGTGTTGAAATTTTGCACCCGACATGATAAACTTTTTTATATTTCTCATATTATAAACGAATGAAGAGGGATATATGGATTACTCACAAATTTTGAACCCTATCGCACGCGACTTGAAACCATCGGGAATCAGAGAATTTTTCGGCATTGCGGCAACCAGAAAAGATTGTCTTTCTTTGGGCGTAGGCGAGCCGGATTTTTCCACGCCATCGGTTTTTTCGCAAGCGGGCATAAACAGTATAATCGCAGGCAAAACCCAATACACCGCAAACGCAGGACTTTTTGAACTGCGTGAGGCAATTTCACGATATACCGAGCAGTTTATCGGCGTCAAATACAATCCGCACGATGAGATAATCATAACCGTCGGTGCCAGCGAAGGCATAGATGCGGCATTCCGCGCAATCGTTGCGCCAGGCGACGAGATACTCATTCCCGAACCTTGTTTTGTGTGTTACGCTCCTCTTGTGTCCCTTTGCGGAGGCAGTCCGGTGCCTATTCAATGCAAAATCGAAAACGAATTCAAGCTCATGCCCGATGAACTCGAGAGCGCAATAACGCCCAAAACAAAGGGACTGTTGCTTGCATACCCCAACAATCCCACGGGTGCGGTTATGGAAAAATCCGACCTTGAAAAACTTGTGCCTATCGTCAAAAAACACAATCTGATTGTATTCAGTGACGAGATTTACGGCGAATTGTCCTACAACGGTTTGAAATTCACTTCCATCGCATCGTTTGACGGCATGCGCGAGCGCACAATCGTCATTAGCGGATTTTCTAAATATTTTGCAATGACCGGTTGGCGTCTCGGATATGTTTGCGCACCCAAAGAAATCATCGACGTTATATACAAGATTCATCAATACGCTATTATGTGCGCATCGACCGCGGCGCAATACGTGGCGTTAGAAGCACTAAATTCTTCCTTTGAGGACAATTTCAAAGAGGTGCATACGATGCGTGACGAATACGATAAGCGCAGACGCTATCTTGTTGATCGTCTCAATGCAATGGGACTTTCTTGTTTTGAACCCAGAGGCGCATTTTATGTGTTTCCGTGCGTAAAATCGACGGGAATGGACGGCGAAAAATTTGCGTATGCCCTGCTCGACGCAAAGAACGTTGCCGTTGTTCCGGGCGGCGCATTCGGTGATAGCGGCAAAGATTTTGTACGAATAAGTTACGCTTATTCAATGGATATAATAAAACGCGCCTTGGATCTGATCGAGGAATTTTTGAACAACAAATGACCGCATATTGCGACATACATAAAAGCGCACGCATTGCGTGCGCTTTTATAATACTATTATAAAAAATCAACCTATCGTGACGGTGCCGTCCTCTTTTATCGTTATTGTATCGCCCGTGTTGACGGTTTTCAAAAATTCGTCGCCAAGCTCGTCAATAGCGATGACGTTTGAATCTTCCCAAATCTTTGCAAGCACGATTCCGCTTGCGGCAAGAGAATCGATGTGCTCGCTGAAAAGGAACGCCGCGGGATTGATCCCCATAGAGCAAACGGTTTGAATAACCAAGCCGCCCGTCGTCGAGCCGATTGTTTGAGGAAGGCAAAGTGCCTTGCCCGTGATGTTGAGTCCGAAGATGTCTTTGTTGTTTTGGTCGCTGACGATAACTTGTTTTGCGTTTGTCAGAGCGCTTTTTTGAAAAGTCGCAAGCGTGTTTACGCCTTGTCTTGAAACGACTGCTTCGCCTTTGAAGTTGCCGGCGGCGATAACTCTACCCTTAAATGATTTCATACTCTTCACTCCTTTCCTGCGATGATATTGAGAAGATCTGCCGTTTTATAGTATCTTGCGATGCTGTACGTGCGGAGTTTGTTTGAGCAAGTCGCGATGGATTTGCCTTTTGTGAGCGGGTTGTTGGTGTACATAAGCGGGCAAATGCTCGTAAGTTTTGCGCCCGTTGCGATAAGACGATTGTACGCAGGCGTCTTTTTGAATTTCTCGACCACGTCGGGTGCAGAGCAAACGATTGTTTGAAGCGCAACTTTCTTCTTTCCGCTCTCTTTGAGTGCCTTTTCAATCATATCCGTCCACTCGTTGAGTTGCGTAAACGTGAGGTGCGGGCAGCCGACAAATGCCATGGTAGCTTTGCTGTCGGGTTTTTTCCACATGTTCGGATAGCTCTTGTACACTCTTTCGAGTTCCGCGTCGTCGATGACGTACACTTTCGGATTTTCAACGATAAGTTTGTCGCCGAGTTCTTTCGCTTCGGGCGTGAGGTTGTCGATATGATAGAGTCCGACTGCGCCGTTGGATGCGGTTGCCGCGCCGAAATCTTTGAGGTAACCTTTCGCTTCGTCCGTAAGCTCGGAGCCGATCCATTTGTCGAGACCGTAGACATACGGCACGTCCTCAACCACTTTCATGCCGATTGCACTGCCGAGAATTTGCGCTTCGGGGATTTTGGTCGTTTCGACTTTGACAATCCAGGTTGCCTTTCTACCCTCGTCGGTGAGAAGACCGAATTCGGGAACATAACCGACAATCGAGCCGAACAAATCGAGCATACCGCTGTTGCGATTGCAACGCGCGCCGAGCACGGAGTTTGCATAAACGACTGCGCTGGATTCCGCCCAGGAAAGAATATCGCCTTTCTTGGGAACGTTGCCCACTTCGTCGAGATAGCAAGCGCAAGTGAATGCGTTGGCATCTTTAAGACCGACCGCTTTGAGTTGCTCCTCATAGTGCTTTTGTTGAGAATACATAACTTTTTCGTTGACAAGTCTGTCAAGCAATGAGTATTTTACGTTTTCTCTGTCGAGCGGACGCGGATCAACCGTGAAAGTGCCTTGCGTCTTGATGCCGTCGGCAATGAGCCTGTCCATAGTCTTGTAAAGGGGTTTCAAAAGTCCGATGCCGAAGCTCGTGACGAGATGCCCCTCTTTGTGAGTCACTTCAACCATACGTTTTGCTCCGAAAATATCGCCGAACATAACGAGTGTTTCCATGACTTTTGCCATCGTTTCTCCCTTTTTGCCGTTGAGAATGTCGGCTTGTTCGGGAGTGAGTTGCATGTTGTATTTCATATTTATCCCTCTTGGCGCATTACTTTCCGTATTGCGCAAACTTTATCGTTCTTACAAACAAATTTTACTATATAGATATATAAATATCAATAGCAAATTTAACGTTTGTAAGAAAATTTTAACAGAAAAACTCCGAAAATTCAAAAGCCTCCGCGCAAAATCGTTGAATCGCTTGCGAGGAGGCTGAGTATCGATTTATAGATAAGGTCAAGTTTCAACGACGATAAACGGCACGAGAATTTCGTCGATACACGCCCCTGCGTGCATACCTACGAACTCTTCGTCGGATAGTTCAAACGGATTAACGCAAACGTTTCCCGTTGCCACGGCAACGTAATCGCCGATGAAATCTTCAAAACGAGAATTAGGTTTTCCCTCCCCGAACAACCCGTTTTTGACGACTTCATCGTGCGTAAAAAGGATATAATCATTTACGAACACCTTTTCAAAAGCGTTTTCAAAGTCCTTTTTTCTGCCTTTTTTGACAAAAATCGACATTGCCCTCGGTTCGATAGACGGCACTCTTTCAAGCGTATCGGCAATTTCGGGATAATCGCAAAGCGACTTCCATTCAACGTCCACTAGTCCGTGATCCGCCGTGACGACAACTATGGTGTCTTTCAAATCTTTGCAGAGATTCTCAACCTCGTCGTTTATCAATCTGATTTGCACTGCTACTCTTTCGTCCGTAGTGCCGAAGTCGTGCATATCGTGGTCGGGTTGATGCCAATACGTATAGATATACTTATCTCCCTCTTTTTGGCACAATTCCTTTACGATTTGGCAGGTCGTATGCACGCTGTCCGTCTTGTTTTCGGCATGTTTTGACACGAAATACGCCTGATTTCCGACGTTTTTTATCTTTTTCTGAACGCTATCGTATGCAATGGCGCTTTTTGCAACGGGATAATCGGCGGCAATCTCCTCCGAGCCGAAAACGGTATTCGTAAACAAGCACACGTTTTTGTCTATTTCTTTGAAATAGAGCGCCCAACCAAGCCAAGCGTGTTCCAAAGGCGTAAGTCCCGTTTCGATTGACGTCGTTGCGGCAGTGGTCGTAGGCGGAAACACCGAGCATATCGGGCGCACCAAATGCGAATGCAAAAACGGAGCACAACTCTCGTGCTTGTCGAGAATCTTAAAGCCCATACCGTCAAAAAGCATAACAACGACGTTTTTATAGCCTTTTGCAAGCAACTCGTCAAAATCTTTGAGCGTATTATGCCCGTACGATGCGCCAAAGCGTTTCAGCACCGAGCAAGCCAAAGACACCAAAGAATCGTCGTAGTTGACGGGAATCGATTTACGCATCGTTCGCCTCACAAATTTTATAGTTTTATTTTATCATAAAACAAACATTATCGCAAGACAAAAAAATGCACGATTTTGCGGCATTTAACCGCATAAATCGCGCATTTCCATCAGGTTTTCAAATATCTGAATTAATTGATTTTGTGTATGGCAACGTCGTACGCTTCGCGCGTCGCGTCTGCAATTCTTCCCACCTTCATTGCATCGCCGATGACAAAGAGATTTTGCACTTTGCCCTCAAGCTCTTTTGCAAGGGAGTTTACAGAGCGTGCGCCGAGAGAAAGCACAACGGCATCCGCGTCAACATGATAGGGTTTGCCTTGGCTTACGGTTTTTTGATGCTTATCGAGTTTCACAGGCTCAATTACGATGCCCTTTTCGTCAATCGAATTGAGTTTGTGCGAAAGGATGTATTCTGTCTCCTTTGCGTCGAGTTTCGGCACAATGTCGTCAAGGTGCTGAAACCATGTTCCGGGAGCGAGAGTATCCGACATGTCGACGATAGCGACTTTGTTGTCATGCTCTATCAACATTTCGGCAGTTTCCAGACCTGTCATACCCGAACCGATAAGCGCAACGGTTTTGTTTTCGAGTTTAACTTCGCCGCTCAATATCTGCGTTGTAGTATAAACGTTTGCAAGATTTACGCCCTCGATAGAGCGAGGTTTCACCGCACATGCGCCAGTTGCAATGACAACCGCATAAGGATTGTAGCTTGCTATAATTTCGGGTGTTGCCTCGGTGTTCAAAATGATTTCCGCTCCGAACTTCTCGGCGTTCGTGCGCATATCGACGAAGCTCCAACCGAGTTTTTCTTTCTTCGGGGGCTTGTCGGCAAGTTGAATTTGTCCGCCGATTTTGTCGTCTTTTTCAAGGACGATAGCCTTGAAACCTCTTCTGCCCAGCATTTCCGCGCAAGTAAGACCTGCAACGCCCGCGCCGACGACAACAACGACTCTGCCGTTTCCGTCGTGAGGAAGGTTGTCAAATTCCTTTTCTCTTCCGACAGTCGGGTTGACTGCGCAATATCCGTGGTCGCCGTGATACGCATTGTCTTGCATGCTCTCAATACAGTATAAACAGCAAAGGCAATGTTTGATTTCTTTTTCACGCCCGCTTTGCGCCTTTTCTGCCCAGTGCGGATCTGCAATATGAGGTCTGCCGAGTGACACAAAGTCCTGATCGCCCTCTTCAAGTTGTTTTTCCGCTTGTTCGGGCGTGCGAATAAGGTTTGCCGCAATGACGGGAATTTTGACTTCTTTTTTGACTGCTGCGGCAAGATACTTTCTCCAACCGCACTCGAAACTGGTAGGTTCGAGCCAATAGTTGAACGTATCGTACGCGGCACTCGATACGTCGATTGCGTCAACGCCCATATCTGCGATTGCTTTTGCGTATTTCACGCCGGTTTCAAGGTCGTAACCTTTGCCGGGTTTGCCGATTTTGGAATAAAACTCGTCGAGAGTAAGGCGAACGATGATGGGATAATCTCCGCACTCTTTTCGGATGCCTTCGACGATTTCGCGCAAGAAACGAAGTCTGTTTTCAAAACTTCCGCCGTACTCGTCCGTTCTGTGATTGGTGTTTGGTGAAAGGAATTGTTGAATGAGATATCCGTGTGTGCCGTGAAGTTCCACGCCGTCAACGCCTGCTTTTTGGCAACGCACCGCACCGTCGATAAATTGACGAATGACTTTTTTAACTTCCCTATGGCTGAGCGCACGCACTCTGCCGCCCGCAAAATAACTGGGCTCGCATTTTGACGCGGATACGGAGGAAAGCGCGATATTGTGTTTAGACATAAACGGAGCAATCTTTGGCGCGATGTTGAAAAGAAATTTTGGGAACTTTTTGCACATTCTCGTCATCGCGATGCACACCGGCACGGTGCCGATTGCAAGGCCGACGTTTTGGCGACCGGGATGGTGCAACTGCACGAAAAGTTTTGCGCCGTGTTTGTGGATACGCTGGGCAAATTCATGAAGTCCCGGGATTTGATAATCATGGCTTGCACCGAGTTGCGCAAACGCCGCCGAGCCGTGAAAGTCGTTTATACGAGTAATTTCGGTGATGATAAGTCCCGTGCCGCCCTTTGCACGCTCTTCGTAGTAGTCCATAAGCTGCTCGGTAACGCAACCGTCAAACCGACCGAAGCCCATAAGCATAGGCGACATCACAATACGATTTTTGATTTCGCAATTGCCGATTTTCATAGGCGAAAACAGCATTTTGTATTCCATAATTCTCCCTGACGCACGATATGCGGTCAATTTATAATTTTATTGTATCAATTGTAGCATAAAATGTCTTTTCATGCAAGAAAGAAATTTACTGGTTAATCATTCACAAAACGCTTTCTACAATCAAAAAACCGAGGCGTTATACCTCGATTTCGTTTTGTGCTTTATATGCTTTTACGGTGTTTGCCAAAAGCATCGTCAACGTCATAGGACCGACGCCGCCCGGCACAGGCGTTATGAACGAGCATTTAGGCGCAACGGAGTCAAAATCCACGTCGCCGCAAAGTTTGCCATTTTCATCTCTGTTCATACCGACGTCGATGACCACCGCACCGTTTTTAACCATATCCGACGTCAAAAATTTGGCTTTGCCTATGGCAACGCACACAATATCGGCGCGTGAGGTTATCTCTGCAAGATTTTGAGTTTTCGAGTGACAAATCGTAACCGTGCAGTTTGCGTCCAGCAAAAGTTGGGCAAGCGGTTTTCCGACAAGATTGGAGCGTCCTATAACGACTGCATTTTTGCCTTGAAGAGAAATATCATAGTATTCAAGCAATTTCATCACACCGTACGGCGTGCATGCCACGAGGCTGTCGCGCCCCGTCCAAAGCCTGCCCTTTTGCACGTAATGGCAACCGTCTACATCCTTGTTTGGATCTATAAGGTCCAAAAGCGAGTTTTCGTCAAGATGCTTGGGAAGCGGCAATTGCAAAATCATACCGGATACGTCGGGATTTTCGTTGAGGTAGCGTATCGTACCCGCAACTTCGTCGAAGGTGCTTTCGGCAGGGAGTTTGCAAAGAAAAGACTTTATGCCCACCTCGTCGCACGCCTTGATTTTGTTGCGCACGTAAACTTGCGACGCAGGATCGTCCCCCACCAAAATTACCGCAAGACCTATGGCATTGGGATAATTCAAGGCTTTCAATACTTCCACTTCTTGCTTAATTTGCTCTCTTGTGACTTTTGCCACGAGTTTTCCGTCGATAATTTGCATATCACACCTCTTGTTTGCATTATATCATCAATCAAATCGCATTGTCAAAACATACCGCATCGAATGTGCAAAGCATATAAAAAAGCATATTGACATATTTGAAATGTGAAATTATAATATATTAACCAAATACATAACTAAAAGGATAAAATATATGGACAATTGGGCAGTGGTCGATTGGACAAAGGACGTATGGCATTTTGTGGTGAGGATGCTCATTGCAATTATCTGCGGTCTTGCAATCGGCTTTGAAAGGAAATCAAGAAGTAAAGAAGCAGGTATTCGTACTCATGCGATCGTGTGCCTTGCTTCATGTTTGTTTATGATTTTGTCCAAATACCTTGCCGCACCTATTTTCAGCGATATTGCAGGCAACAAGTTTGACGGTGACGCAACGAGAATCGCGTCGCAAGTCGTCACGGGTATAGGCTTTTTGGGCGCAGGTATCATTATGTACAGACGCGACGTCATGCACGGACTCACAACCGCTGCCGGCGTTTGGGCAACCGCCGCAATCGGCATGGCAATAGGAAGCGGTTTTGTCGTGACGGGAGTTTGCGCCACGGTGATGATTTTGCTTTTGCAACTCATCTTCCATCTCCCCATCAAAGCTTTTACGACAAGACATATCGCTCTTGTAAAAATGCAAATTTGGGTTGAAAACGACGACGTTTTGCCGCAAATCATGGAGAAATTAGGCTCTAAAAAAATCAGCTCCTACAAAGCGAAACAGGTTGGCGAAAGTTTGATTGCGACAGTGGAAGTCGCAACGACAGAGGAACTCGATCCTCAAAAATTCAACGCTTTGATGAGAGAATTTCCTTCCCATCTTCTCTCTATCGAACGCTCCGACGAATAAGAATGAATTGACAATCAAAAAGCAGTCGCAAGACTGCTTTTTCTGTGTGAAAATTTGGATGATTTTACGAAATTTTCAGGCTTTTAGTTGACTTTGTTTATCGGACTGTTTTGCAAAAACGCACGTACGTTGTCCTCGGTTGCGTGCAAAAGACGCACTCTCGCCTCAACGCTTGCCCATGCCATATGAGGAGTAATAATGCAATTTTTTGCATGAATAAGCGGATTGTCAGCTTTTGGTGGCTCGCATGTAAGCACATCGAGTCCTGCGCCCGCAATTCTTCCCTCGTTCAAAGCGTTTGCCAGGGCTTCTTCGTCGACAAGACCTCCGCGCGCGGTGTTTATAAGATATGCCGTGGGCTTAAACATCGACAAACTTTTTTCGTTTATCATCAGTTTCGAGCCTTCGTTCAGGGGACAATGCAATGTTACGAAATCCGCATTTTCAAACACTTCTTCTTTGCTCACGCAGCCGTCTACGGGGGTTCTTGTACTAACAAGGATATTCATGCCGAATGCCTTGCCGATTTGCGCCACTTTTCTTCCTATGCTGCCATAGCCGATAATACCGAGCGTCTTGCCGTTAAGCTCATGCAACGTATCGAGAGTATATGCAAAATCTGCGCAATTTTGCCAATCTCCTCGCGCAACGGATTGAGTGTGCAAAGAAAGTTTGTTTGCAAATTCGAGTATAAAAGCAAACGTAAGCTGTGCAACCGAATTTGTGCTGTAATACGGCACGTTGCAAACGGTTATTCCAAGCTCTCTTGCCGCATCGATATCGACAACGTTATATCCCGTTGCCAAAATAGTGATAAGTTTGAGTTTTTTGCACGCCGAAAGCGTTGCTCTGTCAAGCACGATTTTGTTGATAACCAAAATATCGGCGTCTTTTGCGCGCGACAAAACCTCATCGGGATACGTGACGTCGTAATAAGTCACTTCACCGAATTGATTGAGGAAATCGAAATTCAGTTCCCTTCCCTTTGCCGTAGCTCCGTCAAGTATAACAATTTTCATAGCGATAATTTTTGCTGTAAAACATTGCGCTTTATTCTTCAACGAGTTTGCGCTTTCTGTCATTGATGATGCCTAGGCTGTCTTTCATACTCTTTTCCGCACTGTCGAGAATGTTGAACGCAAGCGAACGAGCCTCATAATCCATTTTGTGATAGTTTTCTTCCGCTTCGCGTTGCATAGCTTCGGCTTCTGCTTTTGCACGCGCGTAAACTTCGGTTTCGGTCATAAGGCGTTTTGCTTGCTCTTCTGCCTTATCCATGGTTTCGTTTGCGTACTTTTCGGCTTTTTCAATAATCTCGTCGCGCTCTTTTTTGATTTGCGTTGCCTCGCGCAAAACAAGCGGATAGCTTGCTCTGAAACGAGAAATAAGGTCGAGCAATACTGCCTTGTTGACAACGATGTCGGTGTTGCTGAACGCCGCTTTTTTCGCTTTGAGAACTTCGCTTTCGATTTCGTTGATGAGCATATCGATGGTTTCCATAACGCACCCCTTTTGTGTATTGATAAATCAAAAATTATTTATTTTCAAGGACTTTTGCCCTTTACGTTCTTTTTCTTTTGGTTACATTCGCTTATTCGAGCGAGGCAAATTCTTTTGACGTCATAAGCGGCACGCAGCAAGCAGGCACGGACGTATAGTCCCCTTTTGCGATTTGCTCGCGCGCTTTTGTCGAGCTTAAGTCTGAAAAAACGCTCGGCTCGATAAACACCGTTTCGAATCCGTGCTCGCGATTGAATTTCGCCATATCGTTTTCGTATGCCTTGTCCTCGTCGCCGCGAATTCCTCTCACAAGAGAGCTTGCTCCGACGTCTTTTGCCACTTCGACGGCATATTTGTCCGAATATATAGCCTTTGCGCCCTTCTTTTGCGCACATACGCACTCGACTATTGCAAGGCGTTGTTTTGCGTTGAACGTGTATTTTTTGTCGGGATTGACAAGACACGCAACCCATACCTCGTCAAAATCGCAAAGAGCCTCGTCAAGCACCGCTTCGTGTCCCTTTGTAAACGGATCGTAGCTGCCTGCCATAAGCGCAACGCTTTTGTGTGTTATAAACTCGGCAACGACGGTTCCCATCTTCTTTGTGCGTTGTTTATAGCGCGCGTCGCTCAATTCATAGGTCTTTTCCGCGCCGTGCTCGAACACGACTACGCCGTCTTTTTCAAGCAAGTCGAAGTCGAAAATCATGCCGAGCGCAAGCTCGCCCAATCCGCTTGCATACGGCGGATCCACAAAAATCATATCATACTTTTTGCCCGTAACGTATGCGTTGCGGAGCGCACCCGAAAAGTCGGAATTGACAACCTTGAAATTGCCCTCGATTCCTTGCAAGTTTTTGCGTACAAGTTCGATGCTGTCCTTGCTGTTGTCAACGAACACGACTTCTTTTGCGCCGCGCGAAATGCACTCTATGCCCAACGCACCGCTGCCGGCAAAAAGATCGAGCACGACGGCGTCCCGACTGTAACCTTGCAGAACGTTGAACAACGTTTCTTTTATTCTGGTGGTCGTAGGACGCACTCTGTCATCCTTCGGAGAGGCGAGATTTTTGCCCCTGTATTTTCCTGCCACAACTCTCATTTTTATCTCCGATTATATTCATAGAATATAATTTTTTTTCGAATAAACTATTTTTGCGGACAATCGATTGCAAAAAGCAATCAATCTTGCCGTTGACAACTATCGGCAAAGTACGGATTTTTTCTTTGTCCGTTTTTGTCCACGATTCTTTTTTCGGTCACGAGCATATCGAGAGGCACGTCGAAAGCGTTTGTTTCGAGCCCTTCCACCTCTTGACAATCAAATGCCAAACCGATGACAAAACAATCGTGTTCGGCAAGATACCTGTCGTAATAACCTTTGCCGTGTCCCGCGCGTTTCAACCCGTCGAAAGCAACCATAGGCACTACCGCAACGTCGATATCCTCAACTGCATACGAGCCTACGGGTTCGAGGATACCCCACCTGTTCGTTTTGAAGTTTGTGAACGGCGAAATCGCAATCGCTTTCATATCTTCACCGCGCACTCTAGGGACGCAAACCACTTTTTCCATCATCAAAGCAAGTCCGACGATTTCGTTGGTATCAGGCTCGTTTTGTGTGCCTAGATACACGAAAACTTTGTGTGCATGCGTAAATTCGTCAATCGACGAAAGTGCGTCGGCAATAGCTCCGCTTGCCCACTCTTTTTGCGCTTCGTCCATATCGAATATTCGAGATTTCGCAAGTTTTCTCGCTTGATTTTTGTCCATAGTTTCCGTTTAGACGTACACCCTCTTAACTCTGCCTTTCAGCGAAGTAAGAACGGTATAGTCGATAGTGTTTCGCTCTGTTGCAACATCTTGCAAAGTTTTTTCGTCGAACAGCACGACTTCTTCACCGACTTTAGCGACGTACTTCTCGGTGTCGACTACAAAACAGTCCATGCACACGTTGCCAATAACTCGACATTTTTGATTGCCGAGATATACGCAAGACGGATTTTCTCTGGCTATTCCGTCGGCGTATCCTCCGAAAACAACAGCCGTATTCGTATCTTTTTCGAGGATAAAGTCGCCGTAGCTCACCTTTTCGCCCGCTTGCAGAAATCTTGCTTCAACAACTTGCGAGAATGCGCTCATCGCACCCTCGTACGCTTTGATGCCAACTCGCACCATATCGTAACGCAAATGCGGATTTGCAAGCGAATGGCTGGACGCAAGATGTTTTTTTGCTTGCAGGTAATATGATTTGACTATGCCTGCAAGTTTGTCAAACTCATCCTTTTGGTCGTTGCCCGCATCTCGCAAATGAGAATACACTCCCGATATCCGAAGTCCGATTTCTTTTGCCTTTGGCAATAATTTTTCGAGATCCGCTATGCAAAATCCCAACCTGTGCATGCCGCTGTCAACCTTGATATGAATGTTGCAGCGCTGCGGATTTACGCGGTTATGCCCTATTAGATATACGATTTTGTCAAATTGCTCAGTGTTGTGCAATCCTATTGTGATGCCGTTGCGATACGCTGTTTCGATTTCGTTTGGCGAAACGGCAAGCGCAAGAATTTCTTTTGTTATTCCCGCCTTTTTCAGCCGTAATGCCTCTTCGACATTTTCTACGCCGAAAGCGTCTGCGACGTCATCGACATACGTTGCAACTTTGCAAAGTCCGTGTCCGTAAGCGTCGGCTTTCACCATCAGCATAACGGGCACACCCGCTTGCTCTCTTATCAAAGCGACGTTCCGCTTTATCCTATTCAAATCAACTTTAACTACGATTTTTATAACCCACCTCGGCTAATCTTATGCGACGAAGAACGCTCTTGTGACATTTTTCGTCGGATTTCCGATTTTGATTATAAAATGCAGTTTTTGTTTATATCCGACTAGCCTCTCTTATAATAATTGATAAGACACCCGTCGAGAATGATTTGTTTTTCCGAATCGGTAAGCGCACCTATTTTAAGCACGATGCTTTCCGTCTTTTCTCCTCGCACCAGATACGCATTAAATTCGCTTTTGCCTTGCAACAGAGTATCCCTGATGTTTTCAATGACGACTATATCGCCTTTTTTATATTCCGTTTTGCAATCGATAAGCGGCAACATTCCCCAGTTTATAAGGTTTGAACGATAACGTTTTGTAGCATATTCTCTTGCGATGTTTGCACCGCCTCCGAGAAAACGTTGACAGCTTGCCGCTTGTTCTCTTGCGCTACCGTCACCGGGTTTAACCGCAAAAATACAAGAGGAAATCGTCGTGTCGTTGAAATCAAAATTCAAATCCGATAATACCGATTTTATATCTGCGTTGTCACCGTCGCGAACACATTTGCTTGCTCCTACATAAAGCGGATCTTTCCTCGACAACGCAAATTCTGCAAGACGAAGCGGATTGCTTCTAAATGACGATGTTTCGCCCGAAGGTATCAGTTCGTCTGTCGTTGTGACAGGATCGTTTATCACGCTACACAGTTTTAGCGCAAGATTCTTTTTTAACGGCTGAATTGTCGGAATATCGGTAATGTTCGGCCCGTACACGAGTTCAATCGACGCATCTGCTTTGCCGAATCCGTTGAAAACTCGTGACGAATATGCTTTATTGTCATATTCGAACGGCAAAAAGTTCTCTTCGAAATCCACATCGAACGCCGAAGTTAAAACACCGCCGTTTACTGCGGTTGCGGCAATCGAGCGCGCATCCATCAGTGCAACCGATGCGATTTGGTTGTCCGACGGCTTGCTTCCCTCTCTTCTTTCGAAATTTCTTGTTGTATGTCGTATGCTGAAACCGTTGTTGCACGGCACGTCGCCCGCACCGAAACACGGACCACAGAAACATGGTTTTACGACTGCACCGCTTTCTATCAAAGATGCGACCGAACCGTTTTTGACGAGTGCGAGATTCGTCGGTTGCGATCCGGGATAAATCGAGAGCGAAAACGAGCCGCACCCGACACTCTTCCCTTTCAATACATTTGCGGCAACGGATATATTGTCATAGGTTCCGCCTGCGCAACCGGCAATTATGCCTTGAGAAACAATAATCTTTCCGTTTTTGATTTTGTCTGTCAAAGTGAAAGTTCCGTTTTTAAGTCCAAGCAGTGCGTTTCCTTTATTTTCGACTTCGGACAGGATTTCATACGGATTTGCGATTACGTCGGCAAGTTTGAATACGTTTGACGGGTGAAAAGGAAGCGCAATCATCGGTTCGACTTCTGAAAGGTCTATAACTATGCCGCCGTCGTATCGAGCACCTTGTCGAGGCTTCAATTCTCTATAATCCGACTCTCTTCCGTAAACTTTGAGATACACTCTGGTTTTTTCGTCGGTACACCATACGGAAGAAAGGCATGCGCTTTCGGTTGTCATTACGTCGATACCGTTTCTGAACTCCATCGAAAGATTTTCAATTCCGTCACCGACAAACTCCAACACGGCGTTTTTGACAAAGCCGTTGCCGAATACTTTTCCTATAAGAGTAAGAGCGACGTCTTGTGGTCCTACGCCTTTTCTCACTTTTCCTTTGAGGCAAACGGCAATGACACGCGGATAGTCGATATCATAGGTGCGCTTCAAAAGCTGTTTCACAATTTCAGGACCGCCCTCTCCGATTGCCATAGTCCCGATTGCCCCGTAACGCGTGTGAGAGTCCGAACCCAATATCATTTTTCCGCAACCTGCAAACATCTCGCGCATATAGCTGTGTATAACCGCCACATTTGCAGGGACGTAAATCCCGCCGTATTTTTTTGCACAAGACAATCCGAAAACGTGATCGTCATCGTTTATTGTTCCGCCGACCGCACATAAGGAATTGTGACAATTTGTCAAAACATAGGGCACGGGGAACTCTTTAAGTCCGCTGGCTTTTGCCGACTGAATTATTCCGACATATGTTATATCGTGAGATGCAAGAGCGTCGAAACGCAGGTTGAGTTTGTTGTCATCGGAAGATAAATTGTGGCTAGACAAAATAGAGTACGCAATCGTTCCCTTCTTTCCGCTCGATTTTGTTCCGGAAACTTTCAATTCGTTCTCAGATACAAGTTTGCCGTTTAAATAATATGTTGTGGCATCGATAAGTTCTATCATTTGTTTCGGTATTATGTTTATTGCAAAATACAATATATATACTTAATTTATTTCTTGTCTTTGTTTTTCTTTTCGGGAGTGAAAACCTCAACGATTATTTCGCCGATACGGTTGCGCATTTCGTGAATAAAAGCGTCGGTTTTTTGCGGTGCGACGTTGATCTTGAAACTCACTTCTCCGTCCTGTTCTTTAAGTCCCTTTGTGATGAGATAAATCTCGCCGGTAAGGCTGTTTTGCTTTATGCAAACGATATCTTCGTACTTGATTTTGTCAACGAAAAATCCGAATACAGACACCATTTTGTCCTCTTTGAATCCGTAATAACTGTTAAACAGCACAAGCAACGCGGCAACTGCGATTATAACTGCCGCGACGATTGAAACCCATGCCACTGCGGGCTGTTGAGTTGCAACGCCGTTTGCACCCGCAAGCATTGCTATATCAAGTGCCGCAATCGCAAGCGCACCCACAATTATCACTGCGACAATGACGGTTTTGACAATGCCGAAATTCATTCTAAACTTCATATTCACTCCTAAATTCAGCTCTTAAATTATCGTCTTTTGCAACAATCAGTCGTCTTTTCTTTTGTCTTGCACGTATTCGTCTATCGTGATTTGAGATTCGCCTGACGCGTCGTAATCGAAATCTTCCGCTTGTTGCTCTGCTCTGAAACCGTACTCGACGGTGTTGATAACCGTCGTTGCGTCGGTGTAGAAACTAAATCCTTTGGTCTTGTAGTAACCTATAAGCTCGATTGCGCGGAGCATAAAATAGTACATGCTCGGAAGCACTAGGGACATAAGTCCGCCCGTCGGAATCGCAAAAGCAGTCGTAAACAAATACACAATCGTAAACGTCACCGCATAGGACTTAAACAATCCGTCAACGTTGCTCTTGACGTAGGTCAAACTTCTTGTAAAACTCGTATAAACGCTCTCTTCGGGATGGAAAAGCATACGAGGCAACCACCCTGCCAAAAGCGTTGCGCGAAGAGAACAAATCACGATACCCACAAAAAGAAGAATGGGGAGCACGAAATATCCGATTTCTCCGAAAAGTCCGAATAGTATGGCAAGCATAATCGCGGCAAAAACCAAGTCTATGGGAAGAGTTATCGTAAGGCGTGCGGCGGAATACTTGCAGCACTTTTTGAAGTTGAGAGCCATATTGCTCGCAAATCCGTATCTCATGTTGGACGCCATAAGGTTGTTGATAACGTCTGCGTTCGTATAATACGAAAGTCCGAAAACGAAGCAATAAAACGCATAAACGAAAACAGCGGCAAAAATCAATCCCAACGTTGCGCCGACGTTTTGCGAGAATATGCAAACAAATCCGTCGCGAAGGTTTGTCAAAACATCGCTTGCCGCCGCTCTTATAGACAAACCTCCGTTCCAAACCGCAGACAAACCGTCCTTGATTGCGACCATGCAGGAAGCGACCTCGGTTGTCGACTCGATTACGTTCCATATCGGCAATACTATCGCCGCACCGATTGCAAGCGATAAAACGAGGGATATAACTATCCAAAAAAAGATTTTGACTGCATGTCCCATATTGGAAAACAACAGTGACAGCGAATACTTAAATTCCATACCATTCTCCGAGGCACAGCCTCATATTATTTGCAAGGTCAAAGCTGCAAGTTTTATTACTTTGACCAAATATCCTTTTTCTTTTGCTGCAAATCCATACGCTCCGTACCCGTAACCTCGTAAAAGACGTTGTACATAAGCGTGATGTAAAACGGCACGACGCACAGATACGCAATGGCGTCGAGCAGGACTTCCGAAACGACTCCGCAATGCAACGCGCCCGTGATTATCATACAAAGCTCGACGGGAACGATTGACAAAAGAATCGTGAAAAAGGTTTTTGAAACTTTGCCCGATATACTGCGCACCGCTTGTCGTAACGCACTTCTCATCGGAAGTCCGGTGTGCAAGCAATACGGCGGCCACAATATGACGATGGACATAAGCAATATCATCAAAAACTGCATAAGAACCACGGTTATCGACGAAAAGACGAGCCACGTCACCCTACTCTTGAAAGTCACCCACCAAAGATAATACAGCACAGTACCCAAAAGATTGAAAAGCTCGAAGGACACAAGCGCAAGCACACAGAACGTAAGCGACGTCAACAGGTTGAAATTAAGCCTCGTTTTCACCCTATCGGGAGCGATCGTAAAAACTCCGATGCGCATATGCGTGTCGATAACGCCGTACATAATCGCAACGAAGAATACGAGAAGGACAAGTCCTATTATACCGAGATACCAATATGAAAAAGGCAACTCGCGCATGCTCACGTACATATCCGCAAAGTTCTTGGGGTTTATGGTCTTATAATCGAAAAGATAATAAAGCGTCGAGGACGGAGAGAGTAAAAAAGGCAACAGCAAAGCGGGCGCAACGCTCAAAAGCATCAGATATGCGCCCTTATCGAAAAAGTATTTCCACGCTTGCTTGAAGCAACGATTGCTTCTTGAACTGTCCTTAACTCTCACTTTGCCTCCTTAATCGAACATTGCAAGTTTGTCTTTGAGTTTTGCAAGTTTCTCGTTTGCTTTTTGAAGTTTGTCTTTCTCGTTGTCGATGAGCTTTTGCGGAGCTTTGGACACGAATCCCGTGTTTGCCAAAAGTCCTTCCGTCTTCTTGATGATTTGAAGAGTTTGCTCTATCTCCTGATTGATACGCTCTTTCTCTTTATCCTCGTCGATAAGCTCTCCGAGCGGAACGAGAATTTCCGCGTCATGCGTGACGATTGCGCTCACTTTCGAGCCGAGGCCGCTTCTGTCCTCGACAAGCGTGATTTCGCCGACGCCGGCAAGTTTTTGGATATATGCGCTTGCCGACTCGATAAATTTCGGATCTTTTGCAATGACGTACGCATTTATCTTCTTTGAAGGCACGACATTCATTTCGTTGCGGAGATTTCTTATAGAAGAAATTATTTCTCTGAGTCCTTCAAATTGAGCCTCTTCCTTTCTGAACACTCTGTGTTTGTTGTACGACGGCCACTCTTGCACCATAAGCACACTGCCCTTAGGAGCAAATTTGGAGTAGATTTCTTCGGTTACGAAAGGAATGAACGGATGGAGCAATTTGAGTATTTGCGTAAGCACGTATGCAAGCATTGCGATTGCGTGATTGTGTTGCTTTTTGTCCTCGGAATAGAGCATCGTTTTGCTCATTTCGATGTACCAGTCGCAGAACTCGCTCCACACGAAATCGTAAAGTCTTGCGGCGGCAAGTCCGATTTCGTATTTGTTGAGGTTTATCGTAACTTCTTTTACGACGTCGTTAAGACGTGTGAGAATCCACTTGTCCGCTCCGTTGAATCTGGACGGCAAAGTCAAATCGTCGTCGTCTTTTATGTTCATGATGACAAAACGAGAAGCGTTCCAAAGTTTATTGACAAAGTTTCTGCAACTCTCGATTTTGCCGTCGGTAAACCTCGTATCGCTGCCCGGTGCAATGCCCGTTGCAAGAGAGAAACGCAAAGCGTCCGCGCCGTATTTGTCGATGATTTCAAGCGGATCAATACCGTTGCCGAGGCTCTTCGACATCTTTCTGCCTTGTGCGTCGCGCACGAGTCCGTGGATAAGCACTTCGCTGAAAGGCACTTCGCCCATAAACTCTATGCCGCTGAATATCATTCTCGCAACCCAGAAGAATATGATGTCGTAACCCGTAACGAGCACGTTGGTGGGATAAAAATAACTCAAATTCTTCGTCTTTTTGGGGTATCCGAGAGTGCTGAACGGCCAAAGCGCAGAGCTGAACCACGTGTCGAGTACGTCCTCGTCCTGATGAATATGATGTCCGCCGCACTTGGGACAAGTGTCAACCGCCGTTTTGGAAACGACCATTTCGCCGCAATCGTCACAATAGTACGCAGGGATTCTGTGTCCCCACCAAAGTTGACGAGATATACACCAATCGCGGATGTTTTCCATCCAGTTGAAATAGGTGTTTTCAAATCTCTTCGGAATAAACTCCGTCTTTTTGGAGCGAACGGCTTTGATTGCAGGCTCGGCAAGCGGCTTCATTTTGACAAACCATTGCTTCGACACGAGAGATTCAACCGTTTCGCCGCAACGATAGCAAGTGCCCACGTTGTGCGCATACGGCTCGATTTTCACCATAAGACCGAGCGCGGTCAAATCTTCGACGATGGCTTTTCTTGCCGAAAGTCTGTCCATGCCCTTATACTTGCCTGCGTTCTCGTTCATAAGTCCGTCTTCGCCGATGACTTGGATGACGGGCAAATCGTGACGCAAACCGAGTTCGAAGTCATTGGGATCGTGCGCGGGGGTGATCTTCACTGCGCCAGTGCCGAATCCGATTTCGCAATAATCGTCCGCGACGACGGGGATTTCCCTGTCCGTAAGCGGAAGTTTGACGGTTTTGCCCACGTACTTTGCCATCTTTTCGTCTTTGGGATTGACGGCAACGGCGGTGTCGCCGAGCATGGTTTCGGGACGAGTGGTTGCAATCACGATTGCGTCGTCCTCACCTACGACCGGGTACTTATAATACCAAAGATTGGATTGTTGCTCTTCGTATTCCACTTCAGCGTCGCTGAGCGCAGTGTGGCAATGAGGACACCAGTTGATTATGCGGTTGCCTCTGTAAATAAGTCCTTTTTTGTAATAGCGTACAAACGCATCCAAAACCGCATTGGAGCAGTTTTCGTCCATTGTGAAAGCTGACTTCGACCAGTCGCAAGAAATGCCGAGTGCTTTTTGTTGCTCGACGATTCTGCCGCCGAATTGCTCTTTCCACGCCCATGCGCGTTGCAAAAATCCGTCCCTACCGACGTCGGACTTGGAAAGTCCTTCTTCCTTCTTCATTCTCTCTACAACCTTGACTTCGGTTGCGATGGAAGCGTGGTCGGTACCGGGCATCCAAAGGGTTTCGTATCCGCTCATTCTCTTGAAACGAATGATGATATCTTGCAAAGTTTCGTCGAGAGCGTGTCCCATATGAAGTTGCCCCGTGATATTGGGCGGTGGCATCATAACCGTGAACGGCTCTTTTTCGGGATTGGGATGGGCTTCGAAAAACTTGCCCTTCAGCCACATATCGTAGATGCGTTTCTCAAATTCCGGATTGTACGTTTTGTCCATATCCTGCATGCTGTTTATCTCCTTGCGCCTAAGGCGCGACTGTATTCGATTATTAAAACGTTCCGAGAAGGCGTCGCCGTCTCGGAACAAGATTTTTCAAAAGAAAATCAACCTTCGTAAGTGCCGTCTTTCTTTTCTTGTACGATTTTTTGATCTTCCGCCTTAACGGATTCCGCCGTAGCCGCTTGCAATTTGCCCTCTTTGACAAGTTTGACTTGTTTCATGGTCTCTTTCAGATAGCTGAAAGCGGCGCCGTAGCTGAGCGCGATACCCCATGCGAGAATACCCCAGTCGGCATATTGAACGTAATTGTGGAAAAATGCGAGTATAACGCCCACGGATATTGTGAACGAGGATACCTTGCCGAGCCAGTTCGCCTTGACCGTTGCGCCCTTTTTAAGCACGTAAAGCGCAATCATCGCTTGAATAAACTCTTTTGCGAAAATCAATATGACAAACGCATAGTGCACAAACCACGGATTTGAAAGCGTGCCGTTTGCAACGAGGTTTTGACCGAGAGGGGTAAGTCCCGTGCAAAACGCGAGGCAAGCAAGCACCGATACGTGCATAAGTTTGTCCGCAATCGGATCAAGAACCATGCCGATGCCGCTTTGCATGTTGAACTTCCTTGCAATCCAGCCGTCAACCATATCGCTTCCCGATGCAAGGAAAAATACGCCGAGAGCAACGTAAAAGAGCGTGAAATCGTCTCTTACGCCGGCAAGAGCCATAAGCGTGACGAACACGGGTACGCACAAAATGCGGAAATAAGTGATGATGTTGGGGATTGTCCAAATCTCTTTGAAATCGATTTGACCGAGTTTTTTTGCCATATTCATTCTCCAAATACGCGTACGCAAGCGTGCGTATGCTCGTAATTGTTATCATTATAGCAAACAAATATTGTTATGTAAACAATAAAATTGGCACAAAAAGCACAAAATATAGAAATAAACAATAAAATGCACCGAGGACATATATGAAAAATTGCCTTATTATAATCAACAAAAACGCAGGCACAAGCAAAAAAATCAGTTTTGAAAAAGTCGAAAAATGCTTGGGGAGCGAATATAAATACGAGCATAGGACGATTCCCGGCGCAAACGTGGACGATACTTACAAGTTCGATGCGGTGGCGGTGTGCGGCGGCGACGGAACACTGGGTTCGATTTTAAACGTCGTGCACGATAAGCCCGTGGACCTATATTACTTCCCCGTCGGCACGCTTAACGACAAAGCAAAAGCGCAAAGATACGAAAAACACAAAAGCGAGTGCCCCTCTTGCAACGGAACAATCAACCTAAAACCGGTCGTATATGGAAAATGCGAAAAGATTTTGTCGAGCGGCAAATACGAAACTACGGATTGCGCCAAAGACATTTTCGCATACGTTTTCGCGGCAGGTTCTTTCACTCCGATAGGATACACGTCCGACGTGAAAAGCAAAAAGAAGTTCGGCGTGCTTGCCTATGTTTCACAAGTTTTGAAAGAATACAAACCTCACAGAATAAAAGCGCAAATCGTCAACGGAAAAAGAACGTACGAAGGAGAGTTTACTCTCATCATGTTTTTGAAATCCCCAAGGTGTTTCGGCTTTCACTTCAACAGGGCGTTCGATCAGGATTCCGCAAGCGGACATTTGCTTGCGATTCGCTCTCCGAAAAATCACGGAGCGGTCGGATATATACAAATGTTCTTCCCGTTTTTCAAAGCGTTTTTCCTGGGGCTGAAAAAGGAAAGAGCGCGCGGCGACTTGATTTTCGAAAAAGTGTATTCGTCGAAAATCACATTGAAAAACGACATTGATTTTTGTAAAGACGGAGAAAAACAAACTCTGAAAAAAGGCGAGTATAAAATTTCGTTTGCAAAATCCGTTTGCAATTTTTCGGTGATAGAAAAGTTCTAAAAAACCGCAGAATTTAGAAAAGTATTACAGATTTTAACTGTTTTTAGAAGTGTTAAATGAAAAATCTATTTCAAAAACCAGTGTTTTTTAGAGTTGTTTTGGCGATTTTCGTGTGAAAATATAAAAAATGCGCCCGAAGGCGCAAGTTTTAAATTTAGCCGTCAAAGCACGAGATTTACCACGTCTTTGGGAGTTTCAAGAATATATTCTGCATTGTATCGTTCAAATTCTTCCCTGTTGCCGTAGCCGTAAAGCACGGCGGCACAGTCTATACCTTCCAGGTGTGCGCCTTCTATATCGTAAAGCCTGTCCCCCACCATAAGCACCTTTGATTTGTCCTCGACTTTCAAGTTGTCAAGTACCATACGCACGACGTCGCGCTTTGCTTCTTTACTTGCGTCGCTCGACGCTCCGCCGACAAAATCGAAGTATTTTCCAAGGTCGAAATCACGCATAATCAGATTCGTAAATTTTATGGGTTTGCTGGTTGCAACGGCAAGGGTTTTGCCCGCATCCTTCAATGCTTGAAGCATCTCGCGCACGCCGTCGAAGACCTTGCAGTTTTTGTAGCCCGACACTTCGTACACTCCCCTATATATCTCGATAAGTTTTTCAATCATCGGCATGTCCAGCCCGAAATATTCTTTCATCGATACTCTGAAAGGAGGCCCTACCATTTTGTCGAGAATGCTTTGAGTGTAAGGGATATTTTCTTTTTCAAGCGCATATGCGATGCACTTGACGATTCCCGGTTTGCTATCGGTGAGCGTTCCGTCCAAGTCGAACAAAATATAATCGTATTCTTTCATATGTACTCCGTCTAATTTGTCTGTATATACGTGTCGCAAATCGATACTTTGCAACCACATTCAAGTCTAAACAAACGCTTTGACTTTGTCAATCCAAATTCCCTCCAAAACGTCGCAAACGGGAATATCGAGAATGGTTTTCACTCCTCTGCAACCTCTTTCGAACGCTCTTGCATTTGCTTTTGCGTAGGACGTTAGCACGCTTGCGGTAAAAAGCGGATTGCTTTCCAGTTTAAGCGTCAGCTCGGCACTTGACTTAAACCCGTCGAAACCGCCGTTTGCAAGCACGAAACCGCCGTGAGCGGTGTCCGAGCAATGTTCTTTGAAATATTCCTCATCGACAAAATGCACGATTGTGTCGTATTCGGCAAAATAATTAGGCATATTTTTGATTTCGTTTTCGATTTTATCTTTATCCGCACCGACTTTTGCAACGACAAAGCACTCTCGAAGATGTTTATCTCTCGGCAAAAGCGTGTCGCTTTTACCTTCGCGCGCCAGTTTCAATGCGTTTTCTTTGGGAATCGTATATTGTTTTGCATCAAAAACTCCATCGATACGTCTTATCGCTTCACTATGTCCTTGTGAAACACCCTTTCCCCAAAACGTCTGAACGTTTGCATTTTGCATAACCGCGGTAAAAAACGCTCGGCAAAGCGAAAACACACCTGGATCCCACCCGATGCCCACATAACATAGTCTGTCGTTATTATTGACGATTTCCGTCATTCTATCGATATATTTTGTCATCTCGGCATGCGTATCGAAACTATCGACCGTATTAAACTTCTCTGCGATTTTGCATGCTGTTCGAGTCAAATCGCTTTGCGAGCCTACGCACAGCAAAGCAACGTCAATATCGAAATCGAATATATCGTCTTGCGCATACACCATCGTTCCGAACGGTGATTTTACGTCGTTTCTTCTTGAAAATACCCCGACAAGCTCGATTTTGTCGTCGCTCAAAGCGATTTTTTCGCATGCTTTACCCAAATTTCCGTATCCGACGATACCGATTTTGATTTTTTTCTCGCAATTTGCGTCCGTTTTACAGCCCATAACAACCTCTCTAGATTATATTTGCGTTTTGCGACATAATTTCTCACGCTTTTAGCATTGGCAGGCATAATATGTCATAGCAACGATTTATACTTTGCAATATATGCAAGCTTTCGTGTCGAGTTTACAAAAAAAACTAATCGAACTTGGCAAAATCCGAGCATAAAAACAAAGTGCGTTGACAATAATATTGCGAGTATGGATATGGTCAAACGCGGAGATTTATATTATGCCGATTTAAGCCCGGTCGTAGGCAGCGAGCAAGGCGGAGTTCGCCCCGTTCTCATCGTGCAAAACAACGTCGGAAACAAATATAGCCCGACAATCATCGCCGCCGCTGTCACATCGCAACTCGAAAAAGCAAAACTCCCGACGCATATTATGCTTGAAGCAGGCAAATACGGCTTGCCCAAAGACTCCGTTGTTCTTCTCGAACAAATACGCACGCTCGACAAACGCCGTCTGAAAGAGAAAATCGGCGAGCTGCCTCTAAACATGATGACAAGAGTCAACGAAGCGTTGCTGATTTCACTGGGATTTTTCGAGACATAAAAAATAAGGCAAAAACACTATGCCAAAGTGTTTGAATTTTGCTATAAACGCAATTTCCCCTTTCCTCACGTGTTTCGTTCGTCCTCTACAAGAGTTGAATGGCGTGAACTATAAATTAGATGCACCCCCTCTTTCCCTTTCGGGCTTTTCTCCCACCACTCAAATAGGGACAATTCTCTACAAGATTATCCGTCGTTCGCGGGGGAGACAGTCGGCACTCGCATAAATAGGGGCAATTCTCTCATTATGCCACTTCGCCTGCGTGGCGGCTACGCAACAGAATGCCACGCATTCTCGTACTTTTCGTCAAGCTCGGCGCTCATATTCTCGCCGCCTTGCGGCTCGTGTTCCGTCTTCGAAGTTGCACATCCCGTTTATAAGAACGCCTTGACAGAGTATATTTTTTCTCTTGGTTTGCTATAAAAACTTGCAAATTGCAAGGTAATCAGTCCTCGTAGACATCGAATAATTTTGCCATAACCTTGTTGATAATGCGCCAATCGAAACCCTTTTGAAAAAGATGCGCACCGACTTTTTGAGCTTCGGTTTTGTCTTGTATCTTTTTGGTTTTCACAAACTTTTTTGCGTATTTTTCAGCAAGTTCAACCTCGAAATCGTCGTCGATTTCGTCATAAACGATGTTTTCGACAAGTTGTTTGTCAACGCCTTTTTCGGTTGTGAGTTTATATATAATTTTTCTTACCCCGTAGCGAGATTTGTTGAAAAGCAGAAATGTGCGCACATACTCGGCATCGTCGACGTACTTGTAGCCTTTGGCTTTGTCAATCGCAAAATCGACTTCGTCTTTATGGAAGCCTTTGTCGTAAAGTTTGTCCTTGCATTCTTGCTCGGAGCGAGCAGACCCCGCAAGGTACTTCACAAGAGTTTCGTATGCCTTTTTTGCTCTCTCTTCATCGAGAGGATATTCTATAGACAAAATTCACCTACAAGCAAAAATCTGTATTTTCGATATTCTAATCTAGTTTTTTAAATTCGACAATGCCCGTGTCAATAATGTTCGAGCGACCGAGCGACGCTTCGCTTACGCTTCGTATAAACGCGTTTTTGTCGTCAATCGGCACGTAAACTTTCGCCGTTACGTCGTCGCTATAATCGATATCGTCAATCATTGCGACGCTTTTGCGCAAATACTTTTCGACGGTTGCGTGGGTTGGATAATCCGACTTGATTTCAACAAGCGCACACTCAACTTTTTGAGAGATTTTGCCTGCTTTCACGCCGTCTGCCGCCGCACCCGAATATGCGCCCACAAGTCCGCCTGCGCCGAGCTTAATTCCGCCGAAATATCTCGTCACGACGATTGCGGTTTTGACGATGTTTTGTTTGCGAAGTACATCCAGAATGGGTTGTCCTGCCGTACCGGACGGCTCGCCGTCGTCGCTGAAACGAGTTACATTGCCAAGCTCGTCGCCAACGTACGCATAACAGTTGTGCGTTGCGTCGGGATATTTCTTCCGCACGGACTTGACAAATTCATCTGCTTCGTCGGCGTTGAGTTCACCCTTTACGGTGGCAATGAAAATCGAGCGTTTAATCTCGATTCTCACTTCAAACTCTCCGTCGACGTAGCGATAAGTTTTCATTCGACGCTGACCTTGTAGAAGTTCTTTTTGCCTTTTTGAAGGACAAAACCGTTTGCAACCTGACTATCACTGATTTGTGCCATGATGTCCGTCACTTTTTGGTTGTCAACGGAAATTCCTCCGCCTTGTATAAGACGTTTTGCCTCGCCTTTGGAGGGAACTTTTGCAACGGCAACGAGAATATCGGCAACGCTCGTCATGCCTTGAGGAATGGTTGCCGCAGGCATATTTTCGCTATCGCCGGAGAATGCCGCACGCGCCTTTGCAAGAGCGTCGTCGGCCTCTTTTTCGCCGTGCACCATCTTGGTAAGTTCGTAAGCAAGGCGTTCTTTTGCCTTGTTCATGCGCTCGTCGTTGTAACGCGTAAGCTCTGCAATCTCGTCAAGCGGCACGAACGTGAGGAATCTGAACACCTTTTCGACGTCGGCATCGGCGATGTTGCGCCAATACTGGAAGAAATCGTACGGCGCGGTCTTGTCGGGATCGAGCCAAACAGCACCCTTTGCAGTCTTGCCCATCTTTATGCCCTCTGACGTGGTGAGCAACCCGAAAGTGATTGCAAATGCGTCTTTCTGCTCTTTTCTGCGGATGAGATCCGCACCCGCAAGCATATTCGACCATTGATCGTCACCGCCGCATTGAAGCACGCAACCGTACTTGCGGTTGAGCACCAAAAAGTCGTAGGATTGCATAAGCATGTAGTTGAATTCAAGGAAAGTCAAACCTTTTTCAAGACGTTGCTTGTAGCACTCTGCGGTAAGCATGCGATTGACCGAGAAATTTGCGCCGACTTCGCGCAAGAAATCGATGTAGTTTAGATCGAGCAGCCAATCTGCGTTATTTACCAAAATCGCAGCGTTCTCGCCCTCGAAACGCACGAATTTTGCCATTTGCTTTTTGAAACAATCAACGTTGTGTTGGATGGTCTCTTTCGTCATCATCGAGCGCATATCCGTACGTCCTGACGGATCGCCAACCATTGCCGTGCCACCGCCGATAAGGATAATCGGACGATGACCTGCGTCTTGCAAACGCTTTGCAACGATCATTTGCATAAAATGTCCGACATGAAGGCTGTCTGCAGTCGGGTCGAAACCGATATAAAACGATTGCGAACCCTCGTCCAACAACTTTTTGAGATCCTCCTCAAAAACGACTTGCTTTACAAGTCCGCGCTCGCGAAGTTGATCGATAATGTTTTGTGCCATAATATAAAATCCTTTAATATTATTTATATATACCCGATTGTAACACCACCCCGCGCGTTTGGCAACCTGTTTTTGAAAAAGACATAATTGACTGTAACTTCTAATTTTAAATGCAAAAGCGAACATCGTCCTGGTGTGCCGGGGTTCGCCACGCAAAGCGTGGTTGCAACACAGTTGCAAAAGTCCCTAGAAGCATAAAAAAATAACAGCTTATGCTGCTATTTTCGTGGTGCGTAGGAAACGGTACGCCTTCGACCGCAAAAAAAATAACAGCTTGCGCTGTCATTTTTGTGGTGCGTCCTCAGGGACTCGTAGGAAGCCCAAAGGCTTCCGTAATAGAGAGCGAAGCAAAGGATTTGCAAAAAGCGAACGTCAGCCTGGTGTGCCGGGGTTCGCCACGCAAAGCGTGGTTGCAACACGGTTGCAAAAGTCCCGATGACGCAAAAAAATAACAGCTTGCGCTGTCATTTTTCTGGTGCGTAGGAAACGGTACGCCTTCGACCGCAAAAAAAATAACAGCTTGCGCTGTCATTTTTGTGGTGCGTCCTCAGGGACTCGTAGGAAGCCCAAAGGCTTCCGTAATAGAGAGCGAAGCAAAGGATTTGCAAAAAGCGAACGTCAGCCTGGTGTGCCGGGGTTCGCCACGCAAAGCGTGGTTGCAACACGGTTGCAAAAGTCCCGATGACGCAAAAAAATAACAGCTTGCGCTGTCATTTTTCTGGTGCGTCCTCAGGGACTCGAACCCTGGACCCACTGATTAAGAGTCAGTTGCTCTACCAACTGAGCTAAGGACGCATATCTCGGCGACAATTACGCATCTGCGGTCTTTGTCGCTCCCTAGATATGTTGAACGACCACAAGTGATCGTTCAATTCGCTTACGCGTGGAGCGGGAGACGGGATTCGGACCCGCGACTTTCACCTTGGCAAGGTGACACTCTACCACTGAGTCACTCCCGCAAGCACTGATTACTATATCAAAACAATCCGCAAAAAGCAACAATTTTTTGATATAAAAATAAAAAAAATTTGCAAAGTCATATAAACTCGCCTGCGATTCGGCTTTTTGCTTTACATTAGATGATTTTATGCTATAATAATAGCGTTTTGCGGATGTGGTGAAATTGGCAGACACGTTAGATTTAGGTTCTAATGCGAAGAGCGTGCAGGTTCAAGTCCTGTCATCCGTACCAACGGTGCGATGCAAATTGTTGCATCGCATTTTTCGTTTCACGAAATCGCAACTATGTTGCGCCGTTGGTCGGCTCGTCCGCTGCGCTCGGTTTTCTCAAATGCTACGCGCTTGATTCTCCCTCTGCTTGCGGTCATCCGTACCAAGTGTGATGGTCTATAAGTCTTTTCTTATAGACCATTATTTTTTGCATCTGTGTGAATGATTGCAAAACGCCACATAACATGCTAAAATTATACCAAAGACAAATTTGAATAACGCGATGGAATAAAGATGATCAGATTACAAGAAGTTAAAGCGGAAGAACGCAAACTTTTATGGAATATAAATCAAAAATATTTGTATGAGATGACAAAGTACTATCCTGACAACATGGACGAACAAGGAAATTATCATTACAGATATTTTGATGCGTATTTTACCGATGCGGAGAGAAAAGCCTTTTTCATTTACGATGATGAAATTATGGTCGGTTTTGTTATGTTGAATACATACTCCGCTATCGGACATCATCCGGATTATACGATAGCAGAGTTTACGATTTTTCCTTCCTACCGAAGAAATCATTATGCAATCGATGCAGTTAATTTGATTTTATCAATCTATCATGGCAAATGGGAAATAAAATACAACGAGAAAAATGTGGGAGCAAAAGAACTTTGGACAAAGATAGCAAAACCCTATTCTCCGTTTGTGTACCGCATAAATGAAGATGAAACCGTTTTGGAATTTGTAAATTAATCAGAGCAACCAATGCTTATCATCCACCACACTCTTCATAACAATCGCAAAAAGTACTTATCGTCCAACACACTCCCGAAAATTGCCCGAAAATCGAGATTTTGCCGTACACGCGCAACCAACCATGAAACAAACCTTGCTTTTTCCGGAATTCGCCGCGATAATTTTTTGACTATATTCTTGATAAAATTTTATCAGTATGATAATATATTTACAATAATATAAAAACACTCTTTTTGGAGGCAATTATCTATGCAATATTCAAGTGAAGTTGAAAACATGTGTTGCGTTGCAAAAGGACCTAACCACGGTCCCGCCCCGATCCCCGAAGAAGGCAAGTGGGTGCAAGCAAGAGAAATCAAGGACATCAGCGGTCTTACTCACGGCATCGGCTGGTGCGCACCTCAACAAGGCGCATGCAAGCTTACGCTCAACGTCAAGGACGGCGTGATTCAAGAAGCTCTTGTGGAAACCATCGGTTGCTCGGGCATGACGCACTCTGCGGCAATGGCGGCTGAAATTCTCACCGGCAAAACCATTCTCGAAGCACTCAACACCGACCTTGTGTGCGATGCAATCAACACTGCTATGCGTGAACTTTTCTTGCAAATCGTATATGGCAGAACGCAATCCGCATTCTCGGAAGGCGGTCTTGTCATCGGTGCCGGTCTCGAAGACCTCGGCAAAGGCCATCGCAGCCAAATCGGCACGATGTACTCCACCGTTTCCAAAGGACCACGCTATCTCGAAATGGCTGAAGGTTACGTCACCAAAGTCGCTCTCGACAAAAACAACGAGATCATCGGTTATCAATTCTGCAAGCTCGGCGTGTTTATGGACATGATCAAAAAAGGCGTCGACGCAAACGAAGCTCTTGCAAAATGCACCGGCACCTACGGCAGATACAAAGCTGAAGACGGCGCTGTGAAGTGGATTGATCCGCGTCAAGAATAATCGGAGGACGAAACAATGAGTGTAACATTTGAAGGTTATGAAAGAAGAATAGACAAAATCAACGGCGTTCTTGCTCAATACGGCATCAAAGACCTCGAAGAAGCAAGAGCAATCTGCCTTGATAAGGGCGTTGACTGCAATGCAATCGTCAAAGGCATTCAACCCATTTGCTTTGAAAATGCAGTTTGGGCATACACCGTGGGTTGCGCAATCGCAATCAAAAAGAATTGCGTGAACGCTGCTGACGCGGCAGAAGCAATCGGCGAAGGACTTCAATCCTTCTGCATTCCCGGCTCCGTTGCAGAACAACGCAAAGTCGGTCTCGGACACGGCAACCTTGCCGCAATGCTCCTCAGAGAAAGCACAAAGTGCTTCGCTTTCCTCGCCGGTCACGAATCTTTTGCTGCGGCAGAAGGCGCAATCGGCATTGCAAGAACGGCAAACAAAGTCCGCAAAACTCCCCTCAAAGTCATCCTCAACGGACTTGGAAAAGACGCGGCTTTCATTATCTCTCGTATCAACGGCTTCACTTACGTCCAAACCAAGATGGACTATTTCACCGGTGAAGTTAAAGTTGTCAAAGAAACCGCATACTCCAACGGCGAGCGTGCGGCAGTCAGAGTGTACGGCGCAGACGACGTCACCGAAGGCGTTGCAATCATGCGTCTTGAAGACGTGGACGTTTCCATCACCGGCAACTCCACCAACCCCACTCGTTTCCAACACCCCGTCGCAGGCACTTACAAAAAATGGTGCGTTGACAACGGCAAAAAATACTTCTCCGTCGCATCCGGCGGTGGCACGGGCCGTACTCTTCACCCCGACAACATGGCAGCAGGTCCCGCATCTTACGGCATGACCGACACGATGGGCAGAATGCACTCCGACGCACAATTTGCAGGTTCTTCATCCGTTCCCGCACACGTCGAAATGATGGGCCTCATCGGCATGGGCAACAACCCGATGGTTGGTGCTTCGGTTGCATGTGCGGTTGCAGTACAAGAAGGACTTACAAAGTAATCGTTCCGCACTTGCGAACGAGCATTGTCTTTGCGCAGCAAAGTAGAACCAAAAACCCAAAAGCACCTGCAAAGGTGCTTTTTTGGTTCTATAAATGCGTGGCTTGCGCAGTCGCAGTGCAAGAGGGTTTGACAAAATAATCGATTTGCGCAAGTCAACGAATGATTGATTTGCGTAAGCAAATAGCACCATGACACAAAAGGCACTCAAAAGAGTGCCTTTTCTGGTGCGAAAAATCGGTTGCATGTGCGGTTGCAGTACAAGAAGGACTTACAAAGTAATCGTTCCGCACTTGCGAACGAGCATTGTCTTTGCGCAGCAAAGTAGAACCAAAAACCCAAAAGCACCTGCAAAGGTGCTTTTTTGGTTCTATAAATGCGTGGCTTGCGCAGTCGCAGTGCAAGAGGGTTTGACAAAATAATTACTTCCCTACCAAACAGTACAATTCATATAAAAAAACAGCACTCGTCGAGTTTTCGTCGGGTGCTGTTTTTGTGTCCATAAGGGTTTTATTATTCGGCAAAATTGTGCTTTGTTTACCGTTGGTACACAGATGTTTACCGCATCGAGCGATTGCGCCGTTTGTGGAACAATTTCCGCAAAAAGAGCGTGCTGTTGCGATACTAACATTTTTTTGATTGATTGACGAGAGTTATTGTTATATAATGCAAGAATGGAACGAGAAATAGAAAACTCTGCGGAAATCGCAGCCAACACAATAGAACCGATTGAAAAAAAGTCGCGTAACTGCGCTTTTGATATAGCACGCATCGTTGCGATGTTTCTCATCGTTTGTTCTCATTTTTTAGGACACGGCGGATTTATACGGAACATGACGGGGGCGAATTTCGTTTTCGGGAGAATACTTACGTCCCTTTTCAATCCGTCCGTAAACTTATTCGTACTCATCGGCGCATACTTCACTTGTACGTCGAAAAAACTCAAATGGCAAAGACTTGCTAAACTTTATGCGCAAGTATGGATATACGGCATGACCTTATTTGTGGTTTTTCTATGCATACAAGGCGTTGAAAGTTTCTCTGTCGAATGGCTTTTGTCGTCTATTTTTCCCGTTGTATGCGGCAAATACTGGTTTTTCTCGGCGTACATATTCATGATGCTTGTTTCGCCGCTCCTCAACATTGTCATCGAGCGGATAAACAAAAAGACGCACCTGGCAATATGCGTCGTGTCGATCGTTCTCGGCATACTTGCCGGCGACGTTCACATAGTCCCGCAACTTGCCATGGGCGACGGCTACAACGTCATATGGTTCGTTATGCTGTATTTTATTGCCGCTTTCATAAGAAAATACGACGTGAACGTTCCGAAAAAATGGATTTTTATCCCGATTCTTGCCTATATCGCAACGCTTGTAGCAGGATATTTCTTCAACACAGCGCAATGTTCTATCGTGCGTTCGACTCCCGCAATAATACTCCTTATAGCACTCAAAGACGTAAAAACGAACTCCGCACGTTTGTCGAAATTCGTCACGGGATTGTCCGCGACTATGTTCGGCGTTTATCTGATACACGACAGCAACGAAATGCGCGCTTATATGTATCGAAATATTTTCCACGTCGACACGTTTTACGATTCAAAATATTCTTTTCTCATTATGCTCGGATTTGCGGCGGCAACGTTTGCGGTGTGTATCGCGATCGAAGAGATAAGACTTCTCATAGACAAACCACTTTCAAAAGTCGTTGAAAAATGCTTTCTGAAACTGAAAGACAAGATGCAAAAGAAAAATACAAATACTGAAGCGACCGAATAAATAAAAAACTACCGCAAAAACGATGTATATTTAAGCAAAACGGTGTTTTTTGTTTGAAAAACAGCGTCATAGTCAAAAACGTCTTTCATACGCTTGACAAGTCGTACGGATAAAACATAATATAATCACCGTAATATCTATTACCCGATTACACAAATAAGCAAAATGCTCGGTGCAACCGTCATACGAATTGAAACGGTGTGTCGATTCATCTATCGACTTAATGCATTCGGTAATCGGCGGGGCTCCCTTAAAGTTTGACACGGGTTGAGCGCGTTTTGAAGTTTGGCGCTCATAAATCCCGCCCCCAGAGATCATGCCATAGAGGGGACGTGACACGAAAGTGCATCACGACGCGCAGCGACAGAGTTTAGCATTCGTTTACCATGTCGTGACCAATGAGTTTAAATGTCGTCTAACCGGTAACTTCAAAAAATCCGCCGATATCGGCGGATTTTGTTTTGTGCGATTTTCTTTATTAAAATCCCAATTCCTCGTCAATCAACACCACTTCGTATTTTGCGGAATTGGACGGCTTACGCCACATCACTGCAAGCCCCCTGCAAATACGTTCGGGGCTAGAACAATCGTAGCATCTGTCGCCGTTGACAACACACGGAGTGTTTTTGCCAAACCTCTTTGCGTTTTTTGGCGCAGCGACGTTTCTCGCTCTCCACAACGCCTTCTCGAAGGTCGGTTGAATCTTGTTCGAGCCAACGATAATATACACACTCTCGTGCCCATAAAACTCGGCGGCGATTCTGTTGCAGTTGCCGTCGATATTGACGATTTCACCCGTTTCGGCAACACCGTTTGCGGAAGTTATAAACACGTCGGACGTAAGAGCCTCTTTCATAACCTCTTCGGGCGACTTGTACGTTCCGAATCTATAAAGCACCCTGTTGTGCGTTTCAAGTGCTTGAAGCAATCCCATTTGTTCGACGGTTTTCGAACCGCCTATGCCGATCGTCTTGCCGTCGATAACGCCGTCGAGATACTTTGTCGCATCTATTGCCGATTGAAAACACGACACTATAAATCCGTGATTTTCGAGATTTTGTTTTATTGCGGAAAAATTCATATTCTACTCCTGTCTGCAATATGAAAAGCGCAGCGGATTGTCCGTTGCGCCTTGAGTTTTTATTGAACTCTTACGATGTCCGTTTGAGCGAAATTCTTGATCTCTCTCATATGGTTGTTTGCCTCTTCGAAGGTGTTTTGGGGAGATCCCTTATGAACGTAGGTCTTACGTTTGAGCACAAAGAAGAACTTTCCGTCGGCAGCTTCGATCGTGTACGTACCGATGATAGCGTGCGATTTGAAGCGGTTGATTGCCCTTTCGCAATACGCTTGAGTAGTGTAGTTTGAGCTTTCGTAGATATTGTTTCCGCTCGCATCGTAAAGCGTATAGAACCACTCTTGCGTGCCGTCCTCTTTGTCCACGTGCTCGATGACGTATTTGCCGTAAATGACGGACTCGTCAAATCCTGCAACGGGCTTGGGAGCGTTACGTTTGTTCTTGGGCGTTTTGAGAGCCGCAAACGGAGGAGCGACTTTCTTGATGACGACTTTCTTGTCCTTGTTTGCATTGAGAGCTTCGAGTTCCGCTTCTTTTGCGGCGAGTTTCTTTGCAAGTGCGGGCGAAGGCGTACCTTCGTAATAGCAAGCGTCTTCGGGATCGTAATAATATCCCTCGTAAGTTCCGTCGTATTTGGACCAATCGTCAGGTTTCTTCTTGACGACTTTCTTTGCGGCGGGTTTTTCGACGCCTTGTTTTTTCGGTTCTTCTTGAATCGGTTCTTCTTTGACAGGCTCTTGAATGGGTTCAACGACAGGAGCAGGTTCTTCGACGGGGGCGGGCTCTTCCTTGATTTCTTCCTTAACGGGTTCTTGGACGGGCTCTTCTTCCTTCACTTCCTCTTTGACCTCTTCTTTCGTTTCCTCTTTTTGAGGCTCTTGGACGGGTTCGACGAGAGCAGGCTCTTCTTGTTTGACCTCTTCGACGACGGGAGCGACTTCTTCTTGCGCAATCGTTTCTTCCCCCACGGGCTCTTGCTCGGGTTCGACTGTCGACGCGTTTTCTTCGACAGGCTCGTCCTTCACTTCTTCGACGACGGGCTCGTCTTTAACCTTGCGCACTTTCTTACGCATAAGCTCGAAGAGTTCTTTGCGCTTTTGAGCAATCTTTTGATTGAGGCGCAATTCCTCGCCGGTAACGCCGTATTCGGCAAAAAATTCGTTTTCGGCTTGGTCTTCTTTTTGATCGTTGCGCTCCTTAATAGCCTTAATGATGCTGACAATCAAAACTGCAACGAGACAAACCGCTGCGAGTATCGCAACGACAAGAACGATCAATGCGGCGGCGCCGTCAATTGGGCCGAGTTTGAAATCTGACATAGTTTTCCACTCCCTCATCAGAGTATTATAAACATAAATATATTAACACACAAAAAGCGCGTGCGCAATACATTTTTATTTTTTTGTGCCAAAACGCGCCTTTTGTCGTCAAAAAACGGCAAAAACGTGGCGTTTTTGGTAATTTTACGTTTATAGAATATGCAAAAATCAAACGAAAAATTTGAATTTTGCAACCGTTTTCAAATTTTAAATCATCCTACGGCAAGCAAAATCGAGCGCATAAACATACCGACGCAAAGGATGATACACGCACCTCTTGCCTTCTTCACTCTGTCGAGAAACACGAATCTCGACACGAAAGCCATAAGGCACACGAGGCTTATCACCGTAAAAACGCTTGCGGACACCGACACCGTGGAAAAACTTACGCTGCCCACCAGTCCCACGAACAATCTGAACGGCACGAGCAAATATTTGAGCGGAAGCACGATTGCGCCGAAGCCTGTAATCGTCGCAAGGAAGGTCAGCACGAGCGCAAGCACGTAAAACGCCATAATATACGGCAAAACTATGAAGTTTGAAAGCACGAACAGCGTAGGCACTTCCCCGAAAAAGTACGCGACGAACGGATAAGTGAACAAATTGGTCGCAAGCGAAAGTGCGCAAACTTTTACGAATTTCGTGCCGATTTTTCTTTTCGGACTAACTTTGTCCACGATTTTCAATCCCACTTTTTCAAACGAGCGGTCGAAGATAAAAATACCTGCAACCGATGCAAACGACAACAAAAATCCGACGTCGAATATATCGGCAGGCCGCACAAAAAGAATTACGATTGCCGCAAGCGAGAGCGACGATACGTCGTCTTTCTTTCTCGAAAAAGCCGATGAAAACATATACACGCCGCTCATTATCACCGCACGCAACGATGATGCGGTAAACGAGCAAAGCATCGAATACAAAAAAGTGCAAACAAGCACTATTGCAAAACTTATTTTCGAATTTACTTTAAGTTTTTTCAGCATGAAATATATAGCCGTCGCAAGCGTCGAAACGTGCAGACCGCTCACTGCAAGCACGTGGGCTAGTCCGCTTGATTTCACGTCGTCGTACATGCCAGAATCCATGCCCGATTTGTCGCCCAGCACCAACGCTTGCACGATCGATGCGGTTTTGTCGTCGAGATTTTGGTGCAATATGCGCTTGATACGCACTTGCAAATTGTCGGGGAAATTTAGTTGACCGTCGGATATTTTGCTTGCCGAATATGCGGTGAGCGAATATCTTTGTCCGCTAGAAATCTTACGCGGATAATAATTGTCGAATTTCTCGTGCGAATAATAACGAAGCCTGCCGTAAAAACTCACGACGTCCCCCGCCGAAAAATCTATCTCGTCAACGTAAGCGTACACACGCGCCTCGTATTTTATCGTCTTTCCGTCAACGGATATATCGGTTGCGTCGAAAGAATAATAGTTGCCGTTGAACACGATTTCGCTGTTGACTTTTGCGTTTATACTGCCGGTATAATCCTTTACGCTTACGGAATTGTATTGCAAATTGACCGCAGTCATTGCAATAAAACCGACGATAAAAGCCAATGGAATATAGAAAGATTTTCGGGATTTTTTGAATATTGCAACAAGCAAAAACGCGATTATAAACAGCAAAAGCAAGCCGAAATACCACCACATACTTGCGCCGTAAAGAGCCTCGGAAAAAATTATTCCGAATGTTAGAAACAAAGCGAAAAACAGCATAGGTCTATGATTGAATATGCGTTTTCCTTTTATCCTCATAACTCCCCTCTTTTGCGTTTAATTCGTTCGAATCGGAACTTTTAGAATTTTTAAAAATAGTGCTTAACACGGACTTTATATACGGTTTTCGTCACGATAAAGCCCGTGTTGCGAAAAATCACTTTCTGCCGGTGATAACTATATCCGCGCCCAAGCCGAGCACGTCTTTTGCCACGACGTCACCGATTTTCACGTCATCGTCCACTTTGAGCGTGCCGACAAATTTTACGACGTCGAATATTCTTTCTTTTGGAATCGTGGCGGACGTTTTGCAAGACGCAACACCGCCCGACTTCATTTCAACCAAAGTCGTGACGCATCTTTTGGGATGGGTGTACTCTTCCTTTCCGTACATCGCGCCTCTTTTGCAAGTGTTGCCCGAAACAACGACTTCGCCGTTTACTTCCTCTATGGTGAGAGGGCAACCCATAGGACACATTATGCAAATCGTATTCATTTTTCCAACCTCACAACAACGTCGCCCGTGACAGACTCCTTGTCAATAATCACATTGCCCATTTCGCCGGGCGCAAGCACCATACATTTTTTGCTTGCCAAAACGGTGCCGCCGCTTTCGACGACGAGTTTGCAATTCTTGTACACATCACCCACGCGGAAGAAAATTTGCACTTTTCCCTCGCCCTTGTTTATGCGTTGAGGAAGCGCGTATCTCACCCCGTCTTTTGCAATAACGTTGACGATTTCGCCCGTATTTTCAATCACACCCAAAGCGTATTTTGCCGCGTATTCGCCTGCCGTTTCCGCCTCGTGCGAAACGTTGTCTACAAGGTCGTGCACGTGCAAAACGTTGCCGCAGGAGAAAATTCCCTCTACGCTCGTCATTCTATGCTCGTCCACGACTGCGCCGTTGGTAACTCTGCTCATCTCGACGTTTGTGGAAGACAGCAAATCGTTTTCGGGAATAAGACCGACGGACAGCAAGAGCGTGTCGCAAGCAACGTACTCTTCTTTTGAAAGATCGGGTTTTCTGTCCGCGCCGACGGGAGCGTACCAAAGTCCCGTCATGCGAGGTTTACCCTCAACTCTCGTTATGGTGTAGCTGTATTTTATTGGAATGCCGTAGTCGTCAAGACACTGCACGATGTTACGTTTCAGACCGCTCGAATAAGGCATGAGTTCGAGCACGAGTTTGACGTTTGCGCCCTCGGTGGTCATACGACGCGCCATAATAAGCCCTATATCGCCGCTGCCCAAAATAACCACGTCTTTGCCGACGAGGTATCCGTCGAGGTTGCAAATCTTTTGCGCCATACCTGCGGTATAAATACCTGCCGGACGAGTGCCGGGCAAAGCGATTGCGCCTGCGGTGCGTTCTCTGCATCCCATTGCAAGCACGATTGCGCCTGCCTTGATTTTGCAATATCCTTGCGTGGGAGAAAGCACACAAACTTCTTTGTTTTCGTCAAGGGAAAGCACCATGCTTTCAAGCATGACGTCTATGTCCTCCGCCTCGACCGTTTTTCTGAATCTGTCCGCATATTCGGGCCCCGTCATCTCTTCGCCGAAATAATGAAGTCCGAAGCCTTGGTGAATGCATTGATTGAGGATGCCTCCAAGACGCACGTCACGCTCCAAAATCAAGGTCTTTGCGCCTTGTTTGCGAGATGCCAAAGCCGCCGCCATACCTGCAGGGCCGCCGCCTATTATAACGACATCGTAAGAAAGCGTATTCATCTTTGAACCTCCTTGACTTTGCACACCGCAATGTTTGAGTCTTCGCCGTTGCCTTTTCTCACTTTGTCAAGGGGAATGCCCAACTCTCTGGAAATGATTTCCATAACTCTCGGGCCGCAGAATCCGCCCTGACATCTGCCCATACCCGCTCTCGTGCGACGCTTTACCGCGTCAACCGTGTATGCTTTAAGCGGCGAACGGATTGCCTCGACGATTTCCGCCTCGGTGACTTTTTCACAGCGGCAAACTATTCTGCCCCACGCGTTGTTTTCTTTTATAAGGTCGTTTAAGGTTTTCTCGTCGAGTTCGAGCAATCTCTTATGCTTGGGCATATTTACGACGTATTCCTCTTTGAGAGGAGCACCCGACATATTTGCGATTTGTTCGTCAATATATTCCGCAATAGCAGGAGCGGACGTAAGCCCCGGCGAGCAAATGCCGATTGCCATGATAAAGTTCTTTTTCAGCTTTGATTCGCCAATAACGAAATCGTGACCGATAATCGTGCGCAATCCCGAATACACTCTAATGCACTTGTTGAAAGCCGGGCACTTGTAGGACAGCGGAACGCTCTTTCTGAGTGCATCGAGAGAATCCAGCGAAGATGCCGTATCGTCATCGTCCGTCGTATCTATTGCCGTCGGTCCGTATATAACGTTTCCGTCCGCGGTCGGAGCAACCAACACTCCTTTGCCTGCCGCCGTGGGAAGTTGGAAAATGACGGTGTTGACTCTCTTTCTCTCGGTATTGTCAAGCACAAAATAGTCGCCTCGTCTGTACGTCGTATCGAAATGCTCCGCGCCTGCCATATCGTTTACGCTCGCTCCGTGCGCGCCGGCACAGTTTACGACGTATTTCGCGCCATACTCCCCGTCGTTTGTCTTGACTATATACTCTCCGTTCTTATTCTCGATTGCGACGACTTCTTTTTCAAGCAAAATTTCCGCTCCGTTCGTAACCGCTCTGTCGGCATATGCTATACAAAGCTGATACGGCGACACTATGCCTGCGCTCGGAGCATAAAGCGAATACTCTATATCGTCTGCGATATGAGGCTCGAAAGCGAGGGTTTTTTCTCTGTCCCAAATTTCAACCTCGACACCGTTTGCCTTTGCTTTGGCGGCAAGTTTTTCGATGCCGTCGAATTGGTCTTTTGCCGCAACGACGATAGATCCGCATTTGAGATGCGGCACGTCAAGTTCTTCTGCGTCACGCCACGTGAGTGAGTTTCCTTTGACGTTAAACAGAGCCTTGAGCGTACCGGGATCGCAGTCGTAACCTGCGTGCACGATACCGCTGTTGGCTCTCGTTGAAAAAGATGCGACGTCGTCCTGCTTTTCCAAAAGCAAAACTTTCATCTTACGACGGGCAAGTCTGTCAAGCACCGCCGTGCCGATGATACCGCCGCCGATGACGATACAATCGTATTTCATATTTCTCCAAATACCCAAAAAGGCAAAACTTTATTTGACGTTGAATTTCTTTTTGTACGATTCGAGGTTATCCTTGATGATAAGCTCTGCAAACTCTCTGTTTTTGACTTGGAAAACGGTGGTTTGTTTGCCTTCGAGTTGCTTGTAAACTTTGAAAAAGTGCGACATTTCTTCCATGATATGCGCGGGCAATTCCTCGATTTCCTTATATGTATTCCAAGTAGGATCTTTAAAGGGAATCGCAATAATCTTGTAGTCCATCTCGCCGCTGTCTTGCATCATCATAACGCCGATGGGATAGCATCTCACAAGCGCGAGCGGAACGATAGGCTCCGAGCAAAGCACAAGTACGTCGAGAGGATCGTTGTCCTCGCTGTACGTGCGCGGAATAAATCCGTAGTTTGCCGGATAGTGCGTGGACGTGTACAAAACTCTGTCCAAAATCAACGATCCGGTTGCTTTGTCGAGTTCATATTTGTTTTTGCTTCCCTTGGAAATTTCTATACATGCAAGAAAGTCCGTGGGGGTGATACGTTGAGGATCAACGTCGTGCCAAATACTCATTTTGGTATCTCCGTTAGTTTTTATTAGAATTATTATAATAATTCAAAAGTCAAAAGTCAATATTGTATGCCTACAAACGTATGATTTTTTCGTCCGGCGTAAAAATTTAAATGCTTTCCGTTTCAAACGGCGTTAAAATATCAAAAATCGCATTAAAACAGGAAATACGCAACGTTGCGTTTTTATATGTTTCTTATCTTGCTTGCGATATACGCACCGATATGCTAAAATAATTGCTAAAATAAAATTTAATCTTCAAGGGAAATATATCAATGCTCAAACTTTTAAAGTACCTTCAAGGCTATCGGCTAAAAACCGTATTCGGCCCCATCTTCAAGCTTATAGAAGCCGTGTTCGAGCTGTTTACGCCCATTGTTGTGGCGTGGATAATCGACAACGCAATTCCCATGGGCAGAAACGGAGATTTTTCGGGGCTTATTTACGGCGGTTTGATTATTCTCGCGCTGGGCGTATTCGGGCTTGCGTTCTCGCTTACGGCGCAGTATTTCGCGTCGCGCGCTTCACTGGGCTTCGGCACGAACCTACGCAGAGATTTGTACGAGCACATCAACACGTTTTCCTACACCGAACTTGACAAATTTTCAACCACTTCCCTCATCACTCGTCTGACGTCGGACGTAAACCAAGCGCAACAAGCGGTTGCGATGTTCATACGCCTTGTTTTGCGTGCGCCCTTCATTGCCGTGGGTGCAATCGTGATGGCAATGCTCATCGACCTCAAACTGTCGCTCATATTCGTTGCGGCTGCGCTTGTTATTACAATTCTTCTTGCGATAATCATGCTCACCACTATGCCCAAGTACAAGGACGTTCAAGCGAAACTCGACGACGTTTCGAGGCTCACCAAAGAGAACTTGTCGGGCGCAAGAGTCGTCAGAGCGTTCGGAGCGGAAGAGAGAGAAAAGACCGTATTCGACAAAGCGGCGCAATCCTTGTCGCAAACCTCGATAAAGGTCAGCGCGATGTCTTCTCTACTCAATCCTCTCACGTATGCGGTGCTCAACCTTGCAATCATCGCAATACTGTACTTCGGCGGCAAAAGCGTGTATATGGGCAACCTCACGCAAGGCGAAATCATCGCGCTTGTCAACTACATGACGCAAATTCTCAACGCGCTCATCGTGTTTGCAAACTTGCTGGTGACTTTCACAAAAGCGTCCGCATCCGCCGCAAGAATCAACGAGGTGTTTGAAGTGTCATCGTCCATGCAGGAAGGAAGCGGCGCGATAAAGGACGAAACCGCACCCGCAATCGAGATGCAAAACGTATCTTTCGGATACGGCGACAATTGCGAACCGTTCCTTAAAAACGTCAATCTAACCATACAAAAAGGCGACAGCGTCGGCATTTTGGGCGGTACGGGAAGCGGAAAAACCACCCTCGTTTCGCTCATGTCCAGACTTTACGACGCAACCGACGGCGAAGTGAAAATTTACGGCGAAAACGTCAAAAATTACACCAATAAACAACTCCGCGAAATATTCGGCGTCGCACCGCAAAAAGCGGTTTTGTTCGAAGGCAGCGTAAAAGACAATCTGCTTTGGGCAAACGAAAACGCAACCGACGACGACATCAAAAACGCGCTGGAAACCTCGCAATCGGCAGAGTTCGTCAACACGTTGAAAGACGGGCTTGACACGCAAATAGCGCAAGGCGGCAAAAACCTTTCGGGCGGTCAACGTCAGCGTCTTACCATTGCGCGCGCACTTGTGAGCAATCCCGACATTCTCATACTCGACGACTCCTCTTCCGCTCTCGACTTTGCCACCGACGCAAAACTTCGCAAGGCACTTGCTCATCTGCGTCTTGAAAAAGGACTTACGACGGTCGTCGTATCCCAGCGAGCGACAAGCATAAAATACTGCGACCTTATCGTAGTGCTTGACGAAGGCAACGTCGTCGGACTCGGTACGCACGACGAACTTATCAAATCTTGCGACGTATATCGCGAAATTTGTTTATCACAAGTCAAGGAGGACGAAGCAAAATGAAAAAATACGCCTCCGATACAAAAAAAGCGAAAAAGAACAAAACCGACTTTGCGGCAATCAAAAAATTGCTCAAATACGCGCGCCCGTACGTGCCCGTCATTATAATCGCACTCGTGTTGTCCGCACTTCAGATTGCGGCAACTCTGCTTGCACCCGTAGTCGTTGGCAAGACGGTGGACTACATCATCGGCGAAAACAACGTGGATTTCGGCGTTATATTCAAAAACGCCGGAATACTGGCAGGGCTTATCGCTTGCGTATTCGTATTTCAATACCTTGCGTCGCTGTGCATAAACTTTGCCTCATTCCGCACCATACGCGATTTGCGCTCCTCGGCGTATGCAAAGCTCAACGACGTTCCCCTCTCCTACGTTGACTCCAACTCACACGGCGACCTGATGTCCAGAGTCGGCAACGACATCGACCAAATCTCCGACGGACTTATTCAAGGCTTTTCGCAACTCTTCAACGGCGTAGTTACGATAATCGGCACGCTGGGCTTCATGCTTTGGTACAACTGGGTTATCGCACTCGTGGTGGTATGCCTCACTCCTCTTTCGTTGTTTGTGGCATACTTCATCGCAAAAGGCTGTCACAATATGTTTGCGATGCAGGCAAAAAAGCGCGGCGAGCTTTCCGGGCTCGTAACCGAGATGTTGTCAAATCAACGCGTCGTCAAAATTTTCGGCTATGAAAAACGCGCCGAGGACAGATTTGCCGTTATAAACGGCGACCTCAAAGTTTGGGGACAAAACGCCGCTTTCTATTCGGCAATGGTCAACCCCTGCACGAGATTCGTCAACAACGTGATATACGTCGTCGTATGCGTGCTGGGCGTTTATCTCGTGATAAAAGGCAGCGTAGTGCCCGGCATGAGCACGCTCTCAGTCGGCGCGCTCTCTTGCGTGCTTTCCTACGCAACGCAATACACGAAGCCTTTCAACGAAATCACTGGCGTCGTAACCGAGCTTCAAGGCGCGACCGCTGCGGCAAGCAGAGTTTTCGACCTTCTCGAAGCGCAAAATCAATCCTCCGACGCAGGTTTTGAGGAATTGACCGATGCGCACGGCAACATCGACATCGACGACGTTTACTTCTCGTACGTGAAAGACAAACCCCTCATTCAAGGATTTTCGCTCAACGTCAAGAGCGGTCAGCGCGTTGCAATCGTCGGACCGACGGGTTGCGGCAAAACCACCCTTATCAATCTGCTTATGCGCTTCTACGATCCCGACAGCGGCAAAATCGAAGTCGAAGGCAAGGATATTTCCGAGGTTACCAGAAAGTCGCTACGATTGAGCTACGGCATGGTGCTTCAAGACACCTGGCTCAAAAAAGGCACTGTAAGAGAAAACATTGCCTACGGCAATCCCGACGCAACCGAGGAAGAAATCATCGAAGCCGCAAAGGCCGCTCATATCCACAACTTCGTCATGCACCTCGAAAACGGTTACGATACCGTGCTCGACGACGACGGCGGAAATATCTCGCAAGGACAAAAACAGCTTCTTTGCATCGCAAGAGTTATGCTCACCCACCCGCCCATGCTCATTTTGGACGAGGCGACAAGCTCGATCGACACTCGCACGGAAATCAAGATTCAGCAAGCGTTTGAAAAACTCATGCAAAACAAGACGTCGTTTATCGTCGCGCACCGCCTCTCGACAATCAAAAATGCGGACGTGATTCTCGTCATGAACAAGGGCAACGTCATCGAAAAAGGTACGCACGAACAACTGCTTGCAAAAGGCGGTTTCTATGCAAATCTTTACAACTCGCAATTCGAACACTAAAAGATTGCAGCGAAAAAACACGCATAAAAACCAAACTTACAAAGACAATTTCAATGCAAAAAATCCGACGAAAAGTCGGATTTTTTCGTTTTATAGTTTCAAAACGAAACGCGCGCTTTACACGCCCTCGTTTTTGTGTTATGATAAGCGCAGTTGAATAGAATACGGTTTGAAAAGTTGTTATACTGAGTAGATTTAGACTTCGGGTTCGATTCCCGAACAACCGCCAATGCTGTATTTGTGTTGAAAAACGCACTTTTGCGCCGTTTTTTCGCAAAGCAGTAGTCTGCCGTATTTGAGCGTCGTCAAGGCAAAAACGCGTTCCCGATTTGCCTATACGCACGCAATGAAGGGATGCGCCGAAAGGGTGCGTTTTTTATTTTCAAAAACAAACCTCGGCAACGGTTTTAGGGCAAAATTCCATATTTTTGCCGAAAAATCAATTTTAGTCAAAGCCTTTTCATGCAATTCAACCACAAACAAGGCGGTTAGATTCTTAAAAACAACACTTTGATTTCTGTCAAAATCAAAGATTTGAAAAGGAGAACTACCAATGAACAAAAACGCAAAAATCTTGTGTTTGGCTCTTGCAATCGTGCTCGTATTGTCAATCGCGCTCGTTGCATGCGACCAAGCTCCTACGACCTACACGCTTACGCTCACGCAAAACGGTCAAACGCAAACGGTGTCGGTGAAAGCAGGCGAAAGCTATACGTTCCCCACTCCCCAAGATCGCGACGGATACGTGTTTGTCGGCTGGTACGACAACGATACGCTTCTCGACTACACCATTACGCCGACTCGCGATATGAACATCGTCGGCAAATGGGACAGATACGACCAACTTGCCGAAGAGCTTAAAGTTTCTTTGAAAACTTATCTTGAAAGCGACGCTTTCAAAAAATCCATTCTCACCTCGAAGACCACTCAATCGAGAGTTCCGCTTCTTTACTTGCGCTATGTCAAGGGCGATTTCTACGACAACGAAGTGGTGATGCAATTCAAAACCTACCTCAACATGATAGGCGGCGTTTGCAAAGACGGACGCATCGGCGACTCTTTGTTCCCCGCATCCGACGCAGGAAAAACGGGCTGGTACGGAGTGCTCGATTTCCTTTACAGTTGGAGTTTGATTTACAATCAATATCAACAATGGTGCAACGAAACCGGCAACGTCGACACTTCCTACAACGTCTATTTCGACACAATCAAAGCGTACTTGACGAATATCGACTCATACGTGTCAAACGGCAGCGTAAAGTACACGTTCAAAGGTGCGGAAATCACGCAATCCAACCTTTACAACAAAGGCTACAACGCACTCAACAACCTCGCAAGCTCTACTGCCGCAAATCGCTTGACATATGACGATTACGTCGAGCTTTTGGGACTTGTCGCACAGGCAACCGGCAACGTAGACGGACACGACGCATTCCTTGCCGCATACAAAGCGATCGACTTCGAAACGATCGACGCCGCTGACGACAAACGTCAACAACTTACAACCCTCAAAAACAAGCTCATACCCCTTTGGAAAGCGTGCATGCCCGTAACGCAAGTCGGTTTCGGCTACGGCAGTTACAACGTTTGCTTGCTCACCGCCTACAACCTCGGCTTCGACCTCGAACAAACCGTTCCCGGCAGTCGCGCATACATGCTCTCATACTACGAAAAGGACGAGGACGGCAACTTCAAAAAGAACGGCGGCACACCCAACTGGGTTGGCTTTTCTGGACGTCCGCTCAGTGCCGCGGCTTTGAGAGATACAAAAGAATACGACGTAAAGTTTGAAAAAACAATGCAGGGGTACTTCCCCTACACTGACGGCTGGGGGCAACCTCTTGACGAAATGATAAATATGGATAGGCTTTGCAACTGGTACAACCACGACTTAGGCTCAAAGGCAGGCGTTGCGCCTCAATACGGCTTGCTTTACGGTTTTATGAACGGAATCGATATGGAGCACTACGTCAAAGAGGTCTACCATTCGGAGGTTTGCAAAGGCGATGAGTGCAAACACCATATAGAAGAAAAAGACGGTCAAGTCTACAACATAGTAACACTTTGGAGAGATAGTCTCAAAAAAGACGAAAACGGCAAATACGTGATATCTACGACCACGGATATGGCGGTTGCGATTGCGTATATCGCGCAAATCGAAGGCATCGAAGCTCCCGCTCCCGTCGGCGCATATTCGAAAGATTTTGCCGTGATAAACCTTTGATAAGGAAATTAAACAATGGCGAACGTTGCAAAAAAAACACTGAAAATCGCTTCAATCGCAATGCTTGCGCTGTTATTGCTGTCCCTCGTCGCGTGCAACGACGTTTGGGGCGGCGACAGCACGCAAGACAATCCCGATTATGCAATCGTTGACGGCAAGCAGCTGTATTTTACGCTTGAATTGCGTATGCCCGGCTCTAGTACGGAAGTTTCCGAAGGCGACAGCTTTGCGCACTCCACAATAGACGGCGATTTGATTTGCCAATGGCAAATTCCCTGCTACGGAAAGACCGTTTACGAATCGGTCGTAAAGTTTTTTGAGGACAGAAACGACAAAATCACTTTCCGTCTTTCGCAACACCGCTACTATATGTTTCACGACGCAACGCTTGAAAACGGAGATAACTACAACCTCGAAACAGTTTACGTTGCCGCAGACGGAAAATACGCAATGTGCGCAAACTTCCAAACTTTGTTTGGAGAGGACGAACAACCCGGAACGCTTGACGACCTCAAGGTTTTGGTGCTAGTATATCAAGGATGGCTGTATTAGTCGTCAAGGAGAAGTTATGAAAGGTATTTCATTGACAAAAGCGGAACGCCTTGCAAGGACAAGCGGACTCAAAGGCTGGATTGCAATGTTCACTCTTTTGGGCATCATGTGCTACGATCAGTTCATTTTGGAAATTCCGTTTGCAAACGTGGTTTTCCCTATTTTGATCATCTGCGCGGCGTCCATGAATCCCGCCAAAAACGCAGTCCTTATCATTGCGTATTCAATTATATTCGAACTCAGTTGCATCGCTTGGTTCCCTTCCGAGCTTTACAGAGTTCAATGGTGGCTTCTCGAAGTTGCAATCGGCTATTCGATGCCGCTTGTTTGCTACAACGTTTTCAACCGCAAACACGAGGATATGAGCGTGTTTTCATACGCATCGCTCGCCGCACTTTCCGAGCTTGCGTACTACTGGGTTTCCGTCGTCGCAACAGTGCTTATCTGGAAAGTACCTTTCGGAGCGTACTTCCTCTCGGATATTCCTTACGAACTGGGCGGCTGCCTCGCAACGTTTGTGTGCGCCCTCCCCGTCGCCGCAATCTACAAACTTATGACCAAGGAACTTGTCATCGGACAAAACGCAAAACGCCCCGTGCTCGCTCCTCAAATCTAAATTTAAAAACCTATTTGATAAAAAACGGACTTGATTTTCAAGCCCGTTTTTTTAATTTCGCGTTTTGAAGAATACGCAATAGTAATTGTCGTACAAATTATTTATCTTTGCACTACCGATACCGTTTAGCACCTCTTGCAGCAAATCCAAATCGTTTTCACTCTCGGTGCGTACACGCAACAATAAGCCGTATCGTATATCGACAATCTCAATTTGTCTGTTTTTCAACTTGTGCGATTCGACAATACGGTATCCGTTTACAACGCACCACTCTGCGATGTGTTCGTTCACCTCAACAAAGTCCATATTAATTCCTCTTCTTTTATTGTATATAACCAACGGTTAGTTGTCAATTATTTATTAACCAACGGTTATAAACTTAAAAAAAAGACAAGAGGCAAACTATGTCCGACACGATAAAAACAAGACTTTGCGAGGAAATCCGCAACTCGAATCTTTCAACAATAGAAATTGCCGAAAAAGTTGGTGTTTCACCCGAAATGATAACGCAATACTGTACAACCAAAAAGTTGCCCAGACTTGACACGTTTGCCGAGCTGTGCAAAGTCTTAAACGTATCTGCCGACTATATCCTAGGAATTAAAGAATATTGATTTGACACATAAAAAAACGAACTCTTTGTGAGTTCGTTTTTTTATGTATGAAATACCGCCTACGGCACTCAAAAGCAACCTTGCAACAGCTCTACGCGCTGTCTTTTTTCATATATCCACTCATATCCGTGTGCAAGCACCCTGCTATTGTCGATATATGAAAAAACAACCTCACGGTTGTTTGCAAGGTTGTTTTTTCGTTGGTGCCGGCGGTCGGACTCGAACCGACACGGATGATTAGTCCACAGGATTTTGAGTCCAGCGCGTCTGCCAGTTTCACCACGCCGGCGCAAGTATGAATATACCATAAACGCAAGATTCTTGCAACTAATTTTTGATTTTTTTGTGAGCGAGAACGAATTTATTTTTGATTTGATTCAATTTCGGTTGATTTTGCGCGCATATATCAAAAAAAATACACTTGTCTATTTGCCGAGCGCGTTGTATAATATTTTCAACATATAAATCTATGAGGTGTACGATGAAAAACCAAAACGGATACGTAGACAGTTTTGCAAAGCTCATTCAGTGCCCCACCGTCACAAACAGCGGACACGAATATTTTGATGCTTTCCACAAAGTTCTTGACGAAGAATTTCCTCACGTAACGGCAACGTGCAAAAAGATCGAGGTCGGCGGCGACGTGCTTTTGTACAAATGGAGCGGCAAGTCATCGAGTCGTCCTCTCGTGCTTATGGCGCACCAAGACGTCGTTCCTGCAGTCGGCGGAGATTGGAAATATCCTCCTTTCAGCGCAACGGTTGTTGACGGCAAAGTGTATGGCAGAGGCGCAATGGACTGCAAAAACACTCTGTTTTCTACAATACAAGCCGTCGAAGAACTCATTGAACAAGGTTTTGTGCCCGAACAAGACGTTTATTTGAGCTACAGTGACAACGAAGAGACATCAGGTCCCGGCGCAAGCATGGCTCGCGATTGGTTCAAATCGCAAGGTATAACGCCCTTTATGGTCATCGACGAAGGCGGCGCAATCATCAAAAAGCTCACAAAATTCGTCAAAAAAGACGTTGCGGCTGTCGGTATTTTGGAAAAAGGCTATGCCGACGTCAAATTTATCGCACGCGGTAAAGGCGGTCACAGTTCTCAACCGCCAAAGCATACTCCCATCGCAAGACTTGCGGCATTTGTAAACTACTGCGAGCATCACACCGTATTCAAACCTCGCATGTCGAAAGCGGCAAAAGCAATGATTTACGGCCTCGGCGACGCTGTTTCCGCTCCGCTTAAAGTATTTTGCAAAACAATCGGTATAAACGGATGGTGGGTGTCAAGACTTGCGCCAAAAATCAACGCGTCCTACGGCAACAGCATGTTTGCAACGTCAATGGTGTTCACCATGTCAAACGGTGCTTCCGCTCCGAATGTAATTCCGCAAGACGCATGGGTTGTTGCAAACTTGCGCTTTGCTCCCACCGACAAGAGCGAAGATTGCTTCAAAATACTTAAGAAAATCGCAAAAAAATTCGATCTCGAAATGGAAGTTTTGCAATCGCGCGAGGCATCTCCGATGATCGACATCAAGGGCGAAGGCTACAATATGTACAAAAAGGCTCTAAACGAGGCGTTCCCCGACGCAGCCGTTGTCCCCTACCTCATGTTTGGCGGCACAGACTGCCGTATAATGCAACAAATCGCAACAAACGCAATACGTTGCACACCTTGCCCCCTCTCGTTCGATCAGCTCGGAGGAATGCATGCCTCAAACGAAAACGTCGACATAAAGTCCATCGAACAATGCGTGAATTTCTTTGTTAAATTCATCAGGAATTATAAGTAACTTTTCGATTTACAAACATCACAAAAAGCATGCCTCGGCATGCTTTTTGCATTTTTGGATATGCAGTTTTATAAGTGTACCAAAGATGTGCCGCTAACTTTGGATAAACAAGTTGTATATTCTATGCTTTTACCATTCTGTAACCAATACCGACGTGAGTTTGAATATATTGCGGCGAATCGGCAGACGGTTCGATTTTTTTGCGTAAAGTAGCCATAAATACACGCAGAGATGCAATATTGCTTTCCCATGCCGCGCCCCATATTTTTTGAGTTATAAAAGTGTGGGTAAGCACTTTTCCGACGTTTCTCGACAGCAAACAAAGCAATTTATACTCGATTGGGGTAAGATGGAGTTCTTCGTCGCTTAAATATGCGCACCCTGCTGCGTAATCTATTTTCAGATTTCCGTTCACGAAAACCGACTCGGACTTGTTCGCCGATTGCATTGCGGACAATCTTCTTTCCGTGACGCGAATTCTGGCAAGCAATTCTTGTACTGAAAACGGTTTTGTCAGATAATCGTCAGCCCCGGCATCGAGCGCGTCAATCTTATCTTGATCTTCGGCTCGAGCGCTGATTACTATAATCGGCATTTCCGACCATGTGCGTATTTTTTTGATAACGTCCACGCCGTCTATATCCGGCAAACCCAAATCGAGCAGAACAACGTTCGGATTATTCGAAGACGCTTGCATAACGGCGTTTTCTCCGTTCGTCGCGGTAATATAATCGTAACCGTGCGTTTTCAAAGTCGTTCCGATAAGATTACGGACGGGTGCGTCGTCTTCCACAACTAAAATCAGTAAATTATTCATGAATTTCCACCTCTCCTACGGGCAATGTAAAGGCAAATATCGCGCCGTGCGGAATGTTATCGGCAATCGTTATTTCTCCGCCGTGTGCGTTTATGATTGATTTGCATAACGAAAGCCCCAGACCGATACTACGGCGACAATCGCTAATTCTATTTGCACCCGTATAAAACATATCGAACACCCGTGATTTTTGTTCGTCGGGAATTCCGAGTCCGTTATCCGCCACGCTTATGCAAACCATACTTCCGTTTCTTTTTGCCGTAATCGTAATTTGCGAATCGGACGGCGTGTATTTAATAGCGTTGTCCAAAAGATTGATTAAAACCTGCACAATAAGTCGGGCATCCATTTGAGCAAGAAGCAAGTCGTCGGGCTGGATGACGGTGATTTTTTGTTTTTCGCTTTTCACATGAACATGTTTCAGCGCCTCATCGATTACGTCACCGACAAGTTCGGTTGTTAAATTTATATTCATTCTGCCTTCTTCAAGTCGCGTTACGGAAAGCAAATTCTCAACCAGATTGATAAGCCAAAGAGAATCATCATAAATATCTTCGTAGATTTGCTTTTTCGTGATATCGTCAATATCGTTGCCGTTTGAAATCAGGTTGCTTGCATTCCCGGAAATGGAAGTAAGCGGAGTCCGCAAGTCGTGCGATATGGAACGTAGCAGGTTTGCGCGCAATTGTTCGTTTTTTGCCAAAACTGCGGCGCGTTCGCGTTCTTTTGCGTTTACAATTCCGTCAACAGCGAGCGCACATTCTCCTATAACGGAATTTACAATGCTTTCATCAAAGGCATCAATCGGATTGTTTCCGACAAAAACTCCTATTGCCCCATAGTTTTTGCCGTTTTTACATATTGGGAAAAACGTATAGTCGTTTTCAGAGAAAATGCTTGTTCCCTTTCCTGCTTTTACGTTGTTTTTGGTGACTTGCAGAAGTATTTGTTCGCAGTCTTGCGGCATAATGACTGTGTCATTTTCTGTTGGAAGCGAGCAACGACATTGAGATTTGTCATCGAATACAATCACCGTTCGGTTTAACAGTTTTTTCAATTGATTTGCCGTAACGCGAAATATTTCACTTTCGTCGGATGCTTGTTGTATCAACTGATTGGCATCGAACAAAATCTTTGTTCTGTATGCCGTTTGAGTTGACTGACGTTCACGCGTTTTAAGTTTTTCCGCCGTGCCGCCTATAACAAGAGACGCAACGAGCATAATCACAAAAGTAACGGGATATCCGTTGCCGTACGCTAACAGCGAAAACCTGGGTTCTGTAAACAAAAAATTAAAGAGCAATACACTCACGACAGATGAGAGCACCCAACAAATCTTGCTTTCGGTCAATATGGCGGTGATGAGAATTCCGAGCATATAAACGGTTATAATGTTTGCATCGGTAAAGCCAAATTTTGAGAATATATAACCGAGAAGCGTAGCAATCGAAAGGACTATTGTCGAAACGATTACCCCCTTTACAATTTTGAAAAATGCCGGCTTTTCAAAGACTTTTGCCTTTCCTTTGGGCAGAACTGCATCGCTGTCGGGTATAATATGTATATCGACATTTGGGGCGAGAGATATTAGTTTTTCCGTCAAAGTGGGCTGCAAAGCTAAACGTTTTTTGTTTACAACGCTTCTTCCGATCACTATTTTTGTAACGCCTGAAAGACGTGCATATTCCGCAATTTGAAAAGGAATATCGTCACCGCATACCGTAGTGACGGATGCTCCGCATTCTTCTGCAAAATGTATATTGGAAAGCAATCGCTCTTTGTCTTTTGGCCCCAATGATGCAGCGGAGGGCGTTTTTATGTACAATGCGGAAAACATTGCGCCGAACGCTTTTGCCATGGATGATGCCGTTTGTATTATTTTCGTGTTCGAAGGCGATGAGGATATACAAACCAAAATATGTTCGGCATTTTTGTCTGTATTTTTATTGCGATTGTCTGACAAATTCTATCGACCTCCTTTTTTTATATAATAACATCGGTTGCTAAATCCTACAACTACATTCTTTTCAACCGACAATAAATTCTACCGGGTTTTTCTTTTTTTGTCTTTGACACTTATGCAAACAGTCGATTTCGCATTGTTCTTTCGGACACCGGTCCTATATAGGTACTTATCGAGTTGTACCATCACAACAAAACCGATAGCGACTGCAAGAAGTGCCAATAGCACAAACATAATATCCGACATCTTATATTTCAAAACACTTTTTGATGAATTTATACTCGCCAAGAACAAGCAAAGACATGTTTTGCGAAAGCATTGTTTCCGGTGTTATGACAGCGTTTATTTTTCCGTTTTCTTTTGTTGCAATTATATTTATGTTGTATTTTTTTCTTATATCGATTTCGCCTATAGTCTTGCCTATCCAATTTTTTGGCACAGAGACTTCGAAAATAGAACATGAGTCGGACAACTCTATATAATCGAGAATATGGTCGGAGCTATAACGTATCGCTGTCCAAATTGCAAGTTGTTTTTCGGGATAAATGATTTCGTCTGCGCCGTTACGCAGAAGAAATTTTGCCTGCACGTCCTGTTCTGCACGCGACACAACCTTTTGCGCTCCCATTTCCTTTAATAAACATGTTGTTTCAAGGGAACTTTGAAAGTTGCCGCCGATAGTTACAATGCAGACGTCATAGTTTTTTACGCCAAGCGATTTTAACAACGATTCGTTTGTGCTATCGCCAATTAACCCGTTGGTTACATAGGGCATAGCATCGTTTATCCTTTCTTCGTTTTCGTCGATCGCCATGATTTCGTGTCCTAATTCGTGCAATTTCATCGCAATATATTTTCCGAATCGTCCGAGACCTATCAATAAAATGGATTTTGTTTTCATATAAAAACCTCCTTAACCGACTGCGATTGTATCCGTCGGCAATTTTGCCACTTGTTTTTTATTTGTGCCGAAAGCGGCATATATCAATGTCAATCCGCCTACGCGTCCGAAAAACATCAAGATGATCAAAATCAATTTGGATGCGATTCCGAGCGTCGGGGTAATTCCGAGCGTAAGTCCTACCGTACCGACGGCGGATGCGGTTTCGAAAAGACAGGACGTAATAGGTAGATTTTCAATTGCGCTTATAGCCATTCCTCCAAATAAGAACAGAGTTATGTACATCATAAATATTGCCGAAGCCGTCTTAACGGTTCCATCGTCGACGCTTCGTTTCATAAGTTCTGCATTGTCTTTTTTTCTGAATACGGAGAAAGCGGAAGAAAATAAAACCGCTATCGTCGTCGTTTTCATACCGCCTGCCGTCGAACCGGGCGACCCGCCTATCAACATAAGAATAATCATCAGGTATAATCCCGTATCGCTGATTGCCGTAAGATCTACCGTATTAAACCCTGCCGTTCTCGGCGTCACCGATTGAAACAAAGACGCAAGTATTCGCTTACCGACAGGCATATCGCTGAATTCAAAAAAGAAGAAGTATATTGCGGGCAAAATAATAAGTACGGCGGTTACAATCAATACCACTTTGCTTTGCGTGCGATATTCTTTTATTCTCCACTTGTGTTTGCAAACGTCTTCCCATACCAAAAAACCGATACCGCCGATAATAATCAGCAACATAATCGTAATATTGATAACGGGTTGTGCGGAATAGTGAGTGATAGAAGTAAATTCTCCGCTTTTCGTCCCCATAATGTCGAATCCGGCATTGCAGAACGCCGACACCGAATGGAAAATAGCAAGCCAAATACCTTCTGCGCCGTAATCTATACAAAATACAGGCATCATAACAAGCGCGCCGATAAGTTCAATCAAAAAAATTCCCTTGATTATAAATCCGGTCAGGCGGACTATTCCGCTCACATTTGGTGCGGAAATTGCATTTTTCATCGTTTCGCGGCTGAACAGTCCGATTTTCTTGCCCGAAATAACGGCAAGAGAGACTGCAATAGTAACAACGCCCATACCGCCGATTTGAATCAGCAACAATATGACGATTTGCCCGAATATCGTCCAGTACGTTGCAGTATCGAACACAATAAGTCCCGTTACGCATACTGCGGATGTTGATGTAAACAGGGCATCTATAAAAGGCGTCCATTCATGATTTTTTGAAGAAATCGGCAAAGACAATAAAAATGCGCCAAGCAAAACAACACCGGCAAATCCTAATAGTATTATTTGAAAAGACGATAGTTTCTTTTTGGGTGTTTTCATGCAATACCTCAATTTTGTTTATCGGTATCATGATATTGTTTTTTGTATAAAGAAAGCATTAGGGTTTTTGTGAAAGGTATTAAGATTTTATAAAAATAAATGCCATTTTATTTTGAAATCATGCGACTATCATAATCTATAATATCGTCATTGAGATGCGTCGTGTGCCCTAATTAGATGTACCCCCTCTTTCCGGACACGCCGGTATTTCTCCCACCACTCAGTTAAGGACAATTTTTTACATAATTATCCATCGTTCGCGGGGGAGACAGTCGGCACTCGCATAGATAGGGAAAATCCTCTCATTATGCCACCGTCCTTTGTGCGCCAGCTACGCAACAACACGGCGCAGTCGGACGGTACAAGCGTCAAGCTCGGCGCTCATATTCTCGCCGCCATTGCGGCTCGTGTTCCGTCTTTGAATAGGCACATTACGTTTATAAGTACGCCATGAATAAGTGAAGATTCTTCCTCTACAAGAGTGTTGCGTCGTGTACCCTAATTAGATGTACCCCCTCTTTCCCTTTCGGGTTTTTCTCCCACCACTCAGTTAGGGACAATTCTTTACATAATTATCCATCGTTCGCGGGGGAGACAGTCGGCACTCGCATAGATTGCTATCGTTCTCTTGTTATGCCACTTCGCCTGCGTGGCGGCTACGCAACAGAATGCCACGCATTCTCATACTTTTCGTCAAGCTCGGCGCTCATATTCTCGCCGCCTTGCGGCTCGTGTTCCGTCTTTTAAGTTGCACATACCATTTATAAGTGCGCCTTGAATAAGTGAAGATTCTTCCTCTACAAGAGTGTTGCGTCGTGTACCCTAATTAGATGTACCCCCTCTTTCCCTTTCGGGTTTTTCTCCCACCACTCAGTTAGGGACAATTCTTTACATAATTATCCATCGTTCGCGGGGGAGACAGTCGGCACTCGCATAGAAAAGGGCATTTCTCTCATTATGCCACCGTCCTTTGTGCGCCAGCTACGCAACAACACGGCGCAGTCGGACGGTACAACCGTCAAGCTCGGCGCTCATATTCTCGCCGCCTTGCGGCTCGCACTCCTAATAAGCACATACCGCTTATAAGAACGCTCTGAATAAGTGTTCGTTTATCCGCTTGCGCCAAAGGCGCAATTCACCAAGCAGACAATCTTGCGAAACTGCGGCAGGAGTTTTTGTCCCTGCTCGAACTGATAGCAAAGATTTTCTGCGCGGTTAGTGATTGCGAAAATAAGCGAGGTCGATGGCAATCGCCACTGTGTTTACGTTTCTATTTAGGGGATTCCCACGTCGCTTTGCTCCTCTGAATGACATTTGGGGCGGTTGCCATAACCTAGGCGCCGTTTGAGCAATAGGAGCGTACTTGTCGTACATGACTGTTTGAAATGATGGCTCTGACAAAGTTAATCGCTGTTTGGCTTGTCATACAAAACCTATAAGCCGTCATTTAGATGAAGAACAAGGAAACCCCCTGCTCATAGACAGGAGCGTACTTGTTGTACGTGACTGTTTAGGAGCAGGGGGCTGACACAGTTATTCGCTCAATGACGGCTTATAGATTGAATGGGGTGACTTGGTAGACATAATAATTCAACCAGTTATAAAACAGCAAATTCGCCGTGCTACGCCACTTCATATCTACCTTGTCGAGAGAATCGCCGAGAAAATAGTTGACGGGTTTGTGAATGGGCAAACCTTTTTCTAAATCCCTGAGGTATTCGTTGCAAAGTGTAAAACGGTCATATTCGCTATGCCCGGTAAAGAAGAACGACTTGTTGTCAACGGTTTTGGCAATGACGACGCCTGCCTCATCGGATTCGGCAAGCACTTTGATTTGCGGGTTTTTTTTAAGAGCGTCCTCGTCGATGCGAGTGTGACGTGATGTCGGGATATAGAACGTGTCGTCCATACCTTTCAGAAGCATATCGTTTGCAACAACGGCATGCGCAGGATAAACGCCGAAAAGTTTGTCGGGCAAAACCTGCTTGGCTATTTTGAACTTGTGATAAAGCGCAGCTTGCGCCCCCCAGCAAATATAAATCGTACTCGTGACGTTTTTGTCGGCAAAGTCAAAGATTTGTTCAAGTTCGTTCCAATACTTCACTTCCTCAAACGGTATGGTTTCGACGGGCGCGCCCGTGACGATCATTCCGTCGAACTTCATTTTTTTGATTTCGTCAAGGCTCTTGTAAAAACGTATCATATGCCCTATCGACACGTGCGTCGGTACGTAGGAATCCGTCTTGATGAGCGTGACGTTGATTTGAAGAGGCGAGTTTGAAAGCAACCTTATAAGTTGTGTTTCTGTTGTTTCCTTCGTGGGCATGAGATTGAGTATCGCAATCTCGATTGGACGGATGTCCTGTCCCACAGCCCTAGCCTCGTCCATAACGAAAATCTTTTCGTCGGACAGACTTTTGTACGCAGGCAAACCTTTTGGAATTATAATCGGCATATTGTCACCTATATTGCGCAATCGGCAGTTTATGCGTCGATACAAGCATTGTCAAGTGCTTGTTTGATGTCGTCGATGAGGTCTTGCGAATTTTCGATTCCGCAAGAAAGGCGCACGAGATCGGGCGATACGCCGGCGTCGACAAGCTCTTTGTCGGTGAGTTGGCGGTGCGTCGAACTTGCAGGATGCAAACAGCAACTGCGTGCGTCGGCAACGTGCGTTTCGATTGCGACTATTTTAAGCCCTTTCATAAACTCTTCCGCGGCTTTTCTTCCGCCCTTAACGCCGAAACTCACAACGCCGCAAGTGCCGTCTGGGCAATACTTCTTTGCAAGCTCATAGTCCTTGTCGCCTTCAAGAGAGGGATATTTTACCCAAGCGATTCTCGGATCGCTTGCAAGATATTTTGCAACAGCCAAACCGTTTTGGCAATGGCGTTGCATTCTCACGTGCAAACTTTCAAGGCCGAGATTGAGCAAAAAAGCGTTTTGCGGACTTTGAATAGAGCCGAAATCTCTCATAAGTTGCGCCGTGCACTTTGTGATAAACGCCCCTTCTTTGCCGAATTTTTCCGCATAGGTTATGCCGTGATAGCTATCGTCGGGAGTGCAAAGCCCCGGGAATTTGTCGGCATGCGACATCCAATCGAACTTGCCGCCGTCAACGATTGCGCCGCCGACCGCCGCGCCGTGTCCGTCCATATACTTTGTTGTCGAGTGAGTGACGATATCCGCGCCCCACTCTATCGGACGACAGTTTATAGGCGTTGCGAAGGTGTTGTCCACAATGAGCGGCACGCCGTGTCTGTGCGCAACTTTTGCAAACAACTCTATATCGAACATTCTGAGTGCCGGATTTGCGATTGTTTCGCCGAATACGGCTTTTGTGTTTGGTCTGAATGCGGCTTCGATTTCCTCCTCCGTGCTGTCTGGAGAGATAAACGTGAAATCCACGCCCATTTTTCTCATCGTGACGTTGAAAAGGTTGAAAGTACCGCCGTATATCGCACTTACGGCAACGACGTGGTCGCCTGCGTTTGCGATATTGAAAACGGCGTAAAAGTTTGCGGCTTGACCGGACGATGTGAGCATACCTGCCGTGCCGCCCTCGAGCTCGGCGATTTTTGCCGCAACGTAATCGTTTGTCGGGTTTTGCAAGCGCGTGTAAAAATATCCGCTGGCTTCGAGGTCAAAGAGCTTTGCCATATCGTCGCTTGTGTCGTATTTGAAAGTGGTGCTTTGGACGATGGGGATTTGCCTCGGTTCGCCGTTCTTGGGCGTGTAGCCGCCTTGAACGCAAGTGGTTTCAATTCTTTTCATATTTACCTCATAGCGCATAGCGCAAAAAACTTATTTTCTTTTGAAAAGCCCGCAACGTGCGTACGGACAAAGGAGAAAAAGGTCGGATTTGCAATCGAAGCGAGAAACTTACCTGTTGTATTCTTTCATCACTCTTTGCAAATTGCGTTTGTTTTCCTTTTCTTTTATCGCCTCGCGTTTGTCGTGAAGCTCTTTGCCTCGACAAAGACCGAGTTCGATTTTGACGAGAGCGTCTTTAAAATAGATTTTGAGCGGAATCAGCGTATAACCTTTTTGTTCCACTTTTCCGCGAAGTTTGTTTATTTCGGACTTATTGAGCAAAAGTTTGCGCGTGCGACGAGGATCGACGTTGTTGTAACTTCCCATTTTGTATGGGGAAATATGTGCGCCAAGCATAAAAACTTCGCCGTTTTTGATAATGACGAAGCTATCTCTAAGGTTTACCGCACCTAGACGAATGGACTTGACTTCGCACCCCACGAGAGCAATGCCTGCCTCATAGGTGTCCTCGACAAAGTAATCGTGATAGGCTTTTTTGTTTGTTGCAACTTGTTTTATCATAATTCGATTATACAATACTCGTTTGATATATTCAAGCCCGAAAGGGATGAATACGCTCGCATTTTGCCCGAGAAAAACAAAACGGCTCGAAAAACGAGCCGCTTGGATACTTTCTTTTGATGATGCGAGTTATTTGATAAGTCCCCACATAACGAAGCAGATGATCGAGCAAACGAGAATGAAAGCGAAGAGTCCGAAAGTGATCTTTTTCAAAACGCTTTCTTTGTTGGTCGATTTGTTCTTGCCGTAGTAAGTATCGCTTGCGCCCGTGATGACGCCGACGTTGTCGTTGGTGCCCTTTTGCATCATGATGACGACGATGATTGCAACAGCGGCAACCACCATCAATATGAGAAACACTTTCAAACATATGCTATAATCCTCGTACCTGACGCCTTGTTCGGCAGCAAGAAGGATTGCGTTCAATGTATCAAGCATGTCTATACCTCCTAAAAGTTACTTTGAAATTTTAGCACACGAAAAAGCAATTTGCAAGCGGTTTTATATATATTTTGAAGGTTAATTGCCATAAACGCGACTTTTTTTGTTTGTAACCTATTCAAAGCGCGCCGAATATAATGTGCAAAATCAAGCGAGGTGAAAAATGGACTTATCCAAATATGCAAGCGCGCTACCCTATCCCGACGTGGAAGTCGAAAAAAACATTGCGGAATCCAAACTGCTTATGCCCGTATATTCGGGCTCTACCGGCGAACTTACGGCGGTTACGACTTACATTTTTCAGACGTACGTAACGCCGAAGTATCCGGAAATTCAAGAAGCACTAAAAGGCATCGCAATAACCGAGATGTTGCATCACAAATTGCTTGGCGAAACCATATACAAACTTGGCGGTTATCCCGTCATGGGCGCACGCACTTACTGGAACGGAAGTTTTGCGAACTATACCCTATCGCCTCAAAAATATTTGAGAGAAAACGTGCTTGCCGAGCAAAACGCAATCATGAACTACGAACGCACCATTCTCAACTTATCCTCGGACAGCGTGAAGATGCTGCTGGAACGCATTATTCTCGATGAAGAAGTACATATCAAAATATTCAAACAACTGCTCAAAGACCACTTCGACGTCGAGTGTGAAAGCAGACAATAAAACAAAAACGAATACATAAATTCAAAACCCAACGTTACCGTCTTTTACGACAAAAGTGCGTTTATTATGCAAAAACAGACGATCAAGCGTCTGTTTTGCAAATTGTGCGATAAATTTTGTCAAGTCCGTTCCAAAACAACCGATAGACGTATTCGTATGCGTCCTCGCCTTGTCCGTAAGGGTCGGGAACGTCCCCTCCTAGCAAATCCGACAGAACGAAAAGGTTTCGCTTTGCGCCGTAATTTGCCTTCAATACGTCTGCGTGATACTGCGTCATAACAAAAACGTAATCGGCTTTTTTGTAAAGCTGCTTGGTACAAAACTGCGACTGCCTGTCAAAATACGGCACACCGTGTTTGTCGAGAGTTGCAAGGCACAACGGATTTATTCTGTCGTTTGAAAGTATAAGCCCCGCGCTGTCAACCTCGACAGAATCGTTGCCTTTCGACTTCAAATACGCTTTAAATATATATTCGAGCATTGGAGAACGACAAGTGTTTGCCGAGCATACGAAAAGCACTTTCATACGCTCTTTCCTCCCGCCGCTTTCTCCACTCTGTTCATGACGGACGCTTCGAGTCCCGTTCCGTCGAGGTGTTCGATGATTATGTAGTCGTATTCTTTCTCCGCCGTATGCAATGCGGAATACACGTTGCGCGTATAGTCCTCAACGGTTACGCCCAAAGAGATTTGAGCGCGCTCGCCCACTTTATCCCTATATATATCGCGCGCGACGATAACCGGCTTCATTCCCTCTGCGATTTTTTTGTCGTATTCGCTCACGGCATGGTCGATATTTTGTGCCATAACCGTTTCCACGACAGGCGCATAATGGGTGTATTTCATTCCGGGGGCTTTTGCGATTTTGATGACTTTGCCGTTTTGGCTCACTTCTCCGACGATGTCGAGAAGCATCTCGGCGGTAACTGCGCCCGGACGCAAAATAGTGGGCGTATCGCAAGTGAGGTCGAGCACCGTCGATTCGATGCCGACTTGGCATGCGCCGTCGTCCAATATGAGTTCCACTTCCCCTTTCAAGTCCTCGTACACGTGCCGAGCGGTTGTCGGGGATATGTGCTTGGAGCGATTTGCGGAAGGCGCGGCAAGCGGCTTACTTTTTGCGATAAGCTCTCTTGCCCACTTATTTTTCGGCATACGTATGCCCACCGTTTCGCCGCCTGCCGTGACGATATACGGGATTTTGTCGCTCTTTTTGAGGATTATCGTAAGCGGACCCGGCATAAAGCGATCGGCAAGCTCGTAAAACTTGTCGGGAATATCCACCGCAATGTCCTTAACTTGTTCGAGGGATGAAATATGCACGATAAGCGGATTGTCTTGCGGTCTGCCCTTCGCCTCGAATATTTTTGCAACGGCTTGCTCGTCAAAGGCGTTTGCTCCGAGGCCGTAAACGGTTTCCGTGGGGAAAACCACAAGACCGCCACCGTTTATGATTTTTGCGCCTTCGTCAATGCCGTCGCTTGCTTTTTTAATTTCGGTTGTCATTCGTATGCCTTCTTACACAAGTCTGTACACGGTGTAGCTGACGTTCGTACCCACCGTAACTTTGTCGAACACAAAGACGTTGCTTGGCGAGGACGTGGGCGCGTAAAGAACGCTGCCTGCGCTCATCGTTGCGTTCATAACGACGTTTTTGTTTACGTTCGGGTTGAAATTTTTGATGCCGTAGTTGTATATGGTCTTGTTGTTGCTATCCTTCTTTCCGCTGTCGACTTTGTACATATAGCAGCCGATTTTGTATATAAAATTGCCTTTGGAATCGGTTGCGATTTCATCTTTTGAAAGCGGGGTCGAGCCGTCGCTCATTTCGGTGATTTGTTTGCCGTCGCTGCCGACGATAAACCACGTCTTGACGCCTTGGTCGTTCTTCGTCTGACCTACCGTGTACGAGCCTCTGAATGCGGACAGCGTGTAATACTTGAAGGGAATCACCACGTCGCCGTTGAGGTTGAACGCGCCGTAGAGTTGATCGGGGTTCGACGACGTATCGTCGGGATCGTTGACCGCAGCCACGAAGATATTGTTTGAAAGCTCTTGTTGCTTGATGTCGTTTCTGCCGTTGTGTCCGATGCGGTTGCCGTCCTTGTCGTAGACGTTAAACTCGCTGGGCAAAAGCGGATTGTAGTAGTAACCGTCCACGCATTGCATAATGAGGTCGAGATAGCCGACTTTCTCTTTCTTCTGATCTTTTATCGTAATGCCGTAGTTGCCCGTGAGCGACATGACGACATTGAGGTTTTCGTCGAGGATAAATTGATCGTAAGTGCCGACTTTGTTCGTGATCGTCAAGCCGTAGCTTGCGTACGTAAAGCCGTCTTTGAGATAGGACGAAGTCGCAACGCCTGCCTTGTCGCCGTCATAATAGTTGTTCTCCATATACAGAAAAACTTTGTCGGCGTTTTTGGTGTACGCTTCCGACTTATCGTTGTCGGGAGTGTAAATTCTGCGCGTAAACACGTAGTAATCGAAACCGTCATAATAGGTGTATTCCTTGTCCTTTTCCACCGTCCAGTCTTGGTGGATAAAGAACTTGCCGCCGCCCATATACGTGATCTCGCCGTAATAATCGTCTTTATCGTTGTCGGAAACCGTACCGTTTGTGGTTGCAATCGTGGTTTGTCCCGCCGCCGCTTGCGTTGCGGGCACGGAGAAGATAAAGTCACCCGTCGTGTTGCCCGTTATCGTGACGTACTTTCCGTCGAAGCCTTTGACGTTTGTAAGCGTGCCTTTGGCGTTTTCAAGGCGCGCGACGAGCATGCCTCTGTCTTTCAAATCGCCGCTTGTCGTAGTACGATATATCGAGGTATAACCGCTCACGCCGCTCTTGTCGTATGAGGGATTGACCGCAACCAAACCGCCGTCGAGAATCTTCAATATCGTATCGATGTTTGCGCCGGTGTTTGAAGAATAGTTGATTTTGGTGCGCGAAATCACGGTGTTGCCCGTTGCGTCGAAAACGCCCGCTTCGCCGTTTATAAATTTGCATGCGATAAGGCCGTCTTTAACTCTCAATGCGCCGATGCCCAAATATGAGGGGAACAGCATACCTTTCATGCCGCCGTCAAAGTATTCCCTTTCGTCACCGCATTTGACTATGGAAAGTGCCTCTCCGTTGTTTACGACAAATGCGTTTAAACTCTCTATGTAGCCCACGTCGCTGTTGACGTTTGCCGCTTGAGTGGATTTGGTTGCGCTTGTGGTATAAATTTCCCAGCCCGTGTCGAGAGTAAACTCTCTTTGTGCGCCGCTGAACTCGGGGTTGCTTGATGTGGATTTAAAAATATCCTCAACCGACTTTGCCTTAATTTCGTCTTTGTTGCATGCGGCAAAAATCGCAACGCAGGCAAAAAGCGTGCATACGGCAAGTGTGATTGCAATGAATTTTGCAAAAAATCCTTTGTTTTTCATAGTTGCTCCGTAAAATAGTGAGTGCTTATACGCACCCCCGTCGTCATATATACAAAGTCCGCAAGCAAAAGATTGGCTTTCACTTTGAGCGGATGAGATATATCCGTTTGTTTTGCAAGATAACCTCTTGAAAGATTGTCCACGAGTATTCCGTCAAGTCCCTTGCAATGTTCGCACACGATGCCGTCCGAATCCTTAAAATAGGCGTTGCCTTCAATATCGCACTTGCATACGTTGCAATGTTGAAAGTCGAGCTTGTTGCCCGATATATCCAAAAATCCCAACAAGAAATCTCTTGAAACGTCGTCCGAGTCGCACTCGGAATAAGCAAGCGCGTCGAGTGCTTTGAGCGACAAGATAAACAAGTCGGGATTTGCGTCTTTCGAGCCTCTTTGCAGCGTTTCGAGAATCATTGACGCCGCATAGTACTTTTCGATGTCGTAAGTTATGCTCGAAAAGGATTCGATTTGACTGCACTCCGTAACTATGTATCTGCCGTTTCGTCCGCTCAGTACGTAATCGCCGAAATTCATAGGCTCTGCTGCATAGCGGAGTTTTGCTTTTGGTTTCAGACATCCCTTTGCCGTTGCCGTCAAAACGCCCGTATCAACGCCGACAAGAGTGACAATCATATCACTCTCGTTGTAAGGTACCGCCCTGGTTACGATGGCTTTAACTTTTACGTCGGCTGTTTGCATCGTCCTCTCTCGCCATATGCGAGATATCCTCGTATTCCTTCATCGCAAGGTACATTCCGTACACTTCGACGTCCCCGGTTTTTGCAAACATTTCCCACAATTCACGTTTGTTCACGTTGTCAGTATGTGCAAAAACGTCCGCTTTATCCGAGTTTTTTCAAAAGTTTTTCAAAATCGGCAATCTTGCCTTTCAGTCCTTTTTGAGAGCTTTGAGGTCGTAGCCGAGTTCTTTCATAATTCTGTCGTCGTCGCGCCATTCGTTCTTCACGCGCACGTAGAGCGTAAGAAAAACCTTTTCGCCCGTCATTTCTTCGAGGTCGTGGCGAGCTTTGGTTGCGATTTGTTTGAGCATTTCGCCGCCCTTGCCGATGACGATTGCCTTGTGCGATTGCTTTTCGCAAATGATGTCGGCGTCGATGTCGATGATGGGTTGCCCCTCTCTCTCTTCGAACTTGTTGATGTAAACGCCTATGCCGTAAGGCACTTCCTTGTCGAGAAGATAGAGAGCTTTCTCTCTTATTATCTCGGTTGCCATAAAGCGCATACTGCTTTCGGTGTACATATCGTCGGGATACATCGGCGCGCCTTCGGGCAAAAGCGAAACAAGCTCTTCTTTCAACACTTCGAGATTGTCCCCTTTCTTTGCCGAAATAGGCACGATTGCTTTCAACCCCTCGATTTTGTTGAGCTTTTCAAGGGTTGCGAACGTGGTTTCTCTCGTCACGCAGTCCTCTTTGTTTAGTGCCACGACTATGGGAGCTTTGTGCGCGTTCTTTTCCAAAAACTCGTAATCCTCTTTTTGCATACCCTTTGCGCCGTCGATGACGTACACGACGCCGTCAACGTCTTTGAGGGAGTTTTCAACTGCCTGCATCATGTATTGTCCGAGGTGATTGCGCACCTTGTGGATACCCGGCGTGTCGATAAGCACCATTTGATAGTCGTCGCCGTTGATGATGCCAAGAAGTTTGTTTCTCGTCGTTTGAGGCCGCCACGATACGATAGACACTTTTTCACCGACAAGCGCGTTTGTGAGTGTCGATTTACCGGCGTTTGCAAGCCCTGCTATACATATAAATCCGCTTTTGAAATCCATATTTTTCCTTCGTTCCGTCTTGTTTTCGAGCGGCTATCCGCATCGAATTTTTATTGTCGTTGTTTTAGTTTCTTTTCAAGCCTGCTTTTTCCATAATTGCTTTTTGGTGAGCAATCATCACTTTTTCGTCTTCGGGGTCGATGTGGTCGAATCCGAGAATATGCAAAAAGCCGTGGCAAGCCAAAAATCCCAGCTCTCTCGCATACGAATGACCGTACTCTTTTGCTTGCTCCATAGCGCGCTGTCTGCAAATCATAATCGAGCCCAAAAGCACTTTTTTGCCGTCGTAATCGCAAGGCTCGAAGTCGTCCTCGCTCACAGGCAAATCGAGCTTGTCGAAGCACGGAAAACTCAAAACGTCCGTAACCTTGTCAATCCCTCTCGCCTCTTTATTGAGCGCGCGAATGGTATCCTCGTCGACGACCGTCATGTCGATAAGGAAGAAATCCGGTTGCCCGAGATGTTTGAAACACGCTTTCTCGACTTTTTTAACGAGTTGTTTTTCTTTGAAATTTGCGCCGGTAATTTTTATCATACGTGCCTTTTGTGGTGATATTATTTGTTAAAGGTGTTTGCCGAGCGTTTCTTTTCATAACTAACTCTGCTGTGGTGAATTGACGGCAACACTTCGATGATCGTGCGTTTTATGACCGCAATATCGCCCATGGTGATGGGACATTCGTCAAATTGGCGCAATTCCATTTTTTCGTCCACGAGCTTGTTGATTCTTGCCTCGAACTCTTCCTTGGTGTCGGGCATATACGCGCGCATTGCCGCCTCGATTGTATCCGCAATCATGATGATTGCCGCAATCTTGGTTTGCGGTTTAGGACCTGCATAGGTGTATTTGTCCACAGCAAGATCCCCTTCTTCTTTGAGCGTCAACGCTTTTCGATAAAAATAGCCCACCGGCGAAGTGCCGTGGTGTTCTCTGCATATTGCGACGATTTCCTTCGGAAGTCTGTTTTGTTTTGCCAAAATCTCGCCGAAGAGCGTATGCGAAGTTATCATACTGACGCTGACTTCGGGGATGAGTTCGTCGTGCGGATTGTACGAAGATTGGTTTTCGCTGAAATAAATAGGTGCTTTCAGCTTGCCGATGTCGTGATAATACGCCGCGCATCTTGCCATATTGGGATTTTCGCCGATAGCCGAAGCGCAAGCCTCTGCAAGATTGCCCACGACGAGCGAGTGGTTGAAAGTGCCGGGAGCTTCGCTTGCAAGACGCTTCAAAAGCGGATTCGACAAGTTGCAAAGCTCGTTCAGACGGAAATCGTCCGCAATATTGAACATACCTTCGAAAATTGCGACGAGAGGCATAAACACCAACGACGCCGCGATATTTGCGCCGTACGACCACACAACATCCCACAAAAGGTTCATGCTCGTATCGCCGCTTGCAAGCGTAAACATAACCACAAGCGGTTGCATCAACAGCGGAGTTGCCATTGATACAAGCAAAAATTTGAGGCGCGAAAGATGCTTTTTCTCATAGAAATTGACGATTATCGCGCACAAACTGTTGCAAACGACGGACGCAATCACGGTGGTATAATCGTAAGTCACGGCGTCGCGCATAAACGCAACCGCAATCATAATCGCAACCACGGCAGTGGAAAGCGTTGCGCTGCGTCTGTCGATAAGCTCGATAAGCACGAGGGTTGCAAGTGCGATAGGCATTGCGTAAAGATTGAACTTCGTCGCAGTCGCTATTGACGCCATAAACGTGACAACCACAAGAATTATCGTCAGGTGGAAATCTCTCACGCTCGTTCCTTTCTGGTGGGTAAACCTATAAATGCCTGCCATAAGGAAAACCGTCAACACGCCCGACGCGATAAAAATCGCCGTCGTCGCAAGTGCGTTTTTCGCCGTGAAAGCGTCCATGAAATTACCGATCATATAGAGCGCGAAAAGCGTCATCGCAAACACTGCGACAATCGCCGTAACAAAACATTTGCCGATATAACCGCTTATGTCTTTTCTCGCAATGGCCTTTTCTTTTTCGGCTCTTGAAAGATCTCTTACGTCATCTATCATAATTCACTCCCGCAAGATCAGTCGTCGTTTTCGTCTTTTGCGACTTTTGCTCTTGCCGATTCTGCTTTTTCATATGCTTGTATAATTCTCGTCACGAGTTCGTGGCGCACCACGTCTTTTGCGGTGAGTTTCACGATTTCGATACCCTCCACTCCGTCAAGCACCTCGATTGCGTCGATCATACCGCTTTTGACGTTTTTGGGAAGGTCGATTTGCGTTACGTCGCCCGTGACGACTATTCTGCTGTTCTCGCCCATACGAGTGAGAAACATTTTCATTTGTTCCTTTGTTGTGTTTTGCGCCTCGTCGAGAATGATGAAGCTGTTTGAGAGCGTTCTGCCTCTCATATAAGCAAGCGGAGCAATCTCTATGCTGCCTCTTTCTATGTGGCGAAGATATGCGTCTTGTCCCATCATCTCTTGCAACGCGTCGAAGAGAGGACGAAGATACGGATCGACTTTTTCGTTCATATCTCCCGGCAAAAATCCGAGCTTTTCGCCAGCTTCCACCGCCGGACGAGTGAGAATGATTTTGTCGATTTCCTTGTTTTTGAGCGCATATACGGCAAGCGCGACCGCAAGATATGTCTTGCCCGTTCCGGCAGGGCCTACGCCGAAAACTATGCTCGATCGCTTGATTGCGTCAACGTACTTCTTTTGACCCAGCGTTTTGGGACGAATGATTTTTCCGCGCGCGGTGATTGCCACCGTACCCATCAAATCTTCAACGTCGAAATCCTTGCCTGCCTTTGCATAGCCTATAACCATGTTTACGGTCTGCGAAGAAAGCGGTTGCTTTTTACACAGCTTTTCAAGCGCGTCGATAGCTCTGATCGTGCCTTCGACGTCCTTTTCCTCACCGCTCACCTTTACGCCCGTGCCCATGGCAAAAACGTCAACGTCGAAAGCGTCGGTAAGCCTTTCGATATTCTCGTCAAGCTCCCCGAAAACGCTCATCATAACGTCGTAGTTTTCAAAATGCTTTTCTTTTTGAGTTTTCATTTATATGATTTCCTCTGCTTCGAGCGTAACGGTGACGTATGCGCCGTCCTCCGTCTTGGTTATTTCGTAGTAGGCATCGAGCACGGTTGCACTCTCGCTCAAAGACGCAACGACGTCAGAATAAACCGCTCTTTTCATTTGCTCGTCGTCAAGCGTATTTTTCCTTTCTACCTCTCGTATCTCCTCAAACTCGTACGAATAGATTTTGAGGGGTATCAGATATGAAAAATCGCTCACCGACGTTTTCAGTCTATACTTTTCAAACGGACTTTTGGGCGTTTTCGGAGTGTTGCCGAACATGCCGTAGCGAGTGTATTTTTTGATCGACACGACTTCTTCGACGCTCTCGACATTTGCAAAAAACCTCGTGCGTTTGAGATAAACTTTTCCAAAAGCATACCCTCTCGCTTCAACGGGAATTTTGCTGTCGCCGTACTCTATATAGCCCTCTATCAGCGTATCGCCGACGTCCACCACGTCGCCGTACTTTTTCACCGCAGTGCCGCTCTCTGCAATCACTCTGGTGACGACTGCGCGCTTGGATGCTATCACACCTTTGCCGTTTCCTTGCACAAAACCCTCTTTTTTCAGTGCGGTTTTGTATGATACGTTTACGTGAGTGCCGTTTGCCGATACGCTTGCAAACGCAACGCCGTCAAGGGACATGATTGCCTTTTCGAGTGCGCTTTTGTCCAAAGATTTCAGCCTTGCGCCTTCTTTAAGCCCGTACTCTTTCAGTATGCCGCTTATCTCGGCGTTTAATGCGTAGTCGCTCGCGCCCTCGCACCTTACGCTCACGCGCGTGACGAAAGACGAATAAATCCAAACGGCAACCGCCACGAGCACAATCCCGACAATCAATCCCGCTCTCGTCAACGAGCGGAAAATTGCAGGCGACACTCCGCCTATATTAATTATTTTATAATCATAACATAAGTTTTGCAATAATGCAATAATCTTGTGACATTGTTTGCTCTCCACAAAAATCGACGTCGATTGCTTGCCGACCGCAACTTTTTCGACTTTTGCAATCTTGGATATTGCCGAGAGTGCTTTCACCGCGTTTTCGCCGTAAATCTCGATTTGCGTTTTTCCGAATTTTCTCTCGATTTTCGATATTCTATTGCGGTACTTATTCTTTTTTGCAATCAACTTTCGCACAAAAATTTCTTCTCTTTCTTCCCTTATTTTTCTTTTTTGCGCCGCAAGTTCTTCTTTTTGCTTTCTAACCGCCTCTTTCTCGGATTTTCGTTTTTCAATTCCTTCACCGTTTCGGTGTTCTAAACGCTTTCTTTTGCGATTCTGCTTATTCTTGCCGTCACGGTTTTCATAAACGAAATTTGCTTGTTCTTCACGTTTTTCGTTTATTGAATTTTTGTTGTTTTTTTTGCGTTTTTTCCTTAAAAAAGCGACCTTTTCAACGCCTTTATTTGCATATTTTTCTTTACGATTTTTCGGATAATCAATCTTCAAACTCAATTTTCGTTATCTCCCCTTCCAAAAACATGTCGCCACCGCCGATTTCAACGATTTTAAGCCCGACGCCGCTTATGCTCATGCTTCCGCCGTCAAGACGCGTTTTCACAAACGTATCGCTTGACGACACCACTCTTTTCACACCGCATATAACCGTCTTGTTTCTTGACAGCATATTGAGCGTAAAAGGAAAAATCTTCCCTGCCACGTTCAATTTTCTTCCCACTTCGTCTTTAAACATATCAAATTATATGTTCACCGACATTGTTTAATGTATTTGTATTTTTGTACATGATTTAAAAACCACCGATTTATCGCTCTTCCCATAGAGATTTTATTAAACTCGACTTTTTAAAGTCGAGTTTCTTTTTTTATATATAACAATTTGATTTTTTATTTGATATTTGATATAATAATAAAAGATAAATAGTTACGGGGAAAATATGTCTTATCAGTCTACATTGAACGAATATCTCCAAGTAATCGTTGGAAAAAAATTAGAAAAGTTGAACCTTGCTTGTGAAATGATGATGTTCTCATTTGAAGACTATGCTTTTCACGCATTAGGCTTAACAAGAATTATTCAAGATAATGATATCCTTGTAACGACTCTTGATTATCAAAATTGGGATAGGGAAAATGATGAGAATAACGACGAATCGTATTTTGTAAAAAAACACCGCGATAAGATTGAAGGTGGTGTTGTAATTTCGGTAAGTGTTACCCCTTTATACGACGTTGAAATTGTTATGGATAATGGTATAAAAATCGAATTGTTTGTTAAAAATGGTTATAACCATTTTGATGATGAAAATGAACAATGGGTATTTTTTAGACAAGATGACCATGCTCACCCTTTTATTAGTGTGTGGAGCAAATCTGTGGATATAGAAACAAACTGGTAATCTTTTAATTACAAACCTATATTTCTTTTATGGATAATTTTCTATAAAGTGTAGCACACTATACTTTGCAAGCAAAGTTGTGTGTTTTTCAAAGCAAAAATGAAAAGACTAACGAAAATTTTCGTTAGTCTTTTATAATGCTCTAAAAAATCCCTATGGGAACTGCGTTTTCTCGGTGGTTTTTAAATCAAAAAGGAATATCTCCGTCACCGTCTATACTTTCATCGCCGTCGTCAACATATTCGTCGTCTTCGTCGGGGATATCGTTGTCGTCGGGCGGAGGTGCTTGTTCGCCCTCGTCCGAGCCGAACGGCATATCGAAGGGCATATCGGAATCGGCAGCGGCAACCTCGTGCAAATCCTCGGCAACGTCCGATATGGATTTCATATCCACACCGCCCTCTTCGTCGTCATCGCGCTTCTTCGGCTCGTCATAGACGTATTCTGTGGTATTTGCATTCTCGTCCACGCACTCTTTGAATGTTGTGGTGTCGCCGTCCCAGTCAAGCTTGATTTCGCCGATAGTACCGTTTCTGTTTTTCTTAACGTCAAGGATAACTTCGTTTGGCGGAAGCGCTTTGTTGTAAGTATACGGTTTATTGAGGAACATGACGATATCGGCGTCCTGCTCGATAGAGCCCGACTCTCGCAAGTCCGACAATTGCGGCGTATGGTCGTTGCGCTGTTCGATACCGCGCGACATTTGAGAAAGCAGAATGATTGGACATTCGAGTTCTTTCGCATAAATTTTCATTTTTCTCGACATGTCGCTGACTTCGACCTGACGACTCTCTGCCGCCCTGCCGTTCTTTTGAGCGGTCATAAGTTGCAAATAGTCGATAATAACAAGGTCGAGTCCTTTTTCCCTCTTCAATCGACGGCATTTTGAAAGCACGTCGGATGGTCCGTTCATCGAATAATCGTCTATATATATGTCCGTAGCGAGCAACGCCTTGTAGCCGTTGTAAAGTTTTTTGAGATCGGTTGCGCTAAGCGCGCCCCTTGTCTTCATCTTTGTGAGGGACACTTTCGAGATGTATGCAAGCATACGAGTCGCAAGCAAATCCGCAGGCATTTCCAGCGAGAAAATCGCAACTTTTTTGCCGTGATTGAGTGCGACGTTTGCGGCAATATTGAGTGCAAATGCGGTTTTACCGACAGACGGACGGGCTGCAATCAACACCATTTCACCGGGTTTCAGACCGTGGGTTTTTTGGTCGAATGTCGGAAAATCCGTATATACAGTGTTTTTCGGCACATTGCCCGATTGCGCGTCCTGAATGATTTTGAGCGCAAGAGCGGCGGCATCGTCGACTTTTACGAGTGCTTTCTCGCTTGACTGTTCCGCTATGGCGTACACGAGTTTTTCGGCATTGTCGAGAGCGTCTTTTCCGTCCTGACATTCATAACCGAATTTTGCGATGTCGTTGCCCGCTTCGATAACTTTTCTCGTGAGACTGTCACGCTTTATTATGCTTGCATAATACTCGCCGTTTGCAGCGGACACGACGCCCTCTGCAAGTTCGGACAAATATGCAATCGAGCCGACTTCGTCAAGTTTGCCTTTAAGTTCCAGAGCGTCGCAAACTGACACGGTGTCGATAGGCTTGCTTTCATTCTGAAGCTGTTTCATCACCTCGAAAATCAACCTGTTTTGCGAAAGGTAAAAATCCTCCGCTTTGAGAGTCGGGATAATGATGTCCGCGGCTTTGTTGTCAATGAGGATAGAACCCAAAACGGACGCTTCCGCGTCAACGTTGTTGGGCATGCCCCTTGTCACTCTTTTGTTTTCGTCTTTTGCCATTTTGCACCTTTAACCGCAAGGGTTGCGATTATCGAAATCAACACGACCCCAAACGCGCAAGCCGCCAAAACCGCATACCAATTTGCAGAATTTGCCGAGCGCATTTCAAGCGTAAAAACGTCGTTTTGAATGTTCTCGTCAAGCGCGAAAGCGTGCGTGTAAGTGCGCCCGCTACGCGTGATTTCACCGTTGCTTTTTATAGATTTATAGATTGTATCATATCTCAAAACCACTTTCAAGCGGTTGTATTCAACCTCGTCTTTGACAAGGTCTTCTTGTGGTATGCTCTCTTTGACGGCACTAAATATCGATTCGGGACTAAGCGAAATCTTGATTGTCGTGACAAAATAAAACTCGCCGTCCTTGCGCTTTTCGCTGTGCCAAAGCGCATTTGCACCCTCGATTTTCCTGTCCGTTTTTGAAAAAGTCAGATAGACGATTGCGGTTTTATCCGCGGACGAATCGGCATCGGCTTGCACTTTAGCAGAGCTTTCCTCTTCCGTTGCGCCTGCGTCCTCGAACGCTATCGCATATACGTACAAATCACGCGTTATATCGCCCTCGTCCTCTTGTTGCTCGTTGCATGCGACAAGGAAAAACGCACTCGCAAACACGAGCGTAAAAACAAGCAAAAAGAGTGTGATTTTTTTGATACGATTCATATTTTTCGACAAGTTGCAAGCGGATTGCTTGCAACTCGGACTTTCTTTTTTTTTATTGAAGCTCGAACGACTTTTCAAGCTCGTCGAGAGTTTGAGAAAACTCTTTCATTGCAAGTTCGTAAGGCGCGTCGCTTTCAAGATCGACGTCCGCAAGACGAATGATGTCAAGCGGCGCAAGGCTTCCGCCTGCGGAAAGAAACTTTTTGTATTTTGCAAAGTACTCTTCTCCGCCTTCGAGAATCTTGTTTGCAATCGAAACAGCCGTCGTGATACCCGTTGCGTACTTGTAGACGTAATAGCTTGTGTAGAAGTGCGGTATTCTTGCCCACTCGTAGCGGATAAGGTCGTTGTGTTCGACGGCTTCGCCGTAGTATTTCTTGTTGAGTTCGTAATAAGCGTCCGAAAGCGCGGTTGCGGTGATAGGCTCGCCTTGCTCCACCATATTATGCGCAATCGTTTCAAACTCGCTGAACATTGTTTGTCTGAAAAGCGTTGTACGGAACATGTCGAGATAGTAGGAAAGCAAATACTTTCTGAACTCGCCCGTAGCCGTTTTGAGAAGGTGCTTTAACAACAACACTTCGTTGACGGTGGACGCGATTTCCGCAACGAAAATGACGTAATCCGCCTTTTGCTCGGGAAGGGATGAATTGCTGAAATAGGAATGCATCGCATGTCCCATTTCGTGCGCGATCGTAAACACGTCGTGAATTGTCTTTTGATAGTTCAACAGCACGAACGGATGCACGCCGTACACGCCCCAGGAATATGCGCCGCTTCTCTTGCCCTTGTTTTCGTACACGTCAACCCAGCCACTTTCAAACGCGCTTGCAAGGATATCCGAATATTCCTTGCCGGTGACTTTCAACGCTTCTTTGACGAGTTTCACCGCGTCTTCGTATTCGAGTGCAAGCTCCTGCTCGTTGACAATGGAGGTGTAAAGGTCGTACATATTGAGAGTGTCGAGTCCCAAAACTTTCTTTCTCAACGCAATGTATCCGTGCAGAGGTTTCGTGCCTTTGCCGACTGCTTCGAGAAGTTTGTTGTAGCAAGTGGACGGCACGTTTTCGTTGTACATAGAATAGTCGAGCGAGCTTTTGAAGCCTCTCACTTTTGCATAGAACCAATCTTTTTTGACGTTGCCGGCATAGTTTGCCGCAATGGTGTTGATGTGATCCTTGTAAGCTGTAAACATGCTGTCGAAAGCGTCTTTACGCACTCTTTGGTCGGGATTTTGCAAGAGCATGCCGTACACGCCGTGGCTCATTTGAACCTCTTTTCCGTTTTCGTCCTTGACGGGCGCAAACTTCACGTCCGCATTGTCGAACATGGAAAACACTTCCCTTGCGTTGTCCGAGAAAAGTCCAACTTCTCCGAGCAGTTTTTCCTCTTTCTTGGAAAGGATGATATCTTTGTTTCTGATGATTTCCTTGAAGAAAACGTCGTAGTCCTTGAAGCGTTTGCTACGTTGAAGCTCGTTGAGTCTGTCCATGGAAAACTCGCTGATTTCGGGAGTGATAAAGGACGTTGCGGTGACGTACTTGACGTAAAGCATATCCGCTCTGTTGGACATGCCCTGATATGTTGCGTCCCTCGAATCCTGGTCAAGACGCATTTTTGCATATCCGTAGAGATAGGATATGTCGTGCATCATTCTCGTCATAAATTCCAGGCAATCGAAGAGAGTGTCCTCGCCGCTCAATTTGTCTTGGTATTTTGCAAAGTGGCCTATACGCTCTTCGCACTTGAAAAACAACTCTTCCCATGCGTTGTTGTCCTTTATGATATCTTCAAGATGCCACTTGTATTGCTCGGGTATTTGATCTCTTGATTCGTAAAGCATATCGTTCTCCTTAATATATTCAGCGCTATTATTATGTTTTGGAGCGTTGCAATAGTCATATAAAAATGCAACTTCCCCCTTCCTCATGTGTTTTTTTCTTCCTCTACAAGGGCTTTTCGCCATGTACCCCAAATTAGATGAACCCCCTCTTTCCGGACACGCCGGTATTTCTCCCACCACTCAGTTAGGGGCAATTCTCTACAAGATTATCCGTCGTTCGTGGGGGAGACAATCGGCACTCGCATAGATAGGGACATTTCACTCATTATGCCACTTCGCCTGCGTGGCGGCTACGCAACAGAATGCCACGCATTCTCGTACTATACGTCAAGCTCGGCGCTCATATTCTCGCCGCCTTGCGGCTCGTGTTCCGTCTTCGTATGTGTTTTCACAATCAACAGTTTATATGGTGGTTTTCACTCTATAAACAGGGTATTGTCGAGAAATTCGGGCGAGCAAGTGAGGCGCACGCCGAGTTTTCTGAACGGGTTTTCGTCCGCTTTGAAGAGCATGTGCGTCGAGTGTGCGTCGCAGCCTTCGAGCAAAGGCAGTTGTTCCATTGCCGTTGCGGCGTTTGCGTCGGATGCCGCGCATATGGACAATGCGATGAGTGCCTCTTCGAGCGTCAACGTCTTGTTGTGTTCCTTCAAAATCTTCGTTTTGAGGTCGATGATAGGGCCTATGACGTAAGGCGAAATAAGTTTTTGGTTGTCCTTTATGCCGGCAAGCATTTTGACTGCGTTAAACACGCATGCAGCGGACGCGCTCATTCTCTTTGTATTCTTACCCGTGACTATTCTGCCGTCTTGAAGTTCGAGCGCAACGGCTCCGCAGTTTTCGTTGTCCTCGCTCTTCTTTTTTGCGACTTCGACGATTTTTCTGTCCGCTACGTTTATGCCCAATCTCGACATCAAAAATTCAAGTCTGCTGACGGTGTCTTGCGTACCCGTGCCCGTTTTGAGATCGCAAAGAGCTTTGAAGTATCTGCGCAAAACCTCTTGCTTGGACGCCTCTCGGCACGCCTCGTCGTCCACGATGCAATACCCTGCCATATTTACGCCCATATCCGTCGGGGATTTGTAGATGCACTCCTCGCCCGTAATCTTTTCCAAAATGCTCTTGACGACGGGAAAAACTTCTATATCTCTGTTGTAGTTGACGGTGATTTCGCCGTAAGCGTCAAGGTGGAAATTGTCCACTTTGTTGACGTCTTTAAGGTCTGCCGTCGCCGCCTCGTACGCAACGTTGACGGGATGATTGAGAGGAATATTCCATATGGGGAAAGTTTCAAACTTCGCGTATCCCGCCTTCACGCCTCTCTTGTTTTCGTGATAGAGCTGGCTCAGACAAGTTGCAAGTTTTCCGCTTCCCGGACCGGGCGCGGTCAAAACCACGAGAGGTCTTGTCGTCGTGATGTAAGGATTTGCGCCGTAGCCTTCATCCGAAACGATTGTGTCGATTTCGTGAGGATAGCCCTTTGTCGGACGGTGGATATAAACCTTGATGCCGCGGTTTTCGAGTTTTTGTTTGTACGCTAGCGCGCCTTGCTGGTCGGTGAACATGGTGATGACGACGCAGTTGATGTATATGCCCATTGCGGAAATGTTGTCAATCATTCTCTCGACTTCACTTCCGTATGTGATGCCGTAGTCGGCGCGAATTTTGTTGCGCTCGATTGCGTTTGCGTTTATGCAAATGACAAGTTCCGCCTTATCGCGAAGTTTTTGCAGAAGTTTGATTTTCGCCGCCTTGTCGAAGCCGGGGAGCACTCTTGCCGCGTGCAAATCGTCGAAGAGTTTACCGCCGAATTCCAAATAGAGTTTGTCGAAGTGACTTATACGTTCGAGAATGTGCTCCGACTGTTTTTGCATATACATGTTGCTGTCAAAACCGATTTTCATATTGATTTCCTTAGTGTTATTTTTATTAGGTGCAATTTATTCTTCAGGTTCGTTCACCGGAGTTACGAGCGTGACTTCTTGTTTGAAAAGTTGTTTGCCCTTTGTCGTTCTGGTGTCTATGCGGATGTTTTCGGTGTTGACGATGCTCGTTTGACCGCCGCTTACAAACGCAAGATCGTAGGGCATCTTCACCGTGCCGACGTATTTGACGTAAGATTTGTCAAGCTCGATAATCTTTACGCCTTTGAGGTATCTCGAACTCGGATCGATGAGCGATGCGATGACTCTCTTTGCATAGCCCGTATTTGACACGACGATGATTTCGCCTTCTTCCTCGACTTGTCCCGCAAACACGACGCTGTCCGTATCGCCGAGCTTTATGCCCTTGACTCCCGCCGCCGTTCTGCCTTGAAGCGGAATTTCGGTGGCTTTGTAGGCAAGCACCTGTCCTTCCTTTGTCACTTCCATGACATTTTTTTCGTCATCAACGATGTCTGCGCCGACGACTTCGTCTTTTTCGGCAAGATTGATTGCTTTCAGATACGACTTCGAAACGGTTGAGAACTCGCTCAAATCCACTCTCTTCGCTCCCCCTTGCTTTGTGAACAGCACAAGCTCTCCAACGGGTACGCCTTCGAAGAAGAAAAGTTTGACTATGCTCTCGCCCGTCTGTGCGTCTTGATTTATCGCGCCGAGTTTGAACGGCTTTTCTTTAAACTTCTTTTCGGGGAGCGTCGTCACGTCTATTTTGACAACGTTGCCGAGGTTTGTCACCGCATAAAGAGTGCCCTTGTTGTTGACGGACAGACTGCACGTCGGCAAAGCGTCCTCACCGAAAGAGGCAAAATCTTTCTTCGCGGTGGTAAATGCCTTTTGCGACATAAATCTCATTTGACCGTCCTTGTTTGTCACAATCACGCCGTCGCGATATGCAACCGCTTCCGCCTCGCTGGGTGCGGAATAATTTTCTTCGCTCTCTTCACCGCTCATGATGACCGTCATACGCTCGGAATTGAGAGCTTTCTTTATTGCAAGCAATTCGTCTTTTACGATTGTGAGCTGTCTGCGCTTCGATGCCAGAATCGCTTCGAACAGCGCAATCTGTTTTTCGAGATATGCAAGTTCCTCTTCGAGCTTGCCCACTTCGAGTTTGGCAAGGCTCTTCAAGCGCATATCCAAAATCGCTTGCGCCTGAGCGTCGCTCAAATCGAATCTTTGACGCAAAGTTTCTTTTGCCTTTGCCGTGGATTCCGACTCTTTGATTATCTTGATAACTTCGTCGATATTGCGGATTGCCACAAGCAAACCTCTCACGATTTCCGCTCTTGCTTTTGCGGCTTTCAAATCGTAGGTGGTGCGATTGACGATTATAGTGCGTTGATATTCGATGTAGTAGTCGAGATACGCCGTAAGCGACAATTGTTCGGGCTTACCGTTTGCGATTGCAACCATATTGATGGAATAGCCCATTTCGAGATTGCTCTTCTTAAAGAGGAAGGAAACGATTTTGTTGACGTCCGCGTCTTTTTTGCACTTGACGACCGCGCGCGTACCCGACTTGTCGCTCTCGTCAACGATTTCGGCAATGCCTTGCAAAGCGTCCTTGTTGGCTTCTTTGAGGTCGGCAATGCGCGAAAGCAATTCCGCCTTGGAAACCTGATAAGGAATTTCGGTGATTACGATGTTCTTTTTACCGTTGTCGTCGTTTTCGATATGCAAACGTGAGCGAATTTTAATTCTGCCCTTGCCCGTCGAATAAATATCTTCGAGGCTGTCCACGGGGATTATAAATCCGCCCGTCGGGAAGTCGGGGCCGTGGAACACCTTGAACAAATCCTTTATCGTCGCACCGGGATTTTCGATCTTCATGACGGTTGCGTCGATACACTCGCCCATATTGTGCGTGGGGATGTTTGTCGCAAGTCCGACCGCGATGCCGTTTGCACCGTTGACAAGCAAGTTGGGAAAACGTCCCGGAAGCGTGTTCGGCTCTTCCAAGCTGTCGTCGAAGTTCGGCGACCACGAAACCGTTTCTTTGTCCAAATCTCTCAACAATTCGAGCGCAAGCGGACTCATTCTCGCCTCGGTGTAACGCATAGCCGCCGCCGAGTCGCCGTCCACCGAACCGAAGTTGCCGTGACCGTCTACGAGTTTCATACGCATGACGAAAGGTTGCGCCATACGCACCATTGCGCCGTAAACGGAACTGTCGCCGTGGGGGTGATACTTGCCAAGGCAATCGCCCACGATTCTTGCGCACTTCTTGTGCGGCTTGTCGGGTGTGAGTCCCATCTCGTGCATGGAGTAAAGCACTCTGCGCTGAACGGGTTTCAATCCGTCCTCCACCCTCGGCAATGCGCGGTCGAGAATGACGTTTTCCGAATACGGAATCATCGAGTTGTGCATGACCTCCTCAAAGACTGTGTCGAGCACCACGGAGTTGTATTCAATTTCTTTGTGTTGTTTTTTTGACATGATCGTATATCGTTGTTTGTTTTTCGAGCGATTTCAGACGCTTGAAAGTTTTATGCGTTAATTATTCTCTTCTTCTTTTGTGATTTTGAAGTTGTCCACTTTGTTGAAGTCGGCGTATTGATAAATATAGTCCTTGCGGATGTTGCTGTCATCGCCCATAAGAATGGTGATACGCTTGTCCGCCATTGCCGCGTCGTCAATCGTAACTCTCGTCAAAGTGCGCTTTGCAGGGTCCATAGTGGTGTCCCAAAGTTGTTCGGGATTCATCTCGCCAAGACCTTTGAAGCGTTGGAGAAGCGCGTTTTTGCCCATTTTCTTTTGCCCCTCGACAAGCGCGTTGTCGTCGTAGCAATAAAGGATTTCGTCTTTCTTTTGCAAACGATAAAGCGGAGGCATACCGATGTAAACGTGCCCTTCGGTGATGAGTCTGCGCATATAGCGGAAGAAGAATGTCAAAAGCAACGCTCTTATGTGCGCGCCGTCCTGGTCGGCGTCCGCCAGAATGATAACTTTGTCGTATTTGAGGCTATCAAGGTCAAATTCGGGATCGATACCCGTGCCGAGTGCAGAAATAAGCGTTGCAAACTCCTCGTTTGCCAAAATCTTTTCAAGGCTTGCCTTTTCCACGTTTAGCGGTTTGCCTCTCAAAGGGAGTATTGCTTGGAAAAATCTGTCGCGCGCTTGTTTCGCACTGCCGCCTGCCGAGTCGCCCTCAACTATAAACAACTCGTTGATAGCGGCGTTTTTGCCCGAGCAACTTGCAAGTTTGCCCACGAGATTGAGCCCGTTAAGCTTGTTTTGCTGGCGGCTCAGATCTTTTGCTCTCTTTGCCGCTTCTCTCGTCTTTGCCGCGCCCATAGCCTTTGCGATAATCTTTTCAGCAATGACCTTATTGCCTCTTTGCAAAAGCAATTCCGCAAGTTTTTCGCCGACGAGATTCTCGACCTTCGTACGCACTTCGGGATTGCCGAGTTTGCCCTTGGTCTGACCTTCAAACTGCACGTTTTGCATTTTTACGGTGATAACCGCAACCATACCCTCTCTGAAATCCTCACCCAACAGGTTGGCTTGTTTTTCTTTGAGGATATTGTTTTTCCTTGCATAGTCGTTGAAAACCTTTGTGACCGCACTCTTGAAGCCCACTTCGTGCGTGCCGCCTTCCGCCGTCGGAATGTTGTTGACATAGGAATAAATGTTTTCGGAATATCCTTCGGTGTGCTGAATGGCAACCGCAACTTCAAAGTGCGCTTCTTTCGCCTCGACGTAAAGGGGCTTGTCGTAAAGCACCACTCTGCCTTCGTTGAGATATTGCACGTAGTCCGCAATACCGCCCTTGAAACAGAACACGTCGTGCTTGCCCGTGCCGCCGGCAAGAGGCATACGCAAATCGTCGATGATGATGGTTACGCCTTTGTTGAGATACGCAACGTCGCGCATACGCTCGGCAATTACGGAATAATCGAATTTTTCTTTGCCGAAAACTCTCTCGTCGGGCTTGAACTTGACGGACGTACCCGAGCCCTTCACCTTGCCGATGACGGTGAGCGGAGTTTTGACGATACCGCTCTTGATTTTCGTGCCGACTTGCGGCGACCAAAATTCCGCCCTATACAAGTTGCCGTCACGTTTGACGTCAACCGTGAGCCACTCCGAAAGAGCGTTCGTGACGGATGCGCCGACGCCGTGCAAACCGCCCGAGTAGTTGTATTGTCCGTTGTCGAACTTTGCGCCTGCGTGAAGTTGTGTGAAAACAACTTCTACACCGCTGATTTTGAGCTTGGGATGCTTGTCAACGGGGACGCCGCGACCGTTGTCGCTCACTCTTGCGACGTTGTCGTCCAAAAGCTCTATGCGAACGGTGTCGCCGTAGCCGTTTGCCGCTTCGTCGATACTGTTGTCGATGATTTCCCAAAGGATGTGATGCATGCCCTTGCTGCCCGTCGTGCCGATGTACATACCCGGGCGTTTTCTTACGGCGTCCAGACCTTCCAGAATCCGAATATCGCCGGCTTTGTAATCTTGATTTGCCATACAGTAAACCTTTATAAATATAATAATATCGTTATCTTACCACAATATCTTGTTTTTTTCAAGGTATTTGGACGCACAATTTTGTGGTTTTCAAAATTTTTTAAAAAAGTAATAAGAACCCCTTGAACAAGGGTAATTTCTTCCTCTACAAGAGTTGAATGTTTAGAACCCTAAATTAGATGTGCCCCCTCTTTCCCTTTCGGGCTTTTGTTCTTCCTCTACAAGAGGTGAATGTTTAGAACTCTAAATGCAATTCCCCCTTCCTCACGTGTTTCCCCGACCGCCGTTCCCCCTTAAAAGGGAACCCA